>WBZM01000143.1_pt1 | contig 114466 bp, 90 predicted proteins | sample 5204271 | NCBI WGS metagenome assembly WBZM01 (sample SAMN12344346, study PRJNA552823) | activated sludge metagenome | biome: Activated sludge suspended growth; feature: Nitrification reactor; material: Wastewater; isolation source: activated sludge from nitrification reactor of wastewater... | reverse complement strand
ACAACCCCTTTAAATCAGTGTCCATCCTGAAATCGGTGGAATTCCTGGTTCAGACAATAAGCAACGGGGGGACGGCAGACGGGCAGACGGTGGACGGCAGACGGTGGACGGCGCGCCCTAACGCCCTAACGCCCCAACGCCTTAACGCCCAACCAGCAGCACGTTGCCCCCCGTTCCCGGAATCAAATTCCGGGAAACGCCTTCGAATTGAAAATCCGAGCTACATCCTGGCCATCCTATAATCCCCCTAAATCCTGGTTCAGACAAAAAGCAACGGTAGAAGAGACAACCTCTACATCCTCTACATCCTCTACATCCTCTACATCCTCTACATCCTCTACATCCTCTACATCCTTTGCTCCTGCAAATCGTGCTCAGACAACCCTTGGCAAGACAAAACAAAAATACAAAAAATTATTCAAATAAAAAACATTTTGTATTTTTGGTTCGTGGGCGACCATTACCAGAAACACCTTTCCATCTCTCAAAAAATCCGCCATCTAATGAATCATCCCATATACCCCTGCCTTTGGTTTGACCAAAACGCCCAACAAGCGGCGGCGTTTTATTGCTCCGTTTTTCCAAATTCCCGGCTGCTGCAAGAAAGTCCGATGGCTGTCACCTTCCAGGTGAATGGAACCAAACTCATGGCCCTGAACGGCGGTCCGACGTACCAGATCAATCCGGCCATTTCCTTTTTCTACTATTGCGGGAGCGAAGAGGAGATCTTGCGACTTTATCCCATTCTTTCCGAGGAGGGGCAGGTGCTAATGCCGCTGGACCAATACGATTGGTCGCCCAAATACGCCTGGGTCGTCGACCGTTTTGGAGTGAGCTGGCAACTGGATATGGACCCGATCAACTCGCCACAAAAGGTAGTCCCCAGCCTGCTTTTCGCCAATGAAAAATCGGGCGAAGTGAAAAATGCCCTGACCCACTACTGCCAGATCTTTCCCGACTCCAGGATCTTATTGGAAGCCCCCTACCCGCCTTCGGCGCAACAACCCGAAGGGGCGCTGCTCTTTGCCCAGTTCAAGTTGTCGGGCTTTATTGTCAATTCCATGAGCAGTTCCATACCCCACGATTTTGATTTTTCTCCTGCCGTTTCGTTTGTTATCGAGGCAGATTCCCAGAAAGAGATCGATGACTTTTGGGGAAAATTGGGCGCCGGCGGCCAATTCGGCAGGTGCGGATGGCTGACCGACCGGTTTGGCGTGTCCTGGCAGGTGATCCCTGCTATTTTACCGGCATTAATGAACGACCCGGAAAAAGCGCCCCGGGTAGTCCAGGCGTTTTTGGCTATGGATAAGCTGGACCTGGAAACGCTCCAAAATGCCTGATGGGGCTCTATGAACCGTTATTTCTGGACCGGGATTTGCCGCACGGACCGCCAGGAGGGAATCAACCAAATTCGGGACTGCATCGGGCGTCATGGATTCCTGACGGATTCCCGGTTCTTTTCCGATCTGGCGATGAGTATGCAGATCGAATTGGAAGAACGGCAGGTCGCGGCATTTTACGCGGACCTTGCGGGCGTAACCGATCTTTCGTCGTTGCCGCCGAAAAAGTCCTGTGAATCTTCCGAAGAATGTCTTATTTTGCTGCATATTGCGTTTGCCCGGGGTATGGGAAATCTGGAAGTTGATATTCCAGAAGTGCCGGGATAACCAATTTTGGTTCGAATGCCGCCATCCTTTCAAAATTTTTAACAAAATCAGTTTCTATGACAGTCCGCTCTTTAGGTCTATTATCGCTCATTGGACTTTTCTCTTTTCTATTATCCTGTGGAAATAAATCCCAGACCAACCAAAATCCCACTCCTCCGCCGGCGCCCGACTCGGCGGCTGTAGCAGATGTCATCCATGGGTTTTATCAATGGTACGGCGCTTTTATCGAGAACGGTGGGGGAAAATCGGGTTTCACGAAGGAAGAAAACGGCCATTTAACGTTAGACTCCGTTGCTTTTGAGGGCTATTTTGCGCGATTCAAGGAAACTGGATTTATCAGCGATGAATTTGTGCAAAACGAATGGAAGTTCTTTAAAAAATGCGCCACTTTTTGGCAGAACGAATCCCTGGACGAAATTCAAACCTGTCTCGACGCTGATAAATATTTCTGCGCCCAGGATTGGGACATTCAACTTTGGACTACCACTCCGGTCAGGATCAACCCGCTGGGCGATAACCGGATGGCTGCCACCATTTCCCTTGGGGAGTCCGAAGAGCGCCACTTCGAGCTAAAAAAAGAGGGCGATAAATGGCTATTGACGAAAATTGAATGCGATATGGGAATAGAAGAATAGCCTCCCGCCGGCTCGCTCGCGGGAATCCTGAGATTCCCTGCGGAACAATCCTCCGGTACCCTGACCGGCGAACTATTAAGTAAACCATATTGCAATAAAGAACACCTGCTACCCCATGCAGTTGTACACCCATGCTATCGTCCGTGAAGTACCGGATACGTACGCCCAATGCCTTACCCTGGAAGCCATCGACGTCCCGATCGATGTGCCCAAAGCCCGGGAACAGCACGAGCATTTTTGTGCCATCCTGGCCGGCCTGGGGCTTGAGGTAACGCGGTTGGAGGCAGACGAATCCCTGCCCGATTGCTGTTTTGTCGAAGATACCGCCGTCTTGGTGGACGACCTGGCCATTTTGACCAACCCCGGGGCGCCCACCCGCGTAAAAGAAGTGGAAGCAGTCGAAAAATCGCTCCACGGGGTCAAACCCCTGGCGAAAATCCTACCTCCCGGAACCCTTGACGGCGGCGACGTGCTGATCATTGAGAAAACGGTCTATATCGGGCTTTCTAGCCGAACCAATCCAGAAGGCATCCGGCAATTCGCTGCCCTGGCGGCGCCCAAAGGCTACGCCGTGGTCTCCGTTCCCGTTTCCGGGCTGCTACACCTAAAATCAGCGGTTACTTACCTCGGGAACGGCCAGGTCATCCTGGCCCCTGCCTATGTGGATGCCTCCTTTTTCAAAGAATACCAACTGCTGGAATTGTCCGAAGCAGAGGCCTACTGCGCAAATTGCCTGAACGTGAATGGTACCATTCTGATGCCGGAAGGATACGAACAGGTTAAAAAACGGATCGAAAGCCTCGGTTTCCCGGTAATCGAACTGGATATGTCGGAATTTAAAAAGGGCGACGGCGCTTTGACCTGCAAGGCCCTGTTGTATTAATGATCAAAAAGAACGCTATGCGTATCAACCCATTGACCAACAAACCGGGAGCTGTTACGAGCTCCAGGCTGGAGAAAAAAATCGCCCGGTTGGAGCGGATCATTGAAGCGCTGAATAAGAAACCCATCCCGGAAGCGACGGCGGAATTTCTCAACGCTGAAATTGAAGCGCTCAATTCCTTTAAGGGTTCCGAGAAACAATGGATAGCGCTGCTGATGCAAAAACAAACGCGGATGCTCAACCACGTAAACAAAGAGCTAAAATACGTCCCCAGGTATTATTACCGTACCCTTTGGATGACCCTTGGCATGACCGCCTTCGGAATTCCGATTGGCTTCGCTTTTGGTACGAGTCTGGACAATATGGGTCTTTTAGGTATCGGGCTGCCTATCGGGTTGGCTATTGGCATTGGCGTGGGTAACAGCTTGGATAAAAAAGCCTTTGAGGAAGGAAAACAACTGGATCTGGACCTGATGTGAACTTTTCCTTTGTCGAAAAAAAAACTGCATGAAAACATTCCGAACCAACGGAGCCGCTGGGGCCCTATTGGATGAATATGAAAAAGCCCTCAATGAACTCCTGGAGACGGTCAAGCCCATTTCCCAGGAAACCTTAACCCGGATTTTTGATCCGGAAACCAAGGACCCCAACTGCGTATCCATTCAGTCTATCCTGAGCCACGTCATAAAGGCTGGTTATAACTATGCAGTGGTAATCCGAAAATCCTTAGGAGAACAAGTGGCCTACCAAGAAATTAGAATCCTGAATACTGTTTCACAATACGAAGCCGAAATAAAAAAAATGTTCGCCTTTAACGAAGCCCTTTTCCGGGATTATCCCAATCTCGAATTAGAGCAATATGATAGCGCAAAAAAATTTACCGTAACCTGGGGACAGCAATATGACGTAGAACAAATCCTGGAACATGCCATTGTCCACATTTTACGGCACCGCAGGCAAATTGAAAAATTTTTGCAGTTATGAACCTGACCGACTGGATAGGCGCCTCCGGCGTTTCCATTTTATTAGTTGCCTACGCCCTTAGTTTGAGGAATATCCTTTCAAAAGACGGCAGGGCATACGCTTTGCTCAATTTCATTGGGGCAGCCCTCGCCTGCCTGGCATCTGTTATGCTGCGCTATTGGCCCTTTATTGTATTGGAAGCCGCCTGGGCGTTGGTTTCTTTAGCTGCGCTGGCCCGGATTCCGAAACGAATTTCCAACGCTGCCTTATGAGTCCGACATTAAACCTAATACCAATGAACACTTTAAAAACCTCCCTTTTACCCATTCTTCTGGCTACCGTATGGATCAGCCTGTCCGAGTTCGTCCGCAACGAGTTTTTGCTCAAGTCTTATTGGACGGCCCATTACGAAAACATGGGACTGACATTCCCTTCAGAGCCGGTCAACGGCGCCATGTGGGGCGTTTGGTCACTCCTTTTTGCCATTGCCATCTTCGTCCTTTCCCGGAAGTTCACCCTCTGGCAGACTACCTTCCTGGCCTGGGGTGTTGGGTTTGTGTTGATGTGGGTCGTTACCGGCAACCTGGGCGTTCTGCCCTACGGCATTCTCGTCTATGCCGTTCCGCTGAGTATGCTGGAAGCCTTTCTGGCCGCCTGGATCTCAAAAACCCTTGGAAAACCCTAACCTATGCGAGCCCACCTCGATAATCCTTCGAGCAGTATGCCGCCAGCCTGAAGAAAGAAGCCGAAGCCATTCAAAACACCCAAAATTAACCGACATGGAACGCAGAACCAAAGACAACCCCTGGAAGCTCAAAACGCCTCCTTTGACCTCGGATTACGAAATGTATATCGACGAAAAAGACGGCCAGGAGGTTATTGTCTGCACCGTAGGGAAAACGGTGCTGCTCTACGACGCCCGCTGCATCAACGACCTCCATGCCATGCTTAAGGATCACGGCGACTGGATGGAACTCGGCGCCGCCGATGAGCAAAAGCCCGCCAAGGAAGGTACCGTCGAAGCCTGGGGCCGCTCCGAAAGCAACCCCGTTGGAGGTTGGTATGGTTTAAAAAAAGGCCTCCGCGGCCGGTTTGGGATGTACATTCCCCCGCTCATGGAAGCCCTAGGCCTGGCCGAAGTGGAGCACAATGCCCGGAATAACCGGATGCGGGCGGTTTAGGCGTTTGGGCGTTTAGGCGTTTGGGCGCGAGGCTCCTGCCCCTGTTACGCGTAGACTTCCGTCTACGCGTCCGTTCAATCTTCAGATTGCGTGTATTAATAGCCATTGAGCGCATTGCTACGTCGTCTGAACCAGGATTTGGGGGGATTATAGGACGGCCAGGATGTAGCTCGGATTTTCAATCCGATGGTGTTTCCCGGAATTTGATTCCGGGAACGGGGGGCAAAGTGCTGCTGTTTGGCCGTTAAGGCATTTTGGCGCGCCGTCCACCGTCTGCCGTTGCTTATTGTCTGAACCAGGATTTGGGGGGATTATAGGATGGCCAGGATGTAGCTCGGATTTTCAATCCGAAGGTGTTTCCCGGAATTTGATTCCGGGAACGGGGGGCAAAGTGCTGCTGTTTGGCCGTTAAGGCATTTTGGCGTGAGGCTCCAGACTCGTGCCCAGTACCTCCCAGAGGCTCCAGCCTCTGGCCGCTCCCAACCCAAGGAGCGGCTATTCTTATATTCCTTTTCGGACTAGGGGAAAGCACTTCTACATCCTCCACGAGGCGAAAACTAATATCGCGGAGCTTATCCGCAAGGAAATGGAGAAGCCGTAACGGAGCAGCGGAGTTCAAAAATTCAGGTGGAGTAAGCGTCTAATACTGTAATCCCTGTCATCCACGCCATCTGAATAATCCGTGATTCAGACGATGTTGAAGTAGCCAACCTGCAAAGCCAGCACACCAGGCCAGGTCCAGAATTCTTGCTGCGCCATTTCAAAAACCGTTCTCGTTCCAAAAACATCTGGCAGGGTGGCATTGCACCAACCGGGGACTCCTCATATTATGGTGCTTTTGCTGTTCTTTGCTGCGCTTGAATGCAAAGAAAACCTCCGTTTTTCCATAGCTTAGCCTGTCAAAACACATAAAACCATGAAAACACATTTCTTCCGCGCGTCCCTGCTTTCCTTCTTTGCATTTTTATCCTGCGAAGCCTCGGGCCAGCTCCGCCTGCCTGCTGTTTTTGGCGACCACATGGTGTTGCAGCAAAAAACCGATGCCCGCATCTGGGGCTGGGGAAACTCAGGCTCTACCATCAAAGTAACCGGAAGTTGGAGTAAAGATACCGTAAGCGCCAAGGTGGCCAATGACGGTACCTGGCAGGTCAATCTGCCCACTCCTGCAGCAGGAGGCCCCTACACGTTATCCTTTCTCAACGAGCAAAAAATCGTGCTGGAAGACGTCCTCATCGGCGAAGTCTGGCTGTGCTCCGGTCAGTCCAATATGGAGTGGAGCGCCAATGCGGGGATTGTCAACGCGGAAGCAGAGGTGGGCAACGCCAACCATCCGAATATCCGGTTCTTCCACGTCAGGAGGGCGGGCAGCGACTACCCGCAAGACGATTGCCATGGGCAATGGGCCGTTTGTTCGCCGTCCACCATGCGCACGTTCAGCGCCGTAGCCTATTTCTTCGCCCGGCAGTTGCAGCAACAACTGGGCGTACCGGTAGGCTTGATCAACGCCAGTTGGGGCGGTACCCCCGCCGAAGTATGGACGGATAAAAAATATGTGGATGCCGACCCCATGCTCGGCGCTTACGCCGCCAAACTGCGGACCTACGACTGGTGGCCCAAAGAACCCGGAAGGCTGTATAACGCCATGATTGCTCCGTTGGCGCCTATGAACATCGCCGGGGCGCTCTGGTACCAGGGAGAAAGCAATGTAGGGACCTATCCCGGCTACTCCCGGCTCATGGGAACGCTGATCCAAAATTGGAGGGCAGCTTTTGAAAAGGATTTCCCCTTCTATTTTGTACAGATCGCGCCGTACACTTACGGAAATCCCGCCGCCGCCGAAGCGGCCCGGCTGAGAGAAATGCAGGCCCGCTGCCTCGAAGTTCCCAAAACCGGCATGGTGGTAGTCAGCGATCTGGTAGATAATATAAAGGACATCCACCCCCGCAACAAACAAGATGTAGGGAAGCGGCTCGCCAATATGGCTTTGTCTGAAACCTATGGCGTAACCGGGCTGCCCTACCAATTCCCCTCCTACCAATCGATAACCCTGGAAAATAATGCCCTTCGCGTCCATCTCAAAGACGCAGAAAACGGGCTAATGATCAAAGCAGGGGAGAAACCCATGGCGTTTGAAATCGCCGGGGCCGACAAGGTTTTCGTGCCGGCAGAAGCCCGCGTCGAAGGCAATACCCTCGTTGTCTGGGCAAAAAATGTGGCCAAACCGGTGGCGGTGCGGTATATGTTCTCCAACGACGGGGTGGGCAACGTGTTCAGCAAGGAAGGGCTGCCGGTGGCGCCGTTCCGGTCGGATGCGTGGTGATTATTGACCTATTTTAGCTGGCTTTTTATCCAGGCGTTGACTTCCGAAGACAAGTACATCCCTTGCCCGTCGTGGCCAACGCCCTGGACGATTACCTTTTGGCTTTTGTGTATGCCGCCATAGCGGGTCTCCAGCCATTGAAACAGGTTTTCGCCGCGTTTAAACCGGCTGGCGCCCAGCCAGGTAGCTTCGCAATCGGTCGTATTGAGCGTCGGATCGGCGGCGGTTCCGTTTCCGAGCAGATAAGCGATGTTGCGCTGAAGCAGCCGCGCGTTCAGGGTATCCTTGGGGATGGCGTTCACATAAGCCGGCCTGTTGGCAATCCCCATGGGCCAATAGTTGAACGCCGGGCAGTTCGCCGGTTGGACGAACTGGCCCTTGCCTTCGTCAAAGCGCATATCGTCAGGGTAATAATAATACTGGGTATTTGCGGCGCCATAGGAAAATTTCAATCCAGGATATTTTGTTTCCAGGCTGTTTGCTGCCGCATAAAGCTGGACAAATAGTCCGCCTGAAGAATGCCCGGTGATCAGGACGTTCTTCAGGGCTGGAAAATAGGTTTTATCCGCCAACCGCTCGACCAATTGGTCCACTATCGCAAAGGAACTGAGGCTTTGAAGTCCGGGCGTCAGGGATGATTGCCCGTCGCGCCAACTGGTGGAAGTCCAATACAACTCCCCCGCCTGAGCCTCCGCACTGTTTTTGAAGTCGGGGGCGATCAGAATGGTGTTGTCTTGAAAACTACCCTGCTTCAGCGCAGTAGTGAGGTAGGAAAAATACAAATCGCCATCCCGGTTCTGTCCGTGCAGCACAATCACCGCATGTTGAAGGTTCTTCCAACGGGCATCTTCGAGGAAAAGGGGGAAACTGGCGTAAAAAGCAACCCGGCCCCCACCCGGCAGCGTGAACGATTGCAAGCATTCTCCCCCTGCAGAGACGCAAGGCGCCATTTCCATGATCAGCCCCTTTTCCATTGTCGTAAAGGAAAGGTCCAACGGTTTGTCCAGTTTTTCCCCGTTCTTCCCGATAGGCTGGATCCCGACTTGCAGGCGGTAAACCGTATTGTACTCCAGCGAATCCATCTGAAGAACGGCCTTTGAACCGGCGTTAACATAGGAGATCTGTAAAGAAACCTTGCCCGGGGCAGCTATTAACGAGCATGCCGCTTCAAATTTCGCAGGGTCTATGGCACTGGAAAAAGTAAGCTCCATCGTAGGTTTGATCGCTACATTTTTCGCCCCGTCCTCCAGCTTTTGGCCGTTGACCGCAGCGGTCAGTAAGGTAATCACTGGAGCGGCGGGTTCCTCTTTCTGGCAGGAAACGCCCAATAGACACAGCATACCAAGAACAGGAAGCGTTCTTTTGTAGTTACTCATGAAAAAGGATTATTTTTTTCTACGACCCGTCTGTATTGGACCATATCAATTTCATTTTCGCTTTTGGCAATGACGACGGCGGCAACCGTATTCCCAATGAAATTGACAATGGCCCTGCCCTCGCTCATAAACCGGTCAACCCCGATGATCATGGCCAATCCTTCGATCGGTATGACCTTGATCGCCGTAAGAGTGGAGGCCAGCACCAGAAAACCACTGCCTGTGACTCCGGCCGCCCCTTTACTCGTAAGCATCAGCACGCCAATAATCGTCAATTGCTGCCCCAGGGAAAGGTCTATCCCAAAAACCTGGGCAAGGAAAATGATGGCCATGCTCAAATAAATCGTGGTTCCGTCCAGGTTAAAACTGTACCCTGTGGGAACAACTAGCCCTACTACTTCTTTTTCACACCCGGCGAGGGTGAGTTTTTCCATCACAGAGGGTAGAACCGCTTCGCTACTGCTGGAGCCCAACACTATGAAAATCTCCTCTTTGATGTATCCCAGTAACTTCCACAAACTGATTTTATAAAACGAACAAACGAGGTTGAGCACCACAAATATGAACAATAGCCCTGTGATGTAAAAGGTCAGCATTAAATTGCCAAGCAAAACCAAGGAACCAAAACCGAACTTACCGATGGTATACGCCATGCCGCCAAACGCCCCCAGCGGACTGATTTTCATGATGATGTGCAGGATGTTGAACAAGACCTTGTTCAACCCCTCAAACGCGGATAAAATCCCGTTCCCTGCCCGGCCCATTTTCTTTAATCCTATAGCAAAAAGGATACTGAAAAACAGCACCTGGAGAATATCTCCCTTGGCAAAGGCATCGACGACGTTGGAAGGCACAATGTGCGAAAAAAACTCCCCCCAGTTGATCTGACTGGCTTGCTCAGTATATTTGGCAACCTGTCCATTAGTCTCAAAATCTTCGGTGGATACCCCTACCCCGGGTTTGACCGTGTTCGCTACCATTAACCCGATAATCAGCGCCAACGTAGTAACCAGCTCAAAGTAGATCAGCGCTTTCAACCCGACACGCCCCACTTTGCCCAAGTTCCCCGCGCCCGCAATCCCCGACACGATCGTCAGGAAAATGACCGGCGCAATGACCATTCGGATCATGTTGATGAAGGTATCGCTGATCAGCTTGGCGGCGCCGGCAAAGCCCGGAAAAAGCCAACCGGTAAACACACCCAGAACAATGCCCAATAATACCTGGACATAGAGGATTTTCAGATACTTCATTATTTGAAAAAAAGGATTCAAAAAACTTAAGGCCACTCCAGAAAGAACCTGGGAGAGCATGGTTCCCAAACAAAAAGCACCCCATGCCCTCCCTGATTAGCGACTAGAGTTTAGACCCATCCACACGGGTCCCCGGAGAGTAGGCTAAAGCGCCATTGGCGGTTTTGTGCAACACAAACCCTCCCGTAATATCTGGTGAACGCGTCACGGATTGGTCGATGCCAAAGTTGATCCCCGCCGCTTCTGTTGCCGAATTAAAGGTCAGGAACACGTTGCCATTTTTGTCCTTGATCGTAATGATATCGCTGGCGTTGGACAGGTTCATATCGCCGGTAGTTGTTACCCCTACCTGTGCGCCGCCAAAAGACCCCATAGGCGTTCCGCCGCCAAACAGCACGTACACTCCTTTAGGAGGGATTACCGTATTAGCAGGAAAAACATGCCGGGGCGCATTAGCCGCCAAGCCGGTTTCATCAAACAAGGTAAAACCGCTCAAGTCCACTGCTATCTTCTGGTCGTTGTAGAATTCAATGAATTCGTCGGCTGATGGACTGCGTGTACCGTCGCCGTTGGCATCGCCGGCCAGGTCGTTCGGCGGGTCAAACAGCACTTCATTAATGATAAAACCCTTACCAGGCGGTTCAGCTGACGGAAAGGCCTGGCCATTTGTTTTGGTACCCGGGGAATAAGCCAGAGCGGGATTGGCTTCCGTATGCGCTGCATAAGGGCCGTTAATATCCGGCGAACGGGTAATGGATTTGTTGGCATTGAAGTCTAGTCCGGCGCCGTCTGTAGCGGTGCTAAAGGTGAGGAATACGTTCCCATCGCGGTCCTTTATGATCGCCATATCTCCGGCGTTGTTCAGATTGAGGTTAGAGGTAGTTGCTACGCCAACCTGAGCCGTTCCAAAATCCCCGGTGGGTCTGCCTCCCCCGAAAAGGACGTATACCCCTCCAGGAGGGACTTTGGTATTGGCGGGGAATACATGCCGGGGCGTGTTGGTAGCCAGGTTGGTTTCATCAAAAACGGTGAAGCCGCTCAGATCCACCTCCTTGTCGGAATCGTTGATAAACTCAATGAACTCGTCTTCAGACGGAGAACGGGTTCCATCCCGGTTGGCGTCGCCTGCAAGGCCATCTGGCGGGTCAAACATAATTTCGTTGATAATGAAGCCCTGGTCGGCGATCCCGTCTCCATTGCTGTCGATGTCGTCGTCCAGAATCCCAAGCGTCACCAATTGCGGGGTAAGCTCAATCGCGTTGACCATGCTGGCGATCCGAACGATGATGGTTTCCTCTCCTTCGGTGGTATTATCCTGAACGGCGGTAATCGTTATCGTTCCCGTTTTGCTGCCTACAGGAATACTAATGCTTGCAGCGCTGGCCTGGAAATCCGAGCCGCCTGCAGTTCCCTCAAAGGCCAAATTTACGGTGACCGCTTCAATAGCCTCCTCGTTCAGTGTGGCGGTAACGGTGGATACTCCTGCCGCTTCCGCTATCTTCAATGCATCCGCAGAAAGCGTTACGTTGGCAGGCACAAAGGCTTTGGTAGTGAAGGTAAAAGCGAACGCCTCTTTGAGTTCTTCCTCCCCGTTGCCGAATTTGCCCGCGTTGACGGAAATGGTGTAGGCTGTCTCATATCCCAACCGGGTTTTGTTGGTCAGGGTAATGGTCGAATTGGAGTTCGAATACGCGATATCGAACGCCACGGGGCCGGAAGGACCGGTAAACGAAAGGGCTTCCTGAAACTTGGCCGTATTGAGGGTATGGGAAAAGACGATTTCGATGCTGATTTTGGTATCGGCGCCGGTAACCCCGCTGACCGCTTTTTTCCCATTAAGGGTTTGCTGCAAGACGTAGATGGTGCTGTAGTCGATATCCAACGCGTCTTTGGAGCAGGTAAACGCCAGCAGGGACAAAAAGAGAGCCCCGGCATACCTGGCTAAGATGGAACGATTAAACAAGCCTTTCATATTATCTATTTTTTCGTGTTTGAGCAAAAAACCAGATGCGTTCTTGCGGAAAATTTCTTCAATTCTTTTGCTGCTTCCCTTTGAAGACAGGTATGTCCGACTCGTCGGTCAGTTGCCGGAAAAAGGCGGCGTCTTCCTCGGCTAAGATAGACAGGTACAGGTTTTCTCCATATTGGTCCCTGGTTTGCAGGCGGCTCGGGATGGAAGCGGTTTTCATTCCCGTTAGCTTTTTGAAAAAGATCAGTCCGATCAAGTAGGTCGCTTCGGGGGAAGGATGTTTGTCGTCTGCATACATGTCCAGGTCGGGCCGGAGCCGGCGTGCGGCGCTCCAGATAGGGCCAACGGGCGCTATATCCGTTCCTGTTTCTGCGCCAAGGCGGGTATAACCTTCGGTAATGGCCGCTTGCTGGAGCGGATTTGAGTGGTAGGCCCAGGTAAGGAAAAGCAGCGGTTCCGCCCCGGAGGCCCGGACGGCGCCGATCCATTTTTTCCCGTAATCATCAAACTGAACCGGCTGATCGATGGCGCCGGTGCTATGGTTCTGGAGCACGACGACGTCCCACCTGCCTGCCTTGATCATCGCCTGGGTGGAAAGTCCCTTTTCCCCTTTCCAGTGCTGCTCCCAGGTAGCGCCGCTGGCGGTCGATTGCCGGATACGCATCGGGATTCCCTGGGAAGCGGCCATGGCCCCGACCACCTGAGGAAGGTTCCAGTAGAACGTGAAGCTGTTGCCAACGAATAATACGTCCAGGGTATCCTGAGGCTGGGAATACGCCCGGGAAGGGGGCAGCAGGATGGCAGCGCCTAAAAGGATGTAAAGGGAAAATCGGTTGGCCAAGGATCGATTCATAATCATTTATTTACAGCGGTTGGATCAAAAAACCCTGGAATCGGGCTAGGTACGTTGATATTCCGGTCAACCTCCGATTGGGGATACAAGAAGCGCTGAGGGAGCTGGGTCCCTTTATTGGGGACTACTTTGACCCGAACAACGGTTTCCTTTTGCGTCCGGCGGGTGTCGTTGAATCCTTCGATCTGACCAAAAAAAGTAACATACCGTTCTTCGAGGATTTCACGCAACAACGCATTGTCCGCGCTGACGTTATCTGGATTTTCGATACCCCCGGAGGCAAAATCGGCTTCGGTGTAGGCATCGTATTTGAGTTGCGTCAACGCGGGCTTGGTCAGGTAACCGCCTGTCGCCATAAACGCCCTGAACGCGTTAAGGCGCTGCAGGCCAACCGCAAACCCCTGGGACCTGAAACCGGCTTCCGCCAAAATCAGCAGGTTTTCCTGATAGGTAACCATCGCCGCAGGAGCAGTTTGGGCAGCGTACTTATCCGCCAGAGTATTGGGTTGAACGCCGACGTTCGTTGTGCGGAAGAGGAAATCGTAGCGCGCCCGTTCGTCGGTCTTGGCATTGCCCCGGTAGTTTTGCGGGATGGGATTTACCGCAGCATTGGCCTGAATAAGGCTTGCCATAAAGTTTGACGTCTTCAGGTCGGCGGCCCGCACGTTAATGGCAAAAAACAGGTAATTGAGGTTGGACTCGTCCAAACCGGTCCCATGAGGAGAATACAGGCTGTTTTTAAAGGCGCTTATCCCTTTGCTTGCCGCTGTAAACGCGGCGGCGTAATCGCGGGTATGCATGAAATACCGGGCTTTAAGCGTATACGCTACCTCCTTCCAGGGCGCAGGGTTTCCATCGAAATAGATCTCCGCGCCGGCAGCAGGTCTTCCGGTTCCGCTTTCCAGGTTGACGATCGCCTGATCCAGCAAAGCCTGGAGCTTTCCGTAGATCGAGACCTGATCCTCATATACCGGATGCTCGATCTCGATTTTAGCCGCTTCTTCAAAAGGAACATCCCCGTACAGGGAGGTCACCGTCCCGATGATCTGTGCCTGAAGCACCTGGAGTATCCCTTTGGTAATCCCGGCGATCCCTTCCGCTTCGGCGGCTTTTTCTGCTTCCACGGCATTCCGGTACGCGTCGATATAGGCGTCCGACCATTGCGGGTCAAAATTGGCGGTAGTGAGGTTGTATTCGCTAAAACCCAGGTGCTGGCGGTCGATGCCGGTAAAATACCCGCAGAAAATTCCCGCTTTACGGGCGGTTTCTCCGGTTTGCAGGATGATGTTGCCGACTTCGGCGCCGGTAAGGATATACTGATAGGAAGCGCTGGTAGGGTTGTTGGGATCCTGATTGATCCCATCGACGAGATCGCTGCAGGAAAATCCCAGAAAAAGAAGCGCAGTGGTTATGATGAATGGTTTCATGAAAGATCGGATTGATGCGTTAAGCGAATTAAAGGTTGACAAGGACGCTGAACAAGTAGGATTTGGTGCTGGGGTTGTTGAAATACTCCATGCCCCGCGCAACGTCTACCCCGGTAAGGTTGGTATCCGGATCGGTGCCTTCAAAGTCGGTCCACAACACGAGGTTTCTGCCGGTAAGGGAGAATTCCACCGAACTCAGTCCGACGCGCTGCTTCAACCAGGGAGCGCGCAAAGTATAGGAGAGGCTGATTTCCCGCAAGCGAGTCCAGGAGCCGTCTTCGATATAGAGTTCGTCAATGGCGTTGCTGAAGAAGCCGCCGCCGGAATTGTACCACACCTCTGTGAGCGCAACCGGCCCGGCGCCAAAGTCACCTACTTTGCCACGGAAGGTCGTGCCGATAGGGATGATCTTCCCTGAATAATCTTTCAGGTTGCGGACGGCGGTTACTTCATTACCGGAATCTTTCCAGCGGCCCAGGTCGTAAAGCACGGCTTTGGTGCCGGCATAAATATCGGCGCCCTGATATGTTTCGAACAAAACGGATAGGCCAAAATTCTTATAACGCAGGCCTGACGTCAGGGCCCCCTGCCAGTCGGGGTTGGGGTCGCCGATCACTCCTTCTGTAAGCTCCTGAAGAGGAAAGCCGTTTTCGTCAAAAACGATGGAACCGTCTTCATTGCGCAAAATCCTGGATCCCCACAAAACGCCCAGCGGTTGGCCTTCCACTGCCCGGGCGCTTACGGCGGCAAGACCGCCCAGGTTGATAGAAGCGACCCCTTGCATGTCCACAACGGTGTTTTTAACGCTGGTGAAGTTGGCCGAAATTTCCCAGTCCAGGTTCTTAGCCCGAACCAATTGGTACCCCAGGTCGAGTTCGATCCCCTCGTTTTGGATTTCCGCGCCATTCGAATACACATCGGTATACCCTCGGGAGTTGGCCACCGGAAAGTCCAGCAGCACGTCTACCGTGCGGTTGTTGAAATAGGTGCCGCTCAGGGAGAGGCGGTCCTTAAAGAAACGCAGGTCGGCGCCGGCCTCAAACTCCTTTTTGCGCTCCGGCCGGAGGGCGGAGTTGCCGCGGGTGGAGCTTGGCACAAACCCGCCGTTGCCGTATAAGCCCAGACTGAGGTTTCCACCGTATTGGTCGCTGAAAGCAGGCGAAACATAAACGTTCGACGTATTAAACCGGGCCGGCTGAACCCCTACCTCGCCGTAGGAAAGGCGCAGTTTGCCAAAGGAGAACGTCTCGTTTTCCAGTCCGCCGAGTTTGGAAAACTGCCAGGCCAGAGAGGCAGAGGGAAACAGGAAGGTGTTATCAGCGGCATCGCCAAAGGTGGAAGCCGATTCAACCCGTACCGTTCCTGTTAAATAGAGCATGTCCCATCCGGAAAGCCCCATGGAAGAATATACGGCCGCGGTGCGTTCCCGCCCCTGGGAACTGATAGTGGTGACGTTTTCCGGCAGGGCGTTGTCTTTGTCCCGTACCCCGCTGGCCACATCAGCAAACTGGATGAAGTTCACCGTATTCACCCCGTTTACGGTCAGGGAGCGGCTGTTGTAGTTAAAGCCCACCAGGAGGTTTCCATTCAGGTTTTTGGCGAGTTTTCGGTTGGCTTTGGCGATGTAGTCCATATTAAAGATCGTATTGGACGCCAGGGTTTGCTCGTAAAGACCTGTTGAAAAAGCCCCGGAAGCGGAACCCGGAGTATAAAACTCGTTTTTCTGTTCGCTGTAGAAGTCAATCCCTACCCGGCCGATGAGGTCTACCCATGAGAGCGGGGAAGCGGTGAGCTCAAAGCTGGAGATAAAGCGATCCACCCGGGCTTTGTTCTCTTGTTCGTTAAGGGTCCAGGAGGGGTTATTATATGTTGGGGTGTCGTCGGCGCCAAGATATTCCAGGTAGGACCGGTGCCGGTTGGTAACAGGGGACGCGGTGGCATTGGCGTAATAACTTCCCCGGTAGCCCGAGTTATCAAAATCGGGCGGAGTCCGCAAAAGCCCGAGGTGGAGGCCGGAAGACGTAGCGCCTTTGAGAATGCGGTTGGAGCCGGTGCGTGTATAAGTCGATTTGGTATTCAGTTTGATTTTATCCGACAACAAGTGGGAGGAGTTGAGGCGGGCGGTGGTGCGCCGGTAATCCGAATTATTTCGGATAATGCCTTGCTGGTCGAGGTCGCTCAGACTGAAGAACACATTGCTGCGGTCATTGCCCCCGGTGAGGCTCAGACTATTTTCCAGGAATTGCCCGTTGCTGAACACCAGGTCAAAGTTGGAATCGTCGTAGATGGCTTGAGAGTTCTTTTTGAGTATAGGGTAATACGTCGTTCCATCCTGGTCCACATAAAAAGCGCCGGAGGTATTGAACTCATCCGGGCCGCCGGAGCGGTTGGCGATCTTGTCGCCCCAGGAATCGCGGGCGCGGGGGTTGAACACGCCGTTATCCCCCTGGCCGAAAGCGGTTTGCAGGGGAAAGCGTTCGTTAATGACGTCCACGGAGTAGGTAGACTTAAAGGAAATGGAGAGCTTCTGTCCAAATTTCCCGCTTTTGGTCGTGATCAGGATAACCCCGCCGAGCGCCTGGGTTCCGTAAAGCGCCGCAGCGGAAGCGCCTTTCAGCACGGTGATGCTTTCAATGTCGTTGGGGTTGATGTCGTTCAGCCGCGATTCCGGGTTTACGCCGGTGCTGCTGCTGTTTCCCCGGACGTCGTTGCTGATCGGAATGCCGTCCAATACGATCAGCGGTTGGTTGTCGCGGGTGATCGTCGAAAGCCCACGGATCTGGATATAGGCCCCTGCGCCCGGGTCGCTGGAGTTGCGGGAAATCCGGACCCCCGAGGATTTGCCGGAAAGCGACCCCAGCAGAGTGGATTCACCAGATCCTGTGATTGCCTTCCCTCCCACGTTGGAGCTGGCGTAGCCAAGAACATCCTTGTTCTCCTGCAGGCCCAGCGCGGTAACCACAATTTCGCCAAGTAAGCCGATTTCCTCTTCCATGACGATATCGATGACCAGATCGGCGCCGACAGGCCGGACGACGGTCTTCAAGCCGACATAACTAAAGACCAGAACGGCGGCATCGCCCGCCACCTCCATCTCGTAGGTCCCGTCGATCGATGTAACTGTCCCGTTGGTTGTACCCTGTTCCAGTATGGTTACCCCGATCAGCGGGGCGCCCTGCGGGTCGTTGACCACGCCTTTTACCGTGCGCTGGCCAAAGCCTGTCCCCTGGAAAAACAACGCCAGGAAGGCGATCGCGAATAAACATTTTGGTTTTTGCATGGTGTTCCTGATTTTTCAAATGACAATACCTATTTTATCCAACTTGAAGGGAATTCCCCCGGTACAAACCCCCATAAAAGAGGAAGCACCCAGTATATGGCCGCTGTGAGCAAGATGATAGACAGAAAATTCATCCAAATCCCGGCCCTTACCATATCGGGAATGCGTAAATACCCCGAGCCGAACACCACCGCATTGGGCGGAGTGGCCACTGGCAGCATAAAAGCGCAGGATGCCGCAATGGTAGCGCCTACCATCAGACCCAAAGGGTGTACCCCTATCGCTAAAGCAAGGGGCGCCAGCACAGGAAGGATCATGGCCGTAGTGGCAAGATTGGAGGTGATCTCTGTAAGGAAATTGACCGAAGCAATAATGACCAGAAGGACCAGGATCAACGCCACGCCGTCCAGCAAAGTCAACTGCCCTCCGATCCACGAAGCCAGGCCGCTTGTTTTAAACCCCTCTGCAATAGCCAAACCGCCGCCAAAAAGCAGCAGTATACCCCAAGGGAGCTTGACGGCTTCCTGCCAGGTTAGAAATGCCCCCTTATTTTCTTTCGATGTGGGAAGAACAAACAGAAGGACCGCAGCGACCACCGCGATCATGGTGTCATCCAGTTCGGGAATGAACCGGTTCAATACATAAGAGCGGCTGATCCACGCCAACGCGGTGAGCACAAAAACAACGAGAACGATTTTCTCCTCAAAAGAAATCCGCCCCAAGGCCTTTAACTGTTTGGCGATCTCCTCCTTTCCGCCCGGGAAAGACTTCTGGGTGAAGCGGAAAGCGATTGTAGTCAGGTATTTCCAGCAGAGGAATAATAAAGCCGCAGAAACAGGAAGTCCAAATAGGATCCAATTGTAAAACGTGATCTCCATCTGATAAAGGTCTTTGACGACGCTCGCAAAAACCAGGTTGGGGGGGCTCCCCACCAGAGTCGCCATCCCGCCAATAGATGCGCTGTAGGCAATGGCCAGCATCAGCGCTTTTCCAAAGACCAGGTTTTCATCCTCCCTGGTATTCGGGTTGTCATGCAACTGGGCTACAATCGCCATGCCGATTGGGTACATCAACACGGCGGTGGCGGTATTGGAGATCCACATGGACAAAAACCCGGTGGCCACCATAAAACCCAGGATAATGCTTTTCACATTCGACCCTATGAGGTGAATAATGGTCAAAGCGATGCGGCGGTGAAGATTCCACTTTTCAATGGCAATGGCCAGCATGAATCCGCCGATATACAAGAAAATATACTGATGCCCGAAGCAAGCCGTTGTTTCGGCAATAGAAAGCCCGCCTGTGAGGGGGAAGAGAAGAATGGGCAGCAACGCCGTAACTGCAATAGGTACGACTTCCAAGATCCACCAGGTGGCAATCCACAGCGTAGAACCCAGGATCGCATTTGCCCCTTCGGAAAGCCCTTCTGGTCTAAAAAACAACCGGATCGCCAAAAATAGTACCGGCCCCAGAATCAGCCCAATACGCTTTGTATTCATCATTTTGTAAATTACTTCCTCCAGAATTTGCCGGGATTTTTCTTATTTTTAATGCATTCTGAAATCATGGCCCCAGCCAAATAAGCACAATTATTTCAGGCTAATCTAATGTGTTTATTTAAAAAAATAATAAAATTATAGTCTGCAATTATCATTTTTTACAATATTTTATACCGTTTTACATTTTTTTACACCGTAGCGCGTTTTGATGAAGGACCTACACCAGGAGTTTCTGGACCAGTTGGAGCGGAAGTACGGCAAGTGGGATAGAACAACTTCCAATTTCGGATCAACCCCTTTCGGGCTGATTGCCAACGACTTGTCTATTAGCGCCAGCCAATTCACCAAATTGCTTTCCGGCACGGCAACCGAAGGCATGTATACCCGGTCGATCGACAATGTCAACCGGTTGATCCGTTTGGAGAGCGCCATTAAGGAAAACGAAGAAAGCCGGGCGGTAAGGGAGCATGATGCCGCCCTCCTCCGAAAACAGGAACACAAACTCCGCCAGGCAGGAAGAAGATCAGCGGCCTTTATTCTGCTTGCCCTGTTCGCCGGAAGTTCCGGAATGTTTTTTATCCAACAAGGACTTCGCAAAACGCAAGGGAACGAGGTTCAAGCCGGTTTGAACCCTTTGGCGCCGTTTTTCGACCGCGGGTTTGATGCAGACTTTCAGTCGCCATATCTCAAAGAATCGGATGTTCAGGAGTATTGCCCTTGCAGCGCTTTCGAAGGCGTTTGGTCGCTGGATGAGGAATACAAATTACCGCTCCCGGGAAACAAGAAGCCCGGTATTTATTACCTGGCCAAGAGTGCCGACGTGCGAATGAAATGTTCCAAAAGCGATACCCTGCCTGCTGGCAAAGGCAACGTGCTTTTGGTATTTGAATACCTCATCAATGAAATTTGGGCAGACAAGCGGAAAATCCCCCTGTCGCCTACCTACTTTGACAAAGAGACCAAACAATTCACCAAAGCGTTTAACGACCTCGTTTTTGAAGAAGACCCCAATTTTCAAAAAGTGGCCACCATCCATTCCCTTTTTATCAGCAAAATCGAATTGTACAAAGATTCTATCGTTCGCAAAGGCGAACCTTGCGGGCGCTATGCCACGGATGTGAACGAATCCCTGGTATCTGAATACGCCATCGACCTGAAACACATCCTCGAAAATGTCCTGGGGGATCTTACCCAAACCAGTTGCCACTCGATCGCCAATTACTTTTGCGATCCCAACCTGCTGATGGAAGGAAAAAGCGTGCTGTCTTTTGATTGTCTATATACGATCAAATCGGAGAACCTCGGTTTTGGGGGCGGTTATCCTTACCGGAAAGGATACCGGCTGCAAAAACAAAACTACTCCGACAACCTGACCTGCAATTGCGAATCGTATCCCGGCGGCTAATGCGGCTATTGTCAAACCTGCCTTAAACCCAACCAGATGAAAACCCTTTTTCGCGTTCTACTGGCGCTCGTCCTCCTCGTCCTCGTCCTTGCCTTTCGTACCCTCTACCATGCCGGTTCTTTCAAGTCGCTTAAACCCCATAAACCTTCTCAGGAAACGTGGATAAAAGGCATGATAGGAGCCGAAGACATCACCGTCGATCCGGCCACAGGGATGGCGCTGGTATCCTCCTGCGACCGGCGTCAGATCCGGGCAGGCGGGGCAACACAAGGGGCTATCTTTCAAATCGACGCCTCCTCCCCCAACCCGGCGCCGGTCAACCTGACCGCCGGACTTGACCTGCCCGCTTTCTACCCCCACGGCATCTCCCTTTTCACCGATCCATCGGATGGCACTAAATGGGTGTTCGCCGTAAACCACCGCCCCGACGGCCAGTTTGTCGAAATTTTTCAATACACGGATACCGCCCTCGTGCACAGCGCTTCTATCCAAAGCCCCGAGTTTAAAAGCCCCAACGACGTGGTGGGAGTCGGAAAACGGTCGTTCTTCTTCACCAACGACCACGGCGACCACCCGGACGGCGGCGTCTCAAGCCTAAAGGACTTTTTGCTCATCGGGACCGGCCAGATTGGGTATTTCGACGGGGAAAAAGCGGTAATTCTGGATAAAGGGATCCGTTACGCCAACGGGATCACGGTAAGTCCGGACGGGAAATTACTATACATGGCTGCCTGTACCGATGGCGCTATTTACGTATACCAGCGGGAACCGTTCCAGAAAATCCGCGAGATCGAATGCGGCACTGGAGTCGACAACCTGGAATGGGACGCTGACGGCAACCTCTGGGTAGGCGCACATCCCAAAATGCTGGCTTTCCTCGGGCACGCGCAGAAAGCGGACAACCGCTCGCCATCCCAGGTCCTGAAAATCAACCTCCAGGATCCGGAAAGCCCTGTAGTGGAGGAAATTTACCTGAACGACGGGAACCCGCTTTCCGGATCGTCGATCGCCGCCGTATACCGCAACCGGCTGTTCATCGGCAGCGTGTTTGAAGACGGGGTTTTAATGCTCGAAAAGGGAAAATGGTGAAACTGTCTGCGATTTCCCGGGGATTTCTGTCGAAGGCTATTCTGGCGGCTTCCCTTTTGCTATGCGCCGCTTGCCCGGCTGTCGCTCAAATTCCAGGCAGCGCCGACACCCTGCTTCGCGACAGCCTGGCGCCGGTGACCGTCACCGCTGCCCGTCTGCCGGCATTCACCCTCCGGCTCCCTTATGCCGTGGGCATACTTGATCGCAACCAGATCCAATGGGGACAGATGCAGCTTTCCCTGCACGAATCCCTGGTAACTTTGCCCGGCGTACATGTTCTAAACCAAACGAACTTTGCCCAGGATCTGCGCTTGTCGGTACGCGGATTTGGCGCCCGGTCCGCTTTTGGTATCCGGGGACTTCGTTTATTTGTAGATGGGCTTCCCGAGTCTACCCCCGACGGACAAGCCGACGTGGACAACCTCGACCCCGGAGCGCTGCAATCCCTCGAACTCCTCCGCGGCGCTTCCGCCGGCCTGTACGGCAACGCGGCAGGCGGCGTGTTAAACCTCCGGACCGAAGAACCGGGGGAATTCCCCTTCGCCGAAGGGCGCGCCACTGCAGGTAGTTTCGGCTTCCGGCGCTTGCAGGCCAAAGTAAGTCTTCAAAAAAGCAAAACCGGGCTGTTCGCCGCCTTAGCCCATAACCGCATCGAAGGATACCGAGATCAGAGCGCCATGCGCCAAAGCATCTTAAACCTCAAGGGCCGTTTCCAGTTGAACGCATCCACAAGGCTTTCCTTGTTGGTTAATGCCGGGTCAAGCCCCCTGGCCCAGGACGCAGGCGGACTGACCGCCGAACAGGTAAGCGCAGATCGCCGCCAAGCCCGCGACGCCAACGTCCGGTTTGATGCTGGAGAGACGGTCGCCCAAGGACGCATCGGCGTTGTCCTGGAAAAATCCTGGAGCGACAACCACGCATTGACGGCAAAAGCCTATATCACCGGCAGGGATTTTGCCAACCGCCTGGCATTCCAGAACGGCGCCTGGGTGGAATTCAACCGGCTCTTCGGAGGCGCCGCCGTGCAGTATACCTTCCGAAGCCATGCGTGCCGCTCTCAAATTGGCCTGGAAACCAATCATCAGCGCGACCGCCGGCGCCGATTTGATAACCTGGAGGGCGTAAAAGGCCCCTTGCGGCTGGAACAAAACGAACGCTTTCTCAGTGCCGGATTGTTTTGGGTCCAGGAATGGACTCCGGCGCCCAAGTGGACGCTCAACGCTTCCGCCCGCTTCGACCAACTGGAGCTACAAGCAGAGGATCTTTTTCTGACCGATGGAGACCAAAGCGGAAAGCGCTCGTTTCAGCGGTTTAGTCCCATGCTCGGCATTGTTTTTCTGCCTTCGCCCACCTATTCCTTCTACGCCAATCTGACTTCGCATTTTGAGGCCCCTACGCTGACCGAACTCTCCTCAAACCCTTCCAACCTGGGCGGGTTCAACCCCGAGGTGGAACCTCAAACATCCCTTCACGGAGAGATTGGTTTAAAAACCGCCGGAAGCAAACGCGCCGGGGTAGAACTCGCCGCCTTCTACATTGCCCTCCGCAACGAACTTACTCCCTACCAACTGGCCGCTTTTCCGGGCCGGGTTTACTACCGCAACGCCGGCCAATCGCGGCGCATGGGGCTGGAAGCATTCGTCCGGTGGGCGCCGGCCAAAGGCATCCTGTTTTCCTCCGGGTATACCGTGTCGGATTTCCGGTACCAGGATTACGAAGCTAATGGCACGCGGTATGACGGACGGCGGGCCCCAGGTATTCCGGCGCATCAGGCAACCGGTTCGCTCCAATGGACGACAGCCTCCGGGTTCTTCTGTTCCCTCCAGTTGCGGGTGTTAAGCCTCCAATACGCCGACGACGCCAATACCGCCACGGAACCTGGCTATGTCCTATTCAATGCCCGAGCAGGACATACGTTCCCGGGAAAATCCATGGAAATAGAACCCTTTGCCGGCGCGAACAACCTGTTTGGGGCCGCCTACAATGGAAACATCTTGTTGAACGCAGCCGGTTCGCGCTACTATGAACCGGACGCCGGCCTCCCGTTTATTTTCCTTGGTATAAGGCTCCGCGCAGCGCTAAAGCGCATGGAATAATTAATTTTACCGAATAGCGCCACATCGCCATGGATAGAAACATTCGAACAATTGAACAGTACATCGCTGGGGTTCCACCGGAAATTCAATCCATTCTGGAAGAACTGCGGTCCGTCATCAAAGAAGCAGCCCCTGAAGCGGAGGAAACCATCAGCTATCAGTTGCCCACCTTTAAGTTGAAGGGCAATTTAATCCATTTTGGCGCCTTTAAAAACCATATCGGCCTCTACCCCACCCCTTCGGGTATGGAGCAGTTTAAGGTTGCGCTCTCGGCCTATGAAAACGCCAAAGGCTCGGTCAAGTTTCCATTGAACCAACCCCTGCCCTGGGATCTAATCCGGGAGATCGTCCGGTTCCGGGTGAACGAAAACCTGGAAAAGGCCCGGTCCAAAGCCCGGAAGCCCAGGAAAAAAGATTGACCCTATTCAACTACGAGCCTATGCCCAAGTACCTTTCTTTTGAAACCGAACGCCTTTTTCTTAAGCCTACCACTGGAGCGGATGCGCCGTTTCTGCTGGATTTGGTCAACTCCCCCACCTGGCTGCATTATATTGGCGACCGCAACGTACATAGCTTGGAGGACGCAGAAACGTATATCCAAACCCGGATAACGCCCCAACTGGAACGGCTGGGATATGCCAACTACACCCTGGTGCGCAAAGCGGATGGAATGAAAATCGGCCTTTGCGGGCTCTACGACCGGGAAGGACTCGAGGGGGTGGATCTGGGGTTCGCCCTGCTGCCCGAATTCGAAAAACAGGGATATGCGTTCGAGGCCGCCCAAAAAGTGCTGGAAGCAGGAAACCAATTTTTTCATATTCAGGAAATCCTGGCTATTACGACCCAGGTAAACCATAACTCGCAAAAACTGTTGGAAAAATTAGGCTTCCGGTTCATGAAAACGATCCGGATGGCCAACGACACGGAAGAACTCCTGTTATTTGCTTGGAATAAGTAAGTTATTTCCTCTTAATACTTAAACTTTTATCCATGAATAAGCGGCAATTCCTCAAAACCAACCTCTCTTTATTAGGCGCTCTGGTAACTGCTCCTATGCTCGGCTGGACAAAAAACTGGACCTGGGCAGGCCCTCAGCCCGCCTCCCCGGAAGACCAGTTTTCACTTCCGGCTCTGGATTACGCATTCAACGCCCTGGAGCCGTTCATCGACGAAAAAACCATGATGATCCACCACGGAAAGCACCACGCCGCGTATGTCAAAAATCTCAATGCCGCCATCCAGGGAACGCCATTCGCCGGCCAAACGCTGGAGGGAATTCTGGCTATGGTCACCGACAAAGAACCGGCCATCCGCAACAACGGGGGCGGGCACTTCAACCACACGCTTTTCTGGAAAATCCTGACCCCAAAGCAAGGAACCCAGGCTTCGGCTGAACTTGCACAAGCCGTGGCACAGGAATTCGGCGGAATGCCCCAACTCAAGGAAAAACTGCTCAACGCCGCCAAAACGGTCTTCGGATCCGGCTGGGCCTGGCTTTCCGTCGACGGCAAAGGGAAGCTTTTCATCTCCTCTACTCCCAACCAGGACAACCCTCTAATGACCAATCTGGCGGCGCAAAAAGGAACGCCTATCCTGGGTATCGACGTGTGGGAGCACGCCTACTACCTCAAGTACCAGAACCTTCGGGCCGACTACCTCGAAGCGGTGTGGAACATCCTGAACTGGGAAGAAATCAGCAACCGCTACAAGGCCGCGTTACCCAAAAAACCAGGTATCTTTGACCTTTGGCCTGCGCTGGGGGCTTTTCACAAAGTGATGTCCGCAACCTTCCACCCCATGGAAGAAGGGGACCTGAAACCGGTCAAAACGCGCTCGGGAGAAATGGCCCAACGAGCCGGCGAAGCCGCTTCCTCCCCCATTCCGCCGCCCTTCAACACGCCTGAAATAGCAGAGGCGGTCAAACGCCTGAAGAAGGACAGCAAAGGCCTGGACAAGCTGGTGAAAAAGCAGGGGACAGACGAACAGATCAAATCGTCGCTGACCGCCCTGCACGATGTATTCCACAGCATTGTCGGACTTTGCCGCGACGAAAACCACTAGCAGCTTATGGTTACCTTGCTGCGAACGAATTCCGAACACCCCGATTTTATCGAACTGGTCCGCCATCTCGATGCCGAACTGAAGGTCCGGGATGGCGACGACCACGCTTTTTACAACCAGTTCAATAAAATCGACCTGATCCGCCACGCTCTGGTCGCCTACCAGGGTCAAACGCCCGTTGGTTGCGGCGCGATTAAATTATGGGACGACCACACAATGGAGATAAAGCGGATGTACGTCGTGCCGCAGGAACGGGGCAAAGGTATCGCCGGGGCTATCCTGCAATCCCTGGAAGTTTGGGCCGCCGAACTCGGCTACGAGCGGTGCATCCTGGAAACCGGCATGAATCAACCCGAAGCGATCCGGCTGTACCAGAAAAGCGATTATATCCGAATTCCCAACTACGGGCAGTACGCCGGCATTGAAAACAGCGTTTGCTTTGAAAAAACCTTGATATGAACAAAAAAGAACTTAAGGAGGAATACAAGTCCATCAAGCCCAGGATCGGGGTGTTCCAAATCCGAAACACCGCCAATGGGAAAATCTATATCGAAGGCAGTACCAACCTCGACAAGATCTGGAACCGGCACCGGGCACAACTCAATTTTGGAGGCCACCCCAACACAACCCTCCAGCAGGAGTGGAAGACGTTCGGAGAAAACAGCTTTGTCTTTGAAGTCCTGGACGAACTGAACCTTCCCGACGAAGCTACCGATGACGATGCCAGGAAAGAATTGAAACTCCTGGAGTCTATGTTCATCGAAGAGCTCCAACCCTTCGGAGATAAGGGGTACAACCGGAAACCAACACAGCGGTAGGTTATGACAACGGAACCTTCCTGTTCATCGTTTCCTCAAAAAAATGATGCAGTTCAAACGTTTGCTCCGCCCCCAATTTCTGACCCGTTTGCCCCATGATGTAGAGAAAAACCGCCGCCCCTGCCAGCACCGGTAAAGCCCAGAGAACCGGCGCGTTCATGCCCAGGCTCCACTGGGAAAAACCCATAATGCCAATAAACAGCATCAGGATGGCAATGGCGCCATAACCAAGGGTAAAAAACGTCCACACATGCGGGCTGGGGCCGTACCACGCCCGGATGAACGTGCCCGATCCCTGTTCTTCCAAATGCACTTCCAGCCTCGGCGACCAGAACTGCTGCTCCTCTACCGGCGGCGTAAGGACGATATACTGGGGAAAGAACACAATAGAACAAGGCGCTCCTTGCGCCTCCGCGCGCTTCCGGAAGCGCGCTTCTACCTCCTTGGGGCTTTCCTCCACTTCCATCCGGAAGCGGGGACGAATGCGGAAACTGGTCATAGGTATTACATTGGCAATTAAGTGATTAATTATCCGGCATCGATGAGGCCTCCCCCCGACCCCCTCCGAAGGAGGGGGAGCAGCATGAGTTTCAATGCGAATAGGTTCTCTGCAGATTTTGTATTCTTGCCCTTGCCCATACATTCCCCCCTCCTTCGGAGGGGGTTAGGGGGAGGCCCAGCAACGAATTTTGAAAATTAGTCATTTTCCCAAGTTTGATTCGGAAAGTTATCAAGCCTATGCCCGATCTTTTTTAAGCGAGTTTAATTAGCACATAACCCCTCTCTCAACGTGGGTACTTAATACAGTTTTATAAACTTCGTTTCATACGGTTTCAAAGAAAGCGGCCCGCTTAGGGCAGCGCCTTCTTCCTCCAGGATGTTGGTCTCGACAGCTTTAGCGGAGCGGGTCGCGGCCTTCAGTCCGGGAATATCCAACACAGCCGGTTTCCCTTCCACTTCCCGCACCTGTAGTGCGACGCCCTTTCCATCCAAAGCCAGTCCTGCCTGCACCAGCAGTAGGTTGGGGGCGCCCAGGTTTGCCAGGGAAACGGAAACAGGGTTTCCTCCTGAACTGCCTTTGGACGGCAACAACACCCGGGAAAGCAGCGGGGTGCGCACACCCCAGCCAAACCGCGTCGCAAATAGGTCCGAAGGGTCGCCGGAAGAGGTGAGGCTGTACCTCCAGCGGAGTTCGCCCTCCTGGCTGGCTTTGAAATTGGTGACCCAGTAGTTGTTCAGCACCCAGGAATAGAGGTGATTGGTCGCCGGGGTGAGGCGGTAATAGTACCGCCCGGTATTGATATCCCCAAACTGCACCAGGGGAATGTCTTTGCTCGCGAATACGATCTGGGCGTCAGCGCTTCTCACCGAAGCGAAATTCTGGATTGTATTCCAATCGGACGAACTGCCCTCCAGTTGGTTCACGCCGGGATACACCACCCCGCCCTGGGCTTCAAACGCCAGTTTGCCGCCTTCCAGATGGAGGGGAAATGCCACATAAACGCCCTCCGGGGTTTGTACCGGCAGTTTGACCATTTGATACAACAGATCCATTCGCTTTTCAGCGTGGTACAGGCGGATTTCGATTTGCACGCCCCTGCTGTCGGCGCAAACCGGCATATCGCCGTGCAGGAAAATGCTTTTATAGATCGGCCCGTTTACGGTCGTAACCAATTGGACATGCTTCAGGGTTTCCCTGGTGAGGGTGAGCGGTTTGTAGACGGTGTCTCTGTTAGCCTGCGTCAGGCGCTCCATTTCGTGGCGGTTCGCCAGTTGCTCGTAGATGAACTGGCCCAACCCCGAAGCGGCGTTGGCATCGATCAGATCTTTTTTAAGTTCCTTGTCGTAGATACGGGTTAGCCCGCCTTTGCTTTCGTCAAAGACAAGGGCATAAAACGCATTTTCAAACGGGGAGAACTCATCTGCCTGCTTCGGCGCAGCCTTTTTGCCCAACTGGATCTGCAGGGTTTTATAGCCCAGCGGAGGAATGGCCTCGACATACAGTTCATAATACGCCCCTTCCATGCGTTGTTCGTGCATTTGAGCAGGGACTTCGCGGCCTTCGTTGTCGGAGATGACATAATCCGACCCGGCGGGAAGCACTTCGTAGGGAATAAACAGCTCAACGATGCCCGATCTGGGCCAGTTGAGCGTGTTGAATACGGCGATCTGAGGGGCAGGAGACCGGGGGATGCCGGCCGTAATAGTTGCCAGGGCTTTTTCCTGCAACGCGCCGGAGCGCTTGGCTGCATCCCAGGCATAAGCGGATTTCATCCCCCACTGGTTAACGGTATTTTGGGCCAGCGGGTCGGAAATACTCTCCGCAGCGCCATGGGTATGCTCGTCGTAAAAAAGCAGGTTGTCGTAGATGGCGCCGATATCCTCCGGCAATCCGGCGGGAAGTTCCCGGCCCATCCATTTCGCCATCACGAGCAACGCGGTGTTAGCGGCCATATCGGATTGGACGTTCCGGACGGTCTTGGTTTCGTTGGCGGCAGAGGCCACCCCGTCGGTCCACCAATCCGGCCAGGCAACCTGCTGGGTGGCGAGCTTTTGGCCGTGTTGTTGCTCCAGATAAACGAGGAATTCCCGGGCCAGGGAACTGCGCAGCTTGGGCCATTCGTATTTCTCGTTCCACTCCCGGATGATATCGCAGACCCTGGTGGACGGCGGGGAGTTGTCGGTAGAATAGCCGGAGAACTGAAGGGAAGCCTTGTCGTAGGGATACCCTTTCTGGACCAGGTCCCGGAGATAATCGGCGAGGTTGGCGCGAAATACGTCCATCTGTCCGGTAGTGAGGCTCAACGCATTGCCCATCATATAGTGTTCGGCTCGGAAAGCCAGGATGCGGTTACCTGCGGGCGACTGCCACCAAAACGCGGTGGGCACGGCGAAAGGCCTGCGGGCACGGTGGGCGTGAATGCCCATATCGAGGTATTTGACGCCTGTGTTTTGAAAATAATCCACTGCCGCCCAGGCGATGCCGTTGACGTCGTTTTGCATGGCGGTAGTGACCTCAATGCCGTGGTCTTTGATCATGCGGAGCGTTTTGGTTTGCGCGGCCAGAGCGGGTTCGTCGATGATCTCCGAAAAATTGAGGAACATGCCGGTGGCCTCGATCCGGCCCTCCTTGATCCGCTGCACCAGCCGGTCGACCTGGGCTTTGGGTCGGGTTTTGAGGAATTCGCGCACCGACCAGGACGTTTCGCAGGTCCACCGGAATTTCGCGGCGTCGGGGTAATCGTCGGTCTGGTCGCAAAAATCCAGGGCGTTGTCGATATAGCGCACATGCTCGGGCAGGATCTCCGTTTGAGGCCGGGTGTAGCCGATGTCGGTATGCGTGTGCTGGACGAGGAAGATCTCCCACTCGCGCACCGGCGCCACATCAAAAGCCCGGGTGACGGGGGCGCTCCCCTGTTTGCGGATCACGGCTTTGTAGATCGTAGGTATTTGCGCTTTGGGAAGGAGGATCTCCACTTTATTGACGCCCGCTTTGAGCACGGTTTCGGTCCGTTGTTTCAGGATGGTGATGGAAGTGGGGGTATCCTCCCCCGTATGGATGAAATCCACGCTGACCGAATGCCAGAGGCGCCCGTCCTTCTTGACGACCACGTCGTTTTGGTAAATATCCAGCCGGTCCTTCACCTCGGTCTTGAAGGTCATAAACCAGGAGTTGTTATTCCGGGTTTCGGTATCCACTTTAAGCGTTACCGGCTGGCCCGGTTTCAGGGCGGACACAGGCAGTTTCAGAATGGCAAAGCCCATCTGATCCTCGTATTTGTCGAGCATGGTGACGTTGAGGCTCAGGCGGGCGCCGCCGGGCCCGTCGTAGTGCGACCAGCCAATCCGGCTCAATTTGGAGCTCTCAAAGTGGACATACGGCTGCCCGTTGACGCTCAGGCGAAACTTCACGGGGTCTAAAGTCACGTCCATGCCGAACAGCCAGATGAAGGAAACGAAGGGCTCGGAGTACCCTGGTTTAACCGGCTCGGTTTTCCATTCAATGGGGGCGTAGTCGGCCTGCCCGCGCAGCAGCAGCGATGGCGTGACATTGGAAAACGGGGAATGGTAGGCGAAGCGTTTGCCGGCCACCTCTTCAGCGTAGCCCTGGAGGTATTCCGGGCTGGTTTGTTGGGCCCAAAGGGCGCTGGATAGACATAGGAGGCTTACCGGGAGGAGCCATTTTGGGTTCATAGGTCGAAAGGTTTATTTGGTTCGTTCGTCGAACCTCAAATATAAAATTCCTTCCGGTTTGCCGCCCTAAAATTATGTGCCCTGTTGGCGGTAGTGTCCCTATGAGGCGTGTCTCAAAAGGCCGTTCTCTGCCTCCGGCATGAAAAAGCTACTTCGATTCGCCTAAAACAATGACTTCGCTATTTTTTAGGCGAATCGAAGTAGCTTTTTTTGGCAGCCAGGGGCAAAAACGGTCTTCTGAGCCTACGCCCCAAAACGGGCATAAAACTCGCCTCCAAATGCTTTTACCCCACCGATTTGCTCCTTGAAGGAGGAATCCTACCCCCTGAATTCGTCTTATGCTCGCTGGGCGACGCACTGCCGGGCCGGTTTTTCTCGGGTTGATTCCCTCGGTTTTGGCTGTTCCCCGTCGGTGGCGTATTGCGTTCACCGGAAGGGTTGCGGCCATCCTGTTCCCAGGTGCGGCCTGATCCGGAGCCCTGTGTGGCGCTTCGTGGAGAAGGGCGGTCCCCAGGATGGTCGTTTTTGTTTTGGCCGTTCGCATTCGGGTATGCGCCGCGCTCGCCCGAAGGGCCGCGGTATTCCTGAGCGCCGGGGCGGTCGCCATAAGGGGCGTTGGAATGTCCTCTGGCATTCCCATTCGGATAATGGTTATTCGGGTAGTTATCCTCTCTTGGGCGGTAATCCGGATGGTTGCTGTGTTCCGACCGAATTTGGTTCTTGCGAATCACCACCTGCTTGGAATAGGACCGGTAGGGCCGATAATACTGATGGGCGTACACGATGCGATGCCGGGGCGCTATGCGGTAGTTTCGATGATAGACGACCACCCTTGGGCTAAAAACGCTCCAGGAAACCGGCCGCCACGCGGCCCACCAGGTGGGATACGATTGCCAGCGATACGGTGAAGCATAGACCGTGTACTGCGGCCTGAGAATATCCTGCACAACGGGCCAGAAATAGACATTCTCATAATCGCCATAGTCGGTATGATACCCCCTTCTTGAGCTGGCGTATCCGAAAACCGGTTCAACGATTACTTCTTGTCCGAACAGGTCTTCATCCCCAACGATCTGGAGGATGGCCTCCTGCCTGCCGGTCAGTTCGATTTCAATCACCGCCACGTCCTGGTTCTCGTACCGGCTTACCAAGGCCTGTAGAATGATCACATGGAAATTGCCTTTCCGCCGATGCTCCACGCGGATATAGTCCGTACGGCCGTCGTAGTCCAGGTCCAGGTTATTAACCCAACGGTCCTGGGTGTTGAGCTTTCGTTCAAAGTCCTCTAAAGTGCGCGATTCCTGGAATAAGGCAAGTGCGCCTTCCAGACTGAAATAATCGCCATCGTAGCCCGATCGTTCGCTCCTGTACTGGGCGGACAACGCCGGCAGGACGATCAGGAATACCAAGCAGTTTAAAAATACCTTTTTCATAAATTCAGTTTTTCCCGTTTCAATAAATATTTGGAGTTCAAGCGCTTTCTATGGTAAAAGACGATGAATAAATAAAGAAGTCGTAGGTAATAACCCGTTTTAAATCAAGTTTAACCAAGGCTGATAAGAATTACGATTTTATAAGAAGGCCTTAACAAGGGTTAAGTAAACGTGAAAAAAAACTCCCTAAGGCATCCTTGAAAAAAAACCTTATTTTTGAAACCCCACTTTTAATTTTTATACTTAAAATTTAATGCTGGTGCACCTAGAAATTACCCGGAGTATTTAACCCTTAAAATCCCCCTCAATGAAAAACCTGCGCCAAACCGAACGCATTCTTCGAATCTTGTACCCCATCTGGGCCCTGGTGGGCATGTTCAGCCTGATGTATGTGCCCTCCCAACTGGTCGTGCCGGGAGACGCTGCCGCGACGGCGGCTCAAATCACCAGCCGCGAACTGTTGTTCCGGACCGGCATTTTGGGTAGCCTCGCCACTCAGGTCCTTTTTCTCTTTGCCGTGTGGTACCTCTACCAGTTTTTCGAGGGCGCAGGCAAGGGCCCGGCCAAGGTAATGGTCATGCTGGCCTGCGTCAGCGTGCCTATTGCTATGCTGAACGAACTGGCCAAATTCGCGGCCCTGGGGCAGGTCAGCGACCCGGAGCAGATGCTTTTTTTCCTCAGTCTCAACGCGCACGGGATAACGATCGCTTCCATTTTTTGGGGGCTATGGCTCTTTCCGCTGGGGTATTTGATCTACCACTCGGGGTACTTCCCCAAACTCATCGGCGTAGCCGTTTGGATCGGCGGCGTTGGATATACCCTGGGGTCCTTGACCGATATCCTTTTCCCGGACCAAAAAATCCTCCTCAGCGTCTCCGAAATGATGACCTTCGGTGAAATCGTCTGGTTGCTGTGGCTGACTATCCGGGGAGCTAAATGGCCTAAGGGGGAGACGTCCACCCAACCGTAAATTCATCCTGCCCATCCTTCCATCCTGGGAATCCTGGTTCAGACGAGGAAGCAGCGCGGCGCAGCCAGGGGGGAATCAGCAACGGACACTTGTAGCCCGGATGGCTTCGCCTGAATAGATGACGCGTCCTGGAGGTATGCCATTTATCAAAACCTTTGTAACTTGGGTAGCAATTCCGGATAAAACCTCCATACGCATGAAATTTCTTCAAGAATTTCGCGATCCCGAACTGGCCGAGCAGTACCTAAAGGAGATCCGACGCACCGTCACCCAGCCCTGGACCATCATGGAAGTCTGCGGCGGTCAGACGCATAGCCTGGTCAAAAACGGCATCCTCAACCTGCTGCCTAGGGAGGTGCAGATGGTGCACGGCCCGGGCTGTCCGGTTTGCGTAACGCCGCTCCACCTGATCGACAAAGCTGTTTATCTGGCCGAGGAGAAAGGGGTTATTTTATGCTCCTTCGGCGACATGCTGCGGGTCCCGGGCTCAAAAAAGAGCTTGCTGGAAGCCAAAGCCCAGGGGGCGGATATCCGGATCATGTACTCGCCCCTTGACGCGGTGCGGCTGGCTCAAACGCATCCGGAACGAGAAGTCGTTTTCTTCGCCGTAGGTTTCGAGACTACAGCCCCTGCAAATGCGCTGTCGGTTATCCAGGCGAAAAAACTGGGCCTGACCAACTACTCCATCCTGGCGTCTCATGTGCTGGTACCCCCGGCCATCGAAGCGATCATGGAAGATGAGGAAAGCCCCATTGATGCCTTCCTGGCCGCAGGGCACGTATGCGCCATCATGGGCACGCTGGAATACTATCCGCTGGTTGAGCGTTTCCGCACCCCTATTGTTGTCACCGGATTTGAGCCGGTCGACCTGCTCCAGGGTATCCTCATGGCGGTACGCCAATTGGAAAAGGGCGAAGCCAAAGTAGAAAACCAATACGCCCGCATTGTACGCGAAGAGGGAAATATCGGGGCCCAGGATATGATCTTCGAGGTCTTTGAAGTGACGGACCGCCTGTGGCGGGGCATGGAAGTCATCCCGCTGAGCGGCTACGAAGTCAAGGAAACGTACGCCGCTTTCGACGCCAAACGCAAGTTTGACGTCGACATCCCCGAAGCGCCGGAAAACAAGGAGTGTATAGCCGGAGAGATCATGAAAGGCATCAAAAAGCCTTTCGACTGCCCCCACTTCGGAAAAAAATGCACCCCGGTCAATCCGCTGGGCGCTCCCATGGTCAGCTCGGAAGGCGCCTGCGCGGCGTACTACCATTTTTCCGGGATCGCCCAGGGGGTTGAATAACGCCCCCGGCTGATGCGCATCCTGTTTTTAACCTCCGCCTTCAACGGCCTTACCCAAAGGGCCTGGATAGAATTGGACAGGCTCAACCATCAAGTCAGGGTGCAGATCGCCACGAGTCCGGAAGCGATGGAAGCCGCGGTGGATGAATTCGATCCCGAACTCATCCTTGCGCCCTACCTCAAAACGAAAATCCCCGCCAGCATCTGGCAAAACCGGACCTGCCTGATCGTACACCCTGGCATCAGGGGCGACCGCGGTCCCTCCTCTCTCGACTGGGCCGTGCTGCATGGCGAAGAAACCTGGGGCGTCTGTATCCTTCAAGCCGCCGAAAAAATGGACGCAGGCGCTATCTGGACCTGGCGGGAATTCCCTATGCGTCCGGTAAGTAAAGCGTGCCTGTACCGGCACGAAGTAACCCAGGCGGCCATGGAAGCGCTCCTGGAAGCCGTCGGCCGGTTTTGCCTGCCGGACTTCCGGCCGGAGCCTCTGGATTACAGCGACCCTTCCGTTCGCGGGACGTGGAACCGCCGCGCCTTGCCGGATGATTTCCGCTTCTCCTGGACCGACGATACCGACTCCATCCTCCGCAAGGTCTGCGCTGCCGATAGCGACCCCGGCGCCCCGGTGGAACTGTTTGGCAAGGCTTTCTTTGGCTTTGGAGGCCATCGGGAAAGCCGCCTGCGGGGCGCTCCCGGAACGATCCTCGCACAGCGCGACCAAGCCGTCTGCATAGCGGCCGCCGACGGCGCCGTCTGGCTGTCCCACCTTCGGGAAGACCGGGAAGACGCGATCAAACTCCCTGCAACCCTGGCATTGGGCGCCGCTGCAGCCGCTATCCCGACCCATGCGCTGACCCCCTTCGAGCCGGTCGCCTGGGATACCTTCCGCCCAATCCGCTACGAAGAGGAAGGAGAAGCCGGCTTCCTGCACTTCGACTTTTACAACGGCGCTATGGATACCGGTCAGTGCCTGCAGTTACAGGCCGCCCTTCAGGAAGCCAAGCGCCGGCCGGTCAAGGTGATCGCCCTGATGGGCGGCCACGACCTTTGGTCCAACGGCATCCACCTCAACGTGATCGAGCATGCCGGTAACCCGGCCGGCGAATCCTGGGCCAATATCCAGGCTATCGACGATCTGATCCTGGAAATCATCCAGTCCCCCAATCACTACCTGATCGCCGCCTTGCAGGGCAACGCCGGCGCAGGCGGCGTGCCTATGGCCCTTGCCGCCGACAAGGTCCTGGCGCGCAACGGCATCATCCTCAACCCCCACACCCAAACCATGGGGTTGTTCGGTTCCGAATACTGGACCTACCTGCTGCCCCGCCGCATCGGGCTGGAAAAAGCCCGCCAGTTCACGGAAGAATGCCTGCCCTGGGGAACGGCTGTCGCCAAAGAAATCGGACTGATCGACGACTGTTTCGGAGATACGGCGGAAGCTTTTTCCCGCCAGGTCAGACAAACCGCCATAGAAATCGCCGCCCTCCCCTACTTCGACAAGCTTCTCCTGGCCAAGCGCTTCCAGCGGCGCAAAGACCAAGCCTTCAAACCTCTGGAAGCATACCGCAGCGAAGAACTCGAGCGCATTCGCAGGAATTTCTACGACGACGACGAAGGCTACCATTACAAGCGCTTCTGCTTCGTGCACAAAATCCACGAAACCGCCCGCGGCCAACTGGTCGAGGAGAAAGACTGGTTCAGCAGCCGGAGGAAAATTTACCGAAGGAGGAAGTGGGAGCAAATCAAGTATGAGGAAGACAACAACTGAAAAGAAAAGGAATACCCTATAAACCAAAATATGAAAAAATTCGCCATCCCGATCGTTCTCCTCGCCATCACCGTGCTGGTGCTGCACTTTCTGTTCGTCGACTACAACCACGCCAACGAAACAGTCTATTTCGGAGGCCCTATCCTGACCATGTCCGACGCGCAGCCAACGGTGGAAGCGATCTATGTGAAAAACGGCAAGATCCTCGCCGCGGGGACCAAAGCCGAGGTCATGGCCGCCAAATCCAGACGCGCCAAACTCGCCGACTTGCAGGGAAAAACCCTTATGCCGGGCTTTTTCGACGCCCATGGGCACCTCGACCTCGCCACCGCCCTGTATGGGATGACCGACATCAGCGGGTTTACACACCGAACGCCGGAAGGGGTGTGGAAGGCCGTGGCGCAAAAGGTCAAAACCACCCCCAAAGGCGAGTGGATCTTCTGCCTGGGCTACGACCCCATCCTCACCAAAGGGCTAGAGCCGCCGTCAAAGGCGTTCCTCGATTCCCTGGCGCCCGAAAACCCCGTCGTGCTCATCGCGCAAACCCTGCATTCGTACTATGCCAACAGCATGGCATTTAAGAGCGCCGGCATTACGGATCAGACTCCCGATCCTTCCTCCAGCAGCTATTACGAACGGGATTCGTCCGGACAACTTACCGGGCTGATCGTGGAGCAGGCCGCGTTCGAACCGTTTCGCGTGGTCATGCAGGAAAAACTCATGGAATCCTTTGTGGAAAACACCCAAAAAGTACTGGTAAAGAACGCCCAAAAAGGAATCACCAGCACCGTCACCATGGGATTGATGACGGTCAACCGCAACATCCTGATGCTCTACCAGGATCTCTCGGGAGAAAAAGTAAAACCCCTGCACAACCTCATCCGTATCACCGGGGCTTTCCCTGAGCGCAAGCCCAACCTGCGGCATTTCGTCTTCCTTTCCGAGCGGTTTTCAGGGTATTTGCCCAAACCTAAAAAACGGGGCGACGACTTTTTCCGCATCATGGGGGTCAAGTTGTGGTACGACGGCTCGCCTTATATCGGCTCTATGTACATGAGCAAGCCTTACCTGGCGTCCAGATATAACCTGGAGGCGATCCATCTTCCGCCCGGCCACCGGGGAGAAGCCCTGATCCAGCCCGAACAACTGGAAGCCGCTATCCGGAAATACCAGTCGGGCGATTGGCAGGTTGCCATACACTGCCAGGGCGACCGCGCCATTGCCGAGGCCCTGGGCGCCTTCGCCAAGGTCCATCAGGACGCCCCTATCAACGGGCGCCGTCACCGGCTGGAACACCTGCTCATGCTGCCCTACGACCATATCGCTTCGATGCAGGAAATGGGCATTTCTCCCAGTTTTCACATCAACCACATCCTGTATTACGGGGATTTTCTCCAATCCGACATCCTGGGCCCGGAGCGCACGCAGCAGTTGTTGCCCGTTAACCAGTTTGCGGCTAAACAAATGCCGTTCTCCCTACACGCCGATCAGCCCATGTACGAAGCCGACCCATTGAGCCTGGTCCGCACCGCCGTCATCCGCCAATCGGAAAGCGGGTTGGCGATCAACCCTACGGAAGCCGTCAGCGTCTGGGAAGCCTTGAAAAGTATTACGATCTACGCCGCCTGGCAGCTTAAGATGGAGTCGAAACTGGGTACGCTGGAAAAAGGGAAATACGCCGATTTGGTCGTGCTGGATAAAAATCCGCTGGAAGTGCCTGCAAGAGCATTAGCTTCTATTAAGGTCCTGGAGACGATCATTGCAGGAAATACCGTTTGGAAAAAATAATACACCCACTAAGATGTTCAAAAAAAACCACCTATTGACTCTATTTATTGGATTAGCGAGTTTTTCCTGCTTCACTGAAAAACAGGATTACCTGGTTAAAATTCAAAAAAACCAGCCTGACCCCGTTGGATATCAGGAAGGCTATATAAACGCCTCTGGGGACACGGTGGCCCCCCTTGGAAAATACGCTTTTTGCCTTTCCGACACGGTGCGAACGCTGGGGTTCGTCATCAAACAGGGGGGAGGATGCGCAGCTATCGACCCAACCGGCAAGGAATTATTTGACGTGTTTTGGTACGACAATGGCCCGGATCCGGTATCGGAAGGGCTGTTTCGCATCCAGGAAGGCGGCAAAATCGGCTTTGCGGATGAACAGGGCCGGATTGTGATCGCCCCTCAATTCGAATGCGCCAGCCCTTTTCAGGATGGCAAAGCCCGGGTGGCGTATTCCTGTACCTTGGTTCCGGATGGAGAACATACGATCGCGGAAAGTGAGTCGTGGATATTCATCGATAAAAAAGGGAATAAAATCAACGGTTTATGAGTTTCCTCGAAGCCGAATGGCGAAAACTCGCGATCGCGAACTACGAAATCGACCCGTCCCTGCTCCAGGAGTACGTTCCGTTGGGAACGGAGCTGGACCTGTGGCAGTCCCGGTGTTATGTGAGCCTGGTGGGGTTTATGTTCCTGAACACCAAACTCCTGGGTATGAAAGTGCCCTTTCACATTAACTTCGAAGAAGTGAATTTGCGGTTTTACGTCAAGCGAAACGAGGGCGGCGAATGGAAGCGCGGCGTCGTGTTCATCAAAGAGATCGTTCCCAAACCCGCGATCACCTTTGTAGCCAATACCGTTTACCGCGAGAATTACGAAACCATGGCCATGGCCCACCGCTGGGAAGAACGCCCAACGCATAGAGAAGTGGAATATCGCTGGAAGAAAAAAGAGCATTGGCATTCCTTCGCGGTGCAGGCCGGACTTTCACCGGCGCTTATGGAGCGAGGCAGCGAAACCGAATTCATCACCGAACACTACTGGGGGTACGCCAAAGCAGGCCATGCCAAAACCGTGGAATACGAAGTCACCCACCCCCGGTGGCAAGCCTACGACGTGGCGGAGTTCCAAATATCCGTCGATTTTGGGGCCGTATACGGGCCCGGTTGGTCGTTGTTGAACGATAGGGAACCCACATCGGTCATGCTGGCGGAAGGCTCGCTGATCACGGTGGAGAATAAGCGCGTGTTGACTATTTAGTTGGAATTGACTTGTTGCGATAGCATGCTGGTTGAAGTCTGCAGACTTCGATCCCTGTCCGGCGGTCTCCGGCCGAAACCCAACGAAGCGCTTTCAAAGAACTTTTTGCAATTTTTGAGATCTTAACATCCCCTATTCCCTAAGTTTTATTGCATGAACGCACCCCAAATGTTGCGTGTCATGCTGATTGATGAGAAATATTTACCATTTATCTGATATGCTTGCCAATTTCCTGTTATTCTCTGCAGCCTTTCTTTTATTTACCTATATGGTATTTAGAGTCAAGTTTAAAAAGGACTATAAAAATCTTCAAAGACTTTCGCCGGTATCTACACTTTTAGGGGTACTGGTATTTTTCAGCCATGGAAACGCTTACTATTTAATTGTACCCACTAAATGGCCCTACCTTCCGCAGATGCCTGAAAATCATGTCATAAGAATTCTTTTTATGATTATGCTTGGCATCGGGATCATCCTTCTCTTCCTATCCTGGTTCGGACTGGGCACTAAAACAAGTTTGGGTGCAGACCAAGGCAAACTACAAACCCATGGGTTATACCAATATTCCAGAAACCCCCAATTGGTGGGTTATGGTCTAATTTTGGCTTCCCTTGTCATCCTCTATTTTTCCTATTTGACGCTTAGTTGGTTTTTACTATATATCCTATCAACCTATTTTATGGTTCAATCCGAAGAGGAGTTCTTGAAAGAAAAATATCAGGATGAATATAAAACGTATTGCAGGCAAGTACCCAGAATAATTCAATGTAAAAATCCTTTTAGCTGATGGGCTATCCAGCGGCTGCTCCGCCACAAGCCCAACTTCCACCTTTTGGAGGGCACTCAAAGAAGCGGCCTGCCGTAACCGGGCAAATGATTGCTCCAACCGCTGATTCCCTCCGTTTTCCGTTTGTTATTTTCCCGATTCTTCCCTATCTTTAACCGAAACGAGAGGCTATGAGAAAGCGCATGCTTTCGCGTAGCCTTTTTTTGTGTAAGCTAAACCAACCCGTATGCTGAACCGCAGCGCGCTTATCCCATCCCGCTATAGTCTGCCGGGTCCTCCGGCGGGCGAGGGAGGTTTTATTGGAAGGATTGGGGGTCATTTTTACGCGAGCAAAAGAGAAGTCAGGCATCAATGCTCTGGCGACGGCGCCTACCCTGCGGCGGCGCTTTGCCATACATTTGCTGGAAAAGGGAGTCAATCTGAGATATATTCAAGCTTTGCTAGGGCACGAGTCCAGCAAGACCACGGAGATCTATACCCAGAGGCTGGGGCAAGATCAAAAGCCCGCTGGATGATTTGGAACTTATAGGGGATCGGTCTATATTGAAGGGGCAAACCTACGTCGTTTCGGGTTTACTTAGACGACAAAGTAAAGGCGAAATATTTCGGGTTTTACTTTGTTGAACTAAGTAGGGGTGAAACGAGGGAAATAGGAACAAAACCGCGCAGATAAGTGATATACCCGCAAAGGAAAGTGACTAAGTAAAAGTGAAATATTTGAGTTTTGCTTTGGTGAGTTGCGTCAATACAATAGTTAGCGGAAATCATTAAGGACAATACAACAGCATCGACATTAAAAACAATATATAACAAAATGAGACAAACAGGTTTTGCATTCGGTATAAGGACAGTAAGGAGTTTTTCAATAGAGGACAGGCTTGGAGCAATTGTGGACGAAATTTTATATTCTGACACCTCTGAATTTAATGAAAAAATGTTTCCTGAGGTAAGAGAAAATCATAACACAAAACTTCTATTTGATCCTATAAGACAAAACAAATTTACAATTACACCTCAAGACTTCATTTTTGAATATAATGTAGTAAACAATTTTCAAAATGAGTTTGAAAAATATTTAAATAACTTCAATCGAATTTTAATCAACAATGTTTTTGACCACTACAAAATCAAAAATATTTCAAGATTTGGAATAATAATAAAAAGTGAATTAGAAAGAAAGGACGAATTTCTTCAAGAAATTTCAAGTGTTATTAAAAAATATAAAGGAGATGATGATAGTCTCTCCATGCGATTTAATGTTATTACTAAAAAGCCTTTAAAATTAGCTTCAATGATAACAGAGGACTATGACAATGAAATTATAACTTACGACAGAACCAATTCGGAAAGTCCATTGATTTTATCAGTTGACTATCAGAAATATTTCAAACCTGAACTAAATATAATTGCAGACGCAACAGTTCCATTTGAAAAATTCTGCAACAATTCTCTCACATCTTTCAAAACGACATACCTGAACAAGCAATGAGAAAACCGAACAATAAGAAAAAGTCAAACTATAAAGGTCCGTATCAAAAAAATCCTGAGGTTGCCTTGCATAATGTAAAGAAAAGTATGCGAACTGTAACTGATGGACCAACTATTGATACATTTTCAAATATTGATACAACAACAAGTTACAGTTCTTCCAATACTTCAGTCGAGAAACCCAAGACACAAAGACCTAAGCGTCCAACGAAGGAAAAGCCTAAAAAGTGGAATATTTCATTGGAGGCAATTTTATTATTTATTTTCGGTCTTTTGGCAACAGGCGTTGGAATAATTGTTTACACACATAGTAACAAATTCGTTTCTGTTGAAAAGGATATTGAATACATAAAGGACGATGTTAAAGATAATAAGAATGCACTTGATAAAGTTTTAGAACAAAATACGACAATAGATAGGAAAATTGATTTGCTAAATCAAAAAGTTGACCTTGAACCAAAGAAGAAATGACTGACGCTAACAGCACCTTGTCGCAAGTAGTTTAATAAGTAATTGATTTACAATAATTTGTAATTGTTATACCAAAATAGGTACAACATAGGTGCAACAAATTCAAAGGTAATTTTTACCAGTTTTGGAGTAACGAAAATAGCCCTTTTCGCTTGATTTTAGCGGTGTTGCTCAATAATTGATACTTGGGTAGTTCGGAGCAAAAAAAGCGATTGTAGGGCTTCGCATAGCCTTCTGCGACCATTATTTCATTTAGGCATCTGCCATCAGGCAGATAAACATAAGCAAGGGTTCTGCCATAGGCATCTGTTAGGTTATCTTTTTCCTGTGCTATCGTGATATTGGTTTCGGGTGGTACCACTTTAATCATAAACTTTTGAGCCATTCGCCCCATTTTCATCAATAGCTGCCCGGCTATATGGGTTTCTCTTTCATCCTGATCTAACTTTCCACACATTCTCAACTCGGGTGCATCAATACCCAAAAGCCTGATTTCTTCTTCTTGCTTGTTGAATAAATTGGTTACAATTATTCCATCTCCGTCCACCACTTTGGCAACTTTTAGATGTGTTTTTAAAATCTGCTGTTCTTTTACACTGATATACATTGTTTTGCACTACTTTAATACTTGATTATCAATTAGTTATGGCGTAAATTTACAGTAAATTTTTTAATTAGAAACCATCAAAAATTTATAAGCTATGGCACGTCAATCAGGACCATTAAAGTACAAAGGAACATTAGGCGATATTCGCCATTTCAAAATCAAAGGTTTATCTGGCCACTTCGCTGGCTTAATTGGAGGACCAACAGGTGAACAAGTAAAAACGGCTCCAGAATTTGAGAGAACCCGTGAAAATATGAACGAATTTGGCGGCTGTGCAGCTGCTGCAAAATCAGTTCGTGTCGGACTTGCTCAATTGATGAAGCAAATGAGTGACCCACAGTTAACAGGTCGTTTAACTGGAATAATGAAAAAAATCAACTTGGAAGACCAAACCGAAGCAAGGGGTTATCGTGCTATCCTGGTATCTACACAAGGTCAATACCTGCAAGGGTTGAACTTCAATAAAAATATCAGCTTTGATAGTGTGTTTTATGCTCCTTTCGCATTAACTAACACCCCATCTCGTGATAGTGCAGATTTAACGGTTGCAGCTTTCAATCCGTTGAACTTCATCAATGCTCCTGCTGGTGCAACTCATTTCAGATTGATAAACGCTATTTCGGTTATTTCTGATTATGCGTACAATTCAACATCAAATATCTATGAGCCTGTTAACGCTGCTCTGAATGAATTGTCTGATGTGGCTTACTCTGCATACCTTGATTTGGCAACTCCTATCACAACTTCAACCACAATCACTGCTACCCTACCGGGGTCGCCTACTATGACGGCTGACGTGAGTGTGTTGAATAGCGTTGGAATTGAGTTTTATCAGCAAGTGGGTGCAGATTTCTACCTGTTCAATTCGGGTAATGCTCTGAAAATTCAAACCATCTTCTAATAACTTTACAGGGTTATTGAACAAAGAAGCCCCGTCAATTTTGGCGGGGTTTTCTTTTTGCATCATTTTTCATAATGATTGCAATCATATTGCCTTTATACTCCCTTTATGGTCGGGATATGGTCGAAACGGTGAGGGATGCTCACCGCTTCAAAATGTACCTGTAAAACACTATCCGCTTGGCTTCTTCAATGAGTAGCAAATTTTGCTTGTATTGGCTTTCCATTTGCTCCAAGCTTCTGAGGGTGGTAACTGACTTTTTGAACTGCTCAGGGCTTTCTGTTGCCTTTTGGAAGCCTGCCCTGATGCATTCTCTTACATCTTTGAGATTGACAAAAGGAATAACAGAGCCACGCAGGAACTGATGAAAGGCTTTGGAACGCCACAAGCCGAAAAGCAGCCAGTAAACTTGCTCTTTTTCTTCTTCATTATCAAACTGGATAACGAAGCAATTCGGGCAGGGAGCTGTCAAAGGCTTTCCGCTGTTGTTTCCTTTGTTAAGGATGAAAAAATGAGGCTTTGGATATTCGTTTCCGAGCCTGTGCGATTTGATGTTTAGCGATTGCATAGTATGAGCCATTAAAATTTTTTGCTCGCTTCGCTTCGCACATTTTTTCAAAAGAAAACAGAAAAAAAAACGGAAAAAAAAAGAAAAAGAAAGCCGATTTTAAGGGTGGCTAATGCAGGGCTGTCAAGGTTTTTGCAATAAAAAATACTACCCGATAGGGTGGAGATTTTTTTTGCAAAACCCGTAGGGCTTGACCTTTACTGCCCTATGCGTGGGCTTGTGCGTAGCCACCCTATCTTTGCTTTCCTTTTTATTTTTTTGAATTAAATGTTCGTCACTTCATTATTGACCGATGATGTTTATTAAGGAACGGAATACTGTTTTTCTTTTGTAGAAAAAATCAATCGATATGGAAAATCCGTTTGAAATAATCATTCAAAGATTAGATGCAATTGAACGATTGCTTTATGAAATTAAAACAGGTAAACAGGTTGAGATTATGCCTGTGGCTTATTCTAATGAATTGATGAATGTTCAGCAGGTGGCTGAATACTTAACCTTATCTGTTCAAACTATTTATGGCTTGGTTCATAAGATGGAAATACCCAATGCTAAACGAGGTAAACGGCTATATTTTAAAAGGTCTGAAATTGATGATTGGATTAGTCAATCGAGAAGGAAAACGGTTGCTGAAATCGAACTGGAGGCTTCTAATTATTTGCTTAGGAGTAGGAAACGAAATATTGAAACGGAATGTTGATGGGTGGCACAATTCCAATGGGGTAAACACTTCGCAGGGGTAAGTAAAGCATACCGCTTAAAAAGGTGCGGTGGGAAAAAGCAAGTGTGGCGATTGAACGGAACGGAACAATTGGGTTGGGTATGGAATGGAGCAACATTCGGCTACTTATTGCTTGGGCTGAACTTTGCAGAAATTGCAAACCTTGCAAAGTTGCATACGTGGGATGGCAAGTAGCCGGAGTTGCGTAATGGAATATTGCGTGGGGATTGTGTAGTGTAGTGAATGAGCCACTCTTGCTGTGGGGTGCTGAGGTGGGTGAAATGAATGGAAGCGTAATGTAGTGGAAGATCGTGTAGTCCCGAAAGCTTTCGGGACGAAACGCTGAAACGTAATGAAGCTGTAATGAATGAACCTACCGCAAGCACATAGGCAATAAAACAAACTTATGCTTTACTTATCCCCTGCACCGCTGAAAGGGTGGTGGGGAATTGTGGTTTTCGGGCAGTGAAGCAGGGTTGCGGGATGGCTCTGTGCGGCTACTTAACATAATGTTATTATGGGACTTAGGGCTTGTCCCCGTAGCGTAGCGAAGCCCTTGTGGTATGTACCATAATGCAACATTATGTTTAAGTAGCTTTGGGTTGTTTTTTTTCTGGCACAAGTGGGTACGGTGGTGGTGGTTGGAGTACCCTACGTCTTTTTGCTTTTGAGGGTTGGCAAGGCTCTAAGCCACCGCAGTCCCGAATGCTTTCGGGAGAGGATGGCTTTGTGCCTTATGTGCGTTGGGTTGCAAAAAGTGTGACAGAAAAAAACAACAGAAGGGTTGGCTGTGCGGAAGCCTAAAAAAAGACCGTGCAAGCCCTGAACGCTTCATTTTAAGTGAAGGGCGGGGATTTTTTTAGGCTGGGGCAATAACCATGCGGAACTGCCCGTTATTAAACACGTGGCTCTGCCACACCGCTTTTAAAAAAGGCGGCAAAGATACTGATTTTCGATTTAAAACAATTATCTTTGTGCCATAGTTTTTAAACAATGAGTCAGTTTGATTACATAAAAGATATAGCAAAATTCGGTCTTGAAAATGACCAGGAAAGGCTATTGTCTGTACTCAACGAACTTATTGAACATTCAAAGAAAACTAAAAAACTAAATTTTGCAATTCAGCTCCAATCTATACTGAAAGATGCAATAAGACAGCAAGGCACAAACACGCTTACAAAAGTCGGCTCTGACAACTATTACCAAAAGTTGGATGACAGAGAAATCGCTGAATTAATTCTTGAGAAAGTAACATCAGACTATACACTTGAAAATATTATTGCAGAAGGAAGTGTAAAAAACGAGCTAAAATATTTCATCGAAGAACACCAAAAGATTGAAATCCTTAGAAGGTTTGATTTGCCTGTAGCCAATAAAGTTTTAATGTACGGACCTTCCGGTTGCGGAAAAACACTGGCTTCTTATGTTATTGCAGGAGAGTTAAAGAAAATGATGGTTGTTATTAATCTCGGGGCTATTGTATCTTCGAAATTAGGTGAAACAAGCAAAAACCTATCTAAAATCTTCAAGAAAGCTGCGATAGAAGATAGTATCATATTTTTAGATGAATTTGATAGTCTTGGAAAAATAAGAGATTATAGCCAAGATCACGGAGAGATGAAACGAGTTGTAAACACAATTCTTCAACTTTTTGACTACCTACCGCAAAGCAGTATCGTTATAGCAGCTACAAATCAAAAAGATATGCTTGATGAAGCCTTGATTAGAAGATTTGATAATATCATTGAATTTAAATTACCGAATGAAAAGGAGATCCAAGAGTTAATTGCTTTAACCCTGAAGAATGGTGTCTTCTCATTTGATAAAAAAATCATTGCAAACAAAATAATAAAAGAATGCCTGGGGCTTTCCTACTACAGCATTCAAAAAACATTGATTACTGCCATAAAGAGAAGCTTGTTTGCAGCAAAAGAACCTGAAAAAAAATTGAGTGGTAAAATTGATACTCAAATTTGGAAGGAACTTGTTGAAGCTGAGAAACAAGCACTCAATAAGTAAGATTTATACATCAATAGAACTGTCCAGTTCAATAGCACCAAATACTTCTAAGTTGTTTATAGCACGCAGTTCATCATAAAGTTTGCCTGATTTCTTTTTAGTATTTTCTTCAATAGTTATAGCCATTGAAAACGGAAATTGCTTTGGATAACCTGCTGGTAATCCACCAACAATTTGAGCTGAAACCTTGCAATGAATGGCTAATTTCAACACTTGATTTTCTGTAATTAAATGGTTTAAATCAATAGTAAAATTGATTTTCTGAGAATTAGAAAACGGAATTGGTTTGGAAACATTTCTACCGTTTTGTGACCAAGATAGTGACGACCTTAGCTTGGAATTAAAATCATCATTTTTCGCATTAATTTCATCTGCACTATGGTTTTTGAAAAAACTAAATGCTATATGAATAGGATTGTATGATAGTTGGTTATTTAGTATTGGTTCAAAACTAAAACACAATGTTGTAGTAATTTTTACCAATCCTTTCTTACGACCTAATTCATCTTCAAGTAAATACTTAGGGAAGTTTATTGGGTAAATCTTAAGGTCAGTATCGGAAATCTCATCTTCCAAAATCAATGTGGCTTTATTTTCATTTGAAAATAAACTGATTTCTACATCAACAAAACCGTTACCAGCTGTAACATTGAGTAAATGACTAACCTGTTTTGGAAATTGAATATTATTTAAAGATGCCCCATTTATGATAAGTGCTTTAATCGTTTGAGCATTTATATGAGGATATTCTTTTAAAATTTTTGCGGCTAAATTTGCGGTTAAAGGAGCTGACAAGCTTGTACCAGTTTCTAAAATGTAGCCCAACTCCGGGCGTGCTGATAAAACAGCCATTGCTGAATTATCAATATAATCAATAGCTGAAGGATTGTAAAAACCTAAATCGCCACCGCAATCAATTACATCTGGTTTGAAATAATTTTTATTGGACTTATTGCGAGGAAAAACAGCTGCCAAGTCTATATGCCCTTTTCGTGAGTATAGGGTTGGGTATTCTCTACCACTTGATATACCATAAAAGGCACCATCGTTTAAATTCTCTGCTGCTGCACCAACAGTAACGTTATTAAGACTATCAGCTGGCGTTGAAAGATTGGTATGTACTGAGTTGAAATAAGCCAAATCATAATCAGTGTTCTCATTTATAGCATTTTTATTATTTGCTGTGCAAATAAATATTAAACTGTCTGTTGAATGAGCAAATTTATCTAACTCATAAGTGTAAGAAGTAAATGGTTCGTTTTTCGCTTTGAATTTATCGTAACAAGTTGTTAATACGAATAACTTCATATCCGGGTACTTGCTTTTGGCATCATACAGCATTTTAATCACTTGGGTTTCGGATAAATACCCATTGCCACTTTCGAACAATTTTATTGATAAAAGTTTTGCATCTGCTCTTACTTCACCTTGAAACTTTTTCAAATGATTAAGTCTGCCTAAGGCAGCCAATGCCGCAACTGCTGTGCCGTGACCTTCTCTTTTATTTCCAGAAACATCTATTAATGGATTGCCTTCCAAACTAAATGTGTCATCTTGAATTGTAATGGATTTTAGGGGTGTATCCATACTAATACCAGTATCAATAATTCCGATTAATGGCAAATCTTCATCTGCATTTGAAATATTGAAACCGTATTCTCTTTTAACAAAGTTGAAGTCTGATGGTCTTACTATGGTCGATAAAGAGCAGGTGGCGTTTTGAATGATATCAAAATTCTCTGCAATCAACTGTACTTGCTCAAAGGGTACATCTAATAGTTCAATCCTGTTTACAGTTTTGTCAAAATAATATGATACATTTTTACTTTCAAGAAAAGCAATTAATGAATCAATTAAGAGTGATTGTAACTTTAAGTCTAAGGGCAATTCAACTAATGAGAGGTAAACTACTTTGCCGATTTCATCTACTTTAAAGCGTATAATATCTTTAGCTGTTAACAGCTTGAAACCATTAACATAAGTAACATAATTATCGTATTTGCTCTCTGGATTAAGGTTGAGCCCAAATTGAATAAAGTTATTTATTTCATTAAGATATGTCTGAAATAGATCTCTTTCGATAATTGCAAATAGGCCTGTTTTCCCGAAATTAAAAAAATTTATTGCTTCAAGTCCAAATTTCTTGTAATAGTCATTAAAGTATTTGTTAATTACGAATTGCGACACGAAGTTAATTTGAATATAATCTATATCCGCAGGTATTTCAAGACTTCTATCCTTCCGAGCATATTTTAGCTCTCGTTCTATTGAAAAGTTTTCGATACTTACACGAAGATTGGATGCCTGTCTATAATAATTAGGTTGTGTATTTTCTTCTTCATCGTCTTCTTTACCACCGAACCCATATTTAAACTCTATTTTGGCAACTTCTTCAAGTTGTTTATCGCTTAATAACTTTAAATGTTTTCTCTTTGCCATTTGAATATCTTTTAAACCATCATCAATAATTCTCTGTCAATTCCTTTGATATACTCCCATTTTGATGTGTGGTAGTGATTGGCTATGGTGGATAAATCAGGTATTTGGTAATAGGCAAATATAGTTTTGTCCATTGCACCGATGTTTAGTTGCTTGGTGTGGTTAACAATAGCGTATAGCTTCAGAATATCTGCCACTTGTTCTTCTGAAAGTGATAGTTTTCTAATCTGCTCGTAGGTAGTGGTTGACTTTGGTTCTATAATGTCAAAGTCTGAAAGGGTTTTAAGGAAGGACCTTGTGGAACGCTTTATTATTTCAGCATCACCATAGGTTTCAGTCATTTTTTTGGTTAATGCTGTTGAACTGATTTCCTGAGAACTGTCAAATATTTTGAAGTAGGTTTGTGTGAAATAACGCAGTATTTCATAGTCCATGATAAACATGGCCAAATAAATAGGCTTCATATAATTGAAGTCTTTTTTCTTGCTTAATTCAATAAGATAGTTTTTTTCTATCAATGACTTGCTTTCCTGAAAGCTGTATATAAAGGTTCGGAAAAGTACGGTTCTTGTTTTTCTTCTACCATCTTTACCTGTAAGCTCAACAGCTATATCGTTATAGGCATCATAAAAGTCTTCCGGCTTTTTACCTGGTTCAACCAAGCGAAGGGTTTTATATATCCACTCGGGTTTTAAAGGTCTATCGTATCCTATCATTGCTTTAATTTTATGTAGGGCACTACCATTTCTTCTAAGGTAATGCCACCATGATTTACTTCTATTGTTCCCATGTTGGCGTACATTGTTCTTCCTTCTGGAAGTGCCAAAACCTTGTCATCTACAAATGGTATTTTTAATGTTTGTTGTTTGATAAGGCTTACTGCATCACTTGGCACTATGGCTGTTCTCTTTGCAAAACTATCCATCAAGTATTTCTCTAATTTTTGACCATTACCTACTGCCACAACAGAGCCATGATCGGAACAAATGAAAATGGAATATGCATTTTGCAGAAGTGTGTTGATGTCGTCTTTTACTGTTGATTTTTCTAAGTATCTACAAACAGCATCAAAGTATGGTTCTTTGGTTTCTTCGTGTGGAGCAAAATGAGTTGAATGTCCTAAATCGTCATAGAATGTGTAAAGCACAGAAACTGCATCATAGCCTAATAAAGCATCTGGTGTTATTTCGTCTTTGTCGGTAAAATATTTGGTGTGCTTGTTTTCAAAAAAAGCAGTAAAACTTTTTGCTTCTGTGGCTCTACCGGGCGATTTTAAATTGTAAACATCTCTGCTACCTTGAAAAATTGCTGACCTTGAAATGGCCGTTACCGAAGGTAACATGGCAAATAGGGCATCTTCCTGAAAAGTAATGGATTCATCCTTTAAATAGTCTTTGAGTAACAACCATTCTGCCCAACCCATACAATCGAAACAGATTAAAGCGATTTTATCATTTTGGCTTGTTTTGATATTGGGCAATATTCTGTCAACTGATTTGGGTGACTTTGGTGTGGATGCAAACATTACTTTTTCCATGCCGTTAGCAAAAAAGAATGCTTGTGACCAAAGGTCTATTTCGGCTTGCAGTACTTTATTCTGTTTAATCTTTGTTTGGTAATTCAGATAAATCAATTCACCCCAATACTTACCTACTGTAAAGATTAATTCTATAGTAGCGGGTTCGCTAATGGCGGTTTGTATTGCTTTCTGAAGTGATTCTATTTTCCTTTGACTGGTTCGATTGGATGCTATTTCTAACCATTTTGGAATATCGGTTTCATTGATAAGCTGATGCCTGTCAGTTTCATAAACGGCATCTAATAAATTTGATAACTCTACACCTGAAAGGTTTTTTAGTGCCATGTGGGCATTACCATTAACTGGCACATCTGACCAAGCAAAACTTTTATGTGTCCATTTGTTGGTTATAAATGCCGGAATATCTGATTTAGGTGTAATGATGTTGAATAAATCAGGTTGGGCTGTAAATGCCATCAAATCGGCTGTGGAGGTGGCAATAGCATACGAAGTTTTTCTTTCACTCAGCCAAGTGAGGAAAGAAGACGATGTTAATATACCTGTGTGGTCTGTAATGACCTTTGGAGTATTAGCATCCAGATTGAGCTTGATATGTATTGCTAATTGCCACTGCATGGGTTATGAGATACCTTCCAATTGAATTTCTGCTGCTTCTACAAAATCACTCAATTCACCGCTGTTTTCTAAAATGGATTTATCCAACTTTTGGGCAATAGCCATGATGTCTTTAAAACGCTTGTCTTTGTAACACACTTCAAAACCATAAACCAATGCTTCCTTGCGGACTTCTTTGATTTTCTTCTTATCCGTTTTAGCTTGAATAAGTAGTGATTCAAATTCTCTCATTAAAGCTTTTTCACGTTTTTCTGCTATCTGATTATGTTCAGGCTCTGATTTAGGTCTGCGGTATTTACCATCTTCAAACACAAAATTTTGTTCAAGCATTTCACGCAGTTCCGGCACAGCATCGCCTTGAATGTTTGCCAATTGGTTAAAGGCCACTGATATATCAGAAAATGATTTGGGTTCGGATAGAAAGTTAAACAACCAAACAATGGCAGACTTTTCATCTGTAACAAAAAGGAACATGCCACCTGCCTTAACTTCATCAATGCCATCTAACTTCATTCTCTTTTTATACTCTAAGTATGAATTAATTTGATTGGCTGTAAACCAAAAACCGTCTTCTTGAGCAAAGTTTTGATTCAATAAACTGTAGAATGATTTTGCATCATATCGAATCTCGTATCCCCTTTGAATATAATACGCCACCATTTTTGAATACAGCATTTTTTCTGTTCGTTCAATAATTGGTTTTGCCGGTAAATTGGATAAAAACTCCTGAACAAAACTTGCTTCAAGATTTTCACCAGCCTGTTTAAGGAAACTATCAACAAAACTCTCTCTCGGTTTAAATGCAGATATAACCAAGTCATTTGCAACTGCACCAGGTGCAGTAACCTGCTTAAAACTACCCTGCTTCTTATCAAGCGTAGAAACTTGGCTAATAAAAAAACCAGCTTTTGTAATTGCTTCTTGAATACCGTTCCAAACAGATGATTTAGAATTATGAAAGACTACAGTTATCCAACGTTTTGGTTTTAAAACTCGATAATATTCTTTAAAAGAGTCAAGCATTAATAGATTGTAATCATCCAACCCTTTATTTTGTGTAGAGTTAATAATTCCTTCTTTATCAACAACTGTGGTTAATCTAAGCCAACATTCCCAGATAAAGTTTAATTCAGAGTACATCAAATTGTCGCCAAAAGGTGGATCTGTAAAAATGTAATCAATAGAATTTGATGGGATTGATAATCTTGTAGCTGATGATATTGAAACTGAGTTTTTTGATTTGACTGTAGATATTGCGGCTATAAACTTTTTAATCTTATTGCTATAAGCTTGAAAAACATTTGATTCACTAACCTGAGAACCTATATACAAAGTACCACTTAAAGGATTGTATGGGAAAGAAACACCAGGTCTGAACCTATTTAACTTACTTAAATTAACAATCTGTGATGTGAACCAAATTTTAAAAATTGGTTCATCGCATTTTTTATAAATCGAAGATAATATGAATAAACTGCGTTTGAAAAAGAAATGGTGAACATGAGTGATACCGACCTTATCATTCCTTCTTGATTCTTTTCCTTCCATCATTCTATCGGTTGGAAACCAATACGGGATTTGAGTTTCATTTATTTTGTCGATTTTATTTAAATCACTTTTATCAGGCACTTTATTATATGCTACTTTTTTAGGCTTACCACCTTGATGAATTGTTATTGAGTAATTAATAAGAACTGGCTGCTGTTTAATCGTTTCAATTTCTTCATTTATATATGGATCATAAAACTTAATAGTAGCTTTTGAGCATTGTTTCTTCTTTAAAATAGCACCAGTGTCAGGGCACGGAAACTCTTCAAAAACTTTACCATTTTCCTTGTCAACAGCCACATCATAAAATACAAATTCGTTACCGCTAAAAGGAGATATTAGAACGTCTGACCAAACTACATAATTAATCTCACCGACTGTTTTGCCGTCATTATGAAGTGTTTCATACATCCAGCCACATTCATCTATTGTATCAGTTAATATTTTAGAACTTTTTGTCTTAAAATGATATGGGTCTATTGGATTATTGTAGTTAAATGCAATAAATGAAGCCATTGGAGATAAATCAGAAAGAATCGCCTTTCTTTTACTCTCCTGAGCTGCTACACCAGTCATTCCTGTGCCACAGAACGCATCAAGCACTATTTCACCTTCTTTTGTAAAGTGCTTTATAAATGGAATAATTGCTTTATGTGGTACTTTGGTATGATATGTATGAACATTGTAAATTGGATGACTTTTGCCTTCACTTACATCAGCTGCATAAGGCTCACTATGGTAATTATCCATCTCTTCATTGTATGGAACTCCGTTTTCTTCAATAAACTCTTTGATATATGGATTTGGGCAAGCTGTATAATAAGGTGGCTGTGATAATGCAATAATATCTTCATCGCTTCCTTTAGGGAAACCATCTATCTCCTTTAATTGTGGCAATTTTTCAGCCAAATCTTTTTTATAGTCCATGTTTATTCTTCAATTTTAAAGCGTACTTCCTTGCCTTTGTTTTCGTTTTCGAGCTTGTTGTACAGGTTAAAAAATGCTTCTCTTATCTGAGGGAGTGTAAGCAATTCGTCCTTTTTAAATACTTCATTCATCAACTTGCTGCGGTTAAGTGCAATTACTTTGATGTCCACAAACAATTTATTGATGGCATCTATCAAAGATGCGTTTATTGCATCAGGAAGTTTGCCTGTATCTATTATGGCCTTGATTTGCTTTTTATGTTCGGGGCTTATTTTTACCAAATCCAATTGCTCTGATTTGTTTTTTACTTCCTGAATGGTGGTTGTTGCATAATCATCGGCTATTGCCTTTAATGTTTCGGCTACTTTGGCAGCTTCTTTTGGAATAGCGTCATAATCTCTTTCTACTTTCATGAAATTACTCGCTACATCAAAAGGTATTTCATACAGTTTATCTACATCGGTATTCTTTACTCGCATTGCCAATAATGAGGACCAATAGGTAACCTTGCTATCCAACTTTTGCTTCACATTGCATGCTGCATTTGAAAGAATACCCGCTTTTTCAAAATTTGGGTCTTTTGTAAAGTTTTCTAAAGGTGACCAGTTTACCTTGTTTCCAACAGTTGCGTTTAGAGCAGGGTAATAGAACTCTTGTACATACATTTTTTTAAATGCTTCTATCTTTCCGGCAATAGGGAACCTATCGCTGAGATTGATGAACTTGGTAAAATCTTTTACGATTGTAGAAGTATCGTTAAAAAATGCTTGCAATTTTGATTCTATGGATTCGTCTTTGAGATATTTGCGATTATGTTCTAAAATCTCTAATGCATCTTTCATGTATTCAATACCCCTATGAATATTGCCGTCATAGTCAGCCAATGCAGTCTTAATGCTGTAAAGCAATTGAAGTGCTGAAGAGAATTTTGATAAATCAGTTTTTAGGTATTCTATGGTATTGAATCGGGCATGGTTGTTTATATCTAATACTGCCCAGTCTATACTATTTACTTCTGCAAACTTGGTTTTTATACTATCAATATTGATAAACAAAGGTGATCTGTTTTCCAATCTGCTTATTAAAAACTGCACTGCACGTAGGGTGTCTGTAATCTCTTTTACCTTGTTTTTATATTCTAAAAATGCCGAATTACGGTTGGCTTCCTGGAGCATTTTCGAACCATTTAGCCCAAGTGCATTCAGAAGATTTTGAGCAAAGTCATAAGACAAATCTTCTTTTTTAACAACATAGATGATGTTTTCAAACTGGCTTATGCTTCTAAACTTCTCTTTTACATTTGAAATATCAATTTCATCGCCACCCCTGCCTTTAAGAGCCACTTTACCTAATGTAGTTAGCAGAACCAACAGGAAATGAACCATTTCAGCTTCTAAACCATACGGCTTGTTTGATAAGTCAGCTACTATCTCTTTTTGAATATCTACCACCTTGCCATTTTTTGCATTAACGATGGTTAGAATTTGTTGGGTGATTTTATTCGAGCTTACATCCGGGTCACCATTTGCGTTAAGTAAGTTTAATGTATTTAGGAAGCTTTTACTTCGAATTGATAGCTGTCTGAAATTGCCATTGGTAACTTCATCAGCAATATTGGAAAGTGTTGTTGTAATATTACCTGAGGAAAGTATTTCAGAATACTTAGGATGCTCAGGATACTCATCATAAAAGCATTTATCAAATACTTTCTTTTTCAGTTCGGAAATTACTTCAGATAGATTATTAAAGTCCCTACCTAATGTTGATCTGACAGAAATTGGCTGTCCATTTAATTTGGCTTCACTAAGGTTAAGTGTCCACATGGTAATTCTGTATTTGATACCAGGAACAACAACACCCGCAGGATTGCGATAACCATCAATGGTCTCCTGCATTTTTTTCTGCATGGTTGAAACCAAAATGTTTTTACCGATTAAAGATTTAATGGCAACAATTCTTTTTAGAATTTCTATATTCTCCTGCTTGCCAAACTTAATGGTGATGTCTAATTGATTGTGACTGTATTTAACCACTTCTTTTTTGCTAAAAGGAGATTGGAAGTTGATGACATAATCAGCAGCATCTAAGGTTGAGATTTCCTGACCTTTCCGATTAAAAACTACAAAGCCCTTTCTGAAAGATTTTACTGATAGCCAAGTACACTCGTCTGTAAAAACATTAGGTATGTTCTTGTAAAAATCTAAGTCTAAGGTCTCTTTAATTTGCTCAAAGAGCACTTCTTCGATTTTGTCTTCATCACCACCAACGGCATTTATTTCATTTTCAATTCGTTCTTCGGGGTCTTGACCATCAATAGCGGGATCAAACTTGAAATAATCATTACCTGAAACATCATCTTTTACCACTTTAAGGTAAAAACCATCTGTTGCTTCTCTTATCTTCTTAACAATGATAGAAACCTGTACATGAGCTTCTAAAGCATTGTTTTGAGGTATAATTAAAAGCTGTTCCGCTAATTCTTTTGCTGTTGCACCATTTTGACCTTTACTCCAAAGTGAATACACCGCTAAGCCTTTAATCAGCTTGATTGCATCGGTATGTAATTTAGACTCAAGGTTTGCTGTAATTTTCTGAACAACAATATTTACCACTTTCACCAAATCATAAACTCCTTCTAAGTTTCGATTATTCGGGTTGTTGGCAAGTATGTCATAGATACGGTCGAAAGTAAAAAAGTAAGGAAATGGCTTATCTACCACATACTTTAGTTCGTTTTGAGCAAACTGAATGATACCCCTTTTTTCAAAATATGGTAATTCATGGAAAAGATTAAGCAAGCCCGGTGTAAATGGGAATAACTCAATGTATTCTTCTTGTTTATTGGCTACATCTTCAATCTTTTTGATGAATGGTTTTAATGAATCGGCAATTTGAAGTTTTTGTTCTCTTGTTTTCGGAACAATTCTTTGTGCAATTACTTTTTTTACTGCTTCTCTGCGTATGATGATGTTTTGAAAACGTTCACTGATACGAGCTTCATCCCCTGCAATATTTGCCAATTTTGGACTTGAATAAATATCTTCCTGCATGGAAATGGCAAGTAGAATATCCTGGTCTTGACAAACCTGTGCCACAACTCTTAGAAACTGAAAGTCACGTTTTATTTTGAAAGACTCTTTTGCTTGCAAAAAGTCTGAAACTTCATCCACAACAACTAATAGTCCTTTGCTTGCATCATGTGATTTAAGAGCTTCTATTATGTTTGCAAGGTGTTCTTTGAAGTCGATAATATCCGGTGTGAGTTTTGGAATCTCAAAGCCATAAGTGCGTTGAATCTGTTTTTCTAACTCCTTGAAAAAGAAATATGATAAATCAACATCTACTGGTTGTAATTCAAATTGGATAGTGTAAAAACTTCTTGCAATTTCATCTGCTGCTTTTCTTACTTTTTGGTTTTTGATTAGCTCTCTAAGTGATGGGTTATTGATGACACTTACTAAAAAAGCAATTAAGTGAGATTTACCACTACCATAGTTACCAATGATTTTTACCGCTTTATGGTTGGGCTTTTTAAGATTATCAAAGAAATCGGTAATCTGTTGCTCTAAACCTTCCGAAATAATAAAACTTGAAATTAACTCTTTTTGAAGGTCAGTTTGTCGTAAGTCGGTATCAATATCAACTACATCTTTAATAACGGTATAGTTGAAAAGTCTACCAATTGCATCTTCAGGCAATTCATCAGGCTTGTTGTAATTGACCTTGATGTCACTTACAATGCTTATATAGTTTTCTTCTATGTCATTGATGTTCGTAACCAATATGTCATTAATATCCTTATCGTAGTATTCTTCTGAGCCTAATTGACCATAAGAAATCCGATTACTTATTATCTTTTCATCTTCCAAAAAAAGAACACTGATTTTGTTTCTTGAATTGTACTTAAACGCACCTACTGGTGAAATTTTGGTGAATGCCTTGTGGTATAGAATGCTTGCATTGGTAAGAATGATTTGATCTGGTTTACTTAAAAACCATTCTTTGATTTTTTGTCCAATATCATGGCTTGGCTCATCTACTGATTCCAGTTCTGCAAACAATGAACCTAATTCAGCACCTACATCTACAAGCGTATAGCCATTTTTAGTTAGGTAGCTGATTACTTTATCTTTCTTCGTTTGGTTATCGCCTACTACTGCCCAAAGCTTAAATCGGAGGCTATTAGCCAATGACAGGTATGTATCTATGTGTTTTGTATTATCCATTGCTTAATTCTTTTAAAACTATTTCTAAGGCTTGTTTGCCAAACTTCTCATTTTTAATTACTCTTTTTACCTTTTCACCAACCCAAAGTGGCAATAGGTCATTTTCAGGAACCCCTAAAAGGGTTGAGATTTTTTTCAAATGTTCTTTACTCACCGGCTTGTCGTTGTTTTCCATCTTGCTGATGTAGGCGGTGTCAACGTCTAATTCAGCAGCAACTTGCCTTTGCAAAAGTCCTTTTGATTCCCTTAATTCTTTGAGTTTCTCTCCGAGCATTGGTTATACCTTTTATTGACTTGTCCTATAAAGGGCAAATATAGTGATTAAAATGAAAGTAAGGTTGCAAACTTTGCAAAACTTGCAAAGTTGCTCTTACTGTTTGATTTTTTGATAGATACCGTTTCGGGTTTTCTCAATCCATTTGAAAGCGACCAACTTAGATAAATAAAGGTCTGCGGTGCGTTCCTTGATACCAAACACACTATCGGCAAGGGTTACTGCATCTTTTCTTCGGAATGAAGCAGGGAGCTTATCAAAAAATTGCTTTAGCAATTTATCGGTAACGGTGGCTTGCTTGGGTAGTTCTTTGAACATAAAAACGGAATGTTCTTGGTAAACTTTTACCAGTTTTAAGGCTATCTCAAAATCTTCATCTGTGCAGGTGTATTCCGGTGATAGTTCGCCATTGTCAAAATACCTAAGTGCTGTAATTATCATTGCCACACGATAAAGAATAAGCCCTAAACGCTTGGAAGTACTGGAAAGGTCTTCACTTACAAAGGTTGCCAATGTATTCAGGCAATCATCACCATACACATTGAGTTTGTCCCATTGTTCTGGTGTGAGTTTGAATTTGATGGATTCGTAGCCTTCAAGGAACTCAACGAAGTTGAGGACCTTATCGGATAATTGCTCAAAGTGTTCTGTCAAGTTGATACCGTTTAAGGTATCACTTGCAGGCATCCACACAATTTCAGATTTGAAGGTGTAGAAAATGAAGCGGCTGAATAAGCCGTCTTCTGCTGACTTAATCAAATTCTCAACCTGCCCTGGTGTACCTGCCAATGCTACGGATAAACGTGGCTTTTTAATTTCAACCCATTCTTTGTTGGTTTTTCGGCTGTAAGAAATGTGCTCGTGGTGGAACGCCTTGCGAAGCAAGTCGGAATAACTGCCCCAATCTTGTTTGAGAACTGCTCCCATCGTATCGGCTTCTGTTTCGCAAAAAATGCCTTGTTCGTCTCCTTCTTTTAAGTGTTGGATAACTCTTGCACTGCTATTGTTGGCAGGGATAAACAATACTTTGAATGGTGGCTCTTCCGGTGGTTCTAATTCTGAAGTATCTTGCTTTTTGTCGCTGAGTTTACGCTTGTATTCCTGTAATTCTATTTTATAGATTTTCTGCTTCTCTGTGCTTTCTGCAACTAACTTATCGTGGAATTTATCGCCTAAAGTTTTGGAAAAAGTGATTGACCCTTTGCCGCTTGCGGCTGGGGCAATGACGAATACAAACAGATTGGCATAGTGTTCTTTGGCTCGGTATAAGCCCACTACATTACGCATACATCCACTAATGATACTCAATGCACCTGTGAGGAAAATATCTCTTTCCCTGCGGTCTTCAAAAACGGCAGAGCCGATTTTGAGAATTTCGGGCAGGTCTTTATACACTTCATCAGGAATGAAGGGCATATTCATCAAAAGCTCGTCTTTTGATTGTGCTGTTGCTTCGTTGGTTTCTGCAAAGTTTGCAAACTTTGCAAAGTCTGCTACATTATTTGCATAGGCACTATTGATGGTTGGGGTGGCTTCCTGTGGGTCAAGGTCGAAGTGTTGCAAAATATAGCCTTCGGCTATGTTTTGGGGTATTCCGGCACGGTTGCAGTTGCAAGCCAATAGATGCACATAGTTGTTTCGATTGCCATCTGAATAGGAAGATTTTCGGTCTGTAAAGTCAACACATTTACCAAAAACTTCTAACCAGTCTTGTTCTTCATTGCTTGGCTGTTCTGCTTTAGGTTCAGTCTGCTCTCCCTTTTGTGGTTCTTGCTTTTTTTGGGGTTCGGGTTCCTGTTCAATGTTTACCTTGAACGGTTCTGCATTGATGTTGCGGTAGCAATCAGGATCATAAGACATAAAGCAAAGGCGTGAAACGTCTTTGCCTGATGGGTCAACGACAAGCTGCAAAGCTTGTTCGTAATAATCGCATACCTGCTGGAACGCTAATTTGTGATGTTCTGAAGTGCTGTTTACGGGTACAATGATTTTTAAGCCGTTGCCACTTGGACTGATAAAAGCGGCAAAAGTGTAGGGAGCTAAAGCGACCAAACTTTTTGCCCTTTCTAAATCGGTTGGGTTTAGCTTGTCTAAATCCAAAATAACATATCCGCTGTATTGCGTTAGCAATTCAGCCTTTCGGCCATTGTCAAAAGTGCCTGATGGTGTAAATGCCGGAAGTTGCTTTTTGAGTTTGTCGGCTTCTTTTTCCTGACCTTCGGCAATGAGCTTGCGAATTGCTTCTACCTGCTCTTTGTATTTGCCTTCTTGTATTTGTTTGGTGATGATGATTAGTGATTTGTTTTCTACCAAATGCACATAGTTCTGAAATATTGATGCTGATGACATTTTTTCTAATTTTTACAGGGTTATTAAACTTTTTACTTTCTCTTTTTAAATGCTTGGTTGTAATTGCTATCAAGTAGCTTTTGCACATCACTCATTCGGTAGTAGATTTTGCTGCCTACTTGTGAGAATGAAATGATACCTTCGTCACGCCAAGTTTGTGCGGTGCGTTTACTGATGTTCATCAGTTGTAGAAATTCTTGATTGTCCAGAAATACATCTTTTGGGTCTTTCTGCTTTTCAATGAGAACGGACTTGATTTCGTCCATTTGCTTTAACAGTTCTTGATACTGTTCTTTCGGTAAGATTACTGCTTCCATTACTTTTAAATTTTTGATGTTTATGAATGATTTCGGAAGCAAATTTGGGCAGTATGGAGAGGCTAAAACTCTTTGCTGACAAGGGTTTAGAGCAAGGTGTAGAGTGTAGAGTATGCAATAAAAAACGCCAAGCTGTTAAGCCTGGCGTTTGATGTGGGATGAAAGATTTTTAAAACTTTCTGTAAGGTGTAGAGTGCAAATCAGAGAATATTGACTGCTTTTTCAATGATGGATGCTCGGGCAGGTGCTTTTTGTGTTCTGAGCTTGTCTTTGGTTAGTTCTGTACCGTCTGCCAACTCAAAACAGTTGATGGTTATTTCCCATTGTTTCTGCTTGGTGTCTTCTACCTTTTTGGCTGTGTTGTGTAGGGTTTTGATGAAATGGGCTAATTCTGAAATATTGCCTGTCCAGATGATTTTTTGTTCAATCTCTCTGTCTAAAAATACGCTTCTGAAATTGGCAAGTGAGGTGTCTTTGTGAATTAAAGCGGAACGCTTTAATGAGTTCATCAGGTCGGTGAGGTTTTCCGAACCTGTTGAAAGATTGATGTATTTGAAAGATAAAGCCGAAGGCTTTGTCTTGATGAGTGGCGGTGTTGTTTCTTCTTTAGTGCCAAAACCATATTCAAAAGCTTGTTCGTTCAGAAAATTGATTGCTTCCCTGATTATTTCGCCATAATGGAAATTGTAAAAAGTAAACTGGATGTTTTCGGTATCGGGGTTAAACCCTTCTTCAAAAGTATCTTTAAACTTTGGCGGTTCATCATAAATAGCAATATGTAAAGGGTTGTCAAAGGAACGATTGCGAAGCAATTGTTCTTCACTGGTTTCATACTTATCATAAAGCCTGCCTAATTCTTCCTTTGTTGTTTGAGAGTGCTGCAATTCTTCATTCAGCTCAAATTTCAATCGGTTGATGTATGGCTTTCTTGCATCTTGGTCAAGGTGAATGAGATTGTTTAACACTTCTTTCTTTAGATAGGAAAGATTATATTTCCATTGGTGGTAAGCACTCACCGGAGCATTCTCGATTGGGTAATTATATTCTAAAGCATTGATGAAGATTCTGAAATTATCGTCTGAAATTGATGGCTTGGCTGTTTCCGTTGTTCCTGATAAACTTGCCTTGAAATCATCATAGATTTTCTGAAATGTGTCTTTGAATGTTTGAAAGTGGTTGTTGTAGTGCTTCCAAACGTGGGTGGCATATTTTGCATCATATTCATTCTCCTTGTACTCCATTACATTCGGGTACCAGTAAGTGTTGTGATAATTGAGCAAAAAAGCCTTGTGCCTTTTGGGTGGTGTATGTGTTTTGAACTGTTGCAGGGATAAATTGAGGTACCTGTTTATTTCCTGATTGTTCAAAGGTCGGATGCGTTCATAGATTGACTTTGAAAACTCGTTGAGCAATGGTCCTGAAATGAAGCTGTCAAAATATGTGGGGTCGAATTTGTGGGTTTCCCAAAGGTTGTCAATTTTCCGTTTATACTCCACTGCTTCAATTGCCAAGCGGTTTTCAAGTTCTTCTACTATAAAAATTTCTTCATCATTATTGGGCTGTTGCAATGGGTTTGGTGCTTTGGTAAGTAGTTCGGCTTGCTCCTTTGAAAAACTAATTTCTGCACCTAATATTTCTTTGAGTTGGTTGTTCCATTCCGGGTCTTTGATTGATTTGATGCCGTGTTTCTCAAATAATTCTGCTCGGGTAATGGCTGCCAGGCTTTTTGAAAGCCTTGCAGCTTTGAGGGCTGGATGAATTTTATCTAACTCCTTCAAGTGGGTCTCCAATGCTTTTCCCCTTGACTTTTTTAGGGCTGTTTTAAAGCCTTCTAACCACCTTTCTATTTGTGTGGTGTTGCGTATGCCGTAGGTGGTTTGAACGTCTGTAAAGCGTGGATTTGAAGGATTAGCAAGGTATTCATCAATGGTGAAGTCATTGGCTTCATCATCAAATTGCCAAGTGTCTAAAAAATCCACAAGGATTTTGGCTCTGATGTATTTCTTGCCATTATCACCCATTGGCAAGCTCTCAACGAAGTTGAGTAGCTTGTCGATATAGGTGTTTATTTGATTGTCTGATAATGTTGCCATATATGATTGAAAAATAATGTTTTTAGCCTATGTATTCATCTACTGCCTTGTCTAACTCTTCATTGATGATTTTGGCATACACCTGTGTAATGCCAATGCCTGAATGATCCATCAATTTTGAAACGTGCTCAATTCTCATTCCGTTGTTTAATGCTCTGGTGGCAAAGGTGTGACGGCTGAGGTGGAACGATAAAGAAAAAGGAAGTTCAAGCGTTTTACCGAAGTTGTTCAAATGGAAATTGCAAAGTGCGTTGTGCCTTTCGGTTTCTCTTGACCTAAAAAAATTGTCTTTGAAATATTGGTCGCTGTATTCCAACATCGGAAAAATGAAATCTTCCGGTTGGCTGTTTGCGTTCTTGTACTTTTCAAGTATTTCAATGGCCACACTGCCTAACTTGAAACTGTGCTGCCTTCCTGTTTTGCGGATGACTTTTGTAATGCGGTTATCTTCGCTGTTGAAATGCTTCCACTGCAATTCTATTACATCACCGAAACGCAAACCACCACCATAAACAGCAAACAAAAACATATCCTTACAAACCTGTGCTTTGCCTGTTTGCGGAACTTCTAAAGCTGTGAGGGCTTCAAGCTGCTCTTTGCTGAGGTAGTTTCGTTTGCCTTTGTCTTTCTTTACTCTGAACTTATCAAAAGGGTACAAGGTGGAAGGAATTATATCTTCACGCTGTGCATCCTTGAACATTATGGAAAGGATAGTCAATGAGTAGTGAATGGTGGTGTTGTTGTTGCCTAAATTCTTGGAGCAATGGTTCGCAAAATCTTTGAGGGTGGTTACATTAATATCTTCAAAATAGACTTCTGTTGTACCCATAAAGGTTTCAAACTTTTTGAGATACTTGGTGTAGTTCCGGTAGGTTGCAGGTGATAGGGTTGTTTTCTGCTTTTCGCATCTTGCATAGCTGTACTCAAAGAAGTTTGTTGCTGCCTTGCCTTTGATGGCTTCTTTTAATTTCTTGGCTGATGGTTGTGATTTCTTTCTCTCCAGGTCGGCAACTTGTCCTTCTGCTTCTGCTACCTTTTGAGCCAGTAAGGCGTTAATGCGTGCTGAATTTGAGTGGTTCTTTTTTACTCTTTGCTTATCTTCGTCCCATTCATTAGGCTGTAAGCGTACACCTAAAGAAATGAATTTTGTTTTGCGGTCTTTGATAAGTCGGAGGTACAAAGGTGCTTCACCTGTTTTACCTACTTTATCATTGCGAAGTATTAATTTGATTGATGCCATATCTAACTATTTACAGGGTTGTGCAATGCGGTGCAACTGAGTACAAAGGTACAACATTGGGTACAACAAACCAAGCTTTTTGGTACATTTTGTTGCACCTGATTGAAATAGAAAAGTGGCTTAAATGCTTATTTTACAAGGGTTTTGAAGCAAAACGAAGAAAAAGGGGGATGATATTTGACAACAGCACCTACCCAAAAGTGGCGGTTCAGTGGTTAAATAGGCTTTGTGCTTCTATCAAAGTTTCTGCTTGGTTGACAGTGAAGTGCTTCTAAACCGCCACCTTCGGGTAGCCGCCAACCCTTAGACGCAAGTAAAAATTACGAAACAAATAACTAAATGAGATATTAAAAACTATCAATGGAGAATTGGAAATATACAGGAGACAGTGAAAATACTTTTCTTTGGTTTGCAATTGGTCTAGTTTTCTTAATAGCCAGCCTATTTGCTCTAATAGCAATCATTCAGTTAATTAAAAAAAATCGGGATAATAAACTTCTCAAATCTGTTACTTCCCTTAATCGAGGAACAAAATCAGAAAGGCATTTAGTTTTACAACTCCTTAAACACGGAATACCTGCGCAAACAGTATTTCACGATTTATGCATAGAAAAGCAAAATGGTGCGTTTTCCCAAATTGATATTGCGATGGCAACAACAGAAGGGATTATTGTATTTGAAGTAAAGGATTTCAGCGGATGGATTTTTGGCAATGGAAATCATTCACATTGGACTCAAGTTCTAGCTTATGGGAAATATAAATTTACTTTCTATAATCCTATTAAGCAAAATAAGAATCATATTGAAACATTGCGAAGGCAGCTAAAGCAATTTGAAAACATTCCGTTTTTTTCTATTATTGTCTTCTATGGAGATTGTGAATTGAAAGAAATAAATTTCGTTCCCGAAAGAACTTATCTTGTAAAATTTTATAGAGTAATTGAAGTTCTTAACTTCATCAAGAAAAATAATGGACCTGCTCCGTATTACAACAAGAGAGAAATATTAGAACTTCTAAAACAAGCAGCGCTTAAAGGAGAAAACGCAAGTGTTCAAGAAAAGCACGTTGAAAATATTAATGATATGTTGGGAAAGAATAGAATATTTAACTGAAAAAATAAAAAACCAGCCTCAAATAATGCAAATAGGTCAATAACATCGGCTCCTGCCCCAGTGCAAAACCATTGTCTGTCTTAATATAAACAAATAACAAAAAAAACTAAAATGAAGAATCAAATTATTCCGCTTGGAGAAAAAAAAACGTAAAGTTTTGGGGTTTACAGATGAACAAATTATTTTCAGTTCTAAGGGGCATAAAACATTTGATTCGCTCATAGAATCAACTAAAAAATCAGGATTGTTTGAAACTGTGGAAACTATTCCCTTAAATTCAGTAAAAGAATTATATTTTAACCAGAAGGATAAAATTTTCTCTATTAAATATGAAAAAGGTGGAAGTGAAAGCTCCCCCGCTTCCTGTCATTAACCACCAAAAGTGGTTCTTCGTCACTTTTGGTGATTAGTGACCCTATGTGTTGCTGGCCTGCAGTGCGTGGAATTTGAAAAAACACAGGGAACTTTTTCGTGGCGGGTTTTTGGCGAATACTTCAGTAGAATAAGGCAAGCGAGTACAGAAGAAACAAAGTCTTATCTTGAGAACAGTTTATCAAAACAATCTGACCATGAAAGTAAACATTGAGCAAGCCATTGCAATGGCCAGAAATAATGAAAGTCTTAAGGGACTCGTCATTGAGAACTTGAGGGATACCCAGGTTCGGGCCGTTGATGCCTTAGCGCTGGCTGAACACGGCATTGTACTACCCGAACAAAACATCTACTATAATGATGACGATATCGCTTATGACCCTGATTTTGACGAGGTTGAATGGAGCAAAGAACCACTCAAAATGACCTGGGAAGAAAAGGTCCAGGTGGCAGAAGAAATGGAAGAAAATAGCCCCGGTGGTGAAGAAATATCTGTTAAGGTAAAAATTACTGATCGCCAAGTTCGCCAATGGGCGAAAGAGAACAATGAAAAAATGGGGCAAATACTGGGAAATTTCATCGCAGACCTCTATAAAGCAAGCCAACTCAACCCTCAAGCTCCCGTTCAATCAACCCGATAATGGTTTGAATCATATCCATGGCCTGCGTATACGCCTCTTCTTTCTCGCGCATGAGCTCCGTCAGCATATCAAAATTGTTTTTAAACCTGTAGCTGAATATGATATCCGGCAGGATAACCTTGTTCGGATTAAACTGGAGCGGTTCTTTTAGTTCCGGTATGATCTGGGATAAAATAATGGTCGAGTGGTTCTCTTCTAACCGGTTGATATACAAATAAATTTCTTCCAGGTTCTGCAGGCTTTCTGTTATCTGATCGTTCTTTAATAGCACCACTTCGCCGCTATTGATCAACGTCTGATAGGTGTTGCTTTTTCGCCTGAAATCTGAAAAGCGCACCATATTGAAAGCGATCTTCCCTAACGTGTCAATGGACGTTTTCGCGTTCGTTTCGATCAGGTGGGAGGCATACCGGAATTGAAAATAGTGCCTTTGGTTATAGGCTATTTCACCAGATAAGACGTCTGTATCCTCTTTGAGCTGGTCCTTAATGCTTTGATAATATTGTTTTTCCAGTTTATTATTGCTTACGGTTTGATTCCAATTACTCAAGAACAACGCCAGAAGGATACCAATAGTGACAATAATGGTTTCACCCAGGGCGTACGTCAGGTACTTGGTTAATTCCCCTTTTTGGAGAAGGGTTATCCGGATCTTTTTCAATTTAAAAGCCATATTAGCGAATTTAAGTGAAGCATTCCCCCTTTTTACCCACCATCAAAAAGCGCCCCGCCCTCACCGGGCTATTTCCTTTTTCCCCTTGCGCGTCCTCTCCTGCCCTTACCACCACCAGAAGCCCGTGATGGTAAACGTCGGCAAGGCCAGGCCGAGGATGGACGTATAAGCTTGATCTGTCCGTTGCCGGTGCGCGCGTACTTGTCAAATTGGGAGCCGTCGTGCAGGTTTTCGATAAAGCCAGGCGGCGGTCACCCGGTAGATCTTCCGGAATACCCGAAGCGTTTTTGTCTGGCGCTGCCGGGATGGGTTTTCTGCCATGAGCGCTGATTTTGTTGCGAATAAAGGAATTTATCTTGATTTTTGGTACTTTTTAGTTGGATTAACCCTCTATTCCTGCATGCCCTACCGGGAAATCGACCGCATCTTCGACAATACCGTGTTACAAACACTCCAATTTCATTGCCTTAATCAAGGGGAGGCAAAGGATTAACAGCGAGCTGGCCATAAAACTGGGCCAAATTTTCAACGTAGATCCGGCCGTTTGGCTTCACATCGAAAGCAAGAACGAACTGCTACTCGTATTGTCCAAAACCGATAATGGATGGAGTTTATCGGATTTGCTTAAAGAGGCCTCCTAAGGTCGCGATCCTTGATAAAAATCACCCCGCAAATCCCGCTTTTTTCAAAACTTTATATATTCCTTAAAAGCCCGACAACAGGAAAATCATTCATCCTTTCAACGGGCTTTCTATGAACTGGCTGACCAAACTCCGACTCATCGTCCATATCCTCATCTGGCGCTTTACGTGGTCGAGGCACAAGCTGGATTTCAAACCCGCCAAAGCGCGTTCGCCCAAATTCCTTTCCGCATGGGAGGCCGCCGGAAAGATAGCCGATGGCGCCTGCGTATTCTCCAACGGCTTTGCGGGCAATGCCAGGTGTTCTATTTTTTTCTACGCTATTCGCGACCGCTTTATCCGCACCGGCCACCCCAAGGGGCTTACCTGGATCAACAACGGCGCCCAGGGATCCAGAGGGAAGGTGCCCGGCACCGTGGAAGAGCTCGGCATCCCCGGGCTGATGAAGCTATACCTGGCAGGCCACCTGGAAACCTGCAAAGCCCAGCTACGGCTCGCAGAGCGCGGTGAACTGGAACTGCACACCCTCCCCCAGGGCGCCATTTCCCTGTTGCTGGAGGCGCAAACCAAGGGCGAGCAGCACATCAGGTCCAAAACGGGCGTAGGGTCGTTTCTGGACCCGCGCACGGGCACGGGGTCGATCGTCAATCCGCCTGCCACCGCCTCCTTTGTCGAAGCCGACGGCGACGCGCTGATCTACACGATGCCCCAGCCGGATGTAGCCCTGTTCAATGCGCCCTATGCCGACGCGGAGGGCAATATCTACTTCAAGCACGCGTCGACGATCACCGAAAACCGGATCTCGGCGGCGGCAGCGCGCCATAAAGGCGGTCTGGTCATGGCCGCCGTCAGCGGCATCATTCCCAAGTCGGAATCTGAGATCAGCATGCCTGCTTCGGAGGTCGACTACATCGTCGTAAACCCGTACAACGAGCAAACCGCCAGCATACCCCAGCACCGGTACTGGCCCATGTTCACGCCGTCATGCGATATGGATACCCGGGCGGCCGTTCAGCGCCTGAAATTCATCAATACCTTCCTGAAGATCACCCCGGTGCGCAACGAGATAGGCCAGTGCATGGCCCGCCTGGCAGCGGATACGTTTGTGAAGGAGGTACCCAAGGGGAGCATGATCAACATCGGCGTGGGCTTTCCGGAAGAAGCGGTGCGCGTGCTGGTAGAACGGGGGCTTGAAGAGACCTACACCTTCACCACCGAAGCCGGCTCGTACGGCGGCCTGCCGGCGCCGGGCATCTTTTTCGGGGCCGCCATCCATCCCCACCATTTGGAAAGCTCCCAGGAGATGTTCCGCCGCTACCACACCGACCTCGAAGCGGCTATGTTCGGCTTTTTGCACGTCGACAGCCACGGCAACGTCAACGTCTCCAAGCGGGGTCCCCGTCTCACCGACTACGTCGGCCCGGGTGGTTTACCCGACATCGCCGAAGGCGCCCGCACCCTGATCTTTGTAGGAAACTGGATGCACGGCGCCGAGTACCGCCTCGAGGGTGAAGCCATCCGCCTGGTCAAGCCCGGAACGCCCAAATTCGTCGACCAGGTCCCCGAAGTGACGTTCAACGGCCAGGTGGGCCTGGCTGCTGGAAAGAAGATCTTCTACGTCACCGAAGTCGGTCTGTTTCAACTTACTCCGCAAGGCCTTGCCCTGAAAGCGGCCGCCCCCGGCATCGATGTGGAACGGGATATTTTGGCGCACGCCGGAGCGAGGGTGGTGGTTTGAGGCGTTGGGGCGTTTAGGCGTTGGGGCGTTTAGGCGTTTTTCTGTTTTCCGTAGACTGAAGTCTACGGAACAAGGCAATCTTCAGATTGCGGGATGTGCGGACGGCCGGGATTCCTGAACGCAATCTGAAGATTGCGGCTGCGGTAGTCGGAAGACTACCGCCAACAAAGCAACTACCGCCAACAAATTCCCCAAACCGGGTTTACAGATACCTTCTACTGCTTCACCACTTTCTGCGTTTGCCGCCCCGCTGCGGTGAAAATTTCCAGAAAATAAAGCCCATTGGGAAGGCGGGACAGATCGGCCTCCCGGGTTTGGCCGGGCATGGCGTGCAGCACACGCCGCCCCTGAAGGTCGGACAGGCGCCAGTCCAGGGTTTGCTCCGGCAAAAACAGGGGTCCGGCCGACGGATTGGGGAAGGCCGGCGGCAGGAATACGTCTTTTGTCCGGTCGTTGGTCCCCACCACCGCGGCGCCGCATGCCCTTTCGATAAAGGCCAGATCGGCCCCCATGAAATCCGTGTGAAAATGGTGGGAGGTCCACATCACATCGAGCTGGTCCAGCACGAAGTTGCGCTGCCCCGTGTTTAGGGAAGTAATGACCGGCCAGTTGGAAGGCTGACTGGAGACCCACGCTTCGATCACCCCGGGAGCTTTCGAAAGGTAATTGGCGGCATTAAGGCATTGGTTGTTCTTTAATTCGTTGAAAATGGCCTGGGACAAAACGCCATTAATAGTCGAAAGCCGCTTAAACCGCTCCGGGTAGGCGGGCGATGGCCGAAGCAAGTAAAATTGCGCGCAGTTTCCCCTTTGTATCAGGGTATCATACGCATTAAACGCATCCCAATTCCCCTCCTGACCGACATCCGGGTGGGAATCCAACAGATTCATACTGACCAGCAAAGGCGTATTCGTCACGCTGGCAAGGTAGTACAACGGAGGCGCGCAGTGGGTGATCCCCGCTTTCCACCCCAGGACGGTAGCCAGCACCGTGGAAAACGCCCCTCCTGCCGAAAATCCTTCGGCTACATGGGGCGTTGAAGGCGTGATCCACCCCCGGCGGATAAACGTATCCCGCAAGGCGCGGATATTGGCTACATCCACGTTCAGGAGGCTGTCCGGGTAATAATCGTACCTGAACAAGCCGTCATTGGAAAACAGATCCTTGCCATACGTCACTTCCTCGCTTTCCGTGACGACCACCGCATACTGCGCCGCCATTAAGTAGTTGGCAAACTGCCGCTGCTCGAATTCGACATTCACCCAGGAAGCGGCCGACCCGTTCGTGCCGTGGAAGAGCCACACGACCCCTTTGGGCTGCCCCGCCGGAAAATAATAGAACACCCGCTTCAGGGTGTCGCGGCCCCGGATAGTTTCCTGGGTAAAATTGGCCCCTGCCGGAAGAAGCTGCTTATTGGCCCGGACGGTGATGTTGCGGGCGGGCATCAGAAGCGTCGTATGCCACTCCTCCGCACTTGTCAGCCAGAACGTTTGCCCCGTCCAGTTCTTGAAGGTTTCTCCAATACCCCACTCTTCCGCCCAGATATGGACGGTATCACCCGGCGCATATTGCCCGGAACCGTATCCGTTCTCGACCGTGAGGGTATACTTTTGGCCGGACAAAGCGCTTGCACCAAGAAGAAAAAACAGGCAGGGGAAAAAACGTTGCAGGAACATCATAGCTTTTCGGGTGTTAGGAATTTCCCCTCAAAATTACTTCGCGCCCGCCGCTCCCCGCTTCCCGGAAATCATACATTTTTCAAAAATACCGGAATTCATAGAGGGAAAACCGGAAATCCCTACTCAAACTGCTCCATTCCGCCGCTTTCCGTTTGCTTCTTTCTCCATTCTTGCCTTCCTATAGCCTAAACGAGAGGCTATGAGAAAGCGCAGGCTTTCGCGTAGCCTTTTTTGTGTAAGCTAAACCTAAACCGTATATTGTGGAGCCGCAGCGCGCTTTTCAGTCTGCCGGGTCCTCCGGCGGGCGAGCGGGCGTTTTCTGGAAGGATAAGTGGGATATATAGAGGTGAATGCCGGGAACGAGGGAGGATTCTTCGCAGATAAGGGATATAGGCGAAACTTGGACCAATAAAGTAAAGGTGAACTGTTTAGGGTTTTACTTTGGGGAGTTTCGCTAATACAGTAGTTATAGGGCATTCTAAAAAACAGACAGAATGAAATCAGCATTAACAATTATCGTAACACTTTTGGCATTCAATTATTCAGTTGGACAGATAACAAACCCAAATTACGATTCAACACTTGTAAAAAAGTTGGGAGCAGACAATTATGGAATGAAAATGTATGTTTTCGTAATCCTAAAATCTGGCAATAACAAAACAACAGACCAGCAATTTATTGACAGTTGCTTTGCCGGACATCTAAAAAACATTCAAAGACTTGCCGACCAAAAACTAATTGTAGTTGCCGGTCCCTTCGGGGAAAATGAAAATGATTTTAGAGGACTATTTATTTTAAATGTAGTTTCCTTAGAAGAAGCAAATAAACTTCTTGAAACTGACCCTGCCATTAAAGCAGATTTACTACGAGCAGAACTATATCCCTGGTATGGTTCGGCTGCATTGCCTGAATATCTCGAAGTTCACGACAAAATTTGGAAATCGAAACCTTAACAGATGAATAAATTTATTCTTGGATTCACTAGTGTCCGGTTATAAAAACAAAATACAGAGACGAAATTCGAGAAATTAGACCCTGAAATAAAAACGCCCTATACAAGGTATTGCCAAAAGCGGGGCTGAACGGCTTCGATTGAACTTTTATGCAAGGTTCAACTTTCGTTCTTCGATTGAACTTTTGTAGTAAAATCCCCACCTTCGGCAATACCCAAACTGTTGGTAGCTATGTTGAGAAACATAAAAAAGAAACCTTAAAACACCATGAACTATTTATTTAGTCGATCCTGAAAAATTCACAAGTTACTAACATTGAGGCAGATAAAGGCGAGATAGGTTGTACGGTTTTGCAAGAAAAATTAAATTTAGGGAGAAAACCATGCAAATTATGAAAGGGCGCCTTAAGGACCAAAAACATCAGATATTTCACGTTACCCGGAGAAAGAGATTCTGGCATTGGAAGCGTTAACCTGCAATAGATACCTGCCCGGTAAAATGGGGATTGAATAGTTTGGGAATAATTTTTTAAGGATCGGCTAAAAATCGTTGTTATGCATACGCCCTTTTTCAAAACCGCCTTTCGTTTTATCTGCCCGATGGTTCTATTGGCTGCCTTTCATCTCGTTCATGCCCAGCCGGCAGAACGGATGGTGAAGGTGATCGTAGCGCCGGATCATACCGACTGGACCTACCAAACCGGGGAGCCGGTTAAATTTACCATCACCGTGCTGCAAAATGGAAACATCGTAAAGAATGCCGTGGTGACCTACGAAACCGGTCCCGAGAAAATGGAAACGCAGAAAAAAGATTCGCTGGTATTGCCCGCCGGAACGCTGGTGGTCGATGCCGGAACCATGAAAGAACCCGGTTTTCTGCGTTGTGTTGCGGTGGCCCTGGTGAACGGAAAAACCTACCGCGGGTTGGCTACGGCCGCATTTAATCCGTTGCAGATAGAACCTGCCATCGCGATGCCTGCCGATTTTTCCTCCTTCTGGAATAACGCCAAAACGGACCTTGCAAAAATCCCGCTGGATGCGCGAATGACCCTGATGCCGGAACGCTGCACCGAAAAGGTAAACGTCTATCATGTCAACCTGCAGAACTACCTGCCCGGCGTCAGATTGTATGGCATCTTGTGCATGCCGAAAAAGGAAGGGAAGTACCCCGCCATGCTTCACGTTCCGGGCGCAGGCGCCAGGCCTTATGCCGGCGATATAGCCAACGCGGAGAAAGGGTTAATCACGTTCCAGATTGGTATTCACGGCATACCGGTCAACATGGACGTATCGGTATACAACAACCTGATGAGCGGCGGACTTGCGGGTTACTGGAATTACAACCTCGATGACAAAGACCGGTATTATTACAAACGAGTGTATCTCGGTTGTGTCCGGGCAAATGATTTCCTGGTAAGCCTCCCTCAGTACGATGGAACGAACCTTGGAGTAACCGGCGGCAGTCAGGGTGGCGCTTTATCCATTGTAACCGCGGCCCTCGACCCGAGAGTAAAATACTGGGCGGCTTTTTATCCTGCGTTATCCGACCTCACCGGGTATTTAAAAGGCCGTGCAGGTGGTTGGCCGCATTTGTTTGATAAGAACAATGCCGCGTTCAACCAAACCAAAGAAAAGATCCAAACGGCAGGCTATTACGATGTGGTGAACTTTGCGCGGCAACTAAAGGCGCCTGGATTCTTTACCATGGGTTATAACGATGAAGTATGCCCTCCAACGTCTATGTTTGCCGCATACAATGCCATCACGTCCCCTAAAGAACTGCTCCTCGCCCTCGAAACCGGCCATTGGACCTATCCAGAACAGAATGAAACGCTGACCAACTGGTTGGTGGGAAAACTAAAGGGGCAGTAGAGAGGCCAGGGTTGGACAGGGAAGTGGCCGCCGGATTAAAGCCGGCGTACACGACATGGAATAGCGATAGCCCCATAGTTCGGAAAGCTTCACGAAAATTTAACCACCAAACAAACGTTCGTCATGAAATACAAAATTATACTGGCAATCGTCACGTTGTTTTCGTCATTCTTCGCAGGGTTTTCACAGCCGAAAACAACCATTGAATTAAAAGACAATTGGTATTACCTCAACGGGCAGAAGTTCTTTATCAAAGCCATAGGCTACGAAATCGGCGCCCGCCCGGGGCAGCATCCGTACGAGGGCGTCAGGGCCGACGATCTTGATTTGCTCAAATTCGATCTCAACGTAATTAAAGAAGGAGGGTACAACACCATCCGGACCTGGAGCCAGTTTTCGGAAGCTCAGTTAAAGCTGGTGCAGGAATCGGGCCTGAAACTCATTATGGGTATTGACGTAAATCCGGAAGGAAACTACGCCGACCCGGCATTTGTAAAGGAATGTGTGGATAAAGTGAAAACGGTTACTGCCTATGCCAAAAAATACGATTGTATCATCACCTACCTGGTGATCAACGAACCGCAAACCAATCATATTTACCAGGTTACCGGAAAAGCATTTGTGGGCCTGATGAAAACCCTGATCGATACCCTGCATAAAGGGCACCCAGGTATACCGGTTACCCTCTCGGCCAATGCCATGATCAGCGATTATATGGATGAAAGCTATTTTGATGTGTATGCCTACAATTGTTACGACCATTCCGAAGCCCAGACGGCTACCATGGGTTTTAAGGATTATATAGCGGGCTTAAATACGCTCAACGGCTTAAATAAGCCATTTATAACCACCGAGTTCGGCTATTCGGTTTCGCATAAAGGCTATGGCCGTTATGGCGGAAATTCCCTGAAACAGCAGGCTGACGGACTTATTGCCAATTACCGCGACTTGATTGATGCCGGCGCGGTGGGCATGTGCCCATTTTATTATGCCGATGGTTGGTGGAAAGGCGGCGATAAAAACAGTCATGCGCTGGATCAGCCCGAAGAGTGGTTTGGTTTCTGGGGGTACAGCGATGCTGCCGATAAATACGGCTCCCCACGCCCGGTATGGTTTGCCCTGCGCGATTATATGAAAGCGCTGATCATAAGCCCGAAAAATATTTCGGTACACAGCAGCGCCATGGTACCTATGGAGCTGTATACCGATCAGGACGTGAAAAAAGTAGTGGTAAAATACCTGGATAAAATCATTTATTCAAAAAACATAACCGCCCCGGGATACTTCGCCGATCAAATCGCCATTAACCCTGCCGGCATACAGGATATGGAGTTGGCCTTTGAATTTTATGACAAGGACAATAAGGTGATAAAAACGGAATCCATCAACATCCTGGCATCGAAAACGGCTATCGAACTCCCAAAACTAACCATTGAAGTTACCCCCGGCAAGGATTTAAATGAAAGCAAAATTGCCAGCATTAAAACCAGGATCGAAACCAAGGAAAACTTCACCTTAGTGGGCGACCTGAAGGTAAGCTACAATTCCCACCTGGGCTGGGAGGTTGGGCCACAGGCCACGGTTCCGGTAAAAGAACAGGATGGCCAAAACGTCATTACCGCCGAAAATTTCTTCCATATCCCGGATAATTGCTGGGTCGTAAATGCCTCAGCCGGCATTTCGGTGCGATATGGCAAGTTTATTTTCCGCATTCACGACCAGGAAATCATTTTCAGGGGCGACTGGGCAAAGGAAGTAGGGCGTAATTAAAATATATGAAATGCGGGTAACCCTGCAGATAAGGGATATAGGCGAAACTTGGCTCAATAAAGTAAAGGTGGATTATTTCAGGTTTTACTTTGGTGGGGTTCGCCAATACAGTAGTTCTCTCCAAAAACAAATACAAAATAAATGCCCGAAAACGTAGCGCTTGAAAAAAGCCTTTGGCAAAATGGGGCAAGCCAATGTGTTGGATGAAACGATAAAGCAAAATTTGGCTAAAATCGGGTTGGCGCTATGAGGTTTGAAGGTAAAATAACGACTTTTATATTTTACTTTAATAGCTCCAAAGTATAATATGATGGTTTTTATTTTACTTTTATAATAAAAGAATGCAATGATAAAATTAGACACATACCGAGCGGGCAAGTTTGAGAACCACCACACAGGATATACCTATTTCCTGCCCACCCAAATCAATGAGCAGTGGAAATGGGAAGACCAGACACTGAACCTGCTGTTGGAAAAAGCCGCCATCAAATTAGGCGAGTTGAATTCTTATGCCCAATTAGTGCCCAACATTAATTTGTTTATCCAAAAGTTAATCTTGCTAAAATCGGCTATGGCTTCTAAAGCCAAAATTTCCAAAGGCCAACCGATTTGCGGGGGCCGGTTTCCCTTTTCCCCTTGCGCATCCGCTTCGGCCCATACCACAACCAGAAGCCTGTGATGGTGAACGTCAGCAAGGCCAGGCCGAGGATGGACGTATAGATCAGCTTGATCTGTCCGTTGCCGGTACGCGCGTACTTATCAAAGAGGGAGCCGTCGTGGAGGTTTTCGATAAAATCCGACCGGCGGCGCTCGATGGTCAGTACCCTGCCGGTGGCGCCGTCGAGCTGGATACCCCAATAATGATCTGCAAATACAAACTTGACGATGCCTTTTTCGTTGCGCACGTCGATACGGTCGAGCGTCGCGGAAAGGTTGGGCGAAATGGAGTCTTTCAAGACCTGGCGCGCTATGGTATGCAGGCTATCGAGCGAAAGCCACTCGGTGAGGTCGGAGGTCGTCCCGGTCCGGGTTTTGGCCAGCAGATAATCTCCGGCATGCTTTTTCCAGCCCAGCAGCAGCCCGGTGACGGCCACGACAAAGAAAAGCGAAAAAAGCCAGGCGCCGGTCACCCGGTGGATCTTCCGGAATACCCTAAGGGTTTTTGCCTGGTGCTGCCGGGATGGGTTTTCTGCCATGAGCGCTGGTTTTGTTGCGAATAAAGGAATTTATCTTGATTTTTGGTACTTTTAAGGATAAACCTTTGCGGCTTTGACCCAACGTCCGATCGACATTTTGCGCCAATTCTGGGGGTACGACCAGTTCCGCCCCCTGCAGGAAGACATTATCCAATCGGTGCTGGACGGCAAGGATACCCTGGCCCTTCTGCCCACCGGCGGAGGCAAGTCCCTTTGTTTCCAGGTCCCGGCGCTATGTATGCCCGGCGTTTGCCTCGTCGTTTCCCCGCTGATCGCCCTGATGAAGGACCAGGTCTATCAGCTCCAAAAGCGGCATATTCCGGCGGCAGCGATCTATTCCGGTATGCACTACCGGGAGATCGACCGCATCTTCGACAATGCCGTTTTCGGCGGACTGCGGTTCCTGTATCTTTCCCCCGAACGCCTCACCACGGAACTGGCCCAGGAGCGGATCCGCCGCATGCCGGTCAACCTGCTGGCTGTCGACGAAGCGCACTGCATCTCGCAGTGGGGGTACGACTTCCGCCCGCCCTACCTGGAGATCGCCCGCATCCGGGAATGGCTGCCAAAGATCCCTACGCTCGCCCTTACCGCCACCGCCACCCCCGAAGTGGTGGAAGATATCCAGGAGAAACTCCTTTTCCAGAAGAAAAATGTATTTCAGAAAAGTTTCGCCAGGGAAAACCTGGCCTATGTGGTCCGCCACACCGAAGGCAAAGAAGCGCAATTGGCCGATATCCTGAGCAAAGTGCCCGGCTCGGGAGTGGTGTACGTGCGCAACCGCCGCCGCACCAAGGAAACCGCCGATTATTTGAAACAGCTCGGCATCTCCGCCGATTACTACCACGCAGGGCTTACCCACGACCAGCGCAGCGCTAAACAAGACGCATGGATCCAAAACCGGACCCGCATCATCGTCAGCACCAATGCCTTCGGGATGGGCATCGACAAACCCGACGTGCGCACCGTCGTCCACCTCGAACTACCCGACAGCCTCGAAGCGTATTTCCAGGAAGCGGGACGGGCAGGCCGCGACGGCAGAAAAGCGTTTGCCGTCCTGCTGTACAACGACAACGACCGACTACAGCTGGAAAAACAATACCAACAAGCCTTCCCCGAGCTGGCGGAGATCCGCCGCGTGTACCAGGCGCTTGGGAGCTTCCTCCAGCTTGCTATAGGCGCAGGAAAAGGGGAAAGCTACGACTTTGACCTCAGCGCCTTTGCCCAATCCTACCAGTTCGACTCCGTTGCTGCTTTCCACGCCCTTAAGGTGCTCGAACAGGAAGGGTGGATCGCGCTGACGGAAGCGGTGTTTCAGCCTTCCACGTTCCAGATCCTGGTCGACAAAGACCAGCTGTACGACTATCAGCTCCGCCATCCGGAACTCGACAAAATCCTGAAAGTCCTGCTACGGACCTACCAGGGCGCTTTTAGTGGACCTATCCACCTCCAGGAGAAACGCCTGGCCGGTTTCCTCAAAATGCCCCTCGACGCCCTGCGCCAGGGCCTTGTGCGCATGCACCAGGAAAACATTCTGGAATACCTGCCCCAAAAGGAGAAGCCGCAACTGGTGTTCCTGAAGGAGCGGGTGGATGCCAAACAGCTTGGTATCGACCATCAGCGCTACGGGTTTTTGCGCAACCGCCATCTGGAGCGTATCCGGCAGGCCGTCGGGTATGCCCAGGATACCGGCTGCCGCAGCCGCTTTTTGCTGCATTATTTTGGGGAGAAAGACGCCCCGGCCTGCGGTATCTGCGACCTTTGCCTGGAACGAAAGAAAACCGGGCTCACTGACGAAGCGTTTGCGCGTTACCGGCAGAAGATCCGGCTCGTCCTGCGTCACGAGTCTCTGAGCGTCCGGGAAATCCTGGATTCCTTCGCTCCAAAAGCCCAGGAAGATGTGCTGCGCACCCTGGAATTCCTGTTGCAGGAGGGCGTCGTCGTAGAAAAAGACCAGCGCATTGTCTGGGTTGGCCCCTAAATCCGCATGCCCATGCCCCGCATTATATGCACCGCAACCACCGATCTCAACCACGACCAGCGCATGATACGCATTTGCTCGGCGCTGACGGAGGCGGGCTATGAGGTGTTACTGGCCGGCAGAAGGCTTCCCCACTCCCCTCCCCTCGCCCGCCAGCCGTTTGCGCAAAAGCGGCTAAGCTGTTTTTTTCACCGGGGCAAAGCGTTTTATCTGGAATTCAACCTTCGCTTGCTCGTATTCCTGCTGATTAACCGCTTCGACGCGGTTTGCGCGGCAGATCTGGACACGCTGGCTCCTGCTTATATTGCCGCCCGCCTGAAAGGAAAACCGGTCGTTTACGACGCGCACGAATATTTTACCGAAGTGCCGGAACTCATTGGGCGATCCGTAACCAAGCGGTTGTGGGAGGCGTTGGCCAATTCTGTCGTGCCCAGGGTGGACAGGGCCTATACCGTAGGGCCAGCGCTGGCGGAAATCCTCTCCGCCCGCTACGGCATCCCGTTTGAGGTCATCCGCAATGTCCCAACGAGAAAGCCAAACGGGACCGCTCCCGAAAAAGCGCCCGCTCCGGTGGTGGTGTACCAGGGCGCGCTCAACCGGGGCAGAGGGTTGGAACAGGTTATTGAAGCCATGGCCCTCCTCCCAGGCATTACCCTTTGGCTTGCCGGAGAAGGCGATTTATCGGACGTCCTGCGCGAACAGGTTCGCCGGGAAGGACTTCAGGAACGGGTCCGGTTTTTGGGGAGGCTGTCTCCGGAAGACCTCGCCAGAGAAACCCCAAAAGCGTGGATCGGACTTAACCTGCTGGAAGCCGAAAGCCTGAGTTATTATTACTCCCTGGCCAACAAAGCCTTCGACTACGTTCAGGCGGGCGTGCCTTCCTTGCAAATGGATTTTCCGGAATACCGGAGGCTGAACGCCGATTGGGAATGCTTCGTCCTGCTCTCCACTCTGGATGCCAACGCCATTGCCGGCGCAATTCGAACGCTGCTCGGCGATCCCGGCTTGTACCGGCAATTGGCCGCCAATTGCTCGCGCGCGGCAGCATCCTGGCATTGGGAAGCGGAAAAACCCCGGCTTATAGCCATTTATGAAGGATTGCGCATCAGCCGGCAAAGGTAGCCGAGTTTATTGAGATCCAACTGCCACAACCGGGGCGCGGGCCCTTCAAGGCGCTTCCGAAGGGCCGCCTGCCGGCGTTCAAATGCCCGGGAAGCCCAGGCGGCCAGGCCCAAGCGCTTAAGCAGGCGATACCCGTCCAGCAGGCGGGAAGGCAGGGGATATCCCTGGGAATGAAGAAATACGAGGTTGCGGATACTGCTCTGCGTTTTTTGCAAAAAAACGGACGCAGGCTCCAATCCGGCGTGTTTCAGGGGGTTGTCGAGGTGCGCGATGGAAATGCCAGCCTGTTGGAGCGCCAGACCGAACAACGTGTCTTCATGCCCGTAGTCTCTCAGCCGCTCATCAAAGCGAACCCGTTGGAAAAGGGAACGGGAAATAACAAAATGATGGGTCAGAAAACTGCTCCAGGGCGCCCGGCGCCGAAGCGCCACCGGGCGCTGTTCGCGGCGTACGCCGTAAAGCCACCGCAAGTACAACGCCCTATCCTTCGGGGGCGCCGGAGAATAGCACGTACCTCCAACCAGGACACGGTCCTCCGCCGCTGCCTGCAGATAAGTCCGAAGGTAATCCCCCCGCACCACCTCGGAGTCGGCATCCATGAATAACAGGAAGGGGTATTGGGCAAGGTCGCCCAACCGGTTGCGGATGGCAGCCCGGCCGATATTTTCAGGCAGTTCCTCGTAGGCGACTTCCGGGAACTGGCTAATGGACCGGTTGATTTCCCTGAAAGCGGGAGCAGACCCGTCGTCCAGGGCAATAACTTCAAAGGGAACGCCTAATTCCCTGCCCTGGGCAATCAAATCGCCTGCCAGTTGGCGGATGTCCCAGTTGTAAATCGGAAGGAGGATGGAAAGGATGGCGGTTAGGTGGTTGAGTGGTTAGGTGGTTGAGTGGTTGAGTGGTTGAGTGGTTAGGGGGTTAGGGGGTTGAGTGGCTGGGGGGTTGAGTGGTTGGTGATTCGCTAACCACTAGAAACTATCTCAAAACGTTGGAAAGCTGCTTAATCCGCGGTTGGGCCTCCCCCCAACCCCCTCCAAAGGAGGGGGAGCAGCACCGATTTAGACAATGAAATCCCTAATTTGGTACTTTTTCCTTGCCCTGGCACACACGGTTCCCCTCCTTCGGAGGGGTTAGGGGAGGCCGCCCACACCCTGGAGCGAGTTTTGAGATAACTTCTAACACTTAACCACCTAACCACCTAATCACCCAGCCACTTAGCCACTATTACTGAAACGCCCTGAACAGGCTATTGTTCCCTTCATAGTGATCCACCTGGCCCATGATCAGACGGATAAAGTCGATCAGCGGGATCAGGCCGAAGAAGCCTCCCAGCGTGAGGAAGTACCAGAGGATAATGATTGGGTTGGACTTCAGGTACACGCGGTGGATGCCCAGGCCGCCGAGGAAGAAGCATAGGAGGATAGCCACCAGTTGGGTGTCCGAATCGGCCAGTTTTTCGCTCAGCCAGTTGAAGAAGCGGGCGCGGCGTTCTTCTTTCTTAAGGGAGCGCATTTCCGTTTTCTTCTCTTTCACCAAAGACCTGTTCTCTTTCTTTGTCAGGGAAGCGGAAGCGGCGACGCTGGTTGCGGCGCTGGACTCGGAGTTAACCTGTACGGAGGCGAAGGCGGGGGCGAAAAATAAAAGGCCCGCCAGGAGCATGAATGTAAATTTTGCGGTTTTCATGTGGGAATGTGTTTTGATAAAAATGAATTTTGCTGAAAAATAGCGAAATTTCATTCCTCTGCAAGTGGATTGCGGCCGCATTTTTTGTTAATGGTGTTTTTTCCATTTCGAGGTTTTGCCCCAGCCTTTCTTTAAGGTTTGCTATTTTTGGCCTTTTGGGCCGGTTGTTGTTCTTTTTCTTTGTTCCCGGCCATCACAATCTTTTTTTACTTTCAATAAAAACTGAAAGTTTTGTTTTTTTGTTACCTAGCAAATGAAAAAATATGGAAACATTCCTTCAGCCGCAAGTACTCTTAAGTGATCCCCAGTTGGACGGCGGGCTCAAACGCATAGCTGAAAAAGTTTTTCGGGGAGAGCGTCTTTCCATGGAGGAAGGCGTGGCGCTCTACGAAAAAGGAACCTTAGGTTACCTCGGCACTCTGGCCAATTTCGTCCGGGAAAAACGGCACGGCGGAAATACCTATTTCAACCGGAATTTCCATATTGAACCCACCAACGTGTGTATTTATACCTGCACGTTCTGCTCCTATTCCCGGCTGATCAAACAGCGCAGCGAAGGCTGGGAGTACACCATAGAGGACATGCTGGACATCGTCCGCAAATACGACGGGCAGCCCGTAACGGAGGTGCATATCGTCGGCGGGGTGCTTCCGCAGTATGATCTTGATTTTTATACCGAATTGTTCAGCAAAATAAAAGCCCACCGTCCGGAACTACATGTCAAAGCGCTTACGCCGGTGGAATACCATTACATGTTCAAAAAAGCCAAGGTGAGCTACGAAGAAGGCATGCAGCGCATCAAAGACTCAGGTGTGGATTCCCTTCCCGGCGGCGGCGCCGAAATCTTCCATCCGGAGATCCGCGATCAGATCGCCGGGGGCAAATGCACCGGGGAACAATGGTTGCGCATACACGAGATCTGGCACGGGCTTGGCATGCGGTCTAATGCCACCATGCTCTACGGACATATTGAATCGTTTGTTCACCGGATCGATCATTTGGAGCAGCTGCGTCAGCTACAGGATAAAACGGGAGGTTTCCAGACTTTTATCCCGCTCAAGTTTCGCAACAAAGACAACGAGATGTCGCACTTGCCGGAAGTCTCGGTGGTCGAAGATTTGCGAAACTATGCAGTCAGCCGGATTTACCTCGATAACTTTCCGCATATCAAGGCTTACTGGCCAATGATCGGGCGAAATACCGCCCAAATCTCCTTGTCGTTCGGCGTCAATGACATCGACGGTACCATCGACGACACCACCAAGATTTACACCATGGCGGGCTCGGAAGAGCAGAACCCTGCCATGAGCACCAGAGACCTCGTGCGCCTTATCCGTCAGGCCGGGCGTCGCCCTCTCGAAAGGGACACCATGTACAACGTCGTCACCGATTACACCGATACGGTTTTTGAGGAAGACAACCAATTCAAGGGATACTATGATCTCCCCGTTGCAAATTAATCAAAATGAGCATCTTGTAAATAATGAAACAAAAGACCATTTACTTCATCCGGCATGGAGAAACCGACCATAACCGCAACCGGATCGTGCAGGGTTGGGGCGTTGACACCTCGCTCAACGATACCGGCAGAAACCAGGCCCGGGCATTCTACAGCAAATACGCGCAATACCCCTTTGAAGTAGTACTGACCTCCCGGCTTAAGCGCACCCACGAAACGGTGGCGCCATTCCTCGAAACCCGCAACCTCCCCTGGGAACAGTTCATTGAACTGAATGAGATGAACTGGGGAAGCTTCGAAGGAAAAAACTACGACGACAGCATGCACCGGTATTTCAAAGAAATCACCGGGGCCTGGGCTCAAGGGCATTACCATGTGCCTTTTGCGGATGGGGAAAGCGCGCTGGACCTTGCCGCCCGCCTGAACCAGTTCCTCGACCATCTGGTGCAACGCCCCGAGGAGCAGATTCTGGTGTGCAGCCATGGCCGCGCCTTGCGGTGCCTGGTATGCCTGCTCAAAAATGAGCCGCTGTCCAGCATGGAAAAATTCCATCACAGCAATACCGGTTTGTACCTGGCGCATTACGACGGGGAGAAGTTTGAATTCGAACTGGAAAACGACCTGAAGCATCTGAAGGAACCAGAGCAATATTAATCGCATCACCCCGGGAAGCGAAGCATACTATGGATAAAATACGCATCACCGCCGTCAGCTACCTGAATACCAAACCCTTGCTGTATGGTTTATTCAAAAGCGACCTGTCCGATCGCATTGAGCTGCAGCTCAATATCCCGTCCGTTTGCGCGCAGAAGCTCAAATCCGGAGAAGCCGATCTCGCCCTGGTGCCGGTTGCGGTACTCCCGGAGTTGGATCACCCCCGCATCGTTTCCGATTATTGCATCGGATCTGTAGGGGCAGTAAGGACGGTAGGGATTTTTGCCGAAAAACCGTTGGAGGAACTGCAGGCCATCTACCTCGACTTCCACTCCCGCACCTCGGTGGAACTCACCCGGCTACTACTGGAACAATACTGGAAGATATCCCCAAAGCTAATCCCCGCCAGCGAGGGGTATGAACGCCGCATGGCCGGCGCCACCGGAGGGTTAGTCATAGGTGACCGCGCGATTGTACTCGAAAACCGGTTCCCGTACTTCTACGACCTGGGAGAAGCCTGGACAGCCATGACAGGACTTCCTTTTGTTTTTGCTGCCTGGGTGAGCAACCGCGAACTCGATCCCGAATTCCTGGAAGCTTTTAACGCCGCCCTGACCCTCGGGCTCGGCCATCTTCCCCAACTGGTTTACTTGCTGCCCAGCCCGGCGCCTGGCTTTGACCTCCAGGAGTATTTCACCAAAAACATCAGCTACCAATTGGATTCCTCCAAACGAAAGGCTCTGCGCCTTTTCCTGTCGTATCTAACCCCTACCCTTCCGCCATCCCTCTTGCATAGCCTTGAAACCGTCTCCGCCGCGACCACTCCGCCCATTCTTTAGGCCCGGGGTAAACACTTCGCTAATTTTGGCGTTGGGTAGAAAAAGTAGCAGGGTAACGAAGTAACGGGGTCCGATTATGTCCTGGGCGCTTTGGTTTGAGGCGGAGCCTCGACTTAGAGTGGGTTTGAGGCGGAGCCTCGACTTAGAGTGGGTCCGAGGCGGAGCCTCGAACCAGGATAATTTGGAACAGTCTGTTTAATATCCCGCTACATCGTTACATCGCTACCTCGCAACCTCGCAACCTCGCAACCTCGCAACCTCGCAACCTCGCAACTTCGCAACTTCGCAACCTCGTAACTTCGTAACTTTAAAAAAATGTCCATCAAATTACTTGCACTTGCGACGAGCGTCGCGCTTTTATCGTGCACCAATCAAAACCAGGCTGCTATGTCGGAAAAAAAACCGGTATCCAATGAGATCCTACCTGTAACCAACCTGCCGGAAGGCATGGAGGTCGCAACCTTGGGAGGCGGATGCTTCTGGTGTGTAGAAGCTGTCTACCAGGAGGTGGAAGGGGTAAAATCCGTTATCTCCGGATATTCCGGCGGCACGGCGGAAACGGCGAACTACAAGGCCGTCAGCACCGGAAATACCGCGCATGCCGAAGTGGCCCAGATCACCTTTGATCCCAAGGTCATTTCCTTTGCGGAGATTCTGGAGATTTTCTGGAATACCCACAATCCGACCACACCCAACCGGCAGGGCAACGACGTAGGTCCTCAGTACCGTTCGGTCATCTTCTTCCATTCGCCCGAACAGAAAGCGATCGCTGAAAAATCCAAAGCCGAGGTCGCCACCGAGGTTTGGGAAGACCAGATCGTTACGGAAATCGAGCCTTTTCAGGGTTTCTGGGAGGCGGAAGACTACCACCAGGATTACTACAACAATGTGGGAGACCGCAATCCCTATTGTACGTTTGTGATCACCCCAAAAGTGGCCAAGTTTCAGAAGCAATTTGCGGATAAACTCCGGAAAAACTGATTTCATTGCGGGGCAGGCAGGAAGCAAAAAGTATGTTTTCAGCCTGTTCTGCAACAAAATGACAAAAATCACCAAATTAATAGGGAGCGGATACCCGGAAGACCAAAGGGAATATTTAATTTCCGGACCAAAATCCGCCCTATGAAATTTGGAATTCTCAAAGAGTACGACGACCAGCGCGTGGCCATCGTACCCGAAATTGTGCCCAAACTAAAACAACTCGGCCTGGAGGTTCTGGTTGAAACCCAGGCCGGCGCAACAGCGCTTTTCTCCGATGCGTTATACCAGGAACACGCCTCGATAGTCAGCCGCCAGGAGGCGCTTTCCCAAAGCGATATCCTCCTCAGCATCCACCCGCTTTCAGATGCCGATCTGCAGCAGGTCCGGAAAGGCGTTTTGCTCATCTCCCAATTTGCTCCTTTTGCCACCCCCGGGGTTGCCGAAAAGGTTCATGAAAAAGGCTTCCAGGCCTTTAGCCTTGATATGATTCCCCGCACGACGCTGGCGCAATCGATGGACGTGCTGTCCTCCATGGCCGGTATTGCGGGCTACAAGGCGGTGTTGGAGGCGGCGCGGCATCTGCCCAGGTATTTCCCCATGATGATCACGGCGGCAGGTACGATCCGCCCGGCCAAAGTATTGATTCTTGGCGCAGGCGTCGCCGGCCTCCAGGCGATTGCAACCGCCCGCAGGCTTGGCGCTCAGGTGGAGGCATTTGATACCCGCCGGGCAGCGAAAGAAGAAGTGGAAAGCCTCGGCGCAAAATTCGTCGAGGTGGAAGGCGCCGTCGACGACACCTCCGCCGGCGGATACGCTGTTGCCCAATCGGAGGAGTTCCTCGCGCGCCAACGGGCGGAAGTGCAGGCCAGAGCCGCAAAAGCAGATGTAATCATCACTACCGCCCAGGTCAGAGGGACTAAAGCCCCCATTCTGCTACCTAAAGAGACCGTTGCGCACATGAAACCGGGGTCCGTTGTCGTCGACCTGGCCGCTTCCACCGGGGGCAATTGCGAACTCACCCAGGACAATGCCGTTATCCAGGCGCACCAGGTGACCATCATCGGCAACTCCTACCTGGCCAACCTTATGCCCCAGGATGCCAGCGTCATGTACGCCAACAACGTGCTGAACTTCGTCAAAACGTTCGTCAAAGACGGCAAACTCAACCTGGATATCAACAACGAAATTATCCGGGGCGCCATGATCACCCCAATTCCTGAAACCCAAAATGCATGATCTATGGATACTTTTATTCAAAGTTTCAACGACAACATCCTCTTTATCTACCTGCTGATCTTTACGATCATCCTGGGGTTTGAGGTCATCTCCAAGGTACCCACCGTGTTGCACACGCCCCTGATGTCGGGCGCCAACGCCGTATCCGGGGTAGTCATTCTCGGCGCCATTTTGCTGATCCGGCAAAGCGAAGCCGACGACTATGTTTCTCTAAGCCTCGGTTTTATCGGCGTAGTGCTCGGCATGCTCAACGCTATGGGCGGCTTCGTGGTGACCGACCGGATGCTGGAAATGTTCAAAAAGAAAAAGAAATAACCTTCAAATTCAAATAGATCATGTATACCGAGTTTTATATAAAGCTGAGTTATCTCATCGGTTCGCTGGCCTTCGTTTGGGGATTAAGGCTTCTGAGTAGCCCGGATACGGCCAGAAGGGGCAATATCATCGCCGGATTTGGCATGGGAATTGCGATTGTGGCGGCTATGTTGGACCCGGACTATCTGGTGGGTTCCAATAACTATGGGTGGATCGTGTCCGGCGTCATCGTCGGCGGCGTCATCGGCGCTACCTGGGCCAGAAGGGTAAAAATGACGTCCATGCCCCAGATGGTTTCCATATTGAACGGATTTGGCGGCGCCTGCGCCGTGGTCCTTGGCGTTGCAGAGTTTATCCACATGTACCAGGGAGACCGCTTTTACGGAAGCAACGAAATCCTGATCCTGTTGTTTGCGATTTTGGTGGGAGGCATTGCCTTTACCGGAAGTTTTCTGGCTTTCGGCAAGCTGGAAGGCTGGGTAAAGGACAACTTCCTCGTGGTGCCAAAGGTGCACCATATTTTCAACCTGAGCCTTTTAGCGGCTATCCTCATCCTCAGTGGCATTATTTATTTCCAGGGCGCGGATTCGCTCTACTGGCTGATGATCGCCATGGCGGTTTTGTCGCTTTACTACGGGATTTCTTTCGTGGCGCCGATTGGCGGGGCCGATATGCCTGTGGTTATTTCGTTGCTCAACTCTTTCAGCGGGATTTCAGCAGCTACAGCGGGGATGATCTACAACAACCAGTTCATGCTCGTTGGCGGGATCCTTGTCGGCGCTTCCGGAACCATTCTGACGTTGCTGATGTGTCAGGCGATGAACCGGTCGCTACTCAACGTACTGATCGGCGGATTTGGCGGCTCCGCTTCCGGCGCAGCGGCGGCTAAAGGCGATCAGGTCATCCGGGAAGTCAGCCTCAACGACGCTGCCATCATGATGTTCTATTCCAAGTCGGTGATGGTCGTTCCGGGCTATGGCCTGGCGGTTGCTCAGGCGCAAAAAGTATGCAAAGAGGTAGACGATTTGCTCTCTAAAAACGGCGTGGACGTCAATTACGCCATTCACCCTGTTGCGGGGCGCATGCCCGGGCACATGAACGTACTCCTGGCCGAAGCAGACGTTCCTTATCCCAAACTACTTGACCTGGACGACGCCAACGGCGCGCTGCCCAATACCGACGTGGTCCTTATCGTCGGCGCCAACGACGTAGTCAACCCCGCTGCAGAAACGGATCCGGGCAGCCCGATTTACGGTATGCCGGTTTTACAGGTATGGAAAGCCAAACAGGTAATTGTGATGAAGCGAAGCATGCGCTCCGGGTATGCGGGTATCGAAAACCCCCTGTTCTTCTACCCCAATAACCGGATGCTTTTCGGCGACGCCAAAGATACCCTTAGCAAGCTTACGTCGGAGTTGAAGCAAATGAGCTGAGGCCATTTCTCCTCGGCCGGACGTATTGATCGCTTTTTTTCCTCTTTTCATCCAGATTATGAAAGGATGATGTGTTTTTTTTGTATATTTTGACATATTAAGCCCTTCTCTTCCCTGGGCTTCTTCGCCATTTTTTTCATAAAAACCAAACACTATGCTATTCCAGGTATTTCCTTTAATTCTGCTCTTTTTGGGGCTGATCATCTTGTTCTCCGGCGTTTTTGTCGTCCGGCAACAAACGGCTGTCCTTGTGGAACGTTTTGGTAAATTCCAAAGCGTCAAGCAACCTGGGTTGCAATTTAAGATCCCTATCTTCGATCGCATCGTCGGTAGAGTTAGCCTGAAGATCCAGCAATTGGATGTTATTGTAGAAACAAAAACCAAGGACAATGTCTTTGTCAAACTGAAGGTATCCGTGCAGTTTAAGGTGCTTGCCGACGCCATTTTCGACGCGTTCTACAAGCTCGAGAATCCGCACGAACAAATCACGGCCTATATCTTCGACACCGTGCGCGCCGAGGTGCCCAAGATGAAGCTCGATGAAGTGTTTGAACGCAAAGACGACATTGCCCTGGCTATCCGAAGAGAGCTTGAAGAGGCCATGAACGAATACGGCTTCGGAATCGTCAAAGCGCTCGTTACCGATATCGATCCGGACAACGCAGTCAAAAATGCGATGAACCGCATCAACGCCGCCGAACGCCAAAAACTGGCCGCAGAATACGAAGGGGAAGCCGAACGAATCCGGATCGTCGCCCGAGCCAAAGCGGAAGCGGAAAGCAAACGCCTGCAAGGCCAGGGGATCGCCGATCAGCGCCGCGAAATTGCCAAAGGCCTTGAAGAATCAGTCGACATCCTCAACAACGTAGGGATCAACTCCCAGGAAGCTTCCGCACTGATCGTCGTTACCCAACACTACGACACCCTGCAATCGCTCGGAGACCACGCCAATTCCAACCTTATCCTCATGCCCAACGCCCCGACCGCAGCCAGCGAAATGCTCAACAGCATGGTCACTTCCTTTGCCGCCTCACAGCAAATCGGGGAAGACTTAAAACGGGCCAAAGCCCTTAAAGCCGGACCGGAACCAATGAAAGTGCCGGAGATAAAGCACAAGGAATAAGAGACGTTAGACGTTAGATGTTAGACGTTAGATGCTAGACGTTAGACGTTAGACGTTAGACGTTAGACGTTAGACGGGGCGTCGGAGAGGCCAAACGTTTGTAGTTCAGGAAAACAAATCAAAAGCCACCGATAGAATGGACCTTGCAGGGCTACCGTCCGGCAAGGTCCATTCTATGATCATGTCTTTAGCCAAAGGGCTATCAAAAACCTCTTGCATATCCTTGATGCTGCCTGCGGGGATATCCATTTCAAGACATTTTTGGAGGAAAACGGCTCTTTCCAACCGGGAAATCGCTTTTGTCAGGCGGTGGTTGAGTTCCTGCCGGTGTTTCACCCGGTCGGCATTGGAGCGATACAGAGGGGAATTTTTACATTCTTCCAGACCAAGCACATCGCATAGAGCCTGGAACTGACGTTCGGTGCCAATAGCCAGTACGACAGGTTTCCCGTCGGCGCAGGTGAATTGATCGCCATACGGCGCAATATTGGGATGCCTGCTTCCCATTCGTTGGGGGACATGGCCCGCCATGAGCCAATTTGTAGCCTGATTAGCCAGGGATGCCAGCGCGGAACGGAATAAAGAAGTTTCTACCAGGCGCCCTTTGCCGGTCTTTTCTCTCTCCAGTAATGCCAGCAGGATGCCTTCTTTCAACTGATGGGCAGCCAAAAGATCAATCAGGGCGACGGGCATTTTTACCGGCGTCCTGTCCGGCTCGCCGGTCATGAATAGAAATCCCGCTTCCGCCTGAAGCAGGACATCGAAAGCCGGCCGGTTATCTGTTGGGCCATAACCTGTGAGCTGGCCCACAATAAGCCTTGGAAACGCCGCTGATAGCCTGGCGTAATCAAGCCCCAGCCGCTTTGCCGAATCCTCCCGGAAGTTGGTCAGCAAAACATCCGCTTTCCCAATCGCTTCCCAGGCTATTGCCCTGTCAGCGGTGTCTTCCAAATCCAGCAGCAACGTTTGCTTACCCCAGTTAACGCTGGCGTAATACGCTGAAAATGGGGACGACGGGTCTTCTTCAGGGACTTTCCACCGGCGTGTGACATCGCCGCCGGTAGTTTTATTTTCAATTTTGAGGACCTCGGCGCCCAATTCGGCAAAAAACAAGCCCACTGCCGGTCCAGCCAAAACGCTGGCTAGCTCCACCACCTTAATTCCCAATAATGCCCCGGGTTGCGATTGTCTTTTCATCGTTATTAGCCGGATAAGCCGGGTTTTTCCTCTAATTTATTTATTTTTAAGATGCTTTCAACAATTGCCAATAAAGGAATTCCACCGCATGAAAATACTTCTAAGTCAACAGATTCGGGAAGCAGACCAATACACCATCCGGGAGGAGCCCATTTCCTCCACCGCTCTTATGGAGCGGGCGGCAACGGCTTTTGTGCACTGGTTTGAACGCCGGTTTCCCGATACGTCAACAGAGGTTGTGGTCGCCTGCGGAACCGGGAATAACGGAGGCGATGGCCTGGCTATCGCCCGGTTGCTCTTTCACCGGTTTTATTCTGTTCGCGTCCTGCTGTTAAAGATTGGCGAAACGCTCTCTCCTGATTGCCAGATCAATCTGGACAGGCTTCCTCCCCGGGATGCGGCGCCCTTACAAGTCCTGGCGGCAGGAGAACCACTGCCATCGCTGCCTGGATCGGCTATTCTCATTGACGCCGTATTTGGGTCCGGCCTTAATCGTCCGGTGGAAGGGTATTGGGGAACGTGCATAGAGGCTTTATCTGCCCACCCAGGCATAAAAATCTCGGTCGACCTCCCCTCCGGATTATTACCGGATAGCCATAGTCCCGGTACGGTTTTCAAGGCTGATTTCACGTGTACTTTTGAGGCGCCCAAACTGGCGTTCTTTATGCCTGAGAATGCCGCTTTTGTCGGGGAATGGGAGATCGTTTCCATAGGGTTGAATGCATCGTTTATTGATCAGGCGAAAACGTCCTATTTTTATACTTTGAAGGAGGATGCACAACGGTTGCTCAGGCGCCGAAACCGGTTTGCGCACAAAGGCCATTTTGGGCACGCGATGCTGTTTTGCGGAAGCTATGGTATGATGGGGGCCGCGATTTTGAGTTCGAGGGCGTGCCTTCGAAGCGGAGTAGGCCTGCTTACCGTTCATTCGCCCAGATGCGGTTACAGCATCCTGCAAAGTTCGGTTCCTGAAGCTATGGCCAACCCCGACCGCCACGAGTTCCACTGGACGGAAAACCCATCCGTCAAAGCGTTTGACGCGCTGGGGGTTGGCTGCGGAATTGGCCGCCAACCGGCTACCCTGGAAGCGTTGCGCGATCTGCTGAAACACGTGTGCCAGCCTTTGATCCTGGATGCAGATGCGTTGAATCTCATCGCTGCCCATGGGTTACTTCCAATGGTTCCAAAAGACAGTATCCTGACGCCGCACCCAAAGGAATTCGAGCGTTTGTTTGGGGCCACATCCAATGACTTTGAGCGACTTGCCTTGCTTCGGGAGCAAGCCGTACGTATTGGGTGCGTCATTGTTCTAAAGGGAGCGTTCACGGCCGTTTGTTCCCCTCAAGGGGATGTTTGTTTCAATGGGTCAGGCAACCCAGGGATGGCAACCGCAGGCAGTGGGGATGTCCTGACAGGTATCCTGACCGGATTGCTGGCACAAGGGTACCCTGCCTGGGAAGCCGCCCGGCTTGGCGTGTTTTTGCACGGGCTCGCAGGAGATCTTGCCGCAGAAAAGCTTGGGCACGATGCCCTCCTTGCGGGAGATCTCGTAGACTGCCTCGGGCATGCTTTTCAACACTTGAGTTAAATCGTCTCCATGGACAGACACATTGTAGTCTTAACCGGCGCCGGCATGAGCGCCGAAAGCGGCATTCCCACGTTTCGCGACAGCGGGGGGCTTTGGCAGAAGTACGACTTCATGGAATTGGCTTCCATTCAGGGTTGGCGGAAAAACCCACAGTTGGTTCTTGAATTCTATAACCTGAGAAGGCAGCAACTAAACGAAGTGGAACCCAACGAGGCGCATTTTGCCCTTGCCGAACTGGAAAAGAAGGTCATGGTGACCATTATTACCCAAAATGTGGACGACCTGCACGAGCGGGCAGGCAGCAATATGGTCCTGCACCTTCATGGGGAATTAAGGAAAGTGCGTAGCAGCAAAGATCCAAACCTGGTACTGCCCTGGACAAAAGATCTCCAGCTTGGGGACCTCTGTCCCCTTGGAAGCCAGCTTCGTCCTCATATTGTATGGTTTGGAGAAGAGGTTCCTATGATTGGAACGGCAGCCGGGATAGTTTCTACTGCGACGGATCTAATGATCATAGGGACGTCCATGCAGGTCTATCCGGCAGCGTCTCTGGTCCAGTTTGTATCCCCTGAAATCCCGGTGTATTATATCGATCCCCACCCGGCCGTCAGCGCCGAATTTGAAGACTTGGTCCAATTTACCCTGTATGCGGAAAAAGCAGGAACAGGGGTGCCTAAAGCTATTGAGCAAATACTCGGCTAGACAGGGAACAAACAGGCAAAAAAGAAAAATCCTTCATCTCAGAACCTGCGGTAGAATACCAGGCCTGTAAACAGGTAAACATCGTCGGCATCGGGCCCAGCAGCCATACTGATCCCGTCGATGTAATCGGTGAACGTCAGCCGGAGGCCGGATTCAATCGCAAATGAATACTTGGTACTCAGGTCCACCTTGAGGCCCAATCCGATAGGTAGCACAATATTCAGGCGGGTGCTGCTTTCCCTGAGGTCGGCGGCGATTTCATCCCGCAGGGAGGGTGCGGTGTTGCCGCTGAAGTCCGGGTTGAGGTTCATATAAGCAAATCCAAGACCTGCAAACAGGTAGGGAGAGATCAGCCGGTCCATCTCAACATCCCCCTGGGCATTGGAATAGAACCGATCCCTGCCGAAAGGTTCGAATTCACCCAAGACGTTGATTTCGAACAGGTTGGTTTTGAAGCGGAAGTTCCGGTCCAGGCGTTCAGGGAAATTAATGTCATCGCCTACAAAGCGGCCGTAGATAAGGTTGGACCGCAACCCGAACTTGGAGGTCAGGGGTACCCTGCCCCCAATTCCCAGGGAAATCCGCGTGTCTTGCAATCGTGGGCTTTCGGATGGGTTAATGTCTCCGGAGTAATTTGCCGCGCCTAAGAAAAACCCACCTTCCCAGTTAAAAACCTTTTGACTCTGGGATAAAGCGAAAAGCGGCATCATCAGCATGAATAGGAATAGAGGGATAGCCTTCATTGGATTCGGTTTTTAGAAAGTGGTATGTTCGGTAAAAATAAAGAATATCCTCCTTCCCCGACACATCTGGAACGGCAATGTTTATATATTGTTTTTGACAATGTATAAACAGCGCTGAAATATCGCGCTTATTAAAGCATTAAAGTGCGCCTTCTGAAGCAAGGATCAACTCAAATTCCACCCTTCGGTTGACCGCTCTTCCCTGGGGGGTTCGGTTGTCGCGAATAGGGAGGGTTTCCCCAAAACCTTCCCAGCGAATACGGCCGGCGGGAACGTTTTTCTGCGTAAGGTAGTCGAAACAGCTCTTGGCTCGCTTCCGGGAAAGGATCAGGTTGGACTCTGCTTTCCCCTGACTATCGGTGTGCCCGCGGATATCCAGAGAAAAGGCGGGATATTTGCTTACCAGATCGACGATTTGGTCAAGAATCTTCCTGGATTCAGGTAGAAGGACGGCGCTTCCGGTTTTGAAGCGGACTTCCCTCATAGCTCTTTCCAATAGTTTTTTCTCTTCGGTTTTCAATTCCGGGCACCCCTGCAAGGAGTCAATTCCGGGCTCATTGGGGCAGCAGTCCTCCGGATCGGTCCATCCATCCCCATCGGAGTCCGGGCAGCCGGAAAAACCGATGGTATCCGGGGTATGTGGGCACAGGTCTTTAATGTCTACAATACCGTCGCAATCGGAATCCGGCAAAGGGCATCCCCCGTGTTCCTTAAGGCCGGCTTCAAAGGGGCAGGGATCGGCGGGATCGGGAATGGAATCGAAATCAGAATCGGGACAACCGTCAAAAACCAGCAAACCCTCTGCGTCGGGGCAGGCGTCGAGACTATCGATAACGCAGTCGTTGTCGCGATCGGGGCATCCGTCAGTATCTTCATACCCGAATAAAAAAGGGCATTTATCTGCTTTGTCCATGATACCGTCACCATCGCTATCGGCACAGCCGCTGAACTCCATTACGCCGGGTTGGTCGGGGCAGGCGTCCTCCGCATCCTCTACCCCGTCTCCGTCGCGATCGGGGCAACCTCTGGCGCCGGGGCTTCCAGCCAATCTCGGGCAAGCGTCTTCTTTGTCTGCAAGGCCGTCTTTGTCGGAATCTTTTGGTTGAAACCGGAAACTCAATCCTGTACCGGCGGTAAACAGCCAGTCTTTGGCTTTTGGATTTCCGGCATGGCTAATCCCATCGAGGTAATCGGTCCGTTGGTAGTGCGAGTTCACCTGCAGGAAAAGGGTGGCCGAACGCCCCAGGGGCAGGTTCCATAACCCACCCGCTGTCAATCCGGGCCGTAGGGCAGGAGATTTAACCTCCAAATCCTTCCGGATAGCCTGCGGGATGGGTTGATCGTCCTCCAGCGCGAACCTCGGCTCCGCTTTCAAATAAAACGCCCCCACTCCCAACGTCAGCACCGGCGCAATGAAACACCGCGTACGCAAGCCGGCCTTTTCTTTTGATAAGGACGCCCAGGGGTCCCATTCCACTGCTGCCGACAATTCGCCAAATCGGCTTTGAAAACGAAAATGGCGCCGCCATTGCCCGCTTTCGGATTCCGCGTTGCGATCATCTCCGCGGAACCCGCCGTACAACCCTTGAAAGCGAAAGGCCCAGGCGGGCGTTTGCCGGATGCGCAGCATGCCGCCGTAAGCCGGCTGGATATCTCCCGGGACAGGGTAGTAAAATGGGTTTAAATCGCCTAAATAGCCTCCCCCACCTACCCATGCCCCTAATTCCAGACGGGACTGGGCCGAAAGCGCCCCCGTAATGAGAACCCAAAACAAAGCGAACAGGCAGTACCTCATTCAAGCAAACTTTTCAGTTTTCATGGGCTTTGCAACGGAGCAGATCCGGATTTGCGCAACAGCCCGAATAAAGGACATGGGGGGAGTTGGACCGATTAGACCGGGGCAGATTTCTCTGAAACGTATTATTTGCGAATCTGGTACGCAACTTAATTATTTTTATCAATTTTTTGGCAATTTAATACCGGTTACCGGACTTTTGATGCCTTTTCCTTTATGCGCCATGGTATTCCGCCAATAAAAAAGGGCGAGCCAAAATGCTCGCCCCTGATATCAGTAAGTTAAACAAGGGAGGGGTAGGTAACCCCTTATCGTTGATGTGATCATCTGCTTTCGCTATGCTCAAAGATAGGAAGAGGCCAAATAAAACGGTTTGAAAAGTTTTCCACACAAAGTGGAAAATGTTCACAAAAAACTATAAATCATATATTTATAAGTTTTCCACATGGTGGAAATCTAGTGGAAAACCTCAAGCCGGTCCTTTTTGGCACCGGTTAGAACAACCGCTTGCGTTGAAAATACCAGGCGATGAGAAAGCTGACCAAAGCAGAAAATACCAGGATGGCGACAACAGCCAGCCGGCTTTGGGAAAAAGGAAGCGGCACGTTCATCCCAAAAAAGCTGGTAATAAAAGTTGGCACTGCGATGAATATTGTCACCAGCGTAAGGCGGTGAATGGTGACGTTCATGTTATTGGAAATGATGGAAGCGTAGGTATCCATCGTTCCGCTGAGGATATTGCTGTACACGTTCGCCATTTCCAGCGCCTGCCCATTATCAATGATAATATCCTCAAAAAGATCCGTTTTTTCTTCGTCGTCCCGAATATTGAGAAAATCGGTCCGTTTCATTTTCATTTTCAACAAGTCGTTAGCGCTTAACGAATTGACAAAATACACCAGGCTTTTTTCAATACTCAGCAACTGCTTGAGCTCTCTGTTTCTGCTGGCGTGATAGAGTTCCTGTTCGATAAGGTTACGCTTGAGGTCCAGTTTTTTCAGGCAGGTCAGGAAACGGTAGACGTTGTGTTCCAGTATTTGTAGGATGAACATCGTCTCTTCAGCAGGGTTGAAGTTCTTCACTTTATTGTCGAGAAAACGCTGCAAAACCGGATTTTCCACTGAGGTGATCGTGATGACGGCATCTAAAGCGAAAATAATGCCGATAGGTACCGTTATGTATATGGCGTCGTTCTCTTCATCTGAAGGGTTCAGCACGGGGGTATTGATGAGGACCAAACGGACTTCATCCTCCACTTCGTAACGAGACCGTTCGTCCATATCCAGGGAGTCGGTCAGAAAGTCAAGGGGAACTTCAAACGTTTGAGCGACCTCTTCCAGTTCTTCCTGACTGAACGGAGGAGATATATTCACCCAGCACCCATGTTCCGGTTGTTCCAACTCGCGCAACCGAACTCCAACTTTTGCGTAGTATCGAACCATACGCCCTGCGTTTTTCCTCGTAAACCGCTCAAAAGTACAATCTACCCTTGAAAGAATCTACCAGGACCCATATCAAAAGACCGTTTTTGCCCCCGGCTGCAAAAAAATAATTTAATACAGAGAGCATATTATTTGAACCGGATGGCCCGGATAGGGCTTATCCGGGTTACCAGGTAGGAAGGCAGGATAAGGAAAATCAGGATGACTGCCAGGGTTCCTCCATTCAGTAAAAGCAAGCTCACCGGATTTAGGTCGATGGGCGCATAAGACAGGTAATAGTTTTCTTCGGACAGGCGGATGAATTTTCCGTACTTTTCTGCCAGGCAAAGCAGGATCCCCAAGGCGTTCCCCCAGAACAAACCCACCACGACGATATATCCTGCGTACATCAGAAAGATCTTGCGGATACCCCAGTTGGAAGCCCCAAGGCTTTTGAGTGTTCCAATCATGTAAGTGCGTTCCAGAATAAGGATGAGCAGCGCGGTGACCATATTGATGATGGCCACCAGGATCATTAATACCAGAATGACTACCTCGTTGATATCCTGTAAAGCCAGCCATTCAAAGATTTGAGGTAATTTTTGGCGAATGGTTTCGGCGTACAAATCGATGGGCAGTTCCTGGTAGTAGATATAATCAAAGATGGGGTCAAGATCCCGGATGTCCTCTATAAACACTTCGAATCCGCCCACCATATTTTCTTGCCAACCAAGCAATTGTTGGATCTTGCGGATGTCCACCAAAGCGAATTTGCTGTCGTATTCCTCCAATCCGGTTTTAAAGATCCCGGCAACCTGAAAATTGCGTTTGATCTGGTTGCCTTTCTCTACAAAATGCACGCGGAAGCGATCGCCTGTTCGGACTTTGAGCCGGTCGGCTGTCTGCTTCGAAATCAGGATTCCGTCTGAACCCTCCTGATCGCTCAAATCGAGAGCAGTCCCTTCTATGAGGTAATTTTTCAAAAACCCCCAGTCAAAGTCCGCGCCAACCCCTTTCAGGATGATCCCTTCCATCTCCCGGTTGGCCTTGATGATTCCCGGCTTGAGGGCAAACACCTGAACATGCCGGATACCCCCCCGCGTGGTAGTTTCTTTATCCCATGAGAACCCGAGTAATTGGCGTTTAGAGGGATAACTCACCGACCGTACCGAATCGAGGCGGGGATAAAAGGGTTGGTCTATGGAAATAGGGTTTATTTCCAGCAGGGTCTGATACAGTTCGGTATCCGTGATATGAATATGCCCCCAGAACCCGAAAATCTTTCCGCTGATCTCTTTTTTAAACCCGGCGATGAGCCCCATAGCGCATATCATGACCGCAGTGCTCAACGCGACGGCCACCACGGCAATCCGGATTATCAACCGCGCGAACGAATGTTCGCCGGCTCGGATTACCTTCCGGGCAATGAAGTACTCAAACATCCTTAATCCAGCAGCAGCATTTTTTTAGTTGCCGTAAAGCTATCCGTTTTGAGCGTGTAAAATAGGACTCCCTTTGCGTTTAACCCGCTTTTCCGGACAGGAATTTCGTTTAAACCACTATCGAATATCCCCTCTTTGCGCAAAAGCAGCCTTCCCTTGAGATCATAGATGCTGATTTCCGCCCGCTGTGCCTGAGGAAGCATAAACCGGATGACCGTTTCGTCAGGGAACGGGTTGGGGACGTTTTGGTATAATTCCGGGGTTCTCGCTTGAGGCTTTTCCCCTCCGAAAGTCAGTTCCATAAAGAATTCCCTGCCCTCCAGGTCGTATGCTGCAGAAGGCGTAAGCCGGGAAGTCAACCGGAGCGATTGTTTGAGGTCTGCATTTCGGTTGGCTCGAACGACCAGCGTGATCAGCGCGGAAGTATCCGGCTCAGCACCATCCGGGGGAACGACATAACTAAGCGTTATAGCGCCCTCGTCGTCGAATACCGCAAAAGCGCCTTCTCCGGCCAAACCCGGCACTACATCCAATAACGTCAGCAGGTTCTTGTCGTATTCCAGCGTGAACTGACACCCCGAAACACCCGCCCAGCGAGGGGCAGTAACCGGTATCCTGTATACTGTCCCTTCGGAAAATTCGGACTGCGGAGCGGCGATGACGAAACTACCGGCAGAAGCGCCTCTGCTGCGGATCATCTGGCTGTTGGCCACCACATTGCCGCTAACGTCCCCTATTTTCACCCCAATGAAGTCTCCGTGCCGAACGGTATCCGGAAGGTCGTTGTAATTCAACACTTCAGGGAACGGGCGGCTCCAGGGATTGTAGGGATCGGTAAAAACATGGGATGCCGAAACAAAGCGCCAGCTCCGGTTGCTCGGAAAACGCGTTTCCAGGTTCAGGATTACCCGACGCAATTGGACCATGTCAAGGGTAGTCACACTCCTTGAATTATTGATGTCCGCAGCAATAATCTTATACGGACTGGAAAGCAGTTTTTGTCCCAGGATATGTTGCTGGATCAACACGAGATCAAAGGTGGTCACCCCGTTAGCGAAATCAGTATTCCTGCTTGGATAAACAGAATAATCGTACCCGGAGTCAATGCCTTCAAAGAAGTATTTTCCGTCGGCCTTGGTCACCATCATTTGGTTGGCGCCCCCGCTGAGCATTACTTCCACGTCCTCCACCATATTCCGTTCTTCCGTGGCGATTTGCCCTTCGATAAAGCCAATTCTCGGGACGCAGGCGTTCCGGTTGTCGGTAACAAAAATATAGCTGGTGCAATAGCTGTGGTTCCCAGCCTGATCCCAGGCATGGACTTCTACGGGAACATACCCTCCTGCATCGGCGCAAATCAGGGGAAGGTTGGAGTCGTTCATGTTTTCCGGGACCGTATCCCGGTTGATGCTGAATTTGAGGATCTGGCGTTGTCCTTTGTCGTTTAAAGGCCCTTGTCCGTTACAATCAAACGCCGGGCTGGCGATCAGGGAGGAAGCCAGGACCACCATGGCCCCTTTATCCGGCCGGTTATCGCCATTAGTGTCAACCGGCATCAGGTCGACGGAAAGCGATTCGAGGCAAATAGGCGGGACCACGGTTTTGTCCGCTACATTCAATTTCACCGACCTGACGTCGGACAAATTCCCGCAACCATCGCTGACCTGGATTTTTAGCACGTGCCTGCCCTCAGGGAAAGTCCCGGTAATTTTCCACTGGTTGTTGCCGGTATACGCCACTTTCGCTCCCGGGATAAAATCCTGAAGCAATACGGTACCCGGGTTGAAGCGCTGCGGGTCTGGATCGATCCAAACGGCGTTCATGATCACATTCCCCTGGGCCGTCAGTTCGGAATTCAGATTAACAAGGGAAGCACAGTTGTCCTTGGCCGAGAACGCAAAGGACACCTCCGCTGTACAGGTTTCCGGGTGGGTAGCAAACTCAACGGAATCGGCGGCCGCAACAACCGGTTTTTCCGAATCGGCCACCTTGATCAATTGCGTATACACCCAGGCGAACTGGGGGTTTACTGCTTGCGGGCAGGGCCTGTTCTCCTGGTTGTTATAAGTGAAGGCCGTTACGCGTTCAAACGCATCCGGTACCCTGTTTCCATTGTCATCGAAATAGATTTCCTCAACGCCATCGAAAGGAGAGCGGTCCCTGACCAGTACATTTACGCCGTCAAATCCGTCATTGGCGGGGTCTCTGGGCACTACGACCGCCCATTGAGCCGGATCCCCGCATGCTTCGTCATACTGGCACCAGTTAACGACCGTAAACGTACGATAAATGGTATAGCATTCCGGCGTACCCGGTATGCGGGAATACGCTTTATCTTCTACGTGGACGGCAAGGGCATCGCACCCAAGGGCTTGCAATATCAAGGCGGAATCGGGCATATTGCCGCATTGATTGATTACCTGGTCGGCAGGGAAGAAAATGTTGTATTCGTGCACCGGCAAAACGGTAATGCGGACAGACTGGGTGTTCAAAGTAACCGTCTTACCCCCGGAGTTTTTGGTTACGGTCCAATATACGTCCACATAACCGGAATTGCATTCCAGGCGGTCTTCCAGGTTCATTTTGAGGTCGATGGTTCCGCAATCCCCTCCGCCGGTAATGCGCAGGTCGCTGCCAAGCGCATTCACGATCATTTGATATTCCGGACTGCCTTTTTGATATGCCCCGGTTTTTGTGAACACATCAATCAAGTCCAGATTGTCGCAGCGCACCGAAACAGGGTTAGGCACAGCCCAGGAAGGTACGGTTTTGTCCTCCACAACTACGTTGGTGGTGCAGTAATTTCGGTTGCCGGAAAGATCCTCTGCCCAAAGTTGAACGCCAATCGTATCTCCGGCATCGCAGCAGAAAAATTCTACGAAATCGATCAGCGGGGTCATCAATTTGCCGGTGGGCGCATCGATGGAAAACTTCTCACCAAAATCCAGTATATCGCCGTCGCTATTGGCGTCGATCCCGTCGTTCGAATCAATCTTTCCATCGTTGTTGCTGTCATAACCGGCTGCGAGGAATTGGCTCAGGCAATCGGGATTATACGGTCTCCGGATACGGACCCATTTCAGGCCGCAATTGTCTGCAACGCCTTTATTGATATTGGACGCAGTCATTTTGCCGTATCCGCCCTGATAGCCTTGTCCGTCGGTCAGGGAAATATTGATCCGGTCTCCGCATTTCATAACAGGAGCAATCTGGTCCTCAATGGTAAACTCGAATTCCCTGGTTGTTTTATTGAGACATTCGTCAAATGCCTCAATAACCAGCTTGTGTTTGCCCGTGCGGGCGCCGGTTGCAGTCAGGTAGTCTTTTCCGTCGAGCCCGCGCACCAGTGTACGGGTATAATTGGCAATCCTCCATGCATCCGGGCCTATTGGAAAACCCTGCACATATTCCGGCCCATAATACCAGATAGCCACCGAAACGACCGGATTGGCCGTACAATTGTCTGAAATCTTAATGCCAAAAAACCGCTCGAGCCCAGCCAGGTCCACTCCGAAGGAAGCCGTGCAGTTTTCCGGACCAGTAGAGATCACCACCGTTTTGTAGGTCGTCGCGATTACCGGCGGCTTACCGTCCGAAGCCTGCAGGAGGAAGGTGTCCATTGGGATGGTCTTTCCTGAGCACCAGTCGAATGCTTTTACAGCAATCTCTACTTTCCGCCCTCCGGAACATACGGTAAATTCAGAAAGGACTTCCACATCAAAGCTGTAGCTGCAATTCATCAGGAACTGTGCCGCGCCGGAACTTACCGCCTCCGGAAAATAGGCGTATTTCTGGGCATTCGGGCTGCAGGAATACGAATGATTGAAAATGTAGAATTTTTCTTTGAATGCCTTCACCAGGTCGGCAGTGGAAGGGGCAGCGCAAACGGTGGAGTCGAGCACGATATTTCTGATCCCTAGTTTCCGGTAATAATCCGGATCTAGATCCGGACGCCGGAAATAAATGGTCTGAACCGTTTGCGTAGTATTCCCCCTGCAATCGGTACCCGTAAAGGTACGGACCAGCTTTGCCCAAATCTTATCTACAGGCAGGGTGCTGCAATCGAAATAAAATAGCTGGTCGGTAACCCGGGTGCTTACGCCGCAGTCACAGGCCTCCTTGCATGCATCCAGGAACGTGGCCGTCCCCGTATAGAAAGGATAACTGACGGCAGACCAACTGGACTGGTTGTTGTAGACCATCAGCGGGTCGGTACACAGCAGCGTATCCGTCCAGGCTTGGTTGGAGGCGATTTCCCTTCCGCACCGCCCCGTGCGTTTGGCGATCTTTGGACCGAAAAAGTCCTGCCCAACTATGATTCCTTCACAAGGTTGAAAGCTGTAGCAATTTTCATACCCTGGCTTGAGCCGGACGATATAACGGAAACTGCCGCAACGATCCAGGTAATGATCTGCATTGCCGTCATCCACCACGACCTCCAGAGCCGAATAGACCGTAGCAAGATCCGGGCATTCGCCGCCTATCCGAAGCACCATATCCGGGGTAATAGCCACCCTGCAGGAACTGTCCAAAGAAACGTTGAGCTGGCTGATACATGCCAGGCAGGAAATGGAAACTTTGGGTTGAACGGTGACGGTAATATAGAAAATAGCGCCGGGGCAATTGTTATCCGTACCTGCCGTAACTTTATATACTACCTGTTGGGGAGATGAAGATATGTTGGTGAGAACGTCGTTGATCATTTTCCCCGTTTTAGGCGTGGTCGACTCGCCCGTCAGTTGGGTATTATTGGCCATTGCCACCCAAGAGAAAGAACTGGCAACTCCATTGCCAAAAGCGTTCACATTGTCCTGCAGGTCGTAATTCACCGGCACGCAGGAAGCGATGCTCTTGCTGTGGTCCTTGCCTTCCGCTCCCACTGAGACCGTTACTTTGAATGCTTGGGAAACGGCCGTACCGCAATCTAATCCGGTACAGGACAAAGAAGCCTGATAGTAGGTGGTAGTTGTTGCCGCAATCGGCAGGTTTAGTCCGTTCTGGCCCTGGATCACCTGCCAGTTGACGCCGTTTGGGCTTGATTTCCACACAATGGTGCAAGTTCCGATACCCCCGGATGGAACGCAGGTCAATACGCCCTGGGCGCCCAGGCAAAGGCTCGAGGGGCCCGACACGTTAATCGCCGGATCAGGCGATACGGAAATGGTCAAAACATTAGACGTTGCGTTGTTGCATCCGCCGCCTGTACACGAGTATGTTGCCCGGTACTGGGTCGTTTGCGCGGGAGTTGCCACAAAGGAAGCATCATTGGCGTTGGGGATATTGGTCCATGTGGAGCCGTTGGTGCTGGATTGCCACTGGAGCGTACAGGTCCCCGTTCCGCCGGAAGCAATTGCTTGAAGCGTCATAGAGCCGCCGGCGCAAATTACCCCTTCGCCCGAAACGCTGACGATGGGGTCGGGGAACACTTGCACGGTTTCTACATTGGATGGTCCGGAGTTGCAGGTAGCGCCGGTACAGGTATACAAAGCCCGGTAATAGGTAGTAGCCGTTGGGCTAACCGTCAGGGAATTACTTTGAGCGTTGGGGATGTTTGTCCAGGTTTGATTGTTTGGGCTGGATTGCCACTGGATGCTGCAGAGGCCGGCGCCGCCGCTGGTGTTGGCAAAAAGCGTTGCAGACCCCCCTGTGCAAATGGACGCGCCCCCGGAGATCTGTATGGAGGCGCCTGGAAGAACGTTGAGCAAAAAGACGTTTGACGTATCGCCACAATTACCCGGGCAGCCGTAAATTACCCGGTAGCGGACCGGCGCTCCGGCGGTCACGTCAAGCGTTCCGGAAGCGGCATTCGGCACAACAGACCAGGTAACGCCATCGGCACTGAATTGCCAGGAGAACGTACATCCGTTATCCCCGTTGGTGATCTGGGTTGTCAGCCTGGCGGTTTCTCCCGAGCAAACAGAAGAAGGACCGCTTAATGTAACGGCAGGAACCTGCGAAACAACCAGCCTGAGCACGTTGGAGGTTCCGTTTTTGCATGTACCGCTGGGGCAATCATAGGCTACCATATAATCGGTAGATTTCTCCGGGCTTACCTGCAGGGTGGTTCCGGTAGCGCCATTGATCAAAGTCCATGAAAGCCGGCTCAGATCGTAAAAATACCACTGGAGGGCGCATCCGGCCGAAGCGCCGGAAGCGGTAAGGGTAACTGACCCGCCGGCACAGATGCGGGTAGGGCCGCTAATAGTAACGGCACGTTCGTTGTTTAGCGTAACCGTAAACGGAGCGGAAGCGCCTTCATTGCAGCTCTCTCCGTCGCAAGTAACCACTGCCCGGAATTGAGTTGTCGCGTCCAGATTACTGATAGACAAGGTGGGGCCTGTTTTTCCGCCCAGGTTTTCCCAGTTAGCGCCTGCGAGGTACTGCCATTGGATCGTACAATTGCCCAGCCCTCCGGTGACAGTTGCTGTCAATTGCCCGCTCCCTCCCAGGCACAAGGAAGAAGGTCCGGCAACCGAAATCCCCGGATCGGGAATAACAGTAACCGTCTGGGTATTTGAATATACCAGATCGCAGCCGGATCCGGTACATTCGTATTTTGCTCTGTACTGGGTGGTTTTGGAGGGGAGCACGGACAACCGGGACCCAGAAACGCCTTGAAGTTCCTCCCAAGCGTTGGTATTCGTATTTAAGAATTCCCATTTGACCAGGCAGGTACCTACTCCCCGGACGACGTTGGCCGTCAGTTGGACGCTTCCCCCGGAGCAAATGGTCTTCCCGCCGGTAAGTTGGATACTGGGATCCGCCACCACAGTAACGGTTTGGACGTTGGAGGTATCCGCCGCACAACTGCCCGCTTCACAGGAATATATCACCCGGTATTGCGTATTGGTTGTTGGCGTTACCTGGATAGAGGCGCCTGTCAGGCCGGTCATAGTACTCCATGACTGCCCGCTGTTGACGCTACGCTGCCAGATCAGACTGCAGTTACCTGCTCCGCCGGAAACGGATCCGGCCAGCGTAACCACCCCTCCGCTGCAAATCGTTGTTCCTCCTCCGCTGAGCGTCACCTCAGGCGTTTGAACAACGGAAATCGTCAACACATTCGACGTTCCAACGCAGCCGGAAGAAGAGCAAACGTATTGGGCCCGGTACTGATAGGTGGCGCTGGGGGTTACGGAAATTGAAGTGGAAAGCGTATTGGCTATATTTACCCACGACGTTCCGTTGCTGCTAAGCTGCCACAAAATGGAACACGACCCCGCTCCCCCCTGAATGCTTGCAGAAATCACCGCTTTACCCCCGGCGCAAACGGAACCGGGTCCGCTGAGCGAGATCGAGGGGTCTGGGGTAACCGTCACCATCTGAATATTAGAGATTGCCTGGGGGCAGCCAGACCCTTCGCAGTTCAATACAACGCGGTACTGGGTAGTTTGCTGAGGGGCAACCATAAAGGTGGGGCCTGAAACCCCTGCAATGGGCGTCCATTGGTTCGTTGCCGTATTCAGATACTGCCATTGAAGCCCGCAGTTCCCTACGCCCCCTTCAACCAGAGCATTCAGTGTTGCCGTTCCGCCGGGGCAAATAGACGTGCCGCCGCTCAGGCTAACCAGGGGTTCATTCTGTACCCGGATTTCAAAAGGGCCCACAAACGGCCTGCAAGCCGTTTCGGAGGGCGTGGGATTCAGGATGGCAAACACATAATAAATGCCGGGCGTCTGGGGATAATTGGGATTGTTCAGCACCGCCTGGGTTCCGGCTGCATTTAATACCGCATTCCCCAAGATCCCGTTTGGAGCATAGGGATTTGCTGGGTTTGGCACATTAAAATAAACAAACCGCACGCCGAAATCCTGGCCGCCGAAACCCGACAAACGCATATTCGACAACCCGTCAACCGTCAGCGAAGTATTGCCTCCTCCAACGCAAATTCCACTGGATCCGGTGATCTTCCCATTGATGGAAGGGCATAGCACCCCAATAGCAATGGAGGCGCTGGACAGTCCGGTAGGACATCCGCCCACGAAAGCTTGGGCCTCACCGCTGTATATTCCTTCCGGGACGCCGGCTGGAATGCGGGCGCTATAAACCAGATCCAGCGAATCGCCCGGACCGATATAATATTCTTTAAAAGGCGCCACAGGGGCGTTCACCCCACCTAACCAGTTCAGGTCGCCGGTAGACCCAATAGCAGGAACGGAAGTAGATTTTGCGTTCGTCACCTCGCTCGCTGGAGCCAACCCCTGGTAGCTGAACAGGGTGGAAAGGGAATCAGTGATACGGTTGATCGAAAAGGCAGCACTGGATGTGTTGATGAGCCGGTAGGTTAAGGTAACCGAGGTATCGCTTAATGGAGAGGCAGGGAAAAAGGGTTTGTCTACCCACTTGGAACCCAGCAGCGCCAGGCTGGGATCCACCCCTGAGGACGATCCGGAAAAAGCGCCGGTTCCGCCAAAATTAAGCGCAAACCCGCGGCCTGAACGGGAGTAATTGATTACCACCAACGCATAGCTTTTCCCTGCGACCATAGTTACCGGCGCAAGATAATTGTTATCGCCGGTCGAACAACCGCAGTACTCAATTTCATCCACCTCGTTGCTCCGCAATCCGGTGGCGCCGGTGCAAGGCGCCCAAACGCTGATTGGCTGCCCTACGTTTTCTCCGGATGACATACACCGGATAGGGACTTTATTCGGGCAGTCATCCAATCCGCCGGGAAGTTCGAACAAAACAAAATCGATATCGTCGGAAGGGTTAAGGGGCGTAATATCAAACGTCAAAGAACCAGAAGCGCTGCAGGTCCATTTAAACCAGATGGTTTGTTCCTCTGTCGGGTTACAGCCGCTGCGCCCGCAAAGGCCGTCGATTTCGTGAGGGTCGATGCCTTCTCCGCCAACGAAATCCACCGTAATCGGGAGTTTACTGCAGAGCACCGTCGAGGTAGGACAATCTGCCCTCGGGTTGGGCGGCAAGTTGAAGTTATTCAGGCAAAGTTGAAATGTCCCGCTGTACCCGCCGCGGGCGCCTACCCGGATAAAGTATTGCTTGCCCGGTTCAAGGCCGCCTGCCTGGGTTTCTACATAATTGGTACCAAACCCATCTGATATGCACTGTACCAATGTAAGCGCTCCACATGCGCCGGAATAAACAGCTAGTTGAGGATACTTCAGGGTTCCTCCCGGAGCGTTTCCAGCAGCGCCTTTGACGCTAATCTGAAGGTCTGTTGCCTGGGCGATGAAGGAGAACCAAACATCCGGTCCATTCCCGCTGCCTGGAAAACAGCCGGCTCTGGGATCGGACGACAAGGTAGCCCCGCTTGTAGAATAAGCGCCCGGATTGGAACACCAGTTGACAATATTGGGAAGAAAGGTTGCGGAAGTACATTCGTTATTGGAACCCTGGCCGGCGCCCCGGAAGGAAAAGAGAGAAAAAGCGATCCAAAGGCCAAGAATAGCCCTCCCTGCCCCTGTCGTGTTCAAAGCCCTTTTTCCAAAAACGAACGCTGAAGCATAGCTTCTTCGCGTTGAGTAAACGAAACGCATATGTTGCATAGGATTTTGCAGTAATGTAAATCAGCTCGCTTGGATATTCCGAAACACCCCGGTTATCCTTTTTGGCTTATTGATTTAACTTGTTTTCAGGGCAACCCTGAGAGACCGATCATTACTGGGCTCCTTACGAGGTGGCACGATAGATACGCCGATATTCAGCTTCAAAAGTAAGAAATTATTTGATGCGAAACACGAAATCTCGATCGAATCCGCCGCTTCCTCTAAGAAAGCCCGCTACCCCGTCATCATTCTGGCCGTTTACCCTATTTTTTTTACCGAATGCCTCTTTGCGCAGACCAGACCCCATAACAGCATATCACCTGCCTATATGGGTTTGGACGGAAAAAAGACGCGTTGTCACTTAAGGCCGGCAAGTATCGGTTTTGCCCATAAAAAAATTAAATTTGCGCTTCAATTAAAGCCATCGGAAATGGATTTTTTAAAAGAACTGGAATGGAGGGGCTTGTTGCAGGATATGAGCCCCGGGTTGGACGAGGCCCTTGCCAAAGGTAAAGTGACCGGTTACATTGGCTTTGACCCTACCGCCCCTTCCCTGACCATCGGCAACTACGTCCCGATCATGCTCCTGAAATTGTTTCAGCTCTCCGGCCACCAGCCAATCGTCCTTATGGGCGGCGCTACCGGCCGCATCGGAGACCCCTCCGGTAAGGACAAGGAGCGCGAACTCAAGTCGTACGACGAACTGGACGCCAACCTGGAGCATCAGAAAAAGCAAATGTACCGGTTGCTGGACTTCGAACGGGAAGGCAATCCGGCCATTCTGGTCAATAATTACGACTTTTATAAGGACATGCCGGTGCTGGAATTTTTACGCACAGTAGGCAAAACCTTGACCGTCAACTACATGATGAGCAAGGAATCCGTTCAGAAGCGCCTTGAAACGGGCATTTCGTATACCGAGTTCAGCTACCAGTTGCTGCAAGCCTACGACTTTCAATGCCTGTATAGCCAACACAATTGCATCCTGCAGATGGGTGGCTCCGACCAGTGGGGAAATATCACCTCCGGAACGGAATTTATTCGCCGGAACCTCCAGGAAAAAGCGTACGCACTGACCAACCCGCTGCTGACCAAAGCCGACGGAAGCAAGTTCGGCAAATCTACCGAAGGGAATATCTGGCTCGATCCGGCGCTGACCACCCCCTATAAGTTCTACCAGTTCTGGATCAACGCCAACGACGAGGACCTGCCCAAACTCATTCGCTACTTTACCCTTAAATCCAGGGAAGAAGTCGAAGCCATGGAACGGGAACATGCCGGCAACCCCCAGGAACTCAAACGCCTGTTAGCCGAAGAACTGACGGTCCGCATTCATGGGACGGATGCCTACCGCTCAGTCCTTAATGTCACCAACCTGCTCTTCGGGCGCAACGCAGGCAGGGACGAACTCCTGCAACTCAGCGAAGAGGAATTGGCCACCGTCGCTCAAGAGATCCCGTCGTATACTATCCCGGCCGAGGCCCTCGCCAATGGCGTCCAAATCCTCGATCTCCTGGCCGAGCATACGGCCATTACTTCTTCCAAAGGAGAAGCCCGCAGAGCTATCCAAAACAACGCCATCACCGTCAATAAAGAAAAAATAGCTTCCTCCGAAGCCTCCATACCCCCCTCCGAGCTCCTCCACAACCGGTACTTGCTGGTCGAAAACGGGAAGAAAAATAAATACTTGATTAAGATGTAGAAGATGTAGAGGATGTAGAGGATGTAGGCGGGAGTTACATCCTCTACATCCTCTACATCCTCTACATCCTCTACATCCTCTACATCCTCAACATCCTCAACATCCTCAACATCCTCAAAATGACCCTTTACCAAATCGACGCTTTTGCCAAAGCGGTTTTCCAGGGAAATCCGGCGGCGGTGGTCCCTTTAGCGGAATGGCTGCCGGACAGCGTCTTGCAGCAAATAGCTGCGGAGAACAACCTTTCTGAAACGGCTTATTTTGTGGATAAAGGGGATCATTATCATCTGCGGTGGTTTACCCCGGCCAAGGAGGTGCGGCTATGCGGGCATGCGACGCTGGCATCGGCGTATGTGCTGTTTGAGCACCTTGGATATCAAGAAACCGAAATACGGTTCCATGCTTTGGCTGGGGAGTTGAAGGTTCGTAAAGAGGGAAGCCTGCTGGTGATGGATTTTCCGGCGGATTTTCCAGAGGCAACAGTTGCGGATCCAGGTCTTATTGAGCTCATTCTTGGCGTCAAGCCGCTGGATATGTGTCAGGGGCTGGACGATATCCTGGTGCGGATCGAGTCCAAAACCGCGCTGGATGCGTTACAGCCCGACTTTACGCTGATGCGGCAATTAGACACCCGGGGGCTGATCGTCACAACCAACGGAACCGATACCGACATTGCTTCCCGGTGCTTTTTCCCCACCTATGGCATCGACGAAGACCCCGTCACCGGCTCGGCGCATACGCTGCTTACGCCTTACTGGGCCAATATCCTGGGCCGGAACTCCCTGACGGCCGTACAGGGGGGAGCCCGGACCGGCTACTTGGAGTGCGCATTGGCGGGAGACCGGGTGAAAATTTCCGGAGAAGCGAAGACGTATCTGGTTGGAGAGATTTATTGGTAAACGCATATCGAGTCCTGATGACCAATTTCCCTGCTCCTGAACAAGTCAAAGCCATTTCGGCAGAAAACAACCCAGTTTTGCGCAACCTGCAGATTACGCACTGCTATTATGAATTGTCCGCCTTAATGACCAAACGCCTTGGACAAAGCGCAAACTGGTGCACCTTTGCTGCCTGGGCTTCCAGGCAGGCTGGGCAGTCCATCCGGAAAGAGGATATGCAACGGGGGTTGGAACACCTGTTTGGGCCGCCCGCAGAAAATGCCCGAGGTTTGGCCGGAGAAGATCGTTCCTCAAATGAAGATCTCATAGGGGTTATCTGGAGGATGATTAATCCTGGGAGTATCCTGGAACATGCTTCCGATGCCGTCGCCAGAGGCAACAAAAAGGTCTTTGAAGAGATCGGCCTGGAATTTTCCCGGTTTATAGAGACGTTTCTGGAGGACACCGAAAAGGATCCTGCGAAATGCGGGCGATTTGTGCACAGCCTCCTCCCCGGCGCTCCACCAGAAGGGCAACAATATCTCCGGCAGGCATTTTCCAGTTATTATGAAGCATTCTGGGAAACAGACCCCAAAAAGAAAGCTGAACGCATCCTGTGTTCCAATATCTGTATAGGGTTTCATGAGCAAACCCGCTTACAACCGGAAATAACCGAGGCGCTCAATGCCGCCATACCTGAACCTGAGCTTTTTGTGAAAAAAGTACTTCAGGAACGACACCCCAACACCTGGAAATGGATTCTGGCAGCAGCGGCAATGCTTCGAAAAGCCGGTATTTCTATACCTTTTATAAAAAAAATTGACCGCTCGCTGGAAAGCGTCCGGCTTAAACTGCGCACCTTTCTCACTCAAAAGCTAATGGCCATTGGTCTGGCTGAAGGCAAGTATTTATTATTGGGAACAGACCTTACGGCTTCTTTTCCTGAATCCCTCCGCAACCTCCAGGACCCCGAATTATTAGCTCTTTTATCCGTTGTGGATACTACGCCCAATAGCTTGAAGGGTTCCGGCGCCCTTGATTGGGCAAACCTGAGCGATCGGCTCCATTATATCGCCGATTTGTTCCGTTGTTATCAGGAAACAGTTATGCTACTCGACCCTCCGTTTTTGCCCGGTCAAATTAAGTCAATCCAGGAGGGGCGGGTTCCTGAAGGGAAGCTATAACCACTGCCTTTTGATGGAACTCCCCACTGCCAGAATGGGTTCTTTCTCTAACAACTCTTTTTTCTATGGCAGAAACCCACCCATTTTTCCCCAGCGGCGAGTGGGAAGGATTTTACCTTTACCCCTTCAGCTCCCGCCAGTACCGGATGCAGATTTGGTTTCATTTCGGCGATGGGATCATTTCAGGCGGCGGCAGCGACGATATCAATACGTTTACCTGGCGCGGTACCTACGACAAAGCGGGCCTTCAATGCGAGATGCTTAAATCCTATCCCACCCATGACGTCCATTACCGCGGGCACGCCGACGAAAACGGCATCTGGGGAACCTGGCACATGGACTACGGTTCGGGCGGATTCCATATCTGGCCAAAGGAAAAAGCCGGAAACGCGGAAGACGCGGAGGAAGCGCCCGAAGCGGCAAAAACGCCGAAAATGGCGGAAATGGGGATTTAATGGATCGCCATCCTGCCGGCCCGAGGTCTTGGGATAAAAGATCCCTCTCCCTGGGCCGGACTTAGCCTGCGGATCGGAGGCGATCAAAACGTCCCGGTCGGACTGAAGACCTATACCCTACCCCTGCTGAACCCGGAAGCCTCGCTAAAAGTGGGTGTTATCTTTTAATCACTACCTTTAAATAAAAAGAAAGTGTTAGAAAGGTAAAATTTTATTTGATTACCTAAAAAGGATTTTTAAACAATAAACTTGTTGTTTTAAAAAAAGCGGCTTAATTTTGTATAAAACAGCATATCAAGCCGTTATGAAAAAGCAACCCAGCAACCGCCAATATAATTTTCCGGACGCCGACCTCTACGTCCAGGCACTGGAACGCATCAAATACGCCTACCGCGACATCAAGCTATTCGAGCACTACGGATACGGTATGGACCGGCTCAAAGCCATCAAAGCTTTGTGCGACCAGTTTCATGCCCTACCCGACGACGACGAAATGGTGGGCGATCAAATGATCGTGACAGAGAAAAAAGACGCGGCGGCAGAAAAACTGAAAACGGCCATCCGCAGCCTGATGACCCGCGTTGCTATGAAGTTCAACAACCGGACCGGCCGTTACCGGAAATTCGGTACCGCCAAACTCGGCGATATGACCGACCCCCAACTCCTCTTCTGTGGCCGCCGCGTGGTGCGCGTCGCCCGCCAGCAAATGGACTTTCTTGCCGACGTCGGGGTGAATGAAAATATCCTGAAACGCATCTCCGACGCCGCCCAGGAGTTCGAAACCGCCCTGAATATCCAGCAGGATAAAGTCGCCGACCGCGACATCGCCGTCGAGCGCCGCACCGAACAAGGCAATAAACTCTACCAGGAACTGGTCGTCCTTTGCGATATAGGAAAAGATATCTGGGCAGAGAAAGATCCGGTGTATTACGAAAACTACTGCATTTACGAAAGCAACAACGAACAGAAGAAAGCCCGTAAAAAACGCCTGACCGAGGAAACTAAGCTGGTAAAAAAAGATCAGCCCTAAATATAAGGCTTCCAAACGCCAACGTTTTTCAAAAAAACGCCGTCTAACCAAACATCGGCAGCCGGACTGCCGGTCTTATTTTTCACCATTAAATTACCCGACGATGTTTAAAAACCGATGGCTGCTGTGCTTAACGCTGGCTGTTTCAATGATCGCTTTCTCTGCCTGCGACAAGGAGGAGGACGACTCCCTCACCGACACCCTTAGCGGAAAATGGGTCCTGGAAAGCGTTTCCGGAGGCTTTTCCGGGCAGGGATACGATCCCGGATTCAATACACTGTATTTTGTCAATGCCAGCGAATACCGCTTGTTAAAAGGAGATTCGGTGCTTACCAATGGCACCTGCGCCCTGTATAAAAAAGATCAGGAGGACTGGATCGAGTTCAATCCCAACCCGGTCTCTTCCTTCATGCTCCCATTTGAAGACCCCGATAAAAAAGTGGAAGCGGATCGATCGCACCTGATCCTTAGCGATCCCTGTTGCGACCAGTATGTCTACCATTTCAACAAGGATACGAACTAACGAAACAAAGGGGTTCGGCATGCCGAACCCCTTTGTTTCGTTCCAACTGGCGCGAGACTCCTGCTTCGTGCCAACCTGACGCGAGGCTCCCGCCCACAGCTGTCTGGAACCAGTTCACGCCGGCCAGGCTGAAAGTCCAGACCGTAGCGTCTGGAGACCGGCGGATAGTTCTGCACGAAATCTGATCCCGCTCATTGCGGGACGGCAAACAGGAAA
>WBZM01000142.1_pt1 | contig 114721 bp, 101 predicted proteins | sample 5204271 | NCBI WGS metagenome assembly WBZM01 (sample SAMN12344346, study PRJNA552823) | activated sludge metagenome | biome: Activated sludge suspended growth; feature: Nitrification reactor; material: Wastewater; isolation source: activated sludge from nitrification reactor of wastewater... | reverse complement strand
ATGCGGCTGATTTGTTGCTGTTTCTCGATGGCACCCCCCTCGCGAAGCGAGGGGGGCCGGGGGGGTGAAAGAGCAGCACCTCCCTCATCAAGCACAACGACGTCGCCTTTTTCATCAAACTGCTAGACCCGAAACGCGGCTGCCGCGAGCGGCAACGGCTCAGCGCTTCACGTCTTTGCAGCAGCGAAAGCCGAGGTGGTAGTTCAGGTGGCTGTCGTGGCTCATCACCTTGGTGACGTGCCAGTCGGGCGCACGCCAGCGGCAGTCGTCGTCGTGGGCTTCGTATTTCTGGAAGATGAACCAGCTGCCCTTCATCTCGGTCTCGCCGCTACCGCCCCGGCTGCCGAGCTGCTCGGGCCTCAGCGGCAGGTTCATGTGCTCCGCGACGTTGCCGTGTTGATCGTAGACGCCCAGCTTGCTGCGACATTCGGGGAACGCCCCCGCCGGGTAGCTGTTCGAGCCACACTTCTTGAAGCCGCTTTTTTCGCACGACTTGCTCTTCGACGAGCCCATCGCGCACTTCTGGTGGTCCTTGTCGGCGCCGTAGGCCCACACGATCTCGCGGTCGGAGTTGTGCCGGTGTTTGGCCTCTTTGCGCGGAAGCTTCCAGGCGTATTCGGTGTCGGGGTCGAGCACCGCGCCGGCGCACGCGCCCTCCCACTCGTGTGCGTCGCAGAGGCGTTTGCCGATGGCCTCGCAGGCGAGCTCGGCGTCGCGCGCGCTGATCCAGGTGACGGGGTACTCACACGGGATGTTCGGGAACTCGAACCGGTCGATGCACGCGGTCGCGTCCTTTTCGGTCTGCCCCGCCTTCGGGTTGAAGAGCGGCACCATGAACGGCGCTCCACACACGTCCGAGTCTTCGTCGAACACGCCGAGCTTTTCGCGTTTGTCGCGGCACTCCTTCCGCGTCATCGCGTATTCGGTGAGCTCGGGGTTCCCCTGCCCCATCACCGGAGATTTGTCGAAGATCGCCTTGAGCGCGTCGATCTCCTTGGTGCCCAGCCCCAGCATGGTCTGCATTCGCCCGAACATCGCGGCTCGCTGCTCCTCGAGCGTCTTCGGGTAGAGGTCCTCGTCGGGCAGCGCGGGTCGCGCCTTCACGGGCGGCATCACCACCGCCGCGGAGGCGGACGCCGATGCCACCATCGACGCCGACGCCGCGACGGGGGCCGACCCCGGCGTCGGCAACACGATGTCGGCCGAGGGCTCACCGCCGGAAGCCTTCTCGCTGCATCCGATCTGGCAGCTCAACGCCACCAGCAACCATCCCCTCCCCCTCCACGAAGTGGAGGGGGCCGGGGGGAGGAATCGACAGGGAGGACCCGACAGCCGGCGCAAACCTAACAGTCTTGTCTCTACGTTACTTGCACTTGATGAAGCCGCCCTTTTTGCAGGGCGGTGGCTTCTTGCCGCCGCCTCCCCCGGTGCTCGGGGTGACGGGCGTCTTGGAGCCGGTGTTGTCGGGCGCAGCGACGGCCTCCTTCGCCAGCGTGAACGTCTTGGTGACGGGTCCGCTTCCCTCCTTCACCTCGAGGTCACCGCTCTGCGCGACGTAGCCCGACTTGGAGACGTCGACCGGGTACTTGCCCGGCGCGAGCTTCAGGTCTTTCAGGTCCTTCGCCTCGATGACCTTGCCGTCGACCTTCACCTCGTCACACGCCACGGGTTGGCAGACGATCTTCACTTCGATGGTCGCGGGCGCAGCGGCGCTCGCGGAGGTCGTCGTGGTGGGGGGCGGGGTCGGCGCCTGGGTCGCGGTGGGCTTCGGCTCCGTGGTCGGCGCGGCAGACGCGCTCGGAGCGCCGCTGACCGCAACAGGGCCGTCCCCCGACGCGGCATTCAGGTCCTTCCATTTCAGCGCGAGCACGGTGCCGGCGGTCCCGAGCAGCGCGACGGCGGTGAAGCCGATCACGATGGGCACGGCCTTGCTGCTCTTCGGCGGCGCGCTGCCCAAGCTCGTGAGCATGCCGTTCGGCCCAGGAGGTGGCGGATACCCCTGATCGCGCCCCGGCTGCCCATACGCGCCGTAGGGCGGCACGGCCATCGCCGGCATGCCCTGCTGCGACATCGACGCGCCCGCGTACCCGCCGGGCGCTTGCACGGCCATCATTCCTTGTTGCGACATCGACGCGCCGGCGTACCCGCCGTGTTGCATGCCGCCCTGGCCCATCCCGCCCTGGCCCATCATCGCGCCCTGCTGCACCATGCCGCCCTGCTGTTGATCGGGCGGCATGTAGCCTCCGGTCAGCTGGTCGACGCTGAGCGCGAGCGTGGCGCCCGAGGCGAGGTTCGGGTTCGGCGCCGCGCGCGGGGGCTCGCGCTCCGGGTTCTTCATGTTGGACGGGAGCGGCGAGGGCGCGTCGCCCACCATCGGCAGCGCCATGGTCGCCGCATTGCCGACCTGAGCGCGGAGGGAGTCCTCCATCACGTTGGCGAACTCGCCGATGCTCTTGAAGCGCTCGGCCGGGTCGTTGGAGAGGGCCTTCCAGAGGACGATGTCGAGCGTCGGGCTGAGCGGGACACCGAGCTCGGCGGCGCGCGCGGACATGGGCGCGCGCGCCGTGCGCAGCTCTTCTTGCCAGCCGGCGAGATCGAACGCCTGCCCCTGACAGGAGCGCCAGTAGCTCCGGCCGCAAAGCGCGAAGAAGCAGAGCAGACCGGTCGAGAACACGTCAGCGGAGGGCGTGATCGCGCCGCTCTGCGCTTGCTCCGGCGCGATCCACGGCGCGCTCGACACGAACCCCTCCTGCGTGGGGACGGCGGCCTTGGCGAGGTTCGCGGCGAAGTCGGTCACGACGACGGGGTTGGAGCTCGGGCCGACGAACACGTTCGTCGGCTTGATGGCGCCGTGCACGACCTTGCGGACGTGTGCGAGGTCGAGCGACCGCGCGAGGCCCTTGAGGAGCGCGACGACCTCCTCGGGCGCGAGCCTTCGCTGCTGGGCTGCCAGCGACGGAAGGCGCAGGAGCTCGGTCACGCTGAACGGTGCGAGCGTGGCCTGGTCGTAGCCGGCGTCGATGATCGGCGCGGCGGAGTTCGCAGGCAGCGCATTCGTCGCGGCGTATGCCTGCTCGAGCGCTTTCATCACCGTCTGGTGAGAGGCCACCGCGGGGTCGTACAGCTTGACGGCCACCTCCTGCCCGGTCTGGCTCGTGCAGTGGTAGGTGATCACCGCGCCGCCATCGCCGAGGATGTTGCGGACGGAGTATTTGCCGCCAATCACGCCCCCGGCGGACAGCCTCGGCGCGCTCACTGGTAGCTCCCAGGGCCGAGGGTCTCGAGCGACTTGCTGATCGCCTCGACGGCCTTGTCGTCGGTCTTCGGGGCGAAGGCGACACCGAGGATCTTGCGCTTGCCGCCGGGTTCGTCCGCGAGGAGCACGAGGAGATAGCCGCCCTCGCCGCTCCGCTTCGCGTCCTCGGCTTGCCAGAGACGCAGCTCGACCTCGCCCGACTTGCGCTTGTCGTCCTCCTTCTTCCAGTTGGGGACGTATTTCTTCTTGAACTTCTCGGGGACGGTGATCTCGAGCTTCTCGACGAGCTTCTGGTAGGCCGCCTCGCGGGCCTTGGCCTCGTCGCCCTCCGGCAGGAAGGACGCCATGGCGAGGATGCCGCCGCTCTCCTTCGCGGAGGTGAGCGTGAGCTCGGACCCTTGGGCGTACACCCAACCTTCGGGAGGGATGAACACCAGCTCGACGCCGGCGATCTTGGCCTGGGTGTCGGCCGTGGCCTGACATCCCTCGGTCATGTCCTCACATTTGGGCTTCGGCTTCTCTTTGGGCTTTTCGGGGACTGTGGCGTCCGAGGTCGGCACCTCCACCTCTTCGTCGGACTGTTTGGGTCCGCAGGCCGAGGTGAGGGCTCCCCAGACGAGCACACCCCCGACGAGCATCGCCGGCACGAGCGCACGCATGGTCATTCTTCGCATAGGTTTCCAGGAGTCCGCCGTTCTCGCAAGCTCCTGGATGGCCGGCCCCCCACCTGTTAGGGCTCTGTCTCCCACACGACCCTATGACAGCCCCGAGCCCCCTCGCCGACCGCCTTCGTGGGCTCGAGACCGGAAAGCCGGACGAGCTGCTCGAGAGCTTCCTCTCCTACGTCACCGAGCTCGGCCTCAGCCTGTACCCCGCGCAGGAAGAGGCCATCCTGGAGCTCTTCGAGGGCAACCACGTCATCCTCGCGACCCCGACGGGCAGCGGTAAATCCCTCGTCGCCACGGCGCTCATCTTCCGGACCCTGGCGAACGGCGGCCGGGCCTTCTACTCCTGCCCGATCAAGGCGCTGGTGAACGAGAAGTTCTTCCAGCTGGTCGACGCCTTCGGCGCCCAGAACGTCGGCCTCATGACGGGCGACGCGACGGTGAACCCCGAGGCCCCGATCATCTGCTCCACGGCCGAGATCGCGGCCAGCATGGCCCTTCGCCGCGGGGTCGACAGCAGCATCGACGCGCTCGTGATGGACGAGTTCCACTACTACTCCGATCGCGACCGCGGCGTGGCGTGGCACGTGCCGCTCCTCCTCCTCGAGCGAACGCACTTTCTCCTGATGTCGGCGACGCTCGGAGACTCGCGCCCGTTCCTCGACCGTCTGGAGAAGCTGACGCGCCGAAAGGCCGTGCTCGTGGAGGGCAAGGAGCGCCCCGTCCCCCTCGACTTCACCTACAGCGAGGAGCCGCTCAACGAGGCGGTGAAGGGACTCGTCGACAAGGGCAAGGCGCCCGTCTACGTCGTCTGCTTCACGCAGCGGGCCTGCGCCGAAGAGGCGCAGAACCTGATGAGCGAGAACTACACGTCGAAGGAAGACAAACGCGCCATCCTCGAGGCGCTCGAGGGCTTCCACTTCGACAGCCCCTACGGCAAGGACGTCGCGCGCTTCGTGAAACACGGCATCGGCCTCCACCACGCGGGCCTCTTGCCGAAGTACCGGCTCGTCGTCGAGAAGCTCGCGCAAAAGGGCCTCCTCCGCGTCATCTGCGGGACGGACACGCTCGGGGTCGGCGTGAACATCCCGATCCGCACGGTGCTCTTCACCAAGCTCTGCAAGTTCGACGGCGAGAAGATGGTCATCCTCGGCGTGCGCGACTTCCAGCAGATCGCCGGGCGCGCCGGCCGCAAGGGCTTCGACGTCGAGGGCAGCGTCGTGGTGCAGGCGCCCGAGCACGTCATCGAGAACATCCGGATCGACCGCAAGAAAGAGACCGACCCGAAGAAGTACAAGAACCTCCAGCGAGCGAAGCCCCCGCAGAAGGGCTTCTTGCCGTGGGACAGGTCGACCTTCGACAAGCTGGTGAACGGCAAGCCAGAGGAGCTCGTCGCCCGCTTCTCGGTGACCACGGGCATGCTCGTCGACCTGCTCGACAACCCGAGCACCGGCAAGCGCGGCGGCTTCGGCGCCCTCCTGGATCTCGTCGACAAGGCGCACATCCCCGAGCGCGAGAAGAAGAAGCAGAAGAAGCTCGCGACGGTCCTCTTCCGCGCGCTCCGGCGCGCGAACCTGGTGGAGCTCGTGCCGCGCGAGCACAAGCGCGGGAAACACGCGCTCGTCTCGGGCGACCTGCAGCGCGACTTCTCGCTCCACCACGCGCTCTCGCTCTGGCTCGTGGACTTCGTGTCCGTGCTGCGGGAGAGCCGCGAAGACCCGATGGCCTACGCGCTCGACGTGCTCAGCGCGGTCGAGGCGATCCTCGAGAGCCCGCGCGCCATCCTCGAGCGGCAGGTCGACAAGCTGAAGGCCGACAAGATCGCCGAGCTGAAGGCGGCGGGCGTGGAGTACGAGGACCGCATGAAGGAGCTCGACAAGATCGAGCACCCGAAGCCCAACGCCGAGCTCACCTACCAGACGTACGAGACCTTCGTCACGTATCACCCCTGGGCGGGCACCGAGAACATCCGGCCCAAGTCGATCGCCCGCGAGCTGATCGAGCACGCCGCCACGTTCGACGAGTACATCCGCGAGTACGACCTCGTGCGGATGGAGGGCGTGCTCCTCCGATATCTGTCGGACGTCGTGAAGACGCTCGAGCAGACCGTGCCCGCGAGCGCGAAGACCGATGAGCTCGACGAGATCTACCTCCACTTGCGCCAGGAGGTGCGGAGCACCGACTCGTCGCTCCTCGACGAGTGGGAGTCGCGCGCGCTCGGTCCGACGCCCATCCGGCGAGAGGAGGATCGAGCGTCCGAGAAGGACCGTCTGGCAGACGACCCCAAGGCGGTGCTCGTCCGTGTCCGCCGCGATCTGCACCGCCTGGTCCGGGCGCTCGCCCGCAAGGACTGGGAAGCGGCCCTCGCCGCCGTGCGCCCTGCCGAAGGCCTCACCGCCAAGAGCTTCGACGAGTGGATGAAGCCCTACTTCGCCGAGCGGCCCGTCTTGCTCTCACACCACGAGGCGCGCAAGGCCGAGTTCACCACGCTGAAGCAGACGGCTGGCGCGACGTGGGAGGCCTGGCAGACGCTCGTCGACCCGGACGGCGACAACGACTGGGTCATCGAGGCGGAGGTCGACCTCTCGACCGACGTCGACGACGCGAGCCCCGTCATCGCGCTTCGCCGCATCGGCCCCGCCTGAGGGGCGACGCGCGCGCGCGGGGTCAGTGGATCGTCTCTTCGAGGAGCTCGCGCCAGTCTTCCGCGTCGAGCTCGGGGTAGATGTAGTCGCCCTCGAAGTTCGTGTGGTGCAGCATGAGCCGCGCGACGTCGAACACGAGCTGGGCGACCTCCTCGTCTCCCGCGGCCTTCTCCAGCGCCTCCCGGAGCTCCCGGATGGCGATGTGGTGTTTCTTGGCGACGTCGACCTCGGGCCCCAAGCCGCGGTCCTCGAGCTTGGGGAAGAGGGAGCGCTCCTCGTATTGCATGTGGCGCTCCATCGGACCTTGAAGGAACTCGAGCAGGGCCGGTCGCTCCTTGGCCGCGGCCTCGCGCGACCGGTTGGCGATGCTCATCAGCTGGCGGGCCATGTGGCGCGCGGCGTCCTCTTCCTGAAACAGGTCCGCCAGCATGCTCTCGTAATCCACGCTCTCCTCCGTTCCCGGGGCTTTGCTACCACGGAGAGGAGGCGGAGTAGACTGGCCGGACCAGCCCGGAGGGAGTTTGTGAGAGGAATGCTCGCACCCGGCCGGAACCTGTTACACTCTTCGAGGCCCCCTCTTGGCTGGTCTGTCACTCATTCAAGCAGGCAAGGTCCTGAACGGACGCTACAAGCTGGTCCGGCCGCTCGGCCAGGGCTCGCAAGCGTACGTCTGGGTCGCGGAGCACCTGGCGCTCGGCTCCCAGGTCGCGGTCAAGCTGATCGACCCCGAGCTCGCCAAACAAGACGACGCGCGCGAGCGGTTCGCGCGAGAGGCCAGCGCGGCCGCGAAGCTCCGCAGCCAACACGTCGTGCAGATGCTCGATCACGGCATCGAGGGCGATCAGCCCTTCATCGTGATGGAGTTGCTCGACGGCGAAGATCTGTTCGACCGGCTCGAACGAAACCGCAAGCTCACCCTCGCGGAGACCTCGAAGGTCATCACGCAGGTCGCGCGGGCCCTCATGCGCGCGCACGCAGAGGGGATCATCCACCGCGACATGAAGCCGGAGAACGTCTTCCTCGTCCGCAACGAAGACGAAGAGCTCGCGAAGGTGCTCGACTTCGGCGTCGCAAAGGTCACCGCGCCTGCCAAGGCCGTGATGACGAGGACCGGCGTCGGTACCCTGATCGGCACGCCGCACTACATGAGCCCGGAGCAGGTGAAGGGCGTGAGCGAGATCGACCACCGCTCGGACCTCTGGTCCCTCGGGGTCATCGCTTACCAGTGTGTCACCGGGCACCTCCCGTTCGACAGCGAGGGCGTCGGCGATCTCCTGATCCGGATCACCCAGAACACCCCGGTCACGCCGTCCAAGCTGAACCCGGAGCTGCCGGAGGCGTTCGACAAGTGGTTCACGAAAGCCTGCGCGAAGGATCCGGCGGACCGCTTCCAGACCGCGCGAGAGATGGCGGACGCCCTGGCCAAGGCGGTCGGAATCCAGGCCGCGCTCAGCCAGTCCGGCCGCGTCCTCGTGAACCTCGCGGACAGCCCCGATCTGGATTGGGGGAGCCTCGCCGGCGTCCGGATCCCGGTCCCGGCGTCGCGCAACCTGCTGATCACGGACGCGGCGACCGCAGCGGCGGCCGCTCGAGCACGTGAAGAGACGCTCGACGGAAACGACATCGTCGAGGTGGTGGAAGGCTCGCGTCCTCCCCCGCCGCCGTCTGCTCCCCCAGCGGAGCCGGAACCGGCGCCCGCGTCGCGGCGCGATCTGCCACCCCCATCTCGCCCCGCTGCGCCTGCTCCGCCCAGGCCGCCGGCGTCGCTGGCGGGCAACCCGTTCCTGGCCGAGCCGGCGCCGACATCCGCGCCGAGCTCGGCTCCGGCCCTGACGCGCGGCCCCTCGAGCGGACGCGGCCTGCAGTCGACGGTGACGGGGCTCTCGACCTCGGAAGCCTCGGTCGATGCGCCGCCCGAGTTCGACGGCTCGAGGAAACGAAGGGCCGGTTGGTTCGTCGGCCTGGCGCTGGTGCTGACGGCAGTGGGCGTGACAGTCGGCGTCGTCCGTTCGCGCGGAGGCTTCAGCGCCGCGACGCAGAACGACCCGGGCGTAGCGGCCAGCGGCTCACCGAGCCCCCGCTCGACCGAGACGACCACCAGTGCGACCCCTCCTCCGGCTGCCTTGCAGTCGAGCTCGGCTTCTCCCTCGAGCGCACCGAGCGCCTCCGCCACAACCGAGGCTATCGACCCCGAGGTGACGAAGAAGCCGACGAAGACCGCCCCGCCGCCTCCTGGAGGGCCGCGGCCCCGAAAGACGAGCGACGCGGTCGAGATCGAGATCCCCGAGCCCGAACGAGAAGTCCTGCGGCTGCCACGCGGCCAGTAGCGCGGACATCACGCAACTCAAGCGCGCTAGCGCTTGATTGAAGCCTAGTTGAGCAACTTCTTCGAGAGCTGCTTCAGCGCTTCTTCTGCAGCTTCGTGCACGGCTTCCATCAGCTTGGCGGACTTGTCCTTGTCGCGCACGAGGATGGCGAACGTCGTGCCTTCCATGGTGAAGGCAGCGAGCGGAGTCTCCGAGGAAGGCTCTGGCACCTTCCGGACGGGGACCCGCACGTCGAGCGAACCCACTTTCAGCTCGACGAATCCCACCAGCTCCGCTTCTACCAGCATCATGACACCCCGAACGTAATGCCCACCTCCGACGAAGCAAGGGCCTTGCCAGACGCACCTCACCGCGCGGAATGTGCGGACACGGGCTCACGCCGGAGCACATCGGAGATCGCGGCGGTGACCCGCTCGTAGACGACCTGATCGTCGGTGTGGAGCTCGTCCGCCGTCAACGATGGGAGCACGTGGAACCCGACGCGAGAGGGCACCCACGGGATCGCAAACGATGCAGCGTAAGCGACGGCCGCTTTTGCGCCGCGAGCGAACATCGGTTGATCCCGGGTACACGCGAGAGAAACCGCGACCGCCGCGAGACCCGCGACCGAAAACGGCACGCGCCTCACGCCGAAGAGCCGCGCTCCGGAGAGGTAGGCCAGGAGCTTGCTGTAGCCGAGGGTCGGCGCGGTCACGTGTGTGCCCGTGATCGCCATCGGAACGATCGTGAGCCCGCTCTGCCGCGCGAGGCGTACCCAGCCCGTACGGCCTGCGAAATCGACCTCGTCGGCCCGCCACACAGGCCGCATGGACTCGTGATCGCCCCCGGGAAACAGCACGAGGGCGGAGCTTTGCTCGCGAGCCCAGCGCGCGCCGTCGAGGGTGGCCTCCACGCAGCCCACGCTCCGCAACAGCGCCCCCAAACCAGGCGTTCGGAGCATCGCGGGGTGGACCATCGCGGCGATGCGCCGACCCGTGCCGACCTCGGAGGCCCAGAGCTCCGGAAGGACCAGCGACTCGACCGTACCGAGGCCCGAGTGGTTGGCGACCACGACATACGAGTCATGGGCCGGCAGATTGTTGCGACCCGTGAATACCCAGGGGAAGACGGCGCGAAGAGCGGGGACGAGCGCTCTCTGGTGAGCGCGCATCAGGCGAGGGTCGGCTCGCCCGGGGTGCTCGGAAGACAGGCGCGGCCGCGTCCCGGACGTCACGCGAGAACCAGAGCACGGTGCTAGCGAAGTGAAAAGGAGCGCTTGGGAGTTGCCGCCCCGGCGCGGTTCGGGGAAAAACCGGTCATGCGCCCGCTCGCCATCTCGGGAACCTGGACCGCCCTCGTCACCCCCTTCACGCCTGACGGAAGCTCGATCGACTTCGACGCGCTCGACAAGCTCGTGGACTCGCAGCTCGCCGGCGGCGTGACGGGCCTCGTCCCCTGTGGCACGACGGGGGAAACGCCGACCCTGACCGACGAGGAGCAAGTCGCGGTCATCGAGCGCGTCGTCGCGCGGGCGAAGGGCAAGGCGCCGGTCATGGCCGGCACGGGCACGTTCTCGACCAAAAAGACCGTCACCGCGTCGAAGGCCGCGATCCAGGCCGGGGCGGACGCCGTGATGGTCGTCATGCCCTACTACAACAAGCCCTCGCAGGACGGCATGCGCGCCCACGTGCTCGAGGTCGCCGCCGCCGTGGATGTGCCAATCGTCCTCTACAACATCCCCGGGCGCTCCGTGGTGGACCTGCTCCCCGAGACGACCGAGCGCATCTGCGCCGAAGCCAAAAACGTGGTCGGCATGAAGGAGGCGACCGGCAATGTGCTCCGATGTCAGGAGCTCGTCCGCCGCCTCGGTGACCGGCTGACCGTCATGTCGGGCGACGACGCGTTGACGCTCCCTATGCTGTCGGTTGGCGCCAAGGGCGTCATCAGCGTGACGTCGAACGTCCTGCCGGCCCAGACGAGCCGCGTCACGACCCTGTGGCGCGAGGGCAAGGTGGAGGAGGCGCGACGCGCCCACCTCGACCTCCTCGACTTCCACGGTCTCATGTTCGTGGAGCCGAACCCGTCGCCCGCCAAGGCGGCGCTCGCGCACCTCGGGATGATGTCCGCGTCCGTCCGCGGCCCGCTCGTTCCCTGCGGCGAGGCCCTGAGCCAGCGCATCAAGGACGCGCTCGGCCGCTTCGACAAGAGGGCCTCGTGACGAGCGCCCCGCCCGTTCGCATCGCCGTCATCGGCGTCGGCGGTCGGATGGGCCAGGCCGTCGTCCGCGCGGCGCTCGAGGCGGGGCACCGCATCGTCGGCGCGGTCGATCGAGAAGGCGCGCCGTCGCTCGGTCGCGACGCGGGCGATCTCGCGGGCGCGAGCCACGCGGGCGTGGAGGTCTCGTCCGATCTCGCCGCCGGGATGCTCGGCGCCGACTGCGCGATCGATTTCTCCACGGCCGATGCGGTCGCACACGTGGCGCAGGCCGCGGCCCGCGCGAAGGTGGCGCTCGTCTCGGGGACGACCGGGCTCGGCCCCGAGGCAGAGCGCGCGCTCGTCGAGGCGGCCGCGAAGATCCCGGTGCTCTGGTCGCCGAACATGAGCGTGGGCGTCCACGTCCTCGCCGAGATCGTGAAGGCCGCGGTGAAGGCCCTGCCCGGCTACGACGTCGAGATCGTGGAGACGCACCACCGCGCGAAGGTGGACGCGCCGAGCGGCACGGCCAAGCGCCTCTTCGAGGCCGTGCGCGAGGTGCGCGAGGCGCGCCAGGTGACCGGTCGAGAGGGCAAGCCCGGCGCCCGCATGGACGACGAGGTGGCCGTGCTCGCGCTGCGGGGCGGCGACGTCATCGGCGATCACACGGTCCACCTGCTCGGCCCCGGCGAGCGGCTCGAGCTCACGCACCGCGCGACGAGCCGCGAGCTCTTCGCGCGCGGCGCAGTGCGCGCCGCAGCCGCCATCGCCAAGCGACCGGCCGGGCGCTACACGATGGCGGACGTGGTCGGCTGAGCTGCTCGGCCCAGCTCAGTACGCGCCGATGTAGCGGGGGGGCAGCCCGGTGCCGTCGTCCACCGGGACGAGCTCGGCGCTCGTCACGTGGCCTGTCTCGTCCAGCGAGAGCATCTGCAGGCCCCCTAGCCCTGCGTCGGCGACGAAGCAGACGCCACACGCCTCACCACACCGGATGTCGCCGATCGTAAACGGCTCGCTGGTCGAGCGCAGCAGCTCACGAACCGAGGTGGTCGCGAGATCGATCTCGACGAGGCGGTCGTCGCGTTCGGTCTCGCCCGTGAGCTCGTCGAGCGCACCAAACGTGGACGCGATGACCACGTCGTTGCTGCCGAAGGCGAGGGAGAACGAGAGCGGCTCGTCGCCGAACGACGCCGCCGGGATGCGCAGCTTCTCGGAGAGCGAGCCGTCCGCGGCGCGGTCGAGGACGAAGACCCCGGCGCCGGTCGTGTCCGGCTTGCTGCTCCCGCCGAAGTTCCCCGAGCACGAGACCGCGATGCGCGACCCGTCCGCGCTCGCCGCGAGCCCGGAGCAACCGCGCGCGCCGTCGAGGACGAAGGAGCCGACGACCTCGTCACGAGCGGGGTCGACGACGGCGATTCGCGCGTCGTGGGTGGACTTGAAGTCGGTCGAATAGACGCCGAGGAGCACGTAGACGAGGCCACCGCGGAGGACCATGCGATCGGGTCGCGGCAAGAACCCGGCTGGCGCGCCCGCCATCGCCGCCGTGAGATCGACGCGGCCGATCGGCTCTCCCGTCGCCAGAGCGACGACGAGCACGTCGCTCCCTTCATCGAAGGGCTGCTGCCCCGGGTCCGGGTTGCGGTTGTACCGCGAGACGTACAGCGTGCCCTCGCGAGCGAGGAGCGCGTCGCGTGGGTTCAGCGGGTAGTTGCCGGTCTGCACGTTGATCTGGCCTTCCACCTTCGCGCGCGCCGGATCGAGCACGGTGAGCACGCTGGCGGGGTAGCGGTCGATCAGGAGGATCTTCCCAAGCCCGAACCGTTCGGTCGGCGCCACCACGTCGCCCGAGAGCGTGACGCTGAGCCCCGACGTCTCGCTCCCCGAGCTGAGTATGCCCGCGCTCTTCACCTCGCCATCCCAGCCGACCACTGACACGCTGGTCGACGCGTAGTCCTGGTCGATGGAGACGACGAACATCGCGCGGCCACACGGGCCCTCCTCCACGTCCACCTTCTGGCCCTGGGGCACCTCGCCGAGCTCACAGCCCGACAGCGCGAGGCCGAGCACCAGCATGGCGCCCTGCAATGAAAACAGCTTCGTCATTTCCACTCTCCCGAGAGCTCCGCGAAGAAGGCGCGACCAGGCAGCGGGTAGCCGACGAGATCGGTCGTGACGTCGCCGAGGACGTTCGTGACCCGAACGTCGAAGCGAAGCGTGTCATGAACGAGGCGGACCCCCGCGTCGGCGTCGAGCATGACCTGCGAAGGCAAGGTGATGAGCCCGGCCGGGTCCGCGAAGCGCTGGCTCCTGTACAGAAACGTCGCCCCGATGCGCGCGCCGGACATCCACTCGTCCGATCCGAGCTCGTCGAGGTCCAGCGCGGCGCCGGCCGTCGCGACGAGCGGCGCCTGGAACGGCAGCCTGTCGTTCGTGAGCTGGCGATCCTCCGACGTGTCACGTGCGTCGTTGAAGGCGAGCGAAGCGTCGAGCTCGATCATGTCCACGATCTCCGCGGCGGCGAGCGCCTCGGCCCCGAGGAAACGTGCGCTCCCGACGTTGTACGGCCGCACCGTGCCCGCAGCGCTCCGCTTGTATTCGATGAGGTCCGACGCCAGGCGCCCGAAGAAGACGAGCTCCGCGCCGACGTCGATGTAGCGGCTCTTCGCGGAGGCGCGTGTCCCGACGTCGACCGACGGCCCGGCCTCCGCCACGAGCGAGGGGTTGCCGAGGAACGACGCGGAGGCGCCGTACAGCTCCCCGAGCGACGGCGTGCGCGTGTAGTAGCCCGCGGCGGCGAAGGCGGTGAGCCAGCTCGTCGCCCGCGCCGCCGCGCCGACCCGCGCCGAGGGTACGAGCGCCAGGCCGTCGTTCGACGTGGCCTCGGTCCGCTCGGACGACAGCGCCGCCGCTGCGCGCAGCTCCAGCCAATCGAGCGGCCTGACGGCTACATCCCCGAACGCGCGAGCGGAGAACCGCTGCGCGTCCGACTCGGCCGGACCGATCGGGTCGACGCCGAGCCCCTCGACGGCGTGCCCGACACCGACGCGTGTGTCGAGCCAGTCGAGCGGAGCGTCCGCCCACGCGAGCTGGCCTCCAGTGGAGGTCGTCGTCACGACCTGCCGCGTCGAGCCGAACGGGAGCTCGAGGTTCGGATCGTCGAGCACGTACCGCGTGCGCTTCGCGAAGGTGGAGGCCGCGACGGTGCAGGCGTCGGTCGGGTCCTCGCCGCAGGCGACCGAGAGGCGCGAGGCCACGAGCGCGCGCTCGCTGGTCGAACGTGCGAGCTCGGCCGGGATGACGCCGAGCCCCGGCGTGCCCTGCTCGCGCGAGAAGACGTTCACGACCGAGCTCCACGTGCCGCGCTCGCCGAGCCTGACGCGGAGCGCCGCCCAGGCATCGAGCGAGGCAGCGTCCGCGTTTTGCCGGCGGACCTCGCGGTCGTCGGACGCGTCGAAGCGCGTGCCGCGGTCGTCCATGTAGGAGAAGTCGCCGCGCGTGGCGTCTCGCCTGACCGACAGCGCTGCGGCGGCCGCCTCCGTGCCGAAGCTGGCCGCCCCGAAGTAAGAACGCGACGCGAAGCTCCCCGCCCCCAGGCCCGCGGCGACCCGTGTGCCCACGGGGACCTCCGGCTCGAGGAGCACGGCGCCGCCGAGACCGGTGCGGTCGAGCTCGATGGGCGCGTGGCCGCGGTAGACGTCGACGCGGCGGAGAAAAAATGACGGTATCGTCGACAGGTCCGCCGCGCGGTAGAGCTCGTCGTTCAAGCGGACACCGGCCAGGTACACCGGCGTCTGCGCGCTGCTCGCCCCGCGGAGCGTCATCGTCGTGAGCTCGGAGGCGCCGCCCGTCCGCGCGATCATCACGCCCGGGACACGCGCGAGCGCGCCCGCGACGGATTGCCCCGGCCGGTGCAGGTCGTCCGCCTCCACCGAGGTGGAGGGCGTCGTCGGCTCGCCCGCGCGCGGCAAGGCGTCGCCTCGCACGTCGACCTCGAGCGGCGGCGCCTCGTCGGCGCGCGCCCGGCGCGCGCCGGAGAGAGGCGCCGCGAGCGCGCCCAGGCACAGCCCGATCATGGCGCGTCGCAAGCCCAGTGGACCAACGAGACTGCGTCGAGATCGAAGCTGCCCGAGAAGCCGGCGAGATCGGCGCGATCCACGATGCGGACGAAGCGCGCCTCCGAGAGCTCGACGTCCGCGAGGTCGAAGGCATCGCCGCCCGCCTCGGCCGGATCGTGTGGATCGATGCCCTCGGTCGAGCCGGCGTAGGTCGGGTGCCAGCCGGCGCAGCCGTCGTAAGGCGCAGCCGTCGCCGTGCACGGGAACGCGACCCAGGTCTCGCCGTCTGCGCTCACCTCCACCGACGCGATCTCGGCCCAGGGGGTCGACGGATCGCCGCCTGCGAAGAAGACGTTCTCGAACACGACGAAGTCCGGCCCCTCCTCGTCGACGATGGCCCCGCCGAACGCGAGGGTGATCGAGCCGCCGTTGCCCAGCGAGACGACGTCGAGCGAGCCCATCAGCTCGCCGGTGCCGGCGGGCGGGCCGAGGACGATGCCCGGCATGTCGGCTTTCCCGAAGCCGGCGCCAGGGCCGTACTCGACCTCGACCACGTTCGTGGCGAAGCCGTCGCAAGGGCGCGGCGCCGAGGAGCTCGTCGGCTCCGCGCTCGTGCCCGTCGTCGTGGCGACCTGGGCGTCCGAGCCTCCGCCGCCCTCGTCGCCTCCGCCCTCACCCCCGCCTTCGCCGGGCGGGGCGCACGCGACGAGCAACGCCGAACAGACGAGAGCACCCCAATCGAACGAACCAAAACGCATCGCCGTACCCTCCGGGCGAAGCTCGCGCCCTAGGTGACGTCGTGAGCCGGTCTTCTGACTCCCCAGCCGCCCCGCCCGAAAGATCAGGAGAGCGACCCGGTTCCTTCCGGAGGACGACGAGCCCTCCGTGGATGCGCCGGCGATGGGATTGTCCCACCGTGGGTTACAGCGGCGGCTCCGTGCCGGACTTTCACCGGCTTCCCACGGCGGATGAGCGATCCGCCGCCCGCCCCGAGGGGCGGAGAGCTCACGACGGAGAGGTGGCTACCACGGAGGACACGCTCCGAGAAGGGACGTCAGATCGGACGCCGATCCCATCCGTAAGACTCGGCCATGTCCGACCCGTACCGCGACGAGCTCTCCCCGCTGCGCACCCGGCTCTCCGCACTTCGCTCCGAGGCAGCGGACATCGAGGGCCACATCGGGCGGGCGGAGGAGCTCCGGAGGCGGCGCGTCGAGGTGGCCTCGGAGATCGAGGACCTCCAAAATCGCCTCCGCAACCTGGAGACGCAGACCACGCTCGACGGCCTGCGCATCGCCAGCCCGTGCAGCGCCAGCTGGGACGGCATGGTCGGCGACGAGCGCGTCCGATTCTGCGGGCAGTGCCAGAAGAACGTCTACAACGTGGCGGGCATGACCCGCGACGAGGCCTTCGCGCTCCTGCGCGCGAACGCCGGCGGCACCGTGTGCATGCGCCTCTTCCGGCGAGCTGACGGCACTGTCATGACTTCGGACTGTCCGACCGGGCTCAAGAAGAAGCGCGTCCGCAGGCTTGCCATGGTGGCGGGCGGTCTGGCGGCCGCCGCGACCGCGAGCGCGTTCGTCACGCTCGGCGCCGGCTCGCGTATGGGCGAGATCCCCGTCGCGGGCGGCGTTCGCGTGCCGGAGAGGCCCAGCCACGAGCTCGGGAAGATGGAGATGGGCGACGTGGCGCCGATGGGCACGGTCGCGGTGCCCGACGCTCCTCCTCCTCCGCCGCCGACGCCCTCCGCCAAGCCGCCGCGTCGCTGAGCGCGCGGGTTGCCCGGTTTCTTGGCCGAGCCTGCGCCCGACGCCTACCCTGCCCGCGATGCGCTTCGTCCGCGTCGCCCTGTCGATCCTGTTCGCGCTGAGCATCCTGCTCGGGTCGGCGTCGCACGCGTTCGCCAAGGGGACGCTCGACATCGCTTCGGTCGAGTTCAAGGCCGGCGTCGACAAGAAGGGTCAGAAGCGGATCGCCACCACCATCCGCCGGCAAGCGCACCGCGCCGCCAAGCACCTCGACTTCGGCGTCAAAGGGCGCGTCGAGGTCACGTTCGTCGTTCGCGACATCCAGGTCGTCGAAGAAGACGACGTCGTCACGGTGACCTGCACGCTGGTCGGTCGCCTGAAGGGCGGCGGCTCGGCCCGCTCGAAGATCAGGTTCGGCGGCAAGCCGGACAAGAACAACAAGGTCGAGCGGCAGGTCGTCGCCGCGGCGACCGAGGGCGTGCTCACCCGTCTCGCCCAGCTCTCGCGCGAGCAAGCCAAGGCCCGGCAGAAGGCCGACAGCACCTGAGCGGGGCTGGGAAGACGACCAGCTCAGACCCGTTGGATAAGGCCGCGCCCGATGCTCGCTCGGCTTGCTGCGCGCTACTCGGGCGGGTGGCAGTCTTCGATGTCGGGCAGAAACGACTGGCAGCTGATCGCGCGGACGGTGCTCGCCCCGACCGTCCGCGTCCCACGACAAATGCGGTCGCATACCTGGCTGTGACAGCCCGAAGCCACGGTACGGTCGCAGCGAGCGACCCGCTCGATGTCGTAGCGTTCGTCACCATCGACATCGACCTCGAGCTCTGCTTTCCACTCCGAGCTCATAGGAACCTCGCGAGCCTTGGCGCGCGCGCTCGGGAGGGCTTCGACGACCGGTCCGAGCGCGATGAGCAGACCCTCGGGACCGTGATCCACGCGCGCCGCTGAGCGCGGCAGCACGCAGTGATCGCACTCGGTCGTCGCCGGGCCTTCAACCACGGCGAGGCCATTCCTGCTTCCAATCAGCGCGAAGCGCTGCCCGCGCTCGAGCACCCCTTGGATCTCGCATCTCGCACCGTCTTGGGTGACAGCGAGCAGCACGAGCGAGTCGACGCCCTCGATCGCGGAGCGCTCCGACTGCTGGCGTAACGCCGCTCCGCCACAGCCCACGGAGAACATGAGCAGCGCGCAGGCCGGCGCCGTACCTCCGCGACGAGCCCTCCGCCGCGGCCGAGGACTTGCGCATTGCTCATTCACAGCGGGCGCCTCGAGCGACTCGCCCTGGCCGCAATCGGCGGGCTCGAGAAAGAAGCTCTCACAAGGTGCTGTCGTCGTGTTCATCAGGCGCTCCGGGTCCCGATCTCCCGACGATACCGATGGGCCTCAGCGAAAGCCAACGCCCCGGAGGTGACGCGCTCTCACCACGTCTCAGGCGCTCCTGCAGCAAGCCAGCGCGGCCATCGAACGGCCGGCTCGAAGCCCTCGTCCGGGGTAGCGTGCCCGATCTTGTGTGGGTACGCTTCGGCCCGCATGCGTCGTCCCTTGTCCATCGTCCGGCTCCGTTCGCTCGTCGCCACGGCCTGCCTCGGCGCGCTCGTGGTTTCCGCGACCTTCCCTTCCGACAGCGCCCTCGCCCAACCGGCCGCGCCGAAGAAGCCGCAGCCGACCGGGAAGGAAGGGCCGAAGAAGCCGGCGCCGGACGACCCGAAGAAGCCGACGCTCAAGCCTGGGATCCCGCGAAGACCCCTCCTGCCGATCCCGGCGAAGCCAGGCGACCCCAAGGATGCCGAGGGCAAGGGCAAAGACAAACCGAAGGACGACAAGCCGAAGGACGACAAGTCGAAGGACAAGAAGCCCGCGGTCGTCGAGGAAGACGCGCCGGCCGACCTCCGTTGGACACACGGCACCGCGGACGCGATGATCGATCAGGCGCTCAAGCGCGCCGAGTTCGGGACCGTGGACGCCGTCGCCGGCGTGCTCGTCGCGCTCGCGCTGCGCGATCACGCCTCGCCCGACCGCGTGTCGCGCGGGCTCGGCGCGCTCACGAAGAGCCCCCACCCGTTCACCAACGAAGCCCGCCTGCTCCACCTGTGGATGACGCCGCTGCCCCTGGGCCGTGCGTGGGAGGGGTTCTCCAAGGCCAAGCTCGACGCCCCCGCGCAAGCGACCGGCATCGTGAAGACCGTCGCCATCACGGGTCCGTTCCAGGACGCGGGTGGCGGCCTCTTCAAACAGGAGGGCCCCGAGGCCCCCGAGTCGAGCTTCGCCGACATGCGGGCGGAGTACTCCTGGGGCGACTACGAGGTGCGTGTCCGGCGCGCGCTCCCGGACGCGGCGACGGCGCAGGGCGTGCCGCTCGATCTCTACGTCTCGCCGCGCACGGAGTCCTGCTCCTACGTTTCCGCGAGCGTGACATTTCCGTCATCACCCAAGACCGTAGTCGCCCGGGTCGCGGCGAGCGGCAGCGTGCGCCTCGCCTGGGACGGCGAGACCGTCGCCTCGAGCGAGGAGGTCCACTCGCGAGGCATCCTCGATCGGCTCGCGGTGGCGATCGATCCGGAGGCCGGCGCGCACCTCGTCACCGTGAAGGTGTGCTCCTCGCCCCTGCCAGACGACGGGCGGGTCCGCATCCGGTTCACCGACGAGGACGGCGCGCCGATCCGCGTGGAGGCCACGAGCGATCTCTCGGGCCTCCCCGAAGGCCGCGCAAAGGCGAAGCCGCTCGCGGCGACGGCCAAGCCGGCCAAGGCGGGCGCGAAGCCCGCGCCCACGGCGAAGGCGCCGAAGGCGACCGCGTCACGCGTGAAGGCGCGCCGCGTGCAGACGGCGCTCGAGAGGGCGCTGGCCGTCGGGACCGATCCGCCGACGCGACGCGCCTTGCCCGCCGTCGTGGTGCTCGCGCTCGGCGGCGCCGACGACACGCGGTCGCCGCGAGCGCCCGGCCTCCTCGACCGCATCGCGAAGGACCCGACCACCACGCCCGATCAGCTCGCCGTGGCCGGCTGGCTCTCGGGCTTCGGCGCCAACAAGAGCGGGTGGCTGAACCAGGCGACCGAACGAGGGCTCGCGTCGGGTGACCGCGACACGGCCTCGTTTGCCCTCCGGAGGCTCGCCGAGGCGCAGGTCGCGCAGGGCAACGTGGACTGGGCCCTCAAGACGCTCGAGCGCGAGCCCCTGAAGGGCGCGACGGACGCAAACGCGCGGATGCTGCGCGCCTCCGTCAAGGCACGCGCGGGCGGCGAAGGCGCTCGCCTGGCCGCGCTGGCAGATCTGCGTCAGCTCGACGACGATCTCAAGCGGCGCGCCCCCGTCGCCGCGCTGCGCGAGCTCGTGGCGCTCTCCTCGAGCCGCCCGGAGCTCCGCCTTGGGTACGCGCGGAGGCTCGCGAGCGCAGCGAACGACGGGCGTTCGGTCGCCTTCGCAAACGCCGCGGCCATCGAGGGCTCCGCCGCCTTCGAGGCGACGGCGGCCACGCTGGTCGCGCACCAGACGAATGCTGACGGTCTCGTCAACATCGGGCGCCAGCTCCTCTCCCTGGAGCGATACGCCTGGGCACGCGAGGTCCTCTACACGGCCACGCAGCTCTCGCCCAACGAGGCGGACGGTTGGGAGGCGCTCGCCCAGGCGCGCGAAGGCGTCATCCTGGCCGAGAAGGCGGCCGGCGCGCCGCCGAGCGACTCGCAGGACCACGCGCAGGCCGCCCGCAGGCGCGCGCTCGATCTGCGGCGCGGTGATCCGCGGATCCAGTCCGAGCTCGCGTTCCGTGATCGCACGGGCCCCAAGCCGGCCGACACGAGCGAGCACAAGCCCGAGCCCGACGAGCGGTTCCTGGTCCCCTCAGCGACCATCGTGGAGCGCGCGAAGAAGGCGCCGGCCAAGGTCGGCGAGGTCTTCGAGCGGCAGCTCCACTTCCAGCGGGTCGTCACCTACCACGCCGACAAACGCGTCTCGCAGCTCATCCACCAGGCCCGCGAAATCGTCGTCGAGCCGCGGACACCCAACGAGCTGGTCGAGCGGAACATCCCCCAGGAGGGCGATCAGATCGAGCTGGTCTTCGCGCGACTCCACCGCGCCGACGGCACCGTGGTTCAGCCCGAAGAGCAGAGCGCCGCCGGGGCCTACATCAAATGGCCTGATCTGAAGAAAGGCGACGTGGTCGAATACGCCGTGCGCGCGTGGACGAGCGGCCCGGTGGGCCGGCGCGGTGACGCCCCGTTTTATTTCATCGACTACGTGGGCTCGACCACGACCCGACCGGTCCTCTTCAACGAGGTCATCGTCGACTCGCCCGAGAGCTCGCCGCTCGGGCTCGACGTGATCAACGGCAAGGCAGAGAAGCAGGAAGAGAAGGTCGAGAACGGCCGGAAGATCGTGCGCCTGACGTGGGACTCGCCCACGAACGTGGCCGACGAGCCCTTCAGCCCCCGCCCGACGGAGCTGTTGCCGCTGGTCGTCGGATCGACGTTCCGCTCCTGGGACGAGTTCCGCGCCTGGTACCGCGAGGCCATCAAGGGCTTCTCGGAGCCCGACGATCAGATCAAGCGCCTCGCGGCCGATCTCACGAAGGGAAAGAAGTCGGAAAAAGAGAAGCTCGAGGCCGTCTTCAACTACGTGGCCGACGACATCCGCTACGTGAACTACGTCTCCGGCGAGTACTGGCTGCCGAACCGCCCGCAGCAGTGCCTCGCGCGCAAACAAGGGGACTGCGACGACAAGGCGACGCTCCTCATCGCGCTGCTTCGCGCCATCGGCGTCGAGGCCACCCCCGTGCTGGTGCAGACCCGGATCACGGCGATGCCCAGCGTGCTGATGGGGACCAAGGCCGCCGTGCCGCTCTTCGATCACGGCATCGCTTACCTGCCCGGCAAGAACGGAAAGCCCGGGACGTGGCTCGACGCCACGAGCCCGCAGAGCCGCATCGGCCCGCTCCCCAGCATGGACGCGCGCGCCAAGGCGCTCTTCATCCTCGAAGGCGACGCGAAGATCATCGATACGCCGAGCTCGAGCCCCGTCGATCACGGCGTCACGATGGACTGGACCATCAAGCTGGACGCGACCGGCGCGGCGGACGTCGTGGGCAAGGAGAAACACCTCGGCGACTGGGCATTCGAGCTCCGCAACAACCTCGTCGAGGCGGACGCACGCGCCCAGTGGGTCGAGCAGTACCTGTCCTCGCGGTGGCTCCCGACCGTCGATCTGGCGCCCAAGATCGACTACGTGCCCGACGCGGGCACGCTGGGGTATTCGGCTCGTTCGGAGGGGTTCGCCCGCAAGGAGGGCGAAGAGCTCGCGGTCCCCGTGCTCGGCACCTACAGCTTCATGGCCACGTTCGCCGCCCTGCCCAAGCGTACGTTGCCGCTCGTCCTGCCTCCGCAGCTCGGCCCGAGCCACCAGAAGCGCACCATCACGCTGCTCGCGCCGCCGGGCTTCGCGTTCCGCGAGCTGCCGGCCGCGGGCGAGGCCAAGGGCGGGCCGTTCGGCACCGCGAAGGTGAGCTTCAAGCCCGGCAAGCAAAACGGAAGCGTCATCATCGAGTCGGAGGTCGTCTTCGACAAGTCGACGATCTCCGTCGCGGAGTACCCCGCGTTCCGCAAGTGGCTCGAGTCGGTCGACGCGCTCATGCGCAAGTCGGTCCGATTGGGCAAGGGCGGATGAGCAAAGCCAGCGCCCTCGTCGGGCTCTCGCTCCTCCTCCCGGGCTGTCTCCAGGTCGACTACGTACTGCAGGCGGCCGAGGGCCAGCTCGACCTGGCCTGCCGCGCGCGGAGCATCGAGAGCGCGAAGCGCGACCCGGACATCCACCCTCGGGTCCGCGCGTTGCTCGGCGAGGTGGCCCACGTGAAGGCCTTCGCGAGGGAACAAGGCCTGGTCCCGACCGACAGCTACGAAGACTTCGTCGATCTCGATCGGACGTCGGTCGTGTACGTCGTGACCGCGGCGCCGCCCATCTCGCTCGAGCCCGTCCGGTGGGATTTCCCCATCGTGGGGAGCGTGCCCTACCTCGGCTGGTTCGACGAGCAAGAGGCGAAGAACCACGCCCAGAAGCTCCGTGACCGCGGCTACGACGTCTACCTCCGCGGCGCCTCGGCCTACTCGACCCTGGGGTGGTTCGACGACCCGGTGCTCTCGTCGATGATCGACGACGGCGACGAGGCCGTGGGGGAGCTCGCCGACACCATCATCCACGAGTCGCTCCACGCGACGATCTACGTGAAGGGCCAGAGCGAGTTCAACGAGAGCCTCGCCGCGTTCGTGGCCGAGAAGCTGACGCCGGTCTTCCTCACCGAGCGCTACGGCGCGTCCTCCGAGGAGCTCGACGCCTACCTCGAGGCCGAGGCGCGCGCCGACAAGGTGCAAGCGCGCTTCGAGGCCGCGTACGCGCACCTGGCGAAGCTCTATGCGTCGAAGGCGTCGCGGAGCGAGAAGCTCGCGGCGAAGAAGCGGTACCTCGACGACCTGCGCGCGGAGCTCGGCTTCGGCCAAATCAACAACGCCCGTCTCGCCGGGTACGACTCGTACCACGGCGGGGACGCCGCGTTCGCCGAGCTCTTCGCGCGGTGCGGCAGCACACGTGCGTTCATCGAGGCCGTCAAACACGCACGCGCCGCGGACTTCTCCAAGGAGCAGCTGGACGACATCGAGCCGGTCACGCGCAAGCTCGCGTACTGGTGCAAGAAATGACCTTCGCCGGGCGCCAGGCGCTCGGCGGCGCTGCCGGAACCGCTACTGCCGGCCCGACGCTCGTATCGCCGCGCCGGTGACCGCCCGCGAGGCGTCGGACACGAGGAATGCGATCACCTCGGCCACGGCGATCGGGTCGACGGCGCGCGCGCGATCGGCGTCGCTCATCCACTCGCGATTCTGGGGCGTGTCCATCGTGCCGGGCAGCACCGCGTTGACCCGGACTCCCTCCTCCTTCGTCTCGGCGGCGAGGCTCTCCGAGAATGACAGAACGGCGCTCTTCGTCGCCGAATACGCGGCTTGCCCCGGCCCAGGCCCGATCGCGGCCAGGCTGGCGAGGTGCACGATGCTCCCGGTCTTGCGGGCCAACATGCGCGGCAACACGGCCCGCGAGCAGGCGACCGTGGCGCGGAGGTTGATGGCGAGCATGAGCTCCCAGTCGGACCAGGCCGTGTCCACGACCTTCACGCCGCCTTTGTAGCCGCCCACCGTGCAAACGAGCCCTTGGATGGGCCCGAGCTCCTGCTCGGCGGGGATGACCACCGAGCGCACCGAGGACTCGTCCGTCACGTCCGCCGCGGCGATGCGGTGATGGGGGCTCCTCGCGATCTCCTCCAGGCCGAGGCGAACGCGCTTCTCGTCCCGATCGAGGAGGATGAGCTTCGCGCCGCGCGACGCGAAGAGGCGGGCCGTCGCCGCGCCCAGGTTGCCTGCAGCTCCGGTGATGACGACGACGCGCCCCTCGAGATCGTTCATCCTCTTTGACTCCGACGCGGTACGCTCCGACCTGGAGCTCGAGAGAGTCATAGCATGGGCGTTGAGGGTGCTTTCGTCGGAGCGATGGCCTGTTGCCTTCTGGGGTGCAACCTGGTCGTTTCCCTCGACGATTTGCAGGATGGGGCCGGAGCGGCAGGCAGCACCGGGGCCCTGCCGGTCGGGCCGGGGCCGAGCACCGGGCCCTCCTCGCCGACGTCGAGCGGGACGGGCTCACCGACGAGCTCCACCGGGACCGGCGACGGAGGCGGCGGCAGCGCTCCGACGTACGACGCGTGTGTCACGGCGCTCGGACCCGTCGCCCGGTTTCGCCTCGACGATGCGTCCACCGCCGACGAGCCGAACCTCGGCAGCTGGGGCGGCGTGGCCGTGGCCTCGGGCACCCGGATGGGCGAGGCGCCGCTCGTCGACGGCAGCCTCGGCGCGACGAGCTTCGCGCCCGACGGCGCGCTCACGCTGGCCACGCCCGCGTTCTTCGGCTCCCAGGGGGGTTACCAACCCTTCTCGATCGAGCTCTGGTTCCGCGCCCCGTCGAGCTTCTCCGAGGAGGTCGTGTCCGTGCAGATGGGCATGGCCTTGCTCTATCTGCGCATCCAGGAACGGATGGATCCGATGGGGCTCGACTCCATCCAGTTCCGCGCGCTCGATCCGTCCCACGATCGCGGCGTGATCGAGAACCTGGACCTCGCGGACGGGGCCCCGCACCACCTCGTCGCGGTCTACCGCCAGACCGCCGCGACGGTCTTCACGAGCGGCTCCGCTGACGATTTAGTCATTTATGTGGACGGCGTCCCGACGGCGAACCTGGCGACAGGCATCGAGGCGCCGATCCCTGCGATGGACGGCCCGCTCGTGATCGGCGGCGGCTTCGGCGGCCCGCTCGACGAGCTGGCGATCTACCCCGTGGAGCTCCCCCCCGCGACGGTGGCGGCCCTCACGGCGCTCGGAAATGGGCAGCTCGTGGATTGCCCGGCGCTCTGAGCCCTGGCGCTCGGTCGCTCGCGGAGGGGTGTCAGCGGCCATGGGGTTTGCTAGCGTCCGCGCATGGCAAACCCGACAGCCCTCTGCGAGACCTCGCTCGGCAACTTCAAGGTCGAGCTCTTCGTCGACAAGATGCCGATCACGGCGAACAACTTCATCAAGCTCGCCAAGTCGGGCTTCTACGACGGCCTCCATTTCCATCGCGTGATCGAGGGCTTCATGCTGCAGTTCGGCTGTCCTCACTCCCGCGATCCGGAGAGCCGACGCGCCGGCACCGGCGACGGCCCGGACGGGACGATCAAGGACGAGCACCCGGCGGACGCGAAGCTCTCGAACGAGGTCGGCACGCTCTCGATGGCGAACACCGGCGCGCCCAACTCGGGGAGCTGCCAGTTCTTCGTCAACACCGTCCACAACGCCTACCTCGACTGGTTCTCGCCCGGCCCGTCGAAGCACCCGGTCTTCGGCAAGGTCATCGAGGGCATGGATACGGTGCACAAGATCGAGCGCACGCCCACGCGCCCCGACGACCGCCCGGTCACCCCGGTGAAGATGATCAAGATCACGGTCGAAGGCGCCTGATCGACGACGCCTCGAGATCGGCGTGGGCCTACTGGCCTTCCGCGATCTCCGCGCCATCACGCTCGGAGGGCGAAAGCCCTCCGTCTGCGTTTTGGTCGTCGAAGAGGCTGGCTGATTTGCGGATGGCCTGATCGAACCGAGCGATCACCGGGGGCGCCGAGTCGTCGTCGATGACGATCTCCGGACCGGAGAACGAGTCGAGCTCGACGGCGTCGATCAGCGCGCGGAGCTCGAAGCCGAGGATGAGCGCCTCCTCGCCGGTGAGCTCGAACGGCACACCGCCGCGCGCGTCAAGCTTGAGCTCAAACGACTGCTTGGTTCGAATGGTGAACGGCACGCCGTCCGCGCGACGGCCCAAGACGAGGACGGAGCTTCCCGCGAGCTCGGCTGGCGCCGACGGCGGGAGCTCCGCTGCGTCCACGCGGTGCAGGCTCACGTGGAGCCGACAGTAGCTGCCCGCCTCCACGTCGAACTGCGGGACGTCGTTCACGACGCCTGCGCCGAGGAGATCCGCGATCGCCGGGCCTTCGAAGTCGACGGGAGGGTCACTGCCACCGGAGCAATCTTCTCCGGCGCGCAGCTTGACCTTGTCGACCGCGATCCAGACGCTGTCGAGCTCCACGCCGTTCTCCAGCGTGACGCTCTGCGCGCCGCCCATGGTGGGCTGCTCGTAGCCCCTGACGTTGAGCTTCACGGTGGCGCCATTGCCCACGTCCGTGCCGCCTTTGGGGCCGCACGAAGCGAGCAGGAGGAGCCCGCAAGCAAGAGCCGTCGAACGCGTCATCGACGCCTTCGAGGGTAGCAGAGCGGCCCCGACATGGCATCGCGTGTTCATCGAGAACACGGAAGATCAGGTTGGTGGCGAAGCGACCACACTCCGCCGGTTAGACTGGGTGGGCCGTCGTGTCCGCCCCGCTCCCCAAGGTCTACGAGTACGTCGACTACCGCGCGTTCATGCGCGAGCACTTCGCCGCGAGCAAGGCGGTCATGCCGCAATACAGCTTCCGGTACCTTGCGCGGAAGGCAGGCTTCACGTCGTCGAACTTCTTGAAGCTCGTGATGGACGGCGACCGCAACTTGGGCCCCCAAGCGATCGAGAAGGTCGCCAAGGCCATGAAGCTCGACTCCCACGAGACCGAGTTCTTCGCGCAGCTCGTCGCGCTGAATCAGGCGCAGACCGTCGCGGAGCGCAACCGCGCGTTCGAGGTCGTCGCCGCGAACAGGCGCTTTCGCGCCGCCCGCAAGCTGGACGGCCCTTTGTTCGAGTACCTCACGCGGTGGTATTACCCAGCCGTCCGCGAGCTCGCGGCGAGATCGGACTTCGTCGACGATCCGGCCTGGATCGCCTCCCAGATCGAGCCGCCGATCGAGGTGCGCCAGGCGAAGGCCGCCCTCGAGACGCTCGTCAAGCTCGGGCTGCTGGTCCGGACCACGTCGGGCAAGGTCGAGCGCGGGGACGCGAGCCTGACCACCGGCCACGAGGTCCGGAGCGTGGTCATCCCGGCCTATCACCTCCAGATGATCGAGCAGGCTGCCAAGTCCGTGGAGCGCGTCTCGCCGGAGCAGCGCGACGTGAGCGCGCTGACCGTCTGCATCAAGGAGTCCAGCCTGGCGGACCTCAAGGCGAAGATTCACCGGTTCCGCGAGGAGATGATGCACCGCTGCGACACCGATGAAGAGCCGGAGCGCGTCTACCAGCTCTGCATCCAGCTCTTTCCGCTCTCGAAGGGCAAAGCGCCCCCCGGACCGACAAAGCCGACAAAGCCCAAAAAAAGGAGCGCCTGAGCGCTCAGCGGCGCCGCTCGTACTCCCAGAGCTCGCCGAGGGGGCTGTCGCGATCGCCGACGCGAACGAGGCCGCAGCGCTCGAGGACCTTCTGCGAGGCGACGTGCCACGGGGGCGTGGCGGCGCGCACGGCCTCCACCCCGGGCTGGAGAAGCGCCCACTCCACGCTCGCGTAGGTGGCCTCTGTCGCGTACCCCTGCCGTTGCGAGTCTTCCTCCACCCCGTACGCGACCTCCACGGTGCCGCGATGATCGGGCGCGCCGTGGAAGATCACGCTGCCCACCACGCGCCGCTCGGCGCCGCGCGTGATGAGCACGCGGTCACCCCAGAGGCGCACGTGTGGATCCTCCTTGATGGCGTCGAGCGAGGCGAAGAAGGCTCTCTCGATGAGGGCGCGATTCGGCCAAGCGTGCGGCATCACCGCGCCCAAGATCTGCTCCGAGCGCGACCTGTCCGCCTCGAGCACCGCCTCGACCAAGGAGACGGAGATCGGCACGAGCTCCAGACGGCGCGTGACCAGCAGGGACACGCCGGGAGGATAGCGCCGTCGCCCCTCAGGCCGCCAACGCCGGCTCGCGCTCGGCGCCCGAAAGGAGCTTTCGCCGAGTGATTCCGCTGGCCGGGATGCGGCCCATGACGCGTGTCGGCAAGACCCCGAGCGGGAAGAGCACGGCGCGGCGTGCGCCTTTTGGCTGCGTTCCTGCATACCTCACCTCGTGACGCACGGAGCTGGGAGAGCGCGGGCTGCTTACCACCTCTTCGGCCGGACCGTCCTCGCGCTCGGCGTGGCGTTTGGGCTCGTCGCTCTCCTCGGCTTCCGGTTTCGCACCGAGCTGGCCGGGGCCGGGCAATGGCTCGTGGAGCACCTCGGTTACCCCGGGATGGGCTTCGGCACGTTCCTGGCTGACGGCCTCCACTTCCCCATCCCGCCCCAGTTCTACATGCTCGCCGCGATCGCGAAGGGAGAGCCCACCTTGCCCGTGCTCTCCGCGATCGTGCTGGGCTCTCTCGCGGGGGGACATTGCGCATACGCCCTCGCCTCGAAGGCCCGGGCCATTCCCTTCTTCGCGCGCGGCGCCGAGCGCGTCGACCACACGCTCGGCCGGCTCCTCGCGCGATACGGACCCTGGGCCCTCGTGATCGGGAGCCTCACGCCCGTCCCCTACTCATTCCTCTGTTACCTGTCGGGGCTGAACCACGTCCGCTACCGGCTGTTCGTGATCGTGTGCCTGCTCCGAGCCCCGAAGATCGTCGCGTATTATTACCTCATCGCGGCGGGCTGGCACCTCTGAGCCCACGCGCGTCGATCAGGTTCGGAGCCGCCAGAGCGCCGGCACGAGCAGCGCGGTGACGCCGGCGACGACGAGGACCATGGCTCCACCCGAGACCACGCTGAACGTCGGGGTCGTCAGGTACGCGACGAATCCTGCCTCGGCCGTCGACAGCTGGTTCGAGGCGCCGATGAAGATCATGTTCACGCTCGAGACTCGCCCCCGCAGCTCGTCGGGCGTCTCGAGCTGGACGAGCGTCGTGCGGCCGACCACGCTGACTTGATCGGCCATCCCAGCGACCGCGTACGCGAGCAAGCTCAAGGGGAAGCTGCGGGACAGGCCGAAGGCGACCGTGGCCACCCCGTACACGACCACGCTCACGAGGATGGCCCGGCCCAGCCGACGGATCGGCGGGAGCGTGACGAGGAGCAAGCTCGTCGCCAGGGCGCCGATCTCGAAGCTCGACGCGAGGATGCCGTAGCCCGTCCCGCCGACGCCCAGGATCTCGTTTGCGTAGACGGGGAGCAACGCGGTCGCGCCGCCGAAGATGACGGCGAAGAGATCGATCGACATCGCCGCGAGGACGATCGGCTGCTTGCGGACGAAGGCGAGCCCCTCCTTCAGGCCGGCGATGGAGACGGCGCGCTTCGAGGCCGTACCCATCCCCCCGGTCACGCCGGCCACGAGGAGCATCGACGCCACGTAGAGCCCGGCGGCGACCGCGTAGCCCACGGCGACGCCCGCGCGCCCGAGGACGAGGCCGGCCAGCGCCGGCCCTGACATGAAGGCGAGCGCGCCGGCGGTCCCCATCACCGTCACCGCGCGCGAGAGCTCCTCCTTCGGGACGAGCGTCGGCAACATCGACTGCCGCGCAGGAGCCTCGAGCGCCGCGGCGGTCGCGTTCGTGACGATGATCGCGAGCATGCCGGCGACCGTCGTCATCCCCGAGCGGCTGAGGAGCACGAGCGCGAGCGCGCAGGCGAGGCCCACCGTCTGCGCGACGAGCACCAGCCGGCGCCTGTCGTAGGCGTCGGCGATGAGCCCGCCGAGGAGGCTGGCGACCGGGAGCGGCGCGAACGAGAGCAGGCCCACCAGCGCGAGCACGGCCGTCGACCTGGACAGGTCGTACAGGTGCCACAGGAAAACGGCACGCATCATCGTCGAGCCCGTGCCCGCCGCGAGGCGTGCCAGCACCCAGCGGCGGACGTTGGGTCGCAGGAGGACGACGGCGGCGCTCGTGGAGTCCACCTCGGACATGGACGGCGAGCATGGTGCGGGGCAGCCCGGGTGACCAGCGCTTCGGTTAACGAAACTTCACGTCCTTGCTGGGCGCCTCTTCACACTCGGGGATCAGGATGGTGCGAGGAGGAAACGGAAAATGATTGGATTCGTGTTCGGCGCCGCCTGCCTCTTCGGCCTCATCGCGATGGCTCGGCGGGGCAGGTGGCATCACGGGTACGGCCGGGGCGGGTTCGGCCACGGGCCGCGCCGGTTCCTGAACCGCATCTTCTCGAGGCTGGAGACGAGCCCCAGCCAGGAGAAGGTGATCGTCTCGGCGGTGGAGGACGTGCGCGGAGCCGTCTTCGCCTTGCGCGGCGAGGCGGAGGCGACACGCTCCGAGATCGCGCGCTTGCTCGCGGACGAGAGCTTCGACCCGGAGCGGCTGGGCGCGCTCTTCGCGCGCCACGACGACGCGATCAGGCAGCTCCGCGAGAAGCTCGCCGGCTCGATGGCGCAGGTCCACGCCACGCTCGACGGCACGCAGCGAGCATCGTTGGCGCGCTTGATCGACGAGGGGCCGTTCTGGCGCCGCCGCCACGGCGGGCCCTACCGGCAGACCGTCAGCATCTGAAATCGGAACGAAGAGAGGTTCGCCTATGAAACGCAAGATCGTGATGGGACTCCTGGCGCTCGGCACAATCGGTGGCTTCGCATCCGGGTTCGCCGGCATGCGGTGCAGGGCAGAGCACAGGCGACAGGCCTTCGAAGATCGCGTGGCCGAGACGTGTGTCCGCGCGGCCAAGCGGGTCGAAGGATCCGCCGACGGAGAAACGCGTCACCCGCGGTGAGGTCGTCGTGACCCCTCACCTCGTTGGGCCAACGACCGAATCAAGGCATTCGGTTCTTGGTGTAGGCTCCGGCCCCGGAATGGGTGCGCGAGTCCTCATCGTCGACGACGACCTACGCCTGCACGAGCTGCTCTCGAGCTACCTGGCGCAGAACGGCTTCGAGGTGGACCGCGCGCTCGACGGGATGGCCGGGCTCGGCAAGCTCGAGGTCGGGACCTACGACGCCGTGCTGCTGGACGTGATGATGCCCGGCCTCGACGGTCTGGAGGTGTGCCGGCGCATCCGCAAGCGCTGGGACGTCCCCGTGCTCATGCTCACGGCACGCGGCGACGAGACGGATCGGATCGTGGGGCTCGAGATCGGAGCCGACGACTACCTGCCCAAGCCCTTCAACCCACGCGAGCTGCTCGCTCGGCTGAAGGCGATCCTGCGGCGGGTGCGCCCCGATGTGGACGCGGACCGCGTCGCCGTGGGGCCCCTCTCGATCGAGGTGACGACCCGCCGCGTGACGTGTGGTGGCGCCGAGGTGGAGCTCACCGGGATCGAGTTCGACATCCTCGTGGCGCTCGCGCGGCGTGCGGGTCAGGTCATCCCGCGCGACCGCCTGCTCGCCGCCGCGGGGCGCGGCGACGTCGTGGTCTCGGAGCGCACGATCGACGTCCACATCTCGCATCTCCGCCAGAAGCTCGGGGACGGTCGGCTCATCAAGACCGTGAGGGGGGTGGGTTACGTCCTCGCCAAGGAATCGGCTTCCGGGCCGATCTCCGAGTAGGTCCCGTGCGCCGCCGCCCCGGACGCCGCCGCCACGCGCACCTGCTCCGGTCCCAGATCTTCTGGTGGTTCGGAGCGACAATCGTCGTCGCCGGGCTCGCCTCCTGGGCGGTCGCGAACCTCGCCTCCGGCGGCCCGTCAAGCTGGCGGCGCGACATGGAGGGCATGAAGCGCTTCGGAGCCAACCGGTTCGCCGAGGTGTGGGACCGGCCCGAAGCCCGCGCCGCGCTCACGCGCGAAGTGGCCCACGAGTTCGACGCCGCGGTGACCGTCCGCAACAATGACGGAACCGTTCTCGAATTGATCGGCGAGGACTGCCACGGTCCGTCGGTCACCTTGAAGCCTCTCGCTGCGGACCGCGCGCCGCTCGGCGCGGTCGAGATCTGCCGAGACACGAACCGCGGCTTCCTCTCGTCGGTGCTCGGCCTCCTGGTCGCGCTCGGCGTGCTCTGGGCGGTCTCGCACAAGATCGCCAGGCGCCTCGGCCTGCCGCTCGAGGCGCTCGTACGCGCCACGGCGGAGATCGGCCACGGCCGCTACAAGATCGACCTGAAGCTCCATCCACACGCGCCGCTCGAGATCCGCCGGCTCACCGATGCCATCGGAGACATGGCGGGCAAGATCGAGCGTCAGATGGCCGACCAGCGCGAGCTCCTCGCGTCGGTGTCCCACGAGGTGCGCTCCCCGCTCGCCCGGATCCGCCTCCTCCTCGAGCTGCTCCGCGACAGCGGCCAATCGCTCGAGGCGCGCGAGAAGCTCCACCTCGAGCTCGAGCACGAGATCGAGGAGATAGACGACCTGGTCGGCGGGCTCCTCGCCAGCTCGCGCGTCGATTTCTCCGCGCTGACGATGCGTCCGCACGACATCGTGGAGGCAGCCGAACGCGCCGCCGCGCGCGCGTCGCTGACGACCCCGCCCCGGGTCGTCGGCGTTCCCCGCGAAGTCAGGTGTGACGCGACGCTCCTCGCTCGGGCGCTCGCGAACCTCCTCGACAACGCGGTCAAACACGGCGGCGGGGCGAAGGCCCTCGTCCTGACCTTCGAGGCGGACAGGGCTTCGCTCGAGGTGCACGACGCCGGGCCCGGCTTCTCCGACGGCGAGGCCGATCGCGCCTTCGACCCGTTCTACGGGCGCCCGAAGGGTACACACGACTCGCTCGGCCTCGGCCTCGCGCTCGTTCAGCGCATCGCCCGTGCCCACGGAGGGGACGCCTACGCGCGCAACCGACCGGAAGGCGGCGCGATCGTTGGGCTTTGGCTGCCGGCGGGCGCGCGGACGGAGAACGAAGTTTAAGCCGCCAAGCCTCCGTGCCGATGTCAGGAGAGCTGATGGCCACGTCCCTGCTCCCGCCGTCGTCGCTCGGCCCGCTTCGCGCGCGCCCCGACGTGCCGACGAAGACGGAGATGGTGGCGGTCCGGCCTGCCGAGGAGCCGCCTCGTCCCGCCGCGCGGCGCGTGTTGCTTCCGCCCATCCCGCGCGATGAGCCGGAGGAGACGCCGCCGAGCCCGCCCAAACACGCCCAGCCCGTCGTCACCCCCGAGGAAGACGAGGACCAGGACGATCGGCCGACGGCGATGCGCGACTGGAATGCGGAGCCCCATCCGGCCGTCCAGGCCCGGCCGACACACGGCGTGCTCATCCGCCTCGACGCCACCTGCGCCGGCATGACCCTGCCGCTCCCCGAGAAGATGGTTCGCTTCGGTCGAGGGCGAGACGCCGACGTCCGCATCGACGACGAAGGCGTGAGCCGCCTGCACGCTGCCATTCGCAAGGTCGATGACGGCTACGAGATCTTCGACCTCGAGAGCCGAAACGGCACGGTCGTGAGCGGGCACCACACGAAGCGGGCCTTGCTGCGGGACGGCGACATCATCCAGCTGGGCCCGCGCGTGGCGTTCCGCTTCGGCCTCATGGACGAACGACAGCTCGAGGTCATGCGTCAGCTCTTCGAGACGAGCGTCCGCGACGGCCTGACCGGCGCGTTCAACCGGCATCACCTGGAGGAGCGTCTCCGCGGCGAGCTCGCCTACGCGCTCCGTCACGGGACCGAGCTGGGCGTCTTGATCCTCGACGTCGATCACTTCAAGCGCGTGAACGATACGTTTGGTCATCAGGCCGGCGACGCGGTCCTCCGGCACGTCTCGTCGACGATCTCCGGGCGCCTCCGGACGGAGGACCTGTTCGCGCGCTACGGCGGCGAGGAGTTCGTCGCGGTGCTGCGGGGGATCGCCCTCGCGGGGACGGCCCGCGCCGGCGAGCGGCTGCGGGCCATCATCGCCGCGAGCCCCACGGCGCACGAAGGCCAGACGATCTCGGTGACGGTCAGCATCGGGGCCGCCTCGCTCGCGACCACGGCGTCCCAGTCCATCGATGCCCTCCTCTCCTCGGCCGACCGACGGCTCTACGTGGCGAAGGCCGCGGGACGCAACCGGGTCGTCGCGACCGACGACGGCTCTCCGATCATCGTTCCTCGAAACGACTGACCACCCGTCGCAACTCGAGGTTCAGGTCGCCGCGGCGGAGACCTGCGGCTCGCGGGCGGGCACGTCGATGACGAGCGGCGCGCCGAGCGACCGCGACGCGGGGCGAAGCACGTACGACACGAGCGCGAGGGCGAGCATGAACAGCGGCGCAACGGTCTTGCCCGCCGGGTCGCCGGCCATGGCGTGGGAGAAGGCGGCGCCGGTGAGGAGGAACAGGATCCCGGCGTAAGCGGCCTCCTTGAGCCGCGGCAAGCCTGGCACCACGATGGCCAGGGCGCCGAGGACCTTCCACGCGCCGAGCAGCGTCATCAGGTACGCCGGGTAGCCGAGCTTCTCGAAGCTGGCCACCATCTCGGGAGAAGCCGAGAGTTGCCCGAGCCCGCCGGCCGTGAGCCCCACGGAGACGAGGCCGGTCGTTGCCCAGTAGGCGATCTTGCGAAGGTTCATCACGTTCTCCTTTTGAACGCGGTCAGTGTGTGCTCAAGATTCACTTGCGACAACCGTTCACGAATCATCATCAGCTGCTACAAATCGATCCCAATGAACCCGGAGCCGCTCGAGACCGCCGAGCTCCTCGCATTCGCGAGGACCGTCGAATCACAGTCCCTGTCGCGCGCGGCGACCGAGCTCCGCGTCCCGCGCGCGACGCTGAGCCGCCGGCTCGCGCGGCTCGAGGCGCGGCTCGGCGTCCGCTTGCTCAAGCGAACGACGCGGCGCCTCACGCTCACCGACGCCGGTCAGACGCTCTACGCGCACGCGCGCACGGTCCTCGACGCGGTCGCCAGGGCGGAGGCGTCGGTGCGCGGAGCGGAGGGCGGCTTCCGCGGAGATCTGAAGGTCTCGATGCCCCCGCTCCGGGACTCGCCGTTCCACGACTTCGTGGTCGATTTCGCCCGCGCACACCCCGAGGTGCGTCTGTTCGTGCAGTCGACGACCCAATACGTCGACCTGACCGGGTCCGGCTACGACGTCGCCCTCCGCGCGTCGACGCGGCTCGAGCCCGGCCTCGTGGCCAAGCAGATCTCGAAGACGGAGCTCGTCGCGGTCGCCTCGCCCACGTACCTCGCCGAGCACGGCACGCCCACCTCGCTCGCGGACCTGCGCGGACAGCGTTGCCTGATGATGTTCGCGCGCGGCGAGGTCCCGGAGACCCACTGGCCTCTGCGGGACGGCAAACGTCACCGCGTGGACGGGGCGTTTTTCTCGAACGACGTGGTCCTCTTGGCGCACGCGGCGCGGCGCGGCCTGGGGATAGCGATAGTGCCCCGTCTGCTGGTCGCCGACGCCCTCGAGTCGGGGGAGCTCGTGAGCGTGATGCCCCGGCGGCTCGGCGCAGAGGCGCGGTTCTCGATCGTCTTCGCCGAGCGCGAGCTCCTGCCTCCACAGGTGCGAGCCTTCATCGACGCGGTCTCACGCCTGCCGCGGACGCATTTCGAGCCGACCCCGCTCCCCGCGCCGAAGCGAGCCGCCGTCAGGGAACGTCCACCCAAGCCACGACGCCGGCGGTCCGGCCCTTGAAGGTCGGGTCCTCCGCTTGTGACTCGAAGTACACGCGGCGACCGTCCGCCGAGAAGAGCGCGCGTCGCTCGTAGAACGGGTCGTCCGTGAGGCGCGTCTCCTTCGCCGTGTCGACCGTGTACACGAAGACGTCGCCGTCTCTCGTGTAGGCGATCCGCGAGCCATCCGGGGAGAGTGACGGCGACAGGCCGGCGGCGGAGGTGTTCGTCCGCGCGCCGCTCGCCGTGTCGAACAAGACGAGCCGGTATTCGCCCGTCTCGGCGGAGCACCCGAGGACCACGCGCTTGCCGTCCGCGCTCGCCGACAGCCCGCCGCAGCGCTCCTTCTCCAGAGCCACGAGGCGGTCGTCCTTCGCAGGAGACTGCGATACGTCGACCACGCGGAGCTCCTCCGGCAAGGGCTCGCCCGACTCCGCGACCCCGCCCGGGTGGTAGAGGTAGATGGCTCGGCTCGCGCCCGCCCACCCGTAGCCGCCGAAGCCCTCGTCGATCTCGCCGGCGCTCTCCCGACGAAAGAGCGTGTTGCCGTCGAGGAGCGAGATCACGGCGAAGTCCCGTTTGCACGCGTAACAGAGGCGCACGAACATCGCCGCGGCGCGGCCCCCCGGCGCGACCTCCGGGTTGTCGAACCTGGCCTGCTCGTGGACGATCACCCGCCGCGGCTCCTTCGAGCCCTCGACCACGGTCAGCGTCTTGGCGTGACCGAAGAGATCTTCCACGAAGAGCACGGCCGCGCCGTCGGGCGCGGCGGCCGGGTAGCCGAGCACGTGGTAGCCGGACCACAGCACCGTCGGCGTGCCGGAGCCGTCGTGCCAGGCGACGGTCTCGAGCTCCGTCAGCCACTCGAGATCGGTTCGCTTCGGGTGATAAAACGGGCGCCTGCCTTGTGTGTTGACGAGGGCGCCGCTGGCGCCCGTGCCGGCGAGGTACCAGAGGCCGCGAAAGTCGCCGAGGTACGTGATGGGCAGCGGCCCCTTGTGCTCGCGGCGTTCGCGGAGGAGCTTGTCGTAGGCGGCGTTCGCCTCCTCGAGCTGCTTGTCGCGAGAGGCCGAGAAGCGCCTGGCGGCGTCGAGTCGCACCACCGCCTGGATCTCGCCTGCGTCGAGGCGCTCTTTCACGATCGCGTGGCCCGTGATTCGAGGCAGCGACGCGTCGAAGGCCCGGTTCGCGATCTGCTCGCCGAGGATCTTCATCGCGTCCTTCTTGGTGGGCCCGCCGGCCCAGGTCGTGAAGACGTCCTCGGCGTCGGAGCCGCCGCTTCCGACGTAGCTGACGGTGAGGGTCACCTTCGCACGGACCTCGACGAACCCCTGCTCGACCGGGTGCTCGATGACCTCCGGCGTGGTCACGCCGTGGACGACGAAGCCCGCGCGGAGCTTCTTCGCCGCTTCGACCGGCGAAGACGCGCTCGACAGGACCGAGATGGCCGCGGAGTCGTTGGTCCTGACGACCTCGAAGCCGATCTTCTCGAGACCATCGGCGATCTCTTCGCTGATCTCCTCCGAGGCGGCGCCGCCCTTCCACCAGGGCCCGTCGACGTCGACGGCGACGAGGACCTTGAAGGGATCCGGCCTCGTGAGGAGGTAAGCGAGGGTCAGCCCGCCGCCGACGAGGACGACCAAGAAGCCGAGCAGGATGGGCAGCCCCGAGCGCCGCTTCGGGATGACCGGGAGGCTCTCGGGCTCGGGCGCGCTCACCGGATCCCGTGCGCTGCCATGTGCCGGCGGAGCTCCTCGAATCGGCCCTCCCAGCTCTCGTCTTTCATGGCGTCGCTTCGCCAGGCCTTGGGCCCCGCGTCTTTCAGGGCCTCCTCGATCTTCTGCAGCATCTGCTCGTGGTCGTCGCCGATGTGGACGAGATCGCCCAGGACCTCGACCTCGGGGATGCGCGACGACACGACCGGCAGACCGGCCGCGAGGTACTCGCGGACCTTGAGCGGGTTCGCGTTCAAGGTCACGTCGTTGATGGGGAACGCGTTCAACGCGACGTCGAAGCCCTTGCAATAGGCGGGCAGCTCCTCGAACGGCTTGCGCCCGAGCAGCTTCACGTTGGCGTGGCGCGTGACCTCGCTCATGTCGGTCGTCACCTTGCCCAGGAGGACGAGCGAGCCGTGTGAAAAGCGCTGAGCGACCTTCGACAGGAACGGAATGTCGATCCAGTCGTCCGCCATCAGGCCGAAGTAGCCGATGACGGGCTTGGGCAGGCTCGCGATGTCGTCGGGGACCTTCGTCTCCGGGTCGAGCGCCTTGCGGAACTTCGCCCACTGCACGCCGTGCCGGATGAGCTCGATCCGCGCGTTGTACTTGGACTTCGATTTGCGCAGGCTCTCGGCCGAGACCACGACCAGGTCCGCGCGCCTGAGCAGCTTCTCTTCGAGCTCGACGAGGCCACGTGTGCCGGCGTCCGAGTAGGCCGTGAACTCGTCCACGCAGTAGTAGATGACCTTGTCCTCCCCGAGGCTCCCGGTGACGACCGAGCCCGTGGGGTTGAAGACGAAGGAGAGCGGTCGCTTGAAGCGCAGGCTCTTCATGGCCGCGAGGATCTGCAGGCGGAGCAGCTCCTTGTTGATCCGCTGCACGACCGGCGAGTCGTAGACGGGGATCGCGAGCGGCCCCAGCACGAAGATGTTCGGCTCCACCTCGCGGACGCGCTCGGTGAACTTCTTCAATTTGTCCGCGATGCGCTTCATGTCGCGCGCGCTCGCGGTGGGCTTCCGGTAGCCGATCGAGTTGATCCACAGCACGCGGTTCTTGCGGGCAGTGAGCCGCATGAGGTGCGTCTTGGAGAGCGGGTCTCCGGTCCAGTCGTGCCCGAAGCACAGGACGTCGCGTCCTTCGAGGACGCCGCTCAGCTCGTCTTGCATGGAGGCGAGGTACCGAACCGACGCGCGGCCGTAAAGGGCCCTTCTTGCCGTGCTCTCGCGCCCGTGACAAAGCGCCCGGAATGCGACGTGCGCTCTCGATGCTTGCCGAGGATTTGAAGGAGAAGGCGCGGTACTACTACGGGCAGACCGATCGCCGCGCCATCCTCAAGACGCTCGCGACGGACGGCACGAGCTCCATGGTGCTCTATCGGCTCATGCAGGGGTCGCGGGACCTGGGCGTCGCGCCGCTCGAGATGGTGTTCAACAAGCTGAACTCGTTCACCGGCTGCGTCATCGGACGCGGCGCCGAGTTCGGCCCCGGGTTCGTCCTCTTTCATTCTCACGGCGTCGTCATCAACGGGAAGGTGCGCGGCGGCGACAAGGTGCACCTGCAGCACGAGGTCACGTTGGGCGACAACGGGTACGGAGAGACCCCCGTGCTCGGCAGCAACATCCTCATCGGAGCCGGCGCCAAGGTCATCGGGCCGATCACCGTGGGCGACGGCGCTCGCATCGGCGCGAACGCGGTCGTCGTGAAAGACGTGGCGCCCGACACCACGGTCGTGGGGATCCCCGCCAAGCCTGTCGCGCGAAAGCACACCTGAGCGCCGCCTGGGCCCACACGCGCCCACAAGCGCACCGCGCTCCGCTCTCGGGAAAACATTGCCATGCGAACGCAATCCCGACGAAGATCGATGCTCGGACGCGTCAGCTCGGCGCGAGGAGGTCGCTATGCGTGGTTGCGCTCGTCTGATTTCGATCCTGACCCTCGTTGCCCCTGTTCTGGTCGCCTGCGGAGGTGACGGCGGCGGCGGCTCCGGTGGCGGCGATGACGGCACCGGAGCGTCGGGCTCGGGCACCGAAAGCACCGGCACCGGAAACCAGACAGGCACGAGCGGCTCGACCAGCACCGGCGTGATGCCTCAATGCACCCAGAACACGGACTGCCCGCTCGGCAGCGTCTGCGAAGGCGGGACCTGCGTGCCGGGCTGTGCGGACGACCAACCCTGCACCGCCGGCACGCTGTGCTGCGGCGGCAGCTGCTTCGATCCGGCGACGAGCCTCGAGCACTGCGGCACCTGCGACAACCCCTGCCCGACCGCCGCGAACATCGCGAGCACCTGCGAGATGGGGATGTGCGGCTTCGGCGACTGCGACCCCGGGTACAGTGACTGCGACGGGACGCCGGCGAACGGCTGCGAGACCGCCGGCGTGTGCGCCTGCACGCCGGGCGAGACGCAGCCCTGTTATTACGGCCCCGCCAACACCGAGAACGTCGGCACGTGCGTCGGCGGCACGCAGACGTGCAACACGCAAGGCACGGGCTTCGGAGCCTGCATCGGGCAGGTTCTCCCGGCCGACGAGATCTGCGCCGACGGTCTCGACAACGACTGCAACAACATCGCCGACGACTCCTACGACATGGACGGCGACGGCTGGACGACCTGCGACGGCGACTGCTGCGACGAGCCGGGAATCGCGTGCGCGGACCCGGTGCTCGTGAACCCCGGCGCGTTCGAGTTCGTCGGCAACTTGGTCGACGACGACTGCGATCCGGGGACGTCGGACGGGGCGGCTCCTCCGGCTTGCAGCACGGCCGAGAAGCTCTCGGGCGTGACGGCGCTCGAGGTCGTGAACGCGATGGACCTCTGCCAGACCACCACGCAGAACCCGCCGTTGCCGCAGAAGAAGTGGGGCGTGATCAGCAGCGAGTTCCGGCTGGCGAACGGAGCCGCGCCGAGCTCGGGGCAGCTCACGAACATGCAGAGCTACCAGGCCGCGATCATGACGATGTACGGCAACGCGAGCAACGTCGCGCAGCTAGGTCCGACCTTCGCCGGGATCTCGAGCGGCCGCATGCGCGACAGCGGTGACGCAGGCTACGTCGCGCCGAACGGCGGCACGGACTTCGGTTCCGACAGCCAGCCGCCCGCCGTCTACCTCGCCCAGCACGCCGGCGCATTGCCGTCCTCCTTCAGCTGCTACGGCAACTGCCCCGCAGGGGACGGCGCCAACGACTCCATCAACGTGCGCGCCGACATCCGCGTGCCCACGAACGCGCAGTCCTTCAGCTACAAGTTCCGCTTCTTCTCGTCGGAGTTCTGGACCTACTCCTGCACGGCGTTCAACGACTTCTACCTCGCGCTGCTCACGAGCGGCGCGGCGGGCATCCCCGCCGATCACAACATCTCCTTCGACAGCGCAAACAACCCCGTCAGCGTGAACAACGGCTTCTTCGACGTCTGCCAGGTGCGCGGCTGCCAGACCTGCCCTTCGGGCACGGGCGCGCTCGCCGGCACAGGAATGAACGCCTCCGCGAGCTCGGGCTTCGGAACCGGCGCGACCGGCGGCGCGACGAACTGGCTCACGACGACTGCGCCGATCGTCCCGGGGGAGACGATGACCATCGAGTTCATGGTGTTCGACGTGAGCGACAACATCCTCGATTCGCTCGCGCTGCTCGACGCGTTCCAGTGGTCCGTCACCCCGTCGGGCGTCGGAACCGTCGAGAACTGAGCGGACACACCGTCAGTTGCAGACCATCTGGCAGCCCATCTCCGCACAGGCGAACACGTCTTCGAGGGGCTGGGCTCCGGCCGGATACGCCGAATAACAGTCCTGCTGGCAGGTGAGATCGAACTGCCCGCAGCCAGCGAAGCAGCCCCAGAGGTCGGTGCAGTCCGACACCGAAAGGCAGGCGTTCATCTCGGCGTCGCAGCTCGTGTAAAGACACTCCTCGCAAGGCGACAGTGGCTCGCCCGCCGCGGGGCAAGCGGCGCTGCACGGGCCAGCACCACAGCCCGACACGAGGATCGCGTTCGAGATCGCGTCTGGGTACTGCTCCAGGCACGCCTGCGTGCAGGTCTCGTCGGAGCAGCCCTGCCAGCACGCGAAGAGCGCGAAGCAGCTCATGTTCTGCGTGCACTCGCACCAGGCGTCCGGGCACGCCGCTGCCACGCAGTCCTGGCAGGGAGACATGCTCGCACAGATCGTCTGCCCCGAGCTCGTCGACCCGGACCCGCTGCTCATCGATCCCGAGGATTGGCTGCCCGAGCTCTGTGACCCCGAAGATTGGCTGCCCGTGGAGCCCGACGACTGCGTCCCCGAGCTCTGCGAGCCGCTCGTCCCCGAGGACATCGAGCCCGTGGCCTGGCTCGCGCCCGGCCCTGGTCCGGGCTGCCCGCCGCCTGCCCCGCCGCCCCCCGGGCTGACGTCGACCTCGCTGCTGCACGCCGCGCCGAGCGCGAGCCCGACCGAGGAGAAGAGCAAGAGGTATCGGCGGTCGAGCATGCCAAGATTGTCCAACCGGGACGCGGCCGCCCGCAACCCGCGCGGAATAGAAACCCCGCGTCTTGACGTAGTTTGAGCATGTTCCCCAGGCTCCGAACCGCCCTCGCCGCCGCCGCCCTCTCGCTGGGCTCCGTCGGGTGCGTCGAGCCGGCGATCGGGCAGAACGCGCAAGGGTCTGGCGCGCCGAGCGGCGACATCCAGGCGGGCAGCACCGCGGAGGGCGATCCGGAGGGTGAGACATGCGAGGCGACGTGGCGTGCCGTCGCGGGCGCGCCCGAGGTGCCGGGCACCCGCGCGCTCTCCGAGAGGCGGGCCGCGTTCCTCGGCCGCGCGCGCGGCGCGGCCACCGTGCTCGTCCGGGAGCCGCGGGAGAGCGAAGGCGAAGCCGCCACGCGCGAGCGGCGGAAGCTCCTCGCCTCGCCCAAGGGCGTGCGCATCAACCGGATCGTGGCGCAGCTCAAGAACGACAAGGAGACGCTCCGCGCGGTCGTCCTACGCGAAGGCTACCTCTTCGCCGACGAGCCGGAGGACGCGTTCGAGCTCGAGGCTCGCGTCAAGCTGACAGATCTGTTTGATTCACCGCGCCTCGTCCTCGAGCGCGGCGAGGAGACTTTTGCGCTCGAGCGCAAGGAAAACCAGGACAGGCGCTGGGCAAAAGCTGGCCCCGAATACGTGTTCGCCAGCGGCAAGAGCGCCGGGAAGCCCGCCAAGATCCAGCTCCTGGATCGCGTCCGCGTCGACGGCGAGACGGCCGGGCCGCCCCTGCACCGCGACATCCTCGCGTTCACGAGGCGCGAGGGCCACGACCGTATGGAGATCGTCCGGCTCACCGAAGACGCCATGCTCACGAAGCTCCGCTTCGGTGAGACCTGGGTGCGCGCCGTGGTGAAGAGCGACGGCCCCAAGCTCACCCTCGGCTGCATCGCCGAGCCGAAGGAGACGCGCGATCGCGTGCGCTCGTTCCTCGCCGAGACGGCCTGGAAGAGGAGGGCCGAGGCGAACATGCGCGCGGCCGTCTCTGCGATGGTCGACGAGGCGCTCCCGTTCGATCGTCCGCGCGAGGAAGAAGGGCCGGACAAAGACGGCACGATCCGGCCGCACTGGCTGGCCGCTTACCTGATGGGCCGTCAGTCGTTCGTCGTCGACGACAAGACCTACGCGGTGTTCCTGCCGGACGGTCGTCCGCACCCGCCGCAGGTCTGCGTCGACTTCGTCCTCGACAGCTTCGAGCGCGCCTCCGGCGCCTGGTTCACCCCGCGCGGCGAGAAGCCGCGCCGGATCGAGGGCGAGCTCGACATCTCCGACTACGAGCCGGAGAACGTGCGCGGCGTGCTCGGCTTCGGCAAGTTCGCCGAGGAGCACCCGGAGCTCTTCGCGTTCCGACGCTTCGAAGGCCCCGAGCGAATCCCGTTCGCGAATCGCCAGGGCTTCTTCACGTTCCTGGCGGAGCACGCGCACGAAGTGAGGGCCGGCGACGTGCTGGCGATACAAGGGCTCAAGCGCGACAACCGCGTCCATCAGCACGCGATCCTGCTGGAGGAGGTCGACCCGCTGACCGGCTTCCCCTTCGGTCTCGCCGACCAGATGAAGGCGCCGCGCCGGCGAAGCTGGGAGGGGATCATGGCGGAGGCCCCGAAACGCAGCCTCCTCTTCCGAGCGCGCCCGCTGGACGTCATCTTCCGGAAGATGGCGCCCGAGCCCCGCGCTCCGTGAGCCCCGCTCCCGCGATCCGGCCCACGTGGTATAGGGCGGGCTCGATGAAGCGCGAAAAAAGGCTGACCAAGAAAGAGCGTAAGGCCATCGCAGGCCCGCGGCCGCAGCAAGCGGCGCCGGCCCACCACCACCAGCACATCCACTGCGTCGCCTGCGGCAAGCACCTCGACGACGAGATGTTCGAGGACCCTGCGACGGCGACCTGGATCGCGTGCCAGCACCACAGCCAGTTCCCGACGTGCATCGCGTGCCGTGAGAAATCGCAGGCGCTGCTCGACGAGCACGACAGGACCGGCCAGCCGGTCCGAACCGCGTCTGCCTGGCATTGAGCGCGACGAGCCGAGCCACGCGAGAGCGTCTGATCGTCGCGGTGGTCGTCGCCGTCACGGCGATCGCCGCGCTCCTCGTCGCCACGCGGGTTCGGCTCAACCCCGACGTCGTCGCGCTGTTGCCGTCGCGCGGTGACGCGGCCCTCCTCGCGCGCTACCTCCGCGGCTTCGGCGGCGGGGGCGTGAGCGTGGTCTTGATTCAAGGGCCCGACGCGGCGGAGAACGAGGCCGCGGCGCTGGACACGGCCGACGCGCTTCGAGGCCTGCCGAGCGTCTCGTTCGCGCGCGCCCGGCTGGACGCGGGCGGCTCCCCCGATCCGCTCTTGCTCTGGCGCATCGCGGACGCGCCGGCGCGCAAGCGGCTCGCCGAGGCCCTCACCCCGGAAGGCATGCGCGAGCGTCTCGCGGGCACGCGCCAGCTCCTCTTGGCGCCCGGCTCGGGTGGAGCCACCGAGCGGCTGGCCAAGGACCCGCTCCGCCTCGCGGAGCTCGTGGTGGGCGGCGAGCGCGCCGTGAGCTCCGGCGTCAGCACGCGCGGGGACGGCTACTTCGCGACCGACGACGGCTCGAGCCACCTCGTCGTCGTCAAGCCGAAGGGCCAGGCGCTGCGCGGCGCGGAGGCGGCGGCGTTCACGGCCGACGTCGAGTCCGTGCTCGACCGGACCCGGGCCGCGCACCCGTCGGTCACGCTCGGGATCACGGGGCCCCACGTGGTGGCGGCGCAGATGGAGTCGCTCCTCCGCGCCGACCTCACGAGGAGCGGTGTGCTCTCGAGCGTGCTGGCGAGCATCGCCTTCGCGCTCGTGTTCCGCCGCGTCCGCGCGCTCTTCGCCATCCTCCCTCCGCTCGCGCTCGGAACGTTGTGGACCGCGGCGCTCGCGGCCTTCTGGCCCGGAGGCATCAGCGCCATCGCGGTGGCGTTCACGTCGGTCGTCGTGGGCGTCGGCTTCGACACCGGCGTACACGTCTACGCCGCGCTCCTCGACGCGCGCAGGCGCGGGCTCTCGCCCGCGGACGCAGCACACGCGGCGCGCGCCCATACCGTCCGGCCCGTCCTCGTCGCGGCGACGATCGCCGCGGTCGCGTTCGGTAGCCTGGCGCTCTCCAGCGTGGACGCGCTCGCCCAGCTGGGCCTTTTGTGCGCCGCCGGGGAGCTCCTCACCGCCCTGGCGATCGTGGCGGTCACGCCGGCCATCGGCTCGCTCCTCGAGCGAGGTGAGCCGCCGCCGCCACGCGGCGCGGGTGTGTTCCGATCTCTCGCGCGGCTGACGGGCACGCGCTCGCGCGCGGCGGTCGCCGCCCTCGTCGCCGTCGTCCTGGGGGGCTCCGTCTTCCTGACGGGTGTACACGTCTCGGACTCGCTCGTCGCCGTCCGGCCGAGCAAGCTGGCCGCCCTCGACGTGGAGCGCGAGATCTTCCGTGTCTTCGGCGGAAGGCCTCAGCCCTTCATCGTCCTCGTCGCGGATCCCTCGCGTGACGAGGCCATGCACCGCGCCGACCTCTTGGCCGAAGGGCTCGCGACGAGCCCCATCGTGGATCGTGTCGACGCGCTCGTCTCGGTCATCCCCTCGGTGGCCACGCAGAAGGCCAGGCTCGCCGAGCGCGACGCCCTCGACTTGCCGTCACGCGCCGCCGACCTCGAGCGCGCGTTGCGAGACAAGGGCTTCGCGGTCGGCCGCTTCGGCGCGCCGCTCGAGGCGATGAGGTCGCCGCCCCAGGAGGTCCTCACACCCGACGAAGCCCTGTCGGGCGACGCCGGCGTGCTCGGTGCGCGTTACCTCGCGGAGGACACCGGAGAGCACCTCGCCGCGCTCCACGTCCACTTGAAAGGCGGCGCGCAGGCCCGCGATCTGAGCGAAGCGGTCGCCGCGATCGACGAGCGCGCCGGCGTGACCGGCTACGCGAAGCTCGAGGTCGACCTTCGCGAGGCGCTGGCCGGTGACATGCCGCGTATCGCCCTGGTGGCGAGCGCGCTCGTCGTCCTCCTCTTGGCGGCGAGCCTGCGCCGCGCGCGCGAGGTCACAATCGCCATGGGCGTCCTCGTGGTCGGGGTCGCCGTCCTGCTCGCCCTCGCCAGCCTCCTCGGCTTGCCGCTCCACATCTACTCGGCGCTCGTGATCCCGGTGCTGCTCGGGATCTCGGTGGACGAGGCGATGTTCCTCCTCCACCAAGCCCGAGACGCCGACGCGGACGGACCGGACCCCATCGAGCAAGCGCTCGTCGTGGAGGGACGGCCGGTCGTGACGACCGCGCTCACGACGTCCGCCGGGTTCGTGGCGCTGGCGCTCTCGGGGTACGAAGGTCTGCGGCACCTCGGGATCGTGGGTGCGCTCGGCAACGCCGTCACCCTCGTGGTCGCGCTGTTCCTCGTGCCGGCCGGGCTGCGCCTCCTCCGGCGATGACCCCGTTGCCCGCCCGCGTCATCCTGCTACGTTGCGAAGCCCGGCGACGGAGGACCCCATGTGGCGCTTCGACAACGATGACGACGACGACAAGAAGAAGGAAACTCAGGGCTCGGAATCCGATCGCCTGACGAACAAGCTCATCGATGCGCGCGCGCTCATCCTGGCGGAAGAGGTGAGCGACAAGCTCTACCGCCACGTGGCGATGATGCTGACCATCCTGGAGCGCAAGGACCCGAAGGCGCCCATCACCGTCTACATCAACTCGCCCGGCGGCTCGGCGGACTCGGGCTTCGCCATCTACGACCTGTTCCGGTTCTCGCCGTGCCCCATCATCACGGTGGCGAACGGCGTGGTCGCGTCCGCGGCCGTGCTGATCTATCTCGGCACGCCGAAGGAGCGCCGCGTTTCCCTCCCGAACGCGCGGTTCCTCTTGCACCAGCCGTCCACGGCCATGCGCGGCCAGGCGACCGACATCGACATCACCGCGCGCGAGATCCTCAAACTCCGGTCGCGCTACAACCAGATCGTCCAGGAGACGACTGGCAAGCCGCTCGAGAAGGTCACGAAGGACAGCGATCGCGACTTCTGGCTCACCGCCAACGAGGCGGCGGACTACGGCCTCGTCGGCCGAGTCATCCAGCGACGGGGCGAGCTGGAAGAGCTCGCTCGCTGATCTCGCCGGGCCGAGCGCGCTGTATCCTCGCGGGTGTGCGTCACCCCGCGATCGCGCTCGGCCTCGTCGTGTCGTTCCTCGCCTCACCCCTGTTCGCGCAGGGCAAACCCGACACACCTGCCGAGAAGGACAAGCCGAAGGCCGCCCCCGCGGCGCCGGCTCTTTCCCCCGCTCCCCTCACGCCGGCCCGCACCAAGCCCGCCGTCGTGACCGTCGCGGAGGCGCTCGCGAGCTCCGTCCCCAAGATCGACGGGACGGTGGTCGTGGCCGTGGGCCCGCTCGAGAGCGACGTGAAGGCGCCGCGCGCCGAGTCGCTCGCGACGCTCGTCGCCGCCCAGCTCGCAGGAAGACGCGGCTGGAGCGCACCGAAGAAGGCCGAGCCGATCGAGGGCGCCATCGTCCGAGCGCGACGAGCCGCGGCCGTCGTCTACCTGAAGCCCCGGATCGAACGAGGTCGGCTGCTCGTGACGGCCGACGTGCACCCCGTTCCACCGACGGTCTGGGCACGTGTCCGCAACCCCTCACCAGGCCCGGTGGCCCACGCGTTTGCGGAGGCACCGATCGACGCGGAGGTGCGCAGCCACCTCGAGCCCGTGCCCCTCACCGCGCCGCTCGCCGTCACGCGCGGGCAGACGTTCGAATCCCATGTCATCGGCCTCGCGTGTGGCGATCTGGATCGCGACGGCGGGCTCGAGATCGTCAGCGTCAGCCCCGAGCTCGTGAGCCTGCTCCGCATCCGCGACGGCAAGGCTGCGCCTCAGAAGGCGCGGCCGTGGCGCGAGCTCTCCCCGATGGATCCGACGCCGCTGCGCGAGCCGGTCGCGAGCGCGCTCGTCAGCTCGCCGCTGCTCGACGATCCGTACACGACGCGAGACGTCGTGGTCTCCATCACCGATCGATGGCGCGCGACCCGGCTCGACTCGGCGCTCGATCTCCTCGCGGGCTACGTCGGGTTCGCGGTGCCCGACGGCGGCTCGTATTCGTGCACGAAGCTCGACGCCCCGACGATCACGGGGCCGCTCGAGGCTTGCTCCGACAAGACGCTGGAGCGCCGGCGCGCCTCGGTCGGCGGGCGCTACGACGCCGTCGCCGGCGCTTCTCTGGTCGGCGCGGACGGCAAACCCTACGAGATCTGGGCCGGCCGCGAAGACGGGGTGGTGGAGATCTTCGACGACGCCGGGCACCGCACGAAGCTCACCCCCGCGGGCGCGCAGCTCGCGGTCGGCGATCTCGACCAGGACGGTCGGCCCGAGATCCTGACGAGCCTCGACGTGGAGCGCGGCGCCACCGACGCCGTCGTCGTCTACACCTGGGATCGCTCGGCCAAGGCGCCGGCGGAGCAGCTGCGAATGCCCGTCGCCGCCGGCGTGCAGGCCCTCGCCGTATGCCCGCCTGACGGGCCGGGGAGGTCCACCTTCCTCGTGGCGACGCCCGCCGAGATCCTCGTAGCAAAATGACGACGTTGTCACGCCGCTCCCTGGTCGTCGGCGCCGTCGCGTGTGCGCTGGGGGGGCCATCCGTCGCGCGCGCGCTCGGGAGGACGCCGAGCGGCGGCCGCCTCTCGTTTGCGGTGCCGTGGTCGCTCGCCTCGATCGATCCACACGATCTCACCAGCGCGGGCGCCGCCCTCTTCGGCGCCGCGCTGTTCGACACCCTCGTCGTCCCCGACGCTCGGCTCGGCTTTCGTCCGACGCTCGCGGAGGCCTTGCCCGCGACGGAGCCCGGCGTGGGGACCGTCCTGCGCCTCCGCCCGGGGCTACGGACTGGCTCGGGGAAGCTCCTCACCGGGCGCGACGTGGTGGCGAGCATCAAGCGCGCGCGTGCCCTCGGCGGAGCGGCCGTGCTCGATCCGCTCGGCGACGTCTCGGTCCACCCGAAGGAGCCGCTCACGATCTTGCTCAAGGCGAACCCTGCGATCGCCACGCGCGCGCTCGCGTCGCCTCTCGCCGCGCTCGTCCCGCTCGGCTTCGATCCGACCCGACCGGACGGGACCGGCGCGTTCACGGCGACGCGCACAGCCGGCTCGCTCCTGTTGACACGCAACACGAGCGCCGCGATGGGGCCCGCGTTCCTGGACGAGATCGCCGTTCAGGAGGCCGGCGACCTGCAGGAGAGCCTTCGCGACTTCGAGGCGGGGAGGCACGATCTCGGCTGGCTCGGGCTCGGCCTCTTCGGCAGTCGCGCGGGCGCGCAGAAGTTCGAGCTGGGCTCGGCGGGCTTCTTGGTCGTCGCGGCCTCGGGAGACGGCGGGTCGATCACGAAGCCCGGCGCGCTGCAGCGCCTGCTCGACCTCTTGCCGCGCGCACGCCTCGCGCACCTCGGCCTGGGGCCCGTCCCCGAGGGGTCGGACTCGGTGAGCTGGGACGAAGCACCCATCGACGTGTGGGCCGACAGTCGCTCGGCCCACCTCCTCGAGATGGCGAAGACGCTCGCCGATATCCTCTCGAAGCCTGGCCACGAGGTCCGCGTCCGGCGCGGGACGTCCAGCGAGATCGCCGCCAAGCGCAAGCGAGGCGAGCCCATGCTCTCGTGCCACGTGGTGCGCCCGACCGGCCCGGGCGCAGCCGGGATCGCGACGGCGCTCGGGACGTTCGACGATCCCGGTCGCGCGAAGGACGTCGCCCAGCGACCGCCGCGCGGCGCGTCGGCCCGAGAGATCGCGCGAGAGCTCAAGGTGGGCGTGATGGGCGAGCTCAGGTTGACCGGCGGCGTCATGCCGACGCTGAAGATCGCCAAAGGTCCGGGCGGGACCTGGGATCTCGGCGCGACCTTCCGGAAGAAGAGCTGAGGGTGCGTGTGGTCACCGAGCGGCGCCGAGGACGCGGCCGGCGACGCCGCTCGAGACGTCCGGGCGCGTGGCGCCCTCCGCAGCCCGCTTGAGCCCCTCGACCATGCGCTGCGTGTCCTTGCACAGCCGCGCGCGCAACCGGAAGACCCCACCGAACCGGCTCAACGCCTCGCGCTGCGGCTCGTATTCGACCACGACGATGGCGGTGCTCCGCCCGGCGCCGCACGGCTCCACGCCGAGGGTGAGCTTGGCGGACGCGAGCGGGAGCGTCGTGCTGGTGACCTCGGTCGTGAGCCAGCTCCCCTCGGCCCAGTCGATCACGCGCTCGTCGAACCGCCCGTCTTCGCCGGCGAGCCAGCTCTGTCGCTCCGCGCCGACACCTCGCCGCGCCGCGCCGACGAGCCGCGATCTCGCGAAGAGGGGGTTCCAGTCCGCCTCGAGATCGGCCACGAGGCGCCAGACGGCTGCCGGGGGAGCGAGGACGTCGGCGGCGTGGGTGACGCTGTACATGACTGGATTGTGGGGTCGGCGCGCGGGCTCGTCCCGTAAAGAAGTGTGCAGAAAGCTAACGTGGCGTCGCAGGCAGCGGCTCGATTCGAGCCGGCACGTATTTGTGCCAGGGCGTTCCGACGAAGGGATCGCGGTCTTCGACGGCCGTGAGCTCGTTCGGCGCCGCGCCCACGGCCTCGACGCCGGCGTCCGCCGGGTAGTCGGTGCCCAGACCGTTGGGGAGGGACACGTGGCCCGGCTGCATGGAGTCCGAGATCTCCACCGAGACGACGAGCGAGCCGCGTTTGGTCGTCAGGCGGACGGCCTCGCCGTCGCCCACGCCGAGCCGCGCGGCGTCGGCGGGGCTGATGCGCAGCGCGCCCGCGGCGTCTTTCTTCCGCCAGGCCGGGTCGCGGATGATGGTGTTGGCGGTGAACGAGCGCCGCTCCCCGGCCGAGAGAACAAACGGGAAGCTCGGGTCGAGCGCGGGCGGCGGCTCGCCTTCGAGGCGCCGCAGCTCGGCGATCATGTCGGGGAGGTCGAGGTGGAGCTTGCCATCCGCGGTCTTGACCCGGCCGAGCACGTCGGGCCACTCGCCGACCGCAAACACGACACCTGACGCGTTCGTCATGATTGCGCGGAACAGCGCAAGCGCCGCCTCCATCGGAGCCCCGGCGAACCCGGCCCGAGCGAGGGCCTGGGGGCTCTCCATCGCCATGCGGAAGCAGAGCCCGAGGACCACCGCGCCTTCGCGCACGTCGTCCGGCACATCCATCGTGCGGTAGAGGAGCACGGGAGCCTGCGCGGAGAGCCGCGGGTCGGGCAAGACCGTCGACAGGAACACGCCGGCGTACGCCTCGAGGCCCTCGCGGGCGGCGGCGCGCAGGGGCGCGTAGTCCGCCTCGGTGACGACCCCGAGCGCCTCCGTGAGCCTCGCGTGAATCTCGGCCTCGGGCAGGCGCTCTTCTCCGGGAGGGAAGAGACGCGGCCGCAAATGGAAGTAGTTCTCCGGGAAGTCGAAGTTGAAGAACGTGGCCTCGGCCTTCTCGAACTGGGTCGCGGCGGGGAGCACGTAGTGGGCGAGCCGCGCCGTCTCCGACATGGCGACGTCGATCACGACGAGGGTGTCGAGGGCCGCGAGCGCCTCGCGCATCCGCTTCGAGTCGGCCAGGGAGTGCGCCGGGTTCGCCGCCTCCACGATCATCGCGCGGTAGCGCTTCGGGTGATCGGTGAGGATCTCTTCCGCGATCACGTTGCAGGGGACCAGCCCCGAGACGATCGTCGCGCCTGCGACGGGGCTCTTGCGCCGAGAGGCGCCCCCGGCGAGCGCGACGAGCGGGCTCGGGACGTAGTGTGTGCCCGGCCTGCCCACGCTGCCCGTGAGCGCGATGAGGACGCGATGCAGGTAGCTGACCAGCGTGGAGTGGTGGTTCATCTGCACGCCGAGGTCCTCGAAGCTGGCGAGGGCCTTCGCGCGGCCGATCGCGCCCGCGGCCTTTCGGACGAGGGCTTCGTCCACGCCCGCGCGGCTGCAGGCTTCGCCGATGCGCACGGCGCGCAGCGCCTCGAGAACGCCGGCCTCACCCGTGACCTTCGCCTCGAGGAAGGCGCGGTCGACGAGGTCCTCCTCGAGCAGGACGGCGAGCAGCGCGGAGAGCAGCCACGCGTCGGTCCCGGGCTTCACGGCCAGGTGGATGTCGGCGAGCTCCGCCGTCTCGGTCCGGCGCGGATCGACGACGATCAGCGTGCGCGCCGGGTCCTTCGCGATCTCTTTGAGGGTGACGCGCGCCCGCGGGATGGAGTGGGAGTGCCAGGGGTTCTTCCCGAGGAAAAGCGCCACGTCGCAGCGCTCGAAGTCCGCGCGCGTCGCCGTCCCCATCACGCGATCGCTGACCCAGAACTCGCCCGTCTTCTCCTGCGCGAGCGCGCTCGACCGGAACCACGAGCCGAGCGCCCGGCGGGTGCCGGTGCCGTACGCGCCGGGCAGGTGATTCCCCTGCCCACCGCCGCCGTAATAGAAGATGCTCTCGCCGCCGAAGGTGTCGCGGACGCGGGCGAGGCGGTCCGCCACCTCGCGAATGGCGGTGCTCCAGTCGATCTCCTCGAAGGTGCCGTCCGCGCGGCGACGGAGCGGCCGCTTCAGGAGGTCGCGACCGTGTTGATAGAAGTCGAGGCGATGAGCCTTCTCGCAGGCGTAACCTCGCGAGGACGGATGACGTTTGTCACCGCGAAGGCGGACGAGCCGGCGCCCGTCCTCCCCGCCGAGCTCGACCTCGACGCCACAGTTGCACTCGCAGAGGATGCACGCGGTCGGTTTCCAGGTCCCCATGTCGCCAACGGAGACATAGCACAGGGGCGGCCCGCCGACGACCGCCCCGCGACGAGGCGGTCCGGGGCCTCGAACAGACTGGCCGCGGCCGCGTCAGTCGACGAACTCGACCCCGGTGGCGACGATCTCGATCTTCGCGATGGCTCCGTTTTCGGTGCCGCCGCAGGCGTCTTTCGTGCCGCATTCGTTCTGCGGCTCGCCGCCCTTGACGACGCCCTGAACGATCGCGCGGTGTCCGTTCGACGAGCGCGGCACCGAGAAGGCGTGACCAGCCATCTTGATGTGCGCGCGCTTCTCGGTGTCGCCGATCTCCATCCAGCAGCCGGCCTTCTGGCACACCGCCTGGACGGTCCCCGTGGTCTTGATGGTCTTGTCGGCAAACCGGGCCGGCTCCGCCACGACGTCGGCGAGGGAGACCTCGTCGGCCGCGGTGATCTTCTCGCCGAAGGTCCGGCCCGCCATCGACGACGCGGCTCCCTGGGTGGGCGTCGTCGCGGCAATGGTGGAAGCGGTGGCCTTGGGCTCGGGCGCGGCTGTCTGATCTTGCGCGCACGCGGCGAGGAGGAGGAGGGCCGAGCTGGCGAGGAGAAGGTGAAGCCGAGGCATGGCGAAAGCCTGCCTCAAGTTTCCGTGCGCGCCAATCAGCCGCGCGCCAATCAGGTCGGGACGACGCCCGGCGGCGGGGCCGACTCGAGGCGGCCCTCGGCTTGCGCTGCCCGAATCGACCGGAACGTCTCGACGAAGCGGCGCGCCAGGGAGAGGTCGATGGGACCGCCCGCGCGCCCGTCTGCCCGCAAGCAGGAGCCGACGATGAGGCCGTGGGCGCGACGCAGGCTCGGCAGGGTGGCCTCCGTCACGCCGCTCGCGACGTAGACGGGCGCGGACACCGCGCGCAGGACCTCGTCGAGATCACGAAGCGCCACCTCCTTGCCGGTGCCGCTCCCGGTCACCAGCACCGCGTCTGCGCCGCCTCGATCGACCAGGTCGTGGGCCTCTTCCCCGACGGGTCGAGGCGCGAGCGGAGCCGAATGTTTGACGTCCACGTCGCAAAGAAGCCGCACGTGGGCCGCTCCGAGCGCGCGGCGCGCGCGGAGCGTGCGATGGGCCGCGCCCTCCACGAGCCCCTGGTCCGTGAGGCGGGCGCCGGTGTGCACGTTCACGCGGATGAAGGAGCCCCCCGCGGCGATGGCCACGGCGAGCGCGGCCTCGGCGTCGTTTCGGAGGACGTTGATGCCGAGCGGCAACATCGGCGCGGCGACCCGCGCGGCCAGCGCACACCGGGTCATCGCCGCGATCGTCACGGGCGCCACGCTGCGCGGCTCGAAGGGCGCGTCGCCGTAGTTCTCGATGATGATCGCGTCGAAGCCGGCGTCGGCGAGGATCTCAGCGTCCCGCCCGCACGAGGCGGCGGCCGCGGAGATGTCCCCGCCGTAACGCGGGCTCCCCGGGAGCGGCTTGAGGTGGATGACCCCGACGAGCTCGGGCAACGCGGCGAGCGGGGGAACGGAGGCGCCGGTCATGGGGCAGGAGGCGCGGCCGCCTCGGCGGCGGGCTTCTTCTTTTTCTTCTTCTTGGGCGTCGCGCTCTTGCCGCTCGTGTCGACAGCACCGTCAGGCTCGAAGAGGCTGGGCCCGCCGTCGGCGCCGTGCTCGGCGAAGAGCACGTCGGCGATCTCCACGAGCTTGTCGGCGACATCCGCGTCGAACGCGCCGTACACGGTGAGGGCCATGGCGTTCTTCTCGACGACGAGCCACGCGCGCGGCAGCTCGAAGAGGGAGTCGCGCACCTCTTCCGACAAGAAGTCGCGGATCGCCTGCGGATCGCTGCCGGCCCCCGGCGCGGCCTCGATGAGGAACTCCTCCGTGAACTCCGGGTCGTCCTTGAACTTGACGCCCGTGTTCTTGACTCGCTTGCCCTCGACGATCGGCAGCGGCTTGAGGGTGAACCGCGGCGCGGCGTCCTCGATCGCCATGATCACGGTGTAGAAGTCGCTCACGCTGTAGGCGTCCGCCTCGACGACGGCGAGGTACGCGAGGTTCTTCTTGAGCTGGTAATAACCGACCGGTCGACCCTCACCCACCACCGGCAAGAGCCGCGCGAGCTCCGGAGGGAGGGTGGAGACCGAGCGGAGAAGCTTCGTCACCTCGACGGCGCGCGCCTTCTTGTACGCCTCGCGGTACGGGTGCGTCCCCTCGTGAGGCAACACCTCGACCCGCGTCGGGAACAGGCGAAACGCCTCGAGCTCACGACGCGCGCGCGTGTTCGGACCGCTGGTCACGTAGGCCAGGAGCGCGATGCTCCCGAAGCCCGTGAACGCGAGCGCCTCGATGCCGCTCATGAGCGTCGCGTACACCGCCGTCACCAGGCACGCCGGAAACAGGAGCGCAGCGGCGCGGCGCATCGGCGTGCCGCGAAAGTAGACGAGGGCCGCGGCGACGAGAGCGGAGACACCGAGCAGGAGCAAGCCGGTCCCGACGGAGAACTCGAGGCTCATCCTGGCGTCGAGGTCCTGTTTCTCGACCGAGAGGCGCTGCACCGTCTCTTTGACTCGTTCGCTCGCGATCTTGGCGGTGATCGCGTCGAGCTGGGGCTCGAGCTTCGAAGCCATGCTGCGCAAGACGAGGCCCGCGACGGTGCCGACCGCCCCGGCCGCCCCGACGGGCACCGCGAGGGCCTTCTCCGACTCGTTCTGCTTCGCGGCAGCGTCGGCCACGACCTCCGCTCCGGGTGCCTTTTGTTCCGCCATCGAGGTTCGATGGACTAGACCGGCCGGCTCGTGGCGGCAAATGCTGCCGGTTGACTGCGCTGGCGGGCAGGTCCATCGAGGAGCCGATGAGGGCGGACGGGCGCTCGGACGAGGTCGCCGACGGTGTGCTGGAGGTGGCCCTCGACGCGCGCGAGCCGGTGAGCGCACGCAAGAGCGCGCTCGCCGAGGCGCTCACCGCCGCGACCGAGACCATCCTCACGCGGCCCGGCGTCCGCGTCGCGGTCCTCCACCTGGGCGCGAACGCAGCGGAAGAACAACCTCGCCCCGACACACGCGCGCGCGCCGAGGCCGAGTGTCGAGCGGAGCAAGCCGCGGTGGAGCGACTGGCGGCGCTCCCCGTCCCGGTGGTCGCGCACCTCTCGAATCGCGTCACGGGACCGCTCTTCGAGATCGCCGTCGCCTGCTCGGCGCGCGTCGCCTCCCCCGGCACGCGGGTTGGCCTCGATGATCTGGCCGTCGGCCTCGCCCCTCGGCTCGGAGGGCTCCGGCGCATCATGCAGCTGGCCGGTCTCGACGTCGCGGTGGAGCTCGGGGCCCGGGGGACGATCGTCGACGCGGCGCGCGCGCAGGAGCTCGGGCTCGTGGACGCGATCGCCGACCAAGAGAGAGCGCGCGACCGAGCGCTCTCCTTCATCTCGCTGCCTCGCGCCGCGTCGAGCCGGGCCCGTTCGCTCGGCGCGAGCCCGCGGATGCGTGCGCCGATCGGCGATCTGCGCGCCGCGCTGCACGCCAGGCACGACGTCGGGTTCCCCGCGGAGCTCGCGATCGTCGACCTGCTCGAAGCGATCTGCGACGGCGAGGACACCGCGGCGCGCGAGGTGCACAGCTTCGGTGAGCTCGTCCTCTCGACGACCGCTCGGAACCTCCGAGCGCTCCGTCGCGCGGCGCGCTCGTCTGATGTCTCGAGCCTCGAGCCGGGCGCCACGAGCCCCTTGGTCACCAGGCTGCTGACGCACGGCCTCTCGTACGCGGCCGACGCGGCGGCCGTGTCCCGGCCCAACGAGACGTTCGTCTGGCGGATCTTCGAGCCGCTCCACCAGGAGGCACGGGCCCTCGTGAAGGATGGCGTCGCACCTGCTCGGGTGGAGACGGCCCTCGCCGATTGGGGTCTGGAGCGGGAGCTGCGTCTCGGACCGGGGGCGGGCCCCGGCACGAAGATGGCGCGCGAGCTGATTCAGATGCGCTGCGTTCTCCCGCTCGTGGCCGAGGCGCTCCGCGCCCTCGAAGAGGGTCGGATCTCGAGCGCCGAACAAGGCGACGTGGCCTCCGTTTTCCTTGGCGGATTCCCCGCGTTCCGCGGCGGCGTCTTTCGCTACGTCGACGACGTCGGCGCCGCGGAGCTGAGAGACAGGCTCCGCGTCTTCGCTCGGGATTTCGGGCCCCGGTATGCTCCGCCCGCGTCGCTCGAGCGCCTGGCTCGTGACGGCGGACGCATCCACGCATCCACCTGAGGCCAGCGGAGGTCGCCCGGGGCGCACCCATCGCGGCCCCTCGCGCAGAACCTGCCGACCATTCCGTTGCGGGTCCAACGAGCGTCGCGAAACGTAACGGGCATAGTTGCTGCTCGGGGCTTCAGCCACTACCTCGGAGTGCCGTCCAGATCTTGGACGACCCCATGATAAAGGTGCTCAATACCAGGCCAATCAAACTGCCGCCTGGTTTGGGGGCTGAATGCTGGCGCGAAGCAACGCAATCGAGCTTTCGAGCGATTCGACTCTGACAAGGGCGATCTGCGACGCCGCCGCCGATGCCATTTTCGTCAAGGATCTCCAGGGTCGCTACACCTACGTGAACCCGAGCTGCGCTCGGCTGTTCCACGCCACGCCGTCCGAGATGATCGGGACGACCGACGATGAGTGGTTCGGCGCCGAGGTGGGCGCTCGCCTTCGCGCGGAGGATCGAGAGGCCCTCGCGCGAGGAGAGACCCACATCGAGGAGACACACAGGATCGACGACGGCGTGCGGGTCTTCTCCACGACGAAGACGTCTCTGGTCGACGCTGGCGGGACCGTGCTCGGGGTCGTGGGGATCGCCCGCGACATCACGGCGAGCGCCGGCCAACGCCGCGCGGTCCTCGCCGAGCGAGACCTGTTCGCCACGATGGCGTCCGTCGTCCCCGCGGCTTTCCTGTCCTTCGTGGCAAACGCCGACGGCACGTATGCCGTGCCATTCGCTTCGCCGTCGGTCGCGGCGCTGTACGGCTCGACCCCGGAGGAGCTCCGGGACACCCCCCTCCTCTTCTTTCAGCGCATGCACCCGGCCGACATCCGGCGGGTCCGCGAGGAGCTGGACGTGTCGGCACGGGAGCTCACACCATTCCGGAGCGACTACCGGCTCGACCACCCGGAGCGAGGGGAGATCTGGATCGAGGTCGCGTCGGGTCCCATTCGCCAACCCGACGGCGGGACGCTCTGGCACGGCATCGTCCTCGACATCACCGAGCGCAAGCGGGTCGAGCGCCAGCTCCGAGAGCAGAAGGAGATGCTCGAAGGGATCGCCTCGAGCTCTCCCGGCGCGATCCACACCTTCCAGATGGACGCGGACGGCGAGTTCTCCTTCCCCTACGTGTCCGACGCGATGAGGCACATCTACGGGATGTCGAGCACGGAGATCTCGCGCTCGACCGAGAGGGTCTTCGCGCTCATCCACCCCGACGACCGCGAGCGTGTCAACCAGCTCATCGAGCGGTCCGCCGAGACCATGACGCCTTGGCGATGCGAGTTCCGCGTGAACAACCCGCTGCGCGGCGAGATCTGGGTCGAGGGGCACTCCTGCCCCACGAAGGCTCCCGGCGGTGGCATCTCCTGGCACGGCGTCCTGCTCGACGTGACCGATAGAAAGCGCGTCGAGGCGGAGCTCCTCGCCTCCGAGTCGACGCTTCGCGCCGTCGTCGAGACGGTGCCCGACTTTCTCATGCTCGTCGAACGCGACGGCAAGATCTCGTTCATCAACCACGTGCTGCCTGGCCTCACCAAGGAGGACGTGATCGGAAAACACGCGTCCGTCTTTCTCGCTCCGTCCATGGGGGAGGCCGCCATGGAGGTGGTCAACCGGGTGCTCACGACGGGAACGCCGGAGGTCTACGACGCCAAGGCGATCGTCCCGGGCGGCGAGTACCGGTGGTTCGAGACCCGCATCGGCCCCGTGATCCAGGACGGCCAGGTCGTCGCCGTGGCGCTCGCCACGACAGACGTGACGGATCGCAGGCTCGCCGCCGAGAAGATCCAGGCCTCCGAAGCCGCGCTGCGTTCGGTGCTCGAAACCACGCCCGACCTCATCCTCTCGGTCGACCGCGACGTGAGGATCCGGTTCATCAACCACGTGATGCCGCACCACGATCGAAGCCAGATCATCGGCACCGACGCCCTGGCGTATCTGAGCGAGGAGACGCGCAAGCTCGCCGAGGAGAAGATCCGGCACGTCTTCGAGACACGCCAGATCGAGTCCTACGAGGCGGAGCTCTCGGATCCGGCGGGCCCGCGGTGGCTCGCCACGCGCGTGGGCCCAGTCGTCGAGAACGATGTCGTGGTCGGCGCCACCCTCACCGCGACCGACCTGACCGAGCGAAAGCACATGGAGAGTGCGCTCCGCGCGAGCGAAGAGCGCTACCGCATGCTCATGGACTTCTTGCCCGAGCCGGTGTTCTTGAACGTGGAGGGCAAGATCGCCTTCTGCAACCCGGCCTTCGTCCGCCTCATGCGGGCGAGCTCGGCCGAGCAGCTCCTCGGCCTCTCCCCCTTCGACGTCTTCCACGCCGACGACCACGAGAAGATCCGGGAGCGAATCGCGATGATGGCGGCCCGAAACGAGCCTGTCGCTGCACGCGAGGAGCGGATCGTGGCGATGGACGGGACCGAGCGGCTCGTGAGCGTGGTGGCCACCCCCGTCGTGGACAAGGACCAGGGCGCCATCCTCGTGGTGCTCCACGATCTGACGGAGAAGGAGAAGACCGAGCGCCTCCTCGCGTCGGTCCTCGAGAGCGCGAGCGACGCGATCGTCACGATCACGGCGGAGGGCGAGATCCTCACGATCAACGCCACCACGTCGCACATGTTCGGCTACACCGCGGAGGAGCTCGTCGGAGAGAACGTCAAGCTGCTCATGCCGGAGCCGCACCGCGCCGAGCACGACGGCTACCTCCGGCGGTTCCGGCAGCGGGGCGCCTCGACCGTGATCGGCCGCGAGCGGGAGGTCACCGGGCTCCGGAAAGACGGCCAACTGTTCCCCATCGAGCTCACGGTCAGCGCCTTCCGGCTCAACGGCAAGCAACATTACACCGGCGTCATCCGCGACATGACCGAGCGCAAGAAGCTCGAGGAAGAGTTCCGGCAGGCCCACAAGATGGAAGCCTTCGGCCAGCTCGCGGGCGGCGTAGCGCACGACTTCAACAACCTCCTTACCGTCATCATCGGGGAGAACGAGCTCCTCGCCGGCGAGATCGGGGACAACGAGGAGGCCGCAGCGTCGCTGACCGCGGTCGCCGAGGCCGCCGATCGCGCCGCCTCCCTCACCCGCCAGCTCCTCGCGTTCAGCCGCAAGACGGTGCTCGAGCCCAAGATCCTCGACGTGAACGCGGTCGTCCGCGAGACCGAGAAGCTCCTCAGGCGCCTGATCGGCGAAGACATCCAGCTGTCGACGCGCCTCACCCCCAACCCCGTCCACGTGCACGTCGATCCCGGCCAGCTCACGCAGGTGCTGATGAACCTCGCCGTGAACGCACGGGACGCGATGCCGAAGGGCGGCGAGCTGGAGATCCGCACCTGGCCGGTGGTCGTCGAAGACGACAGCGTCTACGAAGATCTGTCACCAGGGCGATACGTCGCGATCTCCGTTCGCGACTCCGGCGTCGGGATGCCGGAGGAGGTGCGTCGTCAGGTCTTCCAGCCGTTCTTCACGACGAAGGAGATCGGCAAGGGGACCGGGCTCGGTCTCGCGGTCGTGCACGGCATCGTCGCGCAGAGCGGCGGCACGGTGCGGGTCCAGTCGGAGCCGGGTGTCGGGACCATCTTCGAGATCCTGCTCCCCGCGGCGCGCTCCACCTGGCTCGACAACCCCGACGATCGCGATCGAACCTCGCGCCCGCCCATCGAGACCATCCTCGTCGTCGAGGACGACGAGGCGGTGCGAAAGTTCGCGATGCGTGTCCTCTCGATGCGCGGCTACCGGGTCCTCCTGGCGCCGGACGGCGCGACGGCCGTGACGATGCTCGAGTCCCACGCCGCGCCCGTGGACCTCGTCCTCACCGACGTCGTCATGCCGGTGATGGATGGCACCGAGCTCGGCGAGCGCCTTCGGGACCGCTTTCCCGAGACGAAGCTGCTGTACGTGAGCGGGTACACCGCCGACGCGCTGCTGCTCCGCGGGCTCGAGAGCGACACCGTCGACTTCCTCGCCAAGCCGTACACGCCGAGCACGCTGGTGCAGGCGGTCGAGCGGGTGCTCGCCCGACCTTGATGGCTCCGGGCCACGATCCTGGGTAGAGTCCTCGCCGTGTTGTCGACCGACGTCCGGTTCGAGGGGTTCACGCAGAGCGATTGGTCGCGCTTTCTCTCGTTGTTCCGGCCCCGGATGGCGAGCGGAGTCGAACGAGACCCGGACCGCGCGCAGGGCGGCATCATCGCGGTCGTGGGCGAGGGCCGCCTCCGCAAGCTCGTGCACACGCAGGCGGGTCGCCTGCGCCTGGAGGACGTGTCCTCGAGCTGGCCGCTCACCGTGGAGGAGCTCGCTCGACGTCACAACGCGAGCTGGGGCATGACGATCGAGACCGGCGCGCTGGAGAACGTCATGGAACGGTTCGGCGCGCGGCTCCGCCGCGGGGACGGGCTGACCGCACAGGTCGTGCTCCTCGTGTCGCTTGTCCGGGACGAGATGGCCGCGGGACGGATCCACGTCTGGCCGGTACGGCTGGCTGGCTTGCCCGTCCCGACCGTCGGGATGATCGAGGCCACGCTCGACGCGGTCTGCCCGCGCAACCACGCCATCGCCCTCGGGCTCTTCGACGCCGGGGACCTGTGGACTGCCATCGCGCTCAGGCGCGGCACGTCCGGGGCCTTCGATTGGATCCTCGGCCCCGACGAGCTCCGGCGCGACATGGGCCTGCTCGCGGGGGACTGGCGGCGGGACTACCGCCACCTCGCGCGCGCCCTCGAGGACAAGGTCGGCCCGCTGGCCCTCGGCGTGTACGCGGAGGCGTCCACCTTCCGCGACCTCGAGGTCGACCCCAACCCTGGCGCGTGGGCCCGCGCCGTCGCCATTCGCGACGTCATCCTGTCGCCCGTTCCGCTTGCGCTCACCGTGCCCCTCGGCATCGACGCGGGGCGCGCGGCGTTCTCCGCCATCCGCGGGCTGACGGAGCGCGCGCAAGGCCTCGGGGTCGTGAGCCCCGTGGTCTCGCTCTTCCGCGAGACGCTCGGGCAGGTCGCCGCGGTGGTCGGGCTCGAACGCGACAACGAGGGCGGGTTCGGCTTCGACCCGCTCGAGATCCTCCGCCGGCTCCTGTCACGCGAGAAATAAGACGGTTCCGTCAGTCTTCTCGCGAGGCGGCGTTCTCCTCGGGGGAGATGATGATCTCGTTGATGCGCGCGCGGAGCGCCTGGAGCGGCGCGACGAGCGGGCCCAGCTCGTCGATGGCAAGGGCGCGGGCCTCGAGGTCGGTAGAGGCATCGGCTATCAGCGCGGCGAGCTGCCACATTCGGGGCCTGTCGGCGACCGGCACGTCGGCCTGGATCGTCGCCATGTCCGCTCGGAGTGTCGCCACTTGTACGAGCGCGGCCCCGAGCGACGACTCGCCCTTCTCGGTCGCCACGAGGAGCTTGCAGGCGAAGCGCCGGCACGGCCCCGGGCGCTCCTCATAGGCGGAGCAGCCCGATTCGTCGAGGAGAGGGCAAGGCTGCGCAAAGGCCGAGCCCATCGGCGTCTCGACCAGGGGAAGCCGCCTTCGCTGGGCCCATTCCCTCTCCTCGCCGCGCACGAGCACGCCGCTGAGCACGACGCCCTGACAGCACAGCTTGCAGGCCGTGCAGAGTGTCGACCCCACGCTCTTCTCGGAGTGGCTCGTCATGATGCTCACACGTGCGCCAGGCCAGCCTTGCCGAGCATTCGGGTCTTCATGCCCCCTCCATGCGCCTGTCGGTCCAGCGCCGAAAGGGAGATATTGAAGCCATGCGCGCCGTCGTCGTTCGCGAGCCCGGCCCCGAGGACGTCCTCACCGTCGTCGACCGTGACGACCTTGCACCCCCTCCGGGGCACGTGCGCGTCCGCGTGCGCTTCGCCGGCGTGAACCGTGCTGATTTGCTCCAGCGGTTGGGGCTCTACCCGGCGCCGCCCGGGTCCCCGACGGATATCCCTGGGCTGGAGTACGCCGGCGAGATCGACGCGGTCGGGGCGGGCGTTCCCGAGTCGAAGATCGGCGAGCGCGTCTACGGAATCACGGGCGGCGGCAGCTACGCCGAGCAGGTCGTCGTGCACGAGCGAGAGACGGCACGTATCCCCGACGGGATCTCCGAGCGCGACGCCGCAGCCGTTCCGGAGGCGTTCATCACCGCCTACGACGCCCTCGTGTTGCAGGCGCGCCTGCGACCTGGCGAGCGCGTGCTCGTACACGCGGTGGGCAGCGGCGTCGGCACGGCGGGTCTGCAAATCGCGAAGGCGCTCGGCTGCCAAGTGGTCGGCACCTCCCGCACGGCGTCGAAGCTCGACAAGGCCGCGACCCTGGGCCTCGACGCGGCGGCGCTGGTCGAGTCTGCGGCGTCCCTCGAGAAGGCGGTGCGCGGAGCGTTCCCCCAGGATATCGACGTCGTGCTCGATCTTGTCGGTGGACCCTACTTCGCCGCGACCCTGCCGCTCCTGGCACCCAAGGCGCGTGTCGTCGTGGTCGGCCTCACCGCAGGCGTCCGAGGCGAGATGGACCTCGGCCTCCTGCTGCGCAAGCGGCTCACGGTCGTCGGCACCGTCCTGCGCTCGCGTCCGCTCGAGGAGAAGATCCAGGCGGCGGATCTGTTGCGGCGCACGCTCTCGCCCTGGCTCGCGCGCAAGATGATCAAGCCGGTGGTCGAGGCCGTCTTCCCGCTCGCCGAGGCGGCGGCCGCGCACCGGCTGGTCGCGAGCAACGCGACCTTCGGCAAGGTGCTCCTCGAAGTGTGACGTGTTGCGGGCGGCTGGTACGCTCGCCCGATGCTCTGGGGACTCGCTACCGTGCTCGGCATCATCCTGGGCGTGGCCGTCTACGATCGGCTGCAGCGCAAGCACGCGATCATCTCGAACTTCCCGATCGTCGGGCGGTTCCGATACTGGTTCGAGGCGCTCGGCGGTCCGCTTCGCCAGTACATCGTGACCGGCAACGACGAGGAGCGACCGTTCTCGCGCGACCAGCGCCGCTGGATTTACGCGTCCTCCAAGAAGGAGAACAACTACTTCGGCTTCGGCACCGACAACGACATCGAGCTGGCGTCGAGCTACCTCATCATTCGCCAGAGCGCGTTCCCGCTGCCCATCCCCAACAAGGGCGAGCCCGGCTACGACGATACCTACGCGTGCCCGAGCGCGAAGGTGCTCGGCGGCTTTCGTGGTCGGAAGAAGGCGTTCCGGCCGAGCTCGATCGTGAACACGTCGGCGATGAGCTACGGCTCGCTCTCGAAGAACGCCGTCGAGGCCATCAATCGGGGCGTGAAGATCGCCGGCGCGCTGCAGAACACCGGCGAAGGCGGCATCGCGGATCCGCATCGCAGCGGCGGCGATCTCATCTGGCAGGTCGGGACGGGGTACTTCGGGTGTCGCGACGAAAAGGGCCGCTTCTCGATCGAGCGCCTGCGCGAGACGGTCGCCTCGGCGCCGGTCCGCGCGATCGAGATCAAGCTGAGCCAGGGCGCGAAGCCCGGACTCGGCGGCGTCTTGCCGGCGGCCAAGGTCACAGCCGAGATCTCCCGCGTGCGCCTAGTCCCAATCGGACAGGACTGCATCAGCCCGTCGCGCCACACGGCGTTTTCGGACGCGTCGTCGCTCCTCGACTTCATCGAGCGCCTGGCCGACGAGACGGGTCTGCCGGTCGGGATCAAATCGGCCGTCGGCGACCTCGGCTTCTGGGCCGACCTCGCGCGATTGATGGAGACCACGGGACGCGCGCCGGACTTCGTCACGATCGACGGCGGCGAGGGCGGCACCGGCGCCGCGCCGCTCGTCTTCTCCGATCACGTGGCCATGCCCTTCAAGCTGGGCTTCACCTCCGTCTACAAGACGTTCGCCGAGCGGGGACTGCACGAGAAGGTCGTCTTTATCGGATCCGGGCGGCTCGGCTTCCCCGAGCAGACCATGCTCGCCATGGCGCTCGGCTGCGACATGATCAACGTGGCGCGCGAAGCGATGCTGGCGATCGGCTGCATCCAGGCCCAGCAATGCCACACCGGCCATTGCCCCACCGGTGTCGCCACGCAGACGCCCTGGCTCGTCCGCGGCCTCGACCCCACCATGAAGGCGGCGCGCCTCGCCAACTACATCCTCACGCTGCGCAAGGAGGCCATTCAGCTCGCGCGGGCCTGCGGCCAGCCGCACCCCGGGCTCGTCCCGCTCGACCGATTTGAGATCATCGACGGCTTCTCGAGCCGCCCCGCCGGCGAAGTGTTCGGGTACGAAACAGGCTGGGGATTGCCGTCGGAGGAAGAGCGAGCAGCCATTCGGGAGATCATGGAAGCGGGGGCTGGGAAGGAGGCGGCGAGCGCGGCGTGACACGAACGGAAACGCCACCGCCTCCCCCTCGCGGGGCGCGAGGTCGCTCGAGAAAAGCGGCAGCCCAACCCACGGTTGCGGCTACCATGCGCGCCCATGTCGGAATCAGCAGCGGCACCCGCGAAGGAGGCCGGTTTCCCGCAAGGGATCCCGTTCATCGTCGGAAACGAGGGCGCCGAGCGCTTCAGCTACTACGGGATGCGCGCCATCCTCTACACGTACCTGGCGGCGCTCTACGTGCAGTTCGTCGCCGAGTCCGCGCTCTCCAAGGCCGAGACGGACGCCGCGAAGTCGAAGGCGACGGCCGTCGCCCACCTCTTCATGGCGGGGGTCTACGCCTTTCCGATGATCGGCGCCATCCTCGCGGACCGGCTACTCGGCAAATACAAGGTCATCCTCTGGGTCTCGATGATCTACTGCGCCGGGCACGCCGTGCTGGCCGTGGCGGGCCGGCTCGCCGAAATGGGGAACTTCGGTGGCGGCGAGATCGGCATGTACCTGGGCCTGGCGCTCATCGCCGTCGGCTCCGGCGGGATCAAGCCGTGTGTGTCCGCCAACGTCGGCGACCAGTTCGACGCGTCCACGTCGCACCTCGTCTCGAAGGTCTTTCAGGCCTTTTATTTCATCATCAACTTCGGGTCGTTTTTCTCGACGATGATCACGCCCGCGCTCTATTCGGCCTACGGCGCCGAGGTCGCGTTCGGGGTGCCCGGCATCTTCATGGCGGTTGCCACCTTCATCTTCTGGCTCGGGCGCGGGCGCTTCGTGCGCGTTCCCCCGAAGCCGGGTGGCGTGGTCGGCGCTCTGGACGTCGCTTCGGCGCTGCTTTTCTTCAGCCCGGTCATCGCGCTCATCGTGGCCGTGTTCGTCGAGGGCGACCATTACAAAGCTCCGGACCCCGCGGGCATGAGCAGCGCTCAGTTCTACAGCACCTACCTCAGCGGCTACCTGGGGCACCTCGCCGTTTCGTCCTGGCACTACTTCGCGATCAGCGGCGGGCTCATCGTGCTCGGTTTGGCCCTCTTCAAGATGCGCCAGGCGCGGCAGCGAGACGACGGGTTCCTCGCCGTCACCCTCTATTCGATCGCGAATCGCGCGAAGCGCAGGAAGGGAGAGGGCTTCTTCGACGTGGCCCGGACCGAGTTCGGCGACGAGGCCGCGGAGGGCCCGCCTGCGGTCCTCCGCATCGTCGTGGTGTTCTCGATGATCATGTTCTTCTGGGCCCTGTTCGATCAGCACGCCTCGACGTGGGTTCAGCAGGCCAAGGAGATGAACCGTGTGATCACCGTCCCGCTGTGGGTTGGTCGGTTCGCGGTCGCCGGCACCGTCGCGGGCGCGCTCTACGGCGGTACGTGGCTGATGCTCTGGGTCTCGAACAAGACCATCCCCTCGATCGTCCCCAAGATCTACTTCGGCCTCCTCGTCGTCGCCGGCCTCGCGGCCGTCGGCCTCGACGCGACGCGCGGCGAGACCATGACGGTCGAGCTCAAGGCCTCGCAGATCCAGGCGCTCAACCCGCTGATGGTCATGATCATCATCCCGGCGCTCAACATCCTCGTCTACAAGCCGCTCGAGCGGCGAGGCAAGGCCATCAAGCCGCTCCGCCGCATGGCCGCGGGGATGTTCCTGGCGGCGGTCGCGTTTGCGATCGCCGCGCTCCTCCAGGCTCGAATGGAAGCGGCGGCCGCGGCGGGCGCGAAGGTCCACGTTCTCTGGCAGGTCGCGCAGTACGTCGTGATGACGACGTCGGAGGTGCTCATCTCCGTCACGGGGCTCGAGTTCGCTTACACCCAGGCTCCCCGCCGCATGAAGTCGACCATCATGGGGTTTTGGCTCCTCGGCGTCACGTTCGGCAACGTGCTGGTCGCGTTCCTCGCGCCGATGCAGAAGATCCTCACGTTGTCGCAGTTCTTCTGGGTCTTCACCGGGCTCATGGTGGGCGCCGCGGTCGTCTTCACGATCCTCGCGTCCACCTACAAAGGGAAGACGTACCTCCAGGCAGAAGCGAAACACTGACCGGCGCGAGGCGCGTCAGCGGGTGGGCTGGCGCGTGCCGTCCGAAAGCACATGCTCGATCGCGCGGCCCTTGTCGTAGAGGGTCGCGCCGACGGGATACCCATCATCCTCCCAGAGCTTGGTCCACCCGTGACGGGTGCCGGCTGCCCACATGATCTGGGCGCAGACGGCGCCCCCGGGCGCGTAGCTGGTGTGCAGACCTTGCTCGCGGTGCGTGGCTGGGTCCTGGTCGACGAAGAAGCCCACGCTCGCGCGACCGCCGCCCGGGTGGTACTCGATCGCCCAGCGCAAGAGCCCGCTCTCGTAGAAGCGTTGTGATTGGATGCGCTTGGATCGGTAGAAGCCGAGCGAGAGGCCGTGCCAGACCGGTCCGGTCGCGGCGGGGATGCCGCAGCCGAACGTGTACGCCGTCGTGTGGACGCGGGCGCCGGCGGGGCAGCGGAGCGTCGCCTCGGTCACGTGGTCGCGCAGGATGACGTCGGGAATCCACGTGGGGACCTCGACCGCCGGCTCCGGGGTGAAGAACGCGCGCGCCTCCTCCGAGAGCTTGGGTCGAGCCGCGCGCATGACGTGGGGGCGGGCCGTGGCCCCCATGGCCAGCGCCCGGCGGAGCGAATCGATCTGAGCCTCGAGCGAGGCACGCGTGACCGGGTCCGCGTCCTTCGCGGCCGCGACCAGCTCGGCCATCATCGCGGTCAGATCGGCTTCGCGCGCGTCGGGCATGGGATTTCTTACTGCGGTGGCGGGCATGGGGGAACCATGACCGGCGTAGGGCTGTCGGACAGAGGTCATGGAGCCGGAAGCGCACGCCCCCATTCCCAGCATCGCCCTTCCGTTTGGGCTCGTGGGCGCGACCGCCGTCGTCTTCAGCCTCGTGGGCCTCACCGCGGTTCGTATCGGCCCGGAGCGCGTCGACCCGGCGGTCGCGGTGGCATCGGGGGCCGCGGCTGGCATCGCGGTCGGCGCCGTGCTGAAGAGGTGGCCGGCTGTGCATTCCGGCCTGAGCGCGCGCGAGATCGTGGCCTTCCGCGTGGCGCTGCCGGTGATCCTGGCCGGCGGCGCCATCGGTGCGGTTCTCGGTGTCCAGGCGTGGGGCACCTTTGGTCTGGCTCCCTTCACCCTGGGCGGCGCCGTGGCGGCGGTCGCGTTCGTGCCGGCCTGTCTCACGGTGCTCGAGGCAGGGAGGCGCGCGGCCCGGGCGCGTTTGGGCTCCCTCGTGGCCGGAGCCGACAAGCGGACCATCTGGGCGACCGCGCTCTCGTCGATCTCCGTCATCAGCCTCGTCGGCGTCCCGGCTCTCCTCGCCGGCTGCTCCGCCGGTCGTCTCTCCGTTCCGCAGCAAGCGTCGCTCGTCCTCGGCGTCGGCGTCGCGTGTGCGCTCGGGGCCACGTTGCTTGCGTGGCGCGACCGGGTCGGCATCTCACGACTCCGCGAGCTGCGATCCCAGCCGATGGAGGAGGCGAGCGCAACCACGGAGCAGGCCATCGCCTGCGTCGACGTGGGGCTGGGTGACGCCGCCTGGTCGTCCCTCGGCAGCGCTGGCACGTACCGAACGGCGACCCGCGGGGAGATCCTGTTGCGCGGTGATGTCGAGGCCGCGATCGACGCGCTGGAGGAAGCGCACCGGTCGCGGTCGAAGGCACAAGGGCTCGCTGCCCTCTCGATCGTGGTGACCCTCGCGACCTGCTTCGCCTCCGACATCCGCGAGGTCGGCGCGGAGGGTTGCTTCCGCCGCGTGCGCGCGGAGGTCGCGGGCTGCGATTGCGTGGAGAAGAGCGAGTTTCGTCCGGTATGGCCGAAATGACGAAGCCGTCCTGCCGTCAGCTCTCTGCCCGTCGCTCCGCAAACCATTCGAGCGCATCGCGGAGCGCGACATCGATCGGCGTCTGCGCCATGCCCAGCTCACGCCGGGCCTTCGCGCAATCGGCAGCCAGGCCGAGACGCGCGATGCGGACGGCTGCCGGCGTCAAGACGGGCGCGCGGCGTGTCACGAGCTCGGCGTGCGCGAGCGCGCCGTAGGCGAACGCGGAGGCGATCCCATAGGGCACCTCGATCACCGGCCGGCGCTTTCCGATCACCGCGAGCGCGCGCCGGGCTAGATCGGCCGCGCTCACGTTTTCGGTCCCGAGCAGGTACGTCTCGCCTGCCTTGCCGACCTCGGCCGCGCGGACATGCGCGTCGGCCATGTCGGCGACGTGTGCGAAACACGACTCCGATCGCACGACGGTCAGGACGGGCAGCCGCAAACACGCCTCGATGAGCCGGCCTGTCGGCGTGGGTCCCACGTCCCCAGGCCCGATCGGCCCCGTGGGCGCCACGATCACCACGTCTTGTTCGGCGCGTGCGGCGTCGAGCGCCACCCAATGGGCGACGTTCTTCGAACGCGCGTACGGATCGCCGGTGGAGCCGAGCGCAAACGGGCTCTCTTCCGTCGCTCGATTGCCTAGGCCTTGCCCTCCGAACCTCGCGATGGAGCTCGTGTAGACGACGCGCCGCACCCCGCGCCTGCGCGCGGCGGCGAGCACACGCCTGGTGCCTTCGACGTTCACCTCCCAGAGGAGCGCGGGCGTGCGTGACCAGAGCGCGTACACCGCCGCGAGGTGGAAGATGACCTCCACCCCTTCCGCCGCTCGCTCGATCCGAGCCCCATCGCGGACATCACCTCGCACCGTCTCGATCGGGAGACCCCTGAGGTTCTCGGCCGGGTCACCTTCGAGGACGAACGCGCGCACCTCGTGACCGCGGGAGAGCAACGAACGGACGACGTGTGAGCCGATGAACCCGGCTGCGCCGGTCACGAGCGTCTTCACGCCGCTGCGAGCCCGAACCAGAGGACGAAATGCCGCCGGGCCTTCACCCGGAGCCACGCCTGACCCAGGTAGAGCCCGGGCTCGACCTCGCGGATCTCGTCCTCGATCGCGCGAATGAAAAACGGGTTCTCCGCGTGGTCGTAGTCGAGCAGCACGGCGTCTCCCCCGTCATCCAGGCTCGGCCCGACCTTGGTCGTGAAGCGAAAGAGCATCCACCGGTCGGAGAGGACGCGGTTTTTCCCTTCGCCCGCGCCCTCGGTCACGGGCCAGAAGCTCTTCCCTCGCCAGGGGAAGGAGCTGGTCCGCGCCCACGCGCGTGGCCCGCTGGTCAGCCAGGCCGGCAGCGCCGGGACGGCCAACATCCGCCCGCGCAGGTCGCCCGCGACGGACTCGATGCGAGGCGCGGGGGCGCCGCGGTAGACCGCCTCGAGCGCGTGATGATCCCAATCGAGCCAGTCGTCCAGGGTGCGGAGACGTCCCGCAGGGGAGGTGAGGATGGGTGCGGCGTCGGCGAACGATGCGGACATGGCGATCTCCTCTCGCTTCACATACGAATCCGTATGTGAGACAGAAGTTTCACATACGGATTCGTATGTCAACGAGCAACGCGCTCGTGGTACCAAGGCGGAGGATGGCTCGACGTACGCCTTCGAAACGATCCTCGACCACGAAGCCCCGCGGCCCGCGCCCACGTGCGGAGACGATGCAAGAGACGCGCGAGGCGCTCCTCGAGGCCGGGGAAGAGCTCTTCGCGCGCGAAGGGCTCGACGGCCCCAGCCTGGACGCCATCTGCGAGCGCGCGAAGAAAACCCGTGGCGCGTTCTACGTGCACTTCCAGGACCGTGACGCCTTCCTCGCGGCGGTGATGGAGCGCGTCGGCATGCCGTTCCTCGACGCGGTCCTCGGTCAGCGCGGCGAGGCGCTCTCGCTCGAAGAGGCGGCGCGGCGCTTCGTCGAGGCGTTTGCGAAGGGCTCCTACCCCCTCACCAAAGGCGGCGCGCTGCGGCCGAGCCAGCTGATCGACGCGTGCGCGCGCTCCAGGCCGGTCCGCGATCGGTACGCGGGGCTCATCGAAGACGCGATCGTCCGGCTGGGGGCAGCGATCGAGCAGGCGCAAGGCGAGGGACGCGCGCGCGGCGACGTGGACGCCCGGGACACGGCGACGCTGCTCCTCGCGGCCATCGTGGGCGCGCAGACCATGCTCGTCGACCTGAAGCTCCCCCTCGCTTTCGGGGACGCAGCGCGCGCCGCGCTCACGCTCCTCGCCGCGCCGCGGCGCGGCTGACCGCGCCCGACCGAGCCCGCGCGGTGCTAGGCTCCGCGCCAGCGATGCGGACCACGACGACCTTTTGCCGCATCTGCGAGGCGCTTTGTGGGCTCGAGGTGGACGTCGACGGCGGCGAGGTCGTCGACGTGCGCCCGGACCCCGCACACGTGGCGACGCGTGGCTTCGGCTGCCTGAAGGGCCTCAAGCAGCACCGGATGTACGCCTCACCCGACCGCCTGCTCTACCCCGAGGCGCGAACCGGCGAGCAGTGGCGGCGCGTCGCGTGGGGCGAGGCGCTGCGCGGCATCGGCGAACGCGTGCGCGAGATCCGCGAGAAACACGGCCCCGACTCGATCGCCATGTACGTCGGCACGGCTGCCGGCTTCTCGGTCCTGCACCCGATCTTCGCCCAGGGCTTCATGACCGGCGTCGGCTCGAAGAGCATGTATTCGTCCGCCACACAGGACTGCGCCAACAAGTTCGCGGTCTCGCGCGAGATGTACGGGTTTCCTTTCACGCTCCCCTTCCCCGACGTCCGACGAACGAAATGCCTCGTCGTCGTCGGAGCGAACCCCGTGGTCTCGAAATGGAGCTTCCTGCAGGTCCCGAACCCGCCTCAGCACCTCAAAGAGATCGAAGCCCGAGGCGGCAAGGTGTGGGTCGTTGACCCGCGGCGAACGGAGACGGCGAAGGTCGCGGGTGAGCACGTCTTCATTCGCCCTGACACGGACGTCTTCTTCTACCTGTCCTTTCTGCACGAGCTGATCGAGCAAGGCGGGGTCGACCGCGCTCGCCTCGGAGCGCACGCGCGGGGCTTCGACCGTGTGGCCGCCATTGCGAAGCAATGGCCTCCGGAGCGCACCGCCGAGGTGACCCGGATCCCGCCGGAGGTGCTCAAGCGCATCGTCGCCGACTACGCCCGGGCGGACGGCGCCGCGCTCTATTGCTCGACCGGCGTCAACATGGGCTCCAACGGGTCGCTCTGTTATTGGCTACAGGAGGTCATCAACGCGGCCTCGGGCAACCTGGACCGCGCGGGCGGCACCCTCGTCGGCAAGGGTGTCATCGACTTCCCCGCGTTCGGCAAGAAGACCGGTACGCTGCTCCGGCGCGATCCGTCGCGGGTCGGCGGCCTGCCGTCGGTGAACGACGCATTTGCCGGCGGCCTCCTGGCCGACGAGATCCTCACGGAGGGCCCGGGCCAGGTGCGCGCGCTGTTCGTGACGGGCGGCAACCCGCTCATCACGATGCCGAACGCGGGCAAGCTCCGCCGCGCCCTCTCCCAGCTCGATCTCCTCGTCACGCTCGACATCTACAAGAACGAGACGGGCTCGCTCGCCCATTACGTGCTTCCGACGACCTCTCCTTTCGAGCGCGCCGATCTGCCCTTCATCTTCCCGTTGATGCTCGGGCTCCAGGCGAAGCCTTACCTGCAGGCGACCCGCCCCGTCGTGAAACCGAAGGGCGAGCAGCGAGACGAGGCGACGATCTACCTGGACCTCTGCCGCGCCGCAGGCGTGCCGCTCTTCGGGTCCCGCGTGGCGCAGGCGGCGCTCCATGCGTTGAGGCGAGCGCGGGGCGGCGTCCCGCAGGAGCTGCTGCTCGGCGCGCTGCTTCGGCTCTCCGGCGCAGGCGGCTTCGAGGATCTGCTCGCGCATCCCCACGGAAAGCTCCGCGCCGATCACGCCCCCGAGGCGTTCCTGGGGCGGCGCGTGCTGACGGAAGACGGCAAGGTGGACCTTGCGCCCGACGTTCTCGTCTCACAAGCCGAGGCGCGGCTCGAGCCCACCTTCACGCGGGAGCGGGAGAGCCGGACGCGCCTCAAGCTGATCAGCAAGCGCGCGGTCACCACGCACAACTCCTGGACGCACAACATCCCGGAGTTCGTGTCCGGCGACCGTGACTCGAACTACCTCTACCTCCACCCCGAAGACGGCGCACGGCTCGGGCTCGCAGAGGGGGCCCTCGCCGACGTGAGCTCCCGCACCGCCACGGTCAGGCTCCCCGTGAAATGGCTGAAGGACCTCATGCCGGGCACCGTCGCCCTGCCACACGGCTGGGGCCATCAACACGCCACCGGTCTCGGCGTGGCCTCGAAGACGAGCGGCGTGAACGTGAACTTGCTCGCAGCCGACGGCCCCGAGAACCTGGAGCGCGTCTCGGGGATGGCTCACCTGACGGGAATCGACGTCGACGTGCGCCCAGCGGCCGGACCGCGGGACGTCCGGAGCTGGTCCGGCATCTCGCCCGCTTCACCGGGCGAATGATCGAGCGACGTCATGAGTGACGAGCAGCGCGCGAGATCACGTCCCCCAGGGCCTCGACCGAAACGGGTTTGGCGAGGTGGCCCTCGAAGCCGAGGGCGAGGCTCCTCGCCTTGTCCTCGTCATGCGCATAACCCGAGACGATGACCACGCTTGTCTCGGGGGCCAGCTGTTTGATGCGCGTCCCGAGCTCGTGCCCGCTCATGTCCGGCAAGCCGAGATCCACGAGCGCGATATCGAACGGTCCGCGCTCGCGGAGCTCGAGCGCGGCCTGGCCATCATGCGCGATGGCGACCTCATGGCCCAAGAGCCCGAGGAGCTCCCCCAGCATCTCCGCCGCATCCACGTTGTCGTCCACCAGAAGGACGCGCCGTATGGCTTCCACGCGTCCACGGTGACCCATCGCGCACCTCGCTGCAAACCCATTAGGAGGCCGTCACGCTCAAGCTCGCCACGGCGAGGTGAGCGGGCACGCACGCGTGCCCGCTCGCCCAGGTTTTCAGCCGCCGTAGCCGCCTTGACCGTAGCCGCCGCCTGGCCCGTATCCGCCGCCGCCTTGGCCCGGAGGCGGGTAGCCCTGCTGCGGCTGCTGCGGGTAGCCCTGCTGCGGCTGCTGCGGGTAACCCTGCTGTTGCTGCTGCGGGTAACCCTGCTGCGGCTGCTGCGGGTAACCCTGTTGCTCCTGCGGGTAGCCCTGCTGCTGCTGCGGGTAGCCCTGCTGCTGCGGATAGCCCTGCGGAAGCTGCCCCATCGGCTGAGGCCCCGCGCCCATCATCGGCCCGCCGGCCATTGCGGCCTGCATCTGGCCAGGGCTCTGGAGCGCACCGGCAACTGCCTGTTTGATTTGTTCGACGTTCCCCTTCACCGCGAGCCAGACGAAGAGGTAGATGAGAAGCCCCGGGAGAATGCCGCCGAAGATGATGAACAGCATGAGGAGCATCTGGACGGCCATGCTCGGGAACGCCCACATGAGCGTCGCTCCCGCGCCCTTCGGCTTGATGAGCACGCCGGTCGCCGTACCCGCGTCCACGAGGACCATGTTGGCGCGAATCGAGTACTTGTACTGCGGAAGCGCTCCCTGAAGGTATTGCTGCAGCTGCTGTGCGTTCTGAAGCGGGACTTGGCTCTGGACGTTCACTTCCGTAGACCTCCCTGGTCGAGGGCGAGTAGAGCACGTCGGCTCACGGCCCGAAACAGCACCGGAACCCGATGTTGGGAAGCAACGTCGTCTCGAGCGCGCGGGGGGTGAGGTCGATCGTGCACGCGAGCCCGAGCTCCGGCGACAGATACGAGCCGCCGCTCAGGGCGAAGATCCGATCGGGGGCAGCAGACGCGTTCGTTTGTGTCGCCGTCCACTCGGCCACGTTGCCCGAGAGGTCGAACGCGGGATCGGGCGAAGAGACGCAGCTCGCGAGCGAGCCCGTGGGCACCGCCGAGTTGGTTCCTTGGTCGACGCCGTTGCAGGTCGCCGGCTGGTACGCGCCGCCGTAGGGGTAGTCCGTGTCGCCCGCGCCTCGGCAGGTGCTCGAGAGCTCCGCGAGCGTGCACAAGCGGTAGCCCGTGCCTCTCGCCGCGCAGGCGGCTTCCGCCTCCGCGAACCCGCCGCCCGTCCACGGCAATACCTGGGGCTTCGAGCACGCGACCGATTCGAGGAGCCCCGGCGCCGCACCCGTCGCGTCCGGTCGAGAAGCCTCGTACCGGTCGACGAGGGCGCCGCCCCCGCCGACGACCGGGACCATGTCGAAGGCGCTCGCCGGAAGCGAGTCGTCGACGAAACCGTTGCAGTCGTTGTCCACGCCGTCACACGCCTCGGGCCCGGGTACCGCAGGGTCGGGTGGCGCCGAGAGGTCACACGCGGTCAGGTGCGGGTCGCTCGGGTCGCAGACCACGAGGCCATAGTCCTTGCAGGGGCCGATGCCGGCGTCCTCGCAGGTATCGCCGAGCGTGGTGAACCACTCGTCAATCTGACCATCGCAGTTGCCGTCGATCCCGTCACACAGCGACTCGGTCGTGACCACGAAGCCCAGGTTCGTCTCCACACCAGCCGGATAGACGCAGCTCCAGCCGCCGTCGTCGCAGACGAGCTGGGTGGTCTCACAGGGCGTGCCCGCGGTCTGGTTGCACAGGTTCGGCGGCGGGGTCAGATCCGGGTCGTCTGCGTCGATCAGGTTGTCGCAGTCGTTGTCGATCCCGTCGCAGAGCTCGGTGTCGAGCGGGTTCGGCACCGGGCAGGCGTATTCGCACCCGTTTTCGGGCGCGCCGTCGATGTCGTATTGCCCCGGCAGGCAAGCCTGGATGATGCAGCTGCCGTCGAGGCATTGCGGGATGGCACCGGCCAGCTCGCATTTTTTCCCGCATTCGCCACAGTTCTCCAGGCTCGACTGCGTGTCCCCGCAGTTCATCATGCCGCCGAAGCCGCTCTCGGTGGTCGTCGTGAAGCCGTTTCCGCCCTGGCCCCCTGCGCCCCCGCCGGCGCCGCCGGAGCCGCCGGAGAGCCCCTCCCCACAATCGGAGAAGCAGTAGGCCTGGATGTCGCACCCCGTCTGGAGCACGAGCCAGGTCGGCAGGGCCAGGAGAACGAGCGCGCGCCTCATCGGCTGCCTCCCGCGCGGTTGTAACGACGCCGCAACACGAGCGCCAATCCGGTCACGAGCAGCAGCGCCCAAGGCCGCTCCGTGGGTCCCCCGCTCTGCGCGCAACCACCGCCGCCCGTCGCGAGGCCCCAGTTGCCGCTGGGAGGAGCGCCACCGTCGCCAGCGGCGCCGCCGTCTCCGCCGGTCGCCGTCGACTGACCGCCCTGGCCATTGCCGCCATTGCCATTGCCGCCCTGCCCCGCGCCGCCGCCGCCTTGGCTCCCGCCGATGCAGACGCCGTTCTGGCAGGTGGTTCCCGGCGGGCATTCGATATCGTCACAAGTGACCGGCTCGCAGAAGCCGTCCACACAGGCGAAGCCCGGATCGCAGGGGAACTCTCCCGGCTCACACGGGGCCAGGCACTGCCCTTCCACGCACTGCGTGCGCCCCGGGCAGGCCGCCAGGTCGTCGCCGACCCCGTCGCAGTCGTCGTCGAGGCCGTTGCAGATCTCTTCTTTCGGTCCGACCGCGCCGAAGCAGAGCGGACCGGCGTTGATGCAGATGACGGTGCCGGGTTGGCACGGGGGCTGGTCGTTGGGCGCCACCGGCACCTGGCAATCCACACCGTAGATTCCGGGCTGGTTGGCCTCGACGTCCGCCTCCTCGTCGACCGCGAAGTCACAGTCGTTGTCGACGCCGTCGCAGATCTCCGGGCTCGGCACACACGTGGGGCACGGCAGGGGCAACCCCATGTCGTCCTCGTCGACCATTCCGTCACAGTCGTCGTCGAGGCTGTTGCAGATCTCCATCGACGGGCTGCCGCCCGGGTTTGTGATCACACACTCGGTGCCGCTGCCGTCGGCCGTGCACTCGAGCTGCCCGGTGCCGAGGCAGACGCCGAGCTCGCCGTCGGTGCAGGGCAACCCGAGCTCGGGGAAGTCCTCGTCGACGAGGGTGTCGCAGTCGTCGTCGAGGCCGTTGCAGAGCTCGAAGACCTGGTTCTGACCGATGATCGTCGCGAGCGCGTTCGCCAGCTCCTCTTTCGTGGTCACGAAGAAGGCGCCTCCGGTGCCGCCCGCGGCGGCGATCGCGTTCAGCTGCGCCTGCTCGGTCGGGAGGACCGAGAAGCCGATGACGTACGTCTGTACCGGCTTGCCCGAGATGCCGGCGAAGAGATCGGCGGCCGCGCCCACGGGATCGCCTTCGCAGCTCTCGGCACCGTCCGTCAGCAGAATGGTGGAGTACGAGCGGCACGCCTTCGCCGAGTCGCAGGAGACGACCGGGGTGAGGTAGTCGTGCATGGCCTCGAGGGCGCCGCCGAGGGGCGTCGGCCCCGTGCCGCGGAGCTCGCAGTCCCCGGCCGGGCAGTGGTTGCCCTCGACCGTGCCTGCGTTGAACGTCAGGTCGGCGTCCTCCGTGCCATCCAGCCAGGACAGGTAGCGGTTGATGTTCTCGTCGAACCCGACGAGCACCTGCGCGCCCCGCCGCGGCGGACCACAGGAGCCTGCGTAGTTGATGCAATCGCTCGTCGGCGGGTCTTCCGCCAGCTCGGGGGCCCAGTCGATCTGGATGTTCCCGGTGAACGCCGGCGTGCTCGGGTAGCCAGCCCCCGGATAGATCTGCGACAGGACGCAGGTGTTGCCCGGATAGGTCGACGGGTAAGACGGCGGCAGGTTGTTGGTCGGGTCGTCGTACGAACAGCAGCTCGACGCGCACTCGAAGTTCGAGGCCGTCTGGCAGCTCCGGTTCACCCCGACGTCCTGGTAATAACGCGCGAGGGCGTAGTCGCTCTCGGGGAAGGCCGAGAGCACGTCCGTGAGGGCGTCTTTCGCGATGAAGAGGCGCGAGTTGTTCCCGGCCAAGGTGTCCGCGTCGCTCGCCGTGTCGATGCCGGGATAGTCGACCGAGCCGTCGCCGAAGGTGGGGAACCCGACAAGGTCGTTGAGCATCGAGCCCGAGGTGTCGACGACGATCGCGAAGCGCGGCCGCGCGTCGACGGCAGGGACGAGGCACAGGGCCTGGTTGGAGTAGTCGCAGATCGTCGGCTGCCCGGTCACGTCGCAGGACGCGATGGTCGAGCCGTCCGGGCAGAGCAGGTCGAGCAGGCCGTCGTCGCCGGTCCCGTTGAAGTCGTTGTCCCAGCCGTCACACACCTCTCCCACGTAGCCGCCGTCGATCTGCAGCTCGCCCGCACCGCCGCCGGCTTCGCCGGAGCAGATCGGACAGACGCCGCCCGCGGCGCCGCGCACGTCGAAGATCGCCTCGGGGGCGATGTCCGAGACACGCGACTGGATGTTGATGATGCCGCCGCCGCCGCCGCCGCCGCAGTCGTCACAGGTGCCGTTGTTCTGGGTGCCGGTGCACTCGCGCTCGTCGTCGCCCGGGTCGAACGGGGTGCATTGGTTCGACGCGTCCGCGCAGACCTGGCCCAGGTCGCCGCCGAGGTTCTTGCAGGTCTGTCCGAGCAACGTGTTGCACTGCGCGTTGGAGGTGCAGGGCGTGCAGTTGCAAGGGCCACATCGGCCAGCCTGACAGGTCTGTCCTGCTTGGCACTGGGCGCTGGTGGTGCACGGCAGGCACTTGGGCTGCGAGTCGCCGCCGCGACCACCGTGGGCGCTCACGCGCGCCGTGGGGAGCACGTTGACGAAGTCGCCCACCACGAGGACGGTCCCGCCGGCGCCGCCGCCGGCGGAGTCGTTTCCGCTGGAGCAGCCTCGGTTGCCGTCGGCGGCGATTCGCCCCGCGATCGTGATGGCGCCGGTCTGCGCGGCGTTTGCGGCGAAGAGAACGACGCGACCGCCGCCGTGGCCGGCGCGCGGCGCGCTGTCGAAGCCGTCGCGGCAACCCTTGTCGCCGCCGGCCGCGCCGAACTCAGCCTCGAAGATGCTGTGCGAGAACGGCTGCCCCGCGACGCTCGGGGTGGCGTTGCCCGCACCATTGGGGCTGTTCGTCGTGCCATAACAGACAGGGAAGTTCGGATCCGTCGTGGTCACGCAGGCGTTCCCTACCTTCGCGCCGCAGTCCTCCTCCCATTCTTGAGGAAACTGGCAGCTGTTCGCCGGGGCGACCAAGAAGCAGTCCTTGGTGCCTCGACCGCCTGCGCCGAAGTGCGCGCCGCCTCCGCCGGAGTCGAGCACCGAGCAGCCCCCTTTGCCGCCCGCGAGCGGGTTGGGGCCGGGCCCGTCGTCGCAGACCTGTCCCTGGTACCCCACGCCCTTCGCGGTGATCCGGCTCGTCGCGTCGATGGTGATCGTCGAGAGCGAGATGAGGACGAGGTTGCCGGTGTTCTGCTTGTCGGTCCCGTTGAACGGCGTCACGCAGACGTGCGCGCCGTTGGTCAGCGAGATCGAGTCGAAGGTGTGCTCGCCTCCGTACCGGCAGCCCGTGTTCTGGGCGGCTGTCGCGTTCACCTGGCAGAAGCGGTCGACGGCCGTCCCGCCGTCGGGGCACGAGGCTGGCCCCGCGGCGGAGCCGTCGATCGCGAGCGGGACGGCCCACGCGAACGAAGGAGCCAGGATGGTTGTGAGCGTCCCGATCAGGAAGGCGAACGCAAGGCGGGCGATCATCGACCGTAGAGGTTATCCGAAGAGGAGCGGAGGACGTTGACCATCCTTTGTCGCCCGGGTGATTCTGGGCCGATGCGTGCGTCTCTGATCCTTCTCGTCCTCGGGCTCCTCGGGACCGGCTGTGATGACGACGAACAAGGTGTGGGAGGTGGGACGACAGGAACCGGGACCGATCAGACGACCGGATCTTCCCCGACCGGCTCGGGACCTTCCACCACCACGACCGGCTCGGGCTCGAGCAGCTCGACCGGCGGGCCGCTCCCTCCCGACCCGTGCATCGCTGCCGGAACCTGTCCGCCGGGTGAGTGGATCAACGTGACGCCCGCCGAGATGGATCCCTCGGTCCTGGCTCCGACGCCGAACGCCTTCGGTCCAGGGTCGATCGTCGGCGACCCCGCGCGCCCCAACGAGATGTACGTCGCCGGCAGCAGCGCCGGCCTCTGGAAGACGGAGGACTACGGCAACACGTGGTTCTTGGTGAACGGCACCCTCCCGGATATCCCGCGAGGCGTGCTCATCGCCGTCGCCGGGACGACGCCGGCGACCATCTGGATCGCCGGACACCTGGTCGTCTACAAGTCGGTCGACGCCGGGCAGACCTTCTCGGAGATCCCGGTCGACGTCGATCTGTACTCGCTTCGGATCGATCCGTACGACAATGACCATCTCGTCAGCGGACTGCACGAGGCGGACGGCATCGCGGAGTCGACGGACGGCGGCGCGACGTGGAGCCTCGTCGGCGGCGCCGGCTTCCCCGCCGGCGGCGTGTCCTGGTACCCGTTCTTCATCGATACGGGAGATGCGGCGACCACACGCGATCGATGGATCGCCATCCCGCAGAACGGCGGGGGCGCCGTGCTCACCACCGATGGCGGCGCCACGTGGGCTGCGCCGCCGGGGCTTGCCGGCCTCACACACGGCCACGGAAACTGCCAGATCCATCAGACAGGCGACACGTTGTTCGTCGCCGGGACCGACGGCCCCTCCGGCAACGGCGTCTACCGCAGCACCGATCTCGGCGACACCTGGTCGCTCGCCGACGCGGGCAACGCGCCGCAGGCCATCGTCTGGGGCACGCCGAACAACATCTACTCCATGTGGGCCTGGGCCTGCTCCAACTGCGATCTGGGGACGAACTTCCAGTCGTCCCCGTTGCCCGGCACGAGCTGGGCGCCCATCACCCACACCGACCAGCTCCAGATCGGCCCGAACAGCCTCGTGGTCACATCCGACGGGACCCACCAGATTTTCGTGGGCCTCATGTGGTCACAAGGGCTCTGGCGCTACATCGAGCCCTGACGCTCGCGCCCAGCTCAGGAGGTCGCCTTCGCCGCGGTCTCCGCGACGGCCTTGGCGGTCGCCTCCTTGCGCTCGCTGTATCGGTCCGTGAGAAACGGCACCTGATCGCGGAGGAGCATGGTGAACTTGTAGAGCTCTTCCATCACGTCGACGACGCGATCGCGGAACGGAGAGTCCTTCATGCGGCCGTCCTCCTCGAACTGCTCGTACGCCTTGGGGACGGAGGACTGGTTGGGAATGGTGAACATCCTCATCCAGCGGCCGAGGAGCCGCAGCGTGTTGACCGCGTTGAACGACTGCGATCCGCCGCTGACCTGCATGACGGCCAGGGTTCGTCCCTGGGTCGGCCGGACCGCGCCGATGTTGAGCGGGATCCAGTCGACCTGATTCTTGAGCACGCCGGTGATGGCCCCGTGACGCTCGGGCGACGACCACACCTGGCCTTCCGACCATTCGCAGAGGTCACGCAGCTCCACGACCTTCGGATGGTCGGCGCTGACGCTGTCGACCAGCGGGAGCTCGGTCGGGTCGTAGAAGCGCGTCTCCGCGCCCATCTCGGTGATGATGCGCGCGGCCTCTTCGGCGAGCAGCCGGCTGTACGAGCGCTTCCGCAGCGAGCCGTACAGGAACAGGATTCGCGGCGGATGGGTGGCGGTGACGCGGGGCGTGGGGATTTCGATCATGGTGACGCGAGCAGAAGAGGAGTCAGCACTTGCATTCGGGGAGGCGCCCATCCGGGCGTGGCTCGCACCCGACCACGCGACCGCGGGCGTCGAGGGCGATGTGGCAACAGTCTTCCAAGGATCTGCGGAGGAGCGCCCGACCGCGCTGGACGCGCGATTTCATCCCCGACACGCTGATGCCGAGCATGTCGGCCGCTTGTTTCTGCGTGAGGCCCTCGAGCTCCGTGAGGGTGAGGGCTTCGCGGTACGGAGAAGGCAACATCGCGACGAAGGTGACGACGGCGCCGGCCAGGACCGACTCCGCCTCCTCGAGATGTTCGGGCGAGTCGGCGGCGGCATCCTCGAGATTGTCACCCTCCGCGACGCGATGTTTCGCGAGCGCGCGCTGGTGGTCGACGATGGCGCTCCGCGCGATCTGGTAGACCCAGGGGCCGAACCGCTGTTCGTCCCGGAGGGTCGGCAACCCACGCTGCATGCGCAGGAAGACCTCCTGCACGACGTCGTCCACGTCGGCTCGTGAAGGGACGCGCCGCGCGACGAACGGCCGCAGCTTGCTCTCGAGCTCTTGCCATCCGTCGCGCGCCGCAGCTTCGATCACGCCGACTTCTCCTCTTCGCAGCAGGAGGGCCCGCAACACGAGCGCTCGGCCTTCGTCTGGCCGGACGTGCCCCGCTCCACCTTGGCGCCGCCGGGCTTGACGGCCTCGATCGTCGCCGAGGTGACGTAGTCCTCCGCGCCGGATCCGGGCATCCACTCGCGGATCGCCTCGCGGCTTCCCGCACGCTCCTTCACCTCGATCTGCTCGAAGCCCGCGCCGCGGAGCAGCTCCCGCATCGAGTCGAACGTCGCGGCGCCCGCGACGCAGCCGGTCAGCGCCATGACGTCTTGCGCGAGCGCCTCCGGCAAGGGCCTCAGCTGCACGACGTCGGAGATGGCCAGTCGCCCGCCGGGCTTGAGCACGCGGAACGCGTCCTGGAAGACCGCGGCCTTGTCAGGGCTCAGGTTGATCACGCAGTTCGAAAGGATGACGTCGACCGTCTGGTCGGGGACGGGCAGGTGCTCGATCTCCCCGAGCCGGAAGTCGACGTTCGTCGTCCCGAGCTTCCGGGCGTTGGCGCGCGCCTTCGTGACCATGTCCGGCGTCATGTCGACGCCGATGACCTTGCCCGTCGGTCCTACCTGCTTCGCGGCGAGGAAGCAGTCGAAGCCTCCGCCCGCGCCGAGATCGAGCACCGTCTCTCCAGGAGCGAGCGCGGCGATGGCTTGCGGGTTCCCGCAGCCGAGCCCCATGTTGGCGCCCTCGGGCACCGACGACAGGTCCTCCTCGGTGTAGCCGAGCTTGAGGCTCATCTCCGGGTTGGAGCCGCCGCAACACCCCGGGGCGCAGCTGGTCGTCGTGGCGTTCGCGACCTTTGCGTATTGCTCGCGAACCACGTTCCGGATCTCGTCTTTTGTCTGGTTCTGCATCTTCATCCTCCTGCTCTGAAGACGGCGGCGCAGCGAAATGGACGCAGCTTTTCTTCCCGCGCCCTCCTCAGGCGAGGAACACGGGCTCGAGGTTCTCCGGCATCCGAGCGAGCTCCTCGGGGGTGAGCCTGGCGTAGACCTCGATGAGGTTGCCGTCGGGGTCGGTGAGCCAGAGCTCGTGCAGCGGCGTTCCTCGCCATGTCGTGCGCGGCGGCTTCTGGACGGGCAGGCCGGCGGCCGTCGCCTGCTCGTACGCGCGAATCACGGCGGCCTTGTCGGCGACCGCGATGCCGAGGTGGTAGAGCGTGTCCTTGTGCAGCTCCTTGCCGTCCGACACGACCACGACGAAGTTCGTCTGCAGGTCGGGCCTGACGAAGATGGAGTACCGGTGCGTCCACTCCTTGGGCGGCGCGCCGAGGAGCCACGCATAGAAGCGAGTGCTCGCCGCGAGGTCCGTCACGCGAACGCTCGCGTGGAACTCGTGCGGCTGCGGTCCCGGCGGGATCTCGAGCAGCGCTTCGAGAACCGCGAGGCGGCCGTCGATCTGCGCGCGCGCGGCGCGGAACCGTTCCAGCAGGGTCTCTCGCGACGGCGCCGGGTCCTTGCTCGCCGGGTCGGGGATGGGCCAGTGGAGGCGACGCGCCTTGCCGAGGAACGCTGGACAGACCTCCTCCGCGCAGAGCGTGATGACCGTGTCGACGGTCGCCGGATCGATCGAATCCACCGACTTGGATCGATGGGTCGAGAGGTCCACACCGACCTCTTTCATGACCTCGACGGCGTACGGGTTCACGACCGAGGGCTCGCTCCCGGCGCTCTGCACGACGACCCGCTCCCCGAAGCGGGCTCGCGCGAGGCCCTCGGCCATCTGGCTGCGCGCCGAGTTCGCGACACACAAGAACAGGATGCGCTTCGCCCCCTCGTTCATGCTGCTCCTCCGGTTGGGGCCGTCGAGAAGTATCGACGCTTGGCCCACAGCGCGACGTTGACGAGCCCGATCAAGACAGGGACCTCCACCAGGGGGCCGATGACCGCGGCGAACGCGGCGCCGCTGTGGATCCCGAAGCTCGCGATCGCCACCGCGATGGCGAGCTCGAAGTTGTTGGACGCCGCGGTGAACGACAGCGTGGCCGACTGCTCGTACGACGCGCCCACCCGCTTGCTCATCACGAACGAGACCGTGAACATCACGCCGAAGTAGATGAGGAGCGGCGCCGCGATGCGGAGGACGTCGAGCGGCAGCGAGACGATGGCCTCACCCTTGAGCGAGAACATCACCACGATGGTGAAGAGGAGTGACACGAGCGTGATGGGCCCGATCCGCGGCAGGAACCGGGTCTCGTACCACTCGCGTCCCTTCGCGCCCGCGAGGACGCGGCGCGAGAGGAAGCCCGCCGCAAACGGGATGCCCAGGTAGATGGCGACGCTCTTCGCGATCTCCGCGATGGTGACGTTCACGATGGCGCCCTCGAGGCCGAGCCACCGAGGCAGGACGGTCGCGAAGAAGTAGGCGTAGATCGAGAAGAAAAACACCTGAAACAGGGAATTGAACGCGACGAGACCCGCGCAGTACTCGGTGTCGCCCTTGGCGAGGTCGTTCCAGACGATCACCATCGCGATGCATCGGGCGAGGCCGATCACGATGAGGCCCAGCATGTACTCGGGCTTGTCGCTCAGGAACACGACCGCGAGGCCGAACATCAAGAGCGGCCCGAGGACCCAGTTCTGGACGAGGGAGAGCGCGAGCACCCGTTTGTCGCCGAGGACGCGCCCGAGCTCTTCGTAGCGGACCTTCGCCAGCGGCGGGTACATCATCAGGATGAGCCCGACCGCGATGGGGATCGACGTCGTGCCGACGCTCAGGCTCTCGATCGCCTGGGTTACGCCGGGCGCGAAGGTGCCGAGGAGAATGCCGATCCCCATGGCCGTGAAGATCCAGAGGGTGAGGTATCGGTCGAGGAACGAGAGGCGTCGGGCGACGCCCTCTCGCCCCGCAACGGCCATCGCCGATGAACGATTGTCACCCGGCGCCGCGAACATCACAGACCTCCGATCAGCGCGCGAATTCGCCTGAGCGCGCGTGGCTCGATGCAATAACAGACCCGCGGCCCGTCCACGTCCCCCCGGATCAGCCCCGCCTCCTTCAACACCTTGAGGTGCTGCGACACGGTGGACTGCGCGAGCGGCAGCTCCTCCACGATATCGCCGCAGATGCACGCGTTCTTCCGGAGCAGGAGGCGAACGATCTTCACGCGCGCCGGGTGGCCGAGGGCCTTTCCGTACATGGCGAGCTCTTCGTCCGCCTCGTCGCCCTCCACCGGGCGGAGGTCCGGCTCGTCTGCCGGCGGCGGGCAACAGGCCGAGCCGGTCTGGGTCACGCGACTCATCGTAGAATGACGATACGCTAATCCGCCGCTCCGGCGGGCGCAAGCCGGCTGATCACCCGGCCGCCTCGCCTCCCCCGCACGCGGTCAGGCGGACTCGCTCAGCCCGAGCGCCGCGTGGTCCCAATACGTGACGCCGCCGTCGTGCCACGAGACGAACCGCACCGTCCCGTCTTGCGAGACGACGACGGCGAGCGCGCCGTGGAACCGGTTGCAGAGGCGGTACGCGGATCGATGGCGCGTCCCGACGCGGTCGACGATCTCCTCTTCGTATCGTGTGCCTTCGAGATCGAGGCTGCGTCGGACGGTGGCGACCGCCGCGAGGTCTCCGGCGATCTCTCCGCCGAACCCCATGATCTCGAACCGCTTGTCGAGCACGACGGCGCCGTCCACCTGCGCGAGCGACGCGATGAGCTGGGCGAGCTCGAACATCGAGTCGTCGAGCTCGCGCAACGGTCCGGCCAGCGCGCGGAGGTAGTGCTCGGTGCCAGCGTCCTCGGTCGGCCCCGCGAGGCTGGCGACCTCGCGCAACATCGGCAGGAGGAGCTGCCGGAAGCGGCTCCGCGCCGCGTGCTCGGCGAACGGGTACTTCAGACGAACGTAGCGGCCCTCCACCAGCGCCGCCGCGCAGTCGGGCGGCACGATGAGGAGCGTCCCGCCGTGGTGCGCGCCCCGGATGATGGCCACGACGCGTCGAATGAGCTGCTGTCCGATGAGCCGCGTGACGTCCGGATCGACCGCGGGGATGCCGCCGTTGACGAGCGTGTGGAGCTCACTCACCTCCGCCCGGGTGTCGACGAAGCGCGACGCGAGCCATCGTGAGCCGAACACGTCGACGCGCGAGTCACCCACGACCCCCTGCCGGAGCTCGGCGACGGGCCGGTCCCCCCAGGAGAGCGCGACATGGCCGGGGCGCGCGACGCGGAGCGCGACGCAGTTGGGCAAGAGCTTCTGCATCGCGCGGTTGCCCGGCGCCGTCTGGAGCCATCGAGGCCCCGTGTGGACGATGCCCCAGATGACCGGCGAGCCCTGGTCGAAGCTCACGCCGATGAGCGCGCGTTCGTACGTCGCGGCCTGGGAGAGCCTGCGAACCTCCTGTTCGTCGAAGGGCCTCGTCGTCGCGAACCTGAGCACGTGGAGCGAGTCGTGCGCCGCGACCTCCGCCGCGACCTCGTCGGGCTCGCAGACGATCGCCCGGAACACGACAGGCCTGTCTTCCTCGCGCAAGAAAGACGCGTGGTACGCGGTCTCCACGATCGCGGCGAGGCCGTCCTCGTCGGGGATTCTCCCCTCCGGCCATCGCCGCGCCGCGAACCGGACGAGATCGCGCGGGTAGGCGTGCGTCGCGCGGTGGGGCATCGCATGTCATGGTACTCGATCGCCTGGCTCACCTCGGGCTGCCGAATCACGGTGCGGCTCGACGTCGATCCGACCGAGGACCGGCCGCGCCCGGCGTACCATGGCCGCATTCGAGGAGACGAGCGGCATGGCCAATCATCGGTTCGTGGTGAGGTTCGACGGGTCGGCACAAAACACACTCTCGAAGGCACGCGCGGGGCTCGAGGCTCACGGAGGGAGCTTGTCGGGCGACGAAGCGGAAGGAAACCTGCTCGCGGTCACCCCGCTCGGCAACGTGAAGGGCACCTATCGCGTGGACGGCCAGACGATCGCGCTCGAGATCACCGAGAAGCCCTTCCTCGTGCCGGCCGGTACAATCGAGTCGCAGGTGCGGAAGTTCCTTCAGGCGTGATGGGTCGCGCGCGCCCCTCGCCCCCGGCGCTCGCCCAGCCTGGCCTGAGCGAGCGCCCGGGATCTCATCAGCTCTCCTGCATGAGCCGAAGGTTCGCCGGCCGCTGGTTGCAGCGCGCGACCCACGCCGCCGTCTTGGGGTAGGGCGCGAGGTCCACGCCACAGAAGCCGAGCCACTGGAAAAACGAAGCGAGGTGGCAGTCGACGAGGCTGAACTCCTGGCCGAGGACGTACGGCTTGTCCCCGAGCGCGTCCTCGAACACGCGCAGCGCCGCGTCGAGGTCATTTCGAGCCTGCTCGGCGGCGGGCGCGCTCCGGAGCTCTGCCGGCGAACGCTCGCTCGCGTGCCGCATGAGGCGACCGTTCGCCTCCCCGAGCGTGACGTTCGCCCAGACCAGCCACTTCAGGGCTTCGCCGCGCTTCGGCCCCGGCGCAGGGAAGAGCCCCTTCTCGACGCCGAACGTCTCGCCCAGGTAGATCTGGATGGCGGCGGACTCGAAGATGGCGGTTCCGTCATGCACCAACACGGGGACCTTCAGGTTGGCATTGACGGAGCCGAGCTTCTTCTCCTTGTCGGCGGCGTCGAGAAGGTCCACCCGCACCCCCTCATAGGGCACGCCCAGCTCCTCCAGGCTCCAGTGCACGGTCGAGGCGGTGGACATCGGGGCGTAGTAGAACGTGAGGCTCATGGCGGTCTCCTTCATCGGCCGGCAGCGGCTCGCCGCCGGAACGAGGAGACAGTCGCACTGCGGCCTGACAGCCTTCTGTCAGGTTTGATCCAGGCGCCCGCCTGCGCCCCCCCTCCCGCTCAGGCCTCGCCTTCTTTCGTTCCTCCAGCGCCCGTCGCCTTCAGCGTCGCCTGCGCCGCGGCAAGCCGAGCGACCGGCACGCGCAGCGGCGAGCAGCTCACGTAGTCGAGCCCGACCGTGTCGAAGAAGCCGATGCTCCGCGGATCGCCGCCGTGCTCACCGCAGACCCCCAGGTGGATGTCGGGCCGCGCAGCGCGGCCACGCTCGCACGCGAGGCGAACGAGCTCGCCGACGCCTTGCTGATCCACGGTCTGGAAGGGGTCGTCGTCCATGATCTTGGCGGACACGTAGTGGGGCAAGAAGGTCGCCGAGTCGTCGCGGCTGAAGCCGAGCGTCATCTGCGTGAGGTCGTTCGTGCCGAAGCTGAAGAACTCGGCGCGCGCGGCGATCTCGCCGGCGAGCAGCGCCGCGCGAGGCGTCTCGATCATGGTGCCGACGTGGTAGGCGACCTTGACGCCCTTCTCGGTCATCACCTCTTCGGCGACGCGGCGAACGAGGGCCTCCTGATCGGCGAGCTCGCGCTCGTCGACGACGAGAGGAACCATGATCTCGGGCCGCACGTCCTTCCCCTCCTTCGTCAGCTCGCAGGCGGCTTCGAAGATGGCGCGCGCTTGCATCTCGGTGATCTCGGGGTGGGTGATGCCGAGGCGGCAGCCGCGGTGGCCCAGCATGGGGTTTTGCTCCGAGAGCGAGCGAAGGCGCGAGCGCAGGCGGTCGATGCTCATGCCGAGCGCGCGCGCGACCTGCTCCTGCTGCGGCGTCTCGTGCGGCAAGAACTCGTGGAGCGGCGGGTCGAGGAGACGGATGGTGACCGGCAGCCCCTCCATCGCGAGGAAGATGCCGCGAAAGTCGTCGCGCTGGTACGGCAGGAGCTCGGCGAGGGCTTGTTTCCGGCCTTCGAGCGTCTCGGCGACGATCATCTTGCGCATGCTGAGGATGCGCTGAGGATCGAAGAACATGTGCTCGGTGCGGCAGAGGCCGATGCCCTGGGCGCCCAGGTTGCGCGCGACCGTCGCGTCCTTCGGGGTGTCCGCGTTGGCCCGGATCTTCAACCGGCGGATGTCGTCGACCCACGACATGAACAGCTTGAAGTCCTCGCTGAGGCTCGCGTCCTGGAGGGGCTCCTTACCGACGATCACCTCGCCCGTCGTGCCGTTCAGGCTGACCCAATCGCCCTCGCGAAGGGTCGCGTTTCGCGTGCTCATCGTGCGCGCCGCGTAGTCGATGATGACGTCGCCGGCGCCCGCGACGCAGGGCTTGCCCCAGCCGCGCGCGACGACGGCGGCGTGGCTCGTCATGCCGCCACGGGTCGTGACGATGCCCGTCGACGCGTGCATGCCGCCCACGTCCTCCGGGCTGGTCTCGATGCGCGCGAGGACGACCTTCTCGCCGCGGCCATGCCACGCCTCGGCGTCCTCCGCGCTGAAGACGAGCCGACCGACGGCCGCGCCGGGCGACGCGGGAAGGCCCTTCGTGAACACACGCCCCGCCTTGCGGTACGAGACCTCGTCGGCGAAATGCGGATGGAGCATCTGGTCGATGTGCGCGGGCTCGACGAGGTGCATGACCGCCTGCTCCTTGCCGGCGACGCCTTCGTTCACCAGGTCCACCGCGATCTTCAGCGCGGCGGCGCCGGTGCGCTTTCCGTGGCGCGTCTGCAGCAGGTAGAGCTTGCCCTCCTGCACCGTGAACTCGATGTCCTGCACGTTGCTGAAGCGCTTCTCGAGCCGCGCCGCGAGCTCGAGGAGCTGCGCGTGGACCTCGGGCATCTGGTCGGCCAGGTGAGCGATGGGCTCGGGCGTGCGGGTCCCCGCGACGACGTCCTCCCCTTGCGCGTCGACGAGGTACTCGCCGTAGAGCACCTTCTCACCGGTGGCCGGGTTGCGCGTGAAGCAGACGCCCGTGCCGGACGTGGAGCCGCGGTTGCCGAACACCATGGCCTGCACGTTCACGGCGGTGCCGGCGAGGCCGCGGATCTTGGCGACCTCCCGGTACTTGATGGCGCGTTCGCTGTTCCAGGAACGAAACACGGCCCCGATCGCGCGCTCGAGCTGCTCGCGCGGATCGGCGGGGAACATGCGCCCGGTCGCGTCTCGGTAGACCGCCTTGAAGCGGTTCACGAGGTCACGGAGGTCCGTCGCGTCGAGGTCCTTGTCGAGCTTCTTGCCGCGCTCCTTCTTGAGCCCGTCCATCACCTCGTCGAAGGCGTCGTGGGAGACGCCCATGACGACCGAGCCGAACATCTCGATGAAGCGGCGGTAACAGTCCCACGCGAAGCGCGCGCGGGCCGGGTCCCTCGCCATGCCCTCGGCCACCTCGTCGTTCATGCCGAGGTTGAGGACGGTGTCCATCATGCCGGGCATCGACACGGCGGCGCCCGACCGGACCGAGACCAGGAGAGGGCGGTCCTTGTCGCCGAGCTTCGCGCTCATCGCGGTCTCGAGAGCGGCGAGCGCCTCCTCGATCTCGGTCTGCACGTCGGCAGGGACGCGGCCATTGTCCTGAATGGCCCGCGCGCAAACCTCGGTGGAGATGGTGAACCCCGGGGGGACGGGGAGCCCGGCCGCGGACATCTCCGCGAGGTTCGCTCCCTTCCCACCCAGGAGGTCGCGCATCTTCGCGCTGCCGTCCGTCTTGCCCATCCCGAACCGGAACACTTGCTTGGCCATCGGCTGAACGTTCTACCCCAACCGACGCGCAGCGGGCAGCCACGTCCCTCCTGTCGTCCCTCCGACTCGCCGTAAGGGAACCCCCGGGGGGTGGACAAAGCCTCGTCGCCTGGTGAAGAACCGAACGTCGCAGTCTTGCCGCTACGTCTGGTATCGTCCTGTCGCGAATGCCCCGTTGCGAAGCATGCGGAGCCGATATCGACGTCGGCGCACGCTTTTGTGGCGAGTGTGGCGCGGTGGTCCGCGCGAAGACGAAGGAGCTCGTCGGCGGGAGGACCAAGGCGACGACCACGAAGCGGCGCGAGACCCGCGAGACGAAGAAGGGCGGGATCGCGCCGGGGCAGGTCAAGACGGGCCCCGCCGGCGCCGATCCCATCCGGACCACGTTGAAGGGCCTCCCGCTCGATCCGGCCGCGCCGAAGACGGAGATCCCGCCACCTCCGCTGGATCAGCCTGTCGACGAGCCTCCCAAGCCGCCTCCCTCGAACCGCGGCGGCTCACGCTCGGAGTTCCTGCGGCTGCTCGACGAGGTCGAGTCGGGGTTCGACGCGATCCTCGTCGAGCCCGGGACCGTCCCTCCGCCCAAGCCCGAAGCGGAAGAGGAAGGCGTGGTCGGAGAGCCCACGACGACCGAGAACATCTTCGATCACGCGCAAGCCGAGAAGCTCTTCCACGAGCTCGTCGTCGCGAACGCCCAGCCGATCCGTGACTTCATGATCGAGATCCGACTCGGCGAGCCGCACGCCGACTGGATCACCTTCTGCGAGCCGGCGGTGCGCGCGATCCTCCGGTCCGCCGAGGGCATGGGACACGCCGAGCTCGTCCAGCGGCTGCGCGTGTACCTCGCGGCGCTCTCGCGCGCAGCCGAAGCCGCGACGGCTGTGGCGCCCGAGGCCGAGCGCCACGAGCGCGCGATCCGGGGCGAGGTCCGCGAGAAGATCATCGACACCTACAGCGAGCTCATCGTCTTCTTCCCCGAGGCCTTCGCGCTCGAGGCCGAGTCGAACGCCCGCGAAGCCGTGATCGTGTCGGCGGTCCTGGCCAAGGTACCGGGCCTCTTCAAGGTCGGGCTCGACCGGATCCACGCGACGGGGCTGGCATCGCTCGGCCTCTTCTACGTCTCGCGCCCGAAGGACATCGTGGAGCTGACGGGCGTCACCGCGGAGGTGGCGGAGGAGATCGCCCGCGCGTTCCAGGAGTATCGCCGCCTCGCGTCGCGCCTCTCGCCGGTGGGCGGACGAAGCGAGGAGCGGCGGCTCCTGCGCGAGGCGGCGAACGCGCTGGCCGCGGCGGCGAACGGCTACGACGTCTCTGCGCCAGGGTCGGCGGAGCGCAAGCGACACCGGCGCGCCCGCGCGCTCGCCCTCTCGGACATCACGCTCTACCTCGCCAGGCTCGGCGAGAGGAGCCGGGTCGAGCGGCTGGAGACGCTGTCCTTTGAGATGAAACACGCCGAGGTCGTCGCATTCCTCGACGAGACCGAGAAGAAGGAGAGGCGAGCGGAATGAGGACGCTACGGGAGAGAGGGAGAGGACGATGGCGGATCTGACACGCGACGACGTGGTCCGGCTGGCCAAACAGGGCGGCAAGCTCTCGCAATGTGATCTGCGCGGGCTCGACCTGTCGCAGCTGGTGCTCGAGTCGATCGACTTCTCCCGGTCGGATCTCACGGGGTGCAACCTCGGCGGCGCGAAGCTGCGCGGCTCGGTCCTCCGCGCGGCCAGCCTGAAGGAGGCGTACCTCGCCGGCGCCGACCTCGCCGACTCGAACCTGGACAAAGCCGAGCTCGACTCGGCCAACCTCGATCGAGCGAACCTCACGAGCGCAAACCTGACCCGTGCCAACCTCGAAGGGGCCACGCTCATCGAGGCCCTGTGCGAGGGCGCACGGCTCACCAACGCGGAGCTCGACTCCGCGAACTTCGGCAAGGCCGACTTGACGGGCGCGAACCTCTCCCACGCGGATCTCAACGAGGCGTACCTCGGAGGGGCGAAGCTCATCCGCGCGGACCTCCGCGGCGCCTCGCTCCGGACCGCCAACCTCGAAGAGGCCCTCTGTGCCGAGGCGCTCCTCGACGGCGCCGACCTCCGCGGCGCCACCCTTCGCGCGGTCGATCTCACGCGCGCCTCGCTCCAGCAGGCGAACCTCACCAGCGCCAACCTGACAGGTGCCCGCCTCTCGCTCTGCGATCTGCGGCGGGCCGTCTTCGCCGAGGCCGTCCTCGAAGGCGCGGTCCTCACCCACGCGCGCGTCTACGGCGCCGTGCTCACGCGCGCGTTGCTCACGCACGCGCAGACCGAGCCCATCGACGCGAGCGTCGACGGCGACGGCTCGCGTCTGCTCGTCGGCGCGGACGCGACGCGTTTCCTCACCGGTGCACCGCTCGAGCCCGCCGCTCCCGCGACCCGCCGGTACTTCGGTCGCGGCGACGTGCTGCGCAACGCCTCGCTCGAGTTCCACGCCGGCTCGAACGTCGTCATCGAGAGCCACTTCGACAATTGCTCGATCCAGCTCGGGGATCGCACCGAGCTCGTCATCGGCGAGCCGGGCCTGCTCGAGAACTGCAAGATCTTCGGCCCCGGCATCCTGACCGTGCACGGCCGCATCGTCGAAGGCGACCAGCCGGGCATCTCGGGGCCGATCAGCCTCATCGTCTCGAAGCACGGCTCCGTCGTGTCGACCGTCGAGCAGCACCCCGACCGCACCGCCTTCGGCGTCGAGCCCGGTGCCCGGCTACGTGTCCGCATCACCCACCCCCGGCCGAGGAGCGTCTGACCATGGAGGATGACAAGAAGACCACCGAGATCAGCCGCCTCACCCTGATCGAAGAAGGCACGGAGCTCAAAGGCTCGGTCAGCTCGAGCTGCCCCGTCGTGGTGCGCGGCCGGATCTCCGGGGAGGTCTCGACCCCAGCCCTGACGGTGGCCCCGTCGGGCGCGGTCGCGGGCCGCGTGAAGGTCGGCACGATCGTGTCCACCGGCGAAATCAGCGGGGAGATCGAGGCCGATCACGCGAGCCTCTCGGGCAAGGTGAACGACGACACGGTCATTCGAGCCCGGACCCTCGAGGTGAAGCTTGCGAGTGAGGGCCGAATGACCGTTACTTTTGGGGAGGCTCGGCTCGAAATCGGGGACGAGCCCAGGAGCTAGCGAAGCTCTTGCAGCTGTCTGCGCGATTCTCGGACACCGTGGCATCAATGCGTGCAAGATACGGGCCGACGACTTCTCGAGCTGTGCTAGTCTCCCCGTGCCAGCCCTTCGACAGCTGGGTCTGGCGGGCGAATCAACCGCTTTTCAGGGCCGATTCGCGTTCGAGTGACGGTCTCAACATGGAAAACCTCAACCCGGAAAAGGAGCTCTCATGGGCATGGAGATGAAGCTCCAGTTCAAGCTGGCGCAGCAGCTGGTGATGACCCCCCAGCTGGTGCAGGCCATCCGGCTGCTTCAGCTCTCCCGCATGGAGCTGGTGGACGAAGTCCGGAAGGAGCTCGACGGCAACCCGGTGCTCGCGGACGAGATCGCCGATCCCCGGGGCCGGACCGAGGTCACCAGCGCTACCACGCCGGGTGCCTCACCTCGCGACAAGGACTTCGCTCCGGAAGAGCGGATTGGCATGACCGATCAGGAGCGGCCGCTCGACGCCGCCCAGCGAGAGGTGGAGAAGCAGGTCAAAGAGGTCGACTGGGAGCAGTTCCTGGAGAACCGCCAGCTCCAGACGCCGGTCGGCGCCCCTCGAAGCGGCTTCGAAGAGCTCCCCCCGATCGAGCAGTCCCTCACGAAACCGAACACGCTGCGCGATCACCTGCTCTGGCAGCTCGGCCTGAGCGACCTCGTGGACAACGAGAAGCAATTTGCGCTCCTCGTCATCGGCAACCTGGACGAGCGCGGCTACCTCGACCTCGAAGGTGGTGAGGACGCCGAAGGCAACAAGCGCCCCGACCTGACGATCGAAGACCTCGCGCGTGAGGCGGAGCTCGACCCGGAGGACGCCGAAGAGGTCCTCAAGCTGATCCAGCGCTTCGATCCCCTCGGCGTGGCCGCGCGGGATCTGCGCGAGTGCCTCCTCATTCAGGCGGAGGTGCTCGGCTACGACGAGATCGAGAAGTCGATCATCCGCGACCACCTCCACAACGTGGAGCGGCGGAACTTCCAGGCCATCTGCAAGGCCCTGAAGATCGAGCTCGACGAGGTGTACGAGGCCGTCCAGGAGATCCAGAAGCTCGAGAGCATCCCCGCGCGCAACTACGCCGAGGTCGACGACAAGCAGATCGCGATCACGCCCGACGTCTACGTCCTGAAGGACGGGGACAAGTGGGTGGTGAGCGACAACGACAAGGGGATGCAGCGCCTCTACATCAACGAGAACCTCGCCCAGCGGATGCTCAAGGATCCGAAGGCGAAGGAGTTCATCAACGAGAAGCTGAAGAGCGCCCAGTGGCTCATCCGCGCGATCGAGCAGCGCAGGCGGACGATCATCCGCGTGACGGAGTGCATCGTCGAGAAGCAGCGTGAGTTCCTCGACCACGGCGTCGCGTACCTCAAGCCGATGATCTTGCGGGACGTCGCCGCGGCGGTCGGCATGCACGAGTCGACGATCTCGCGCGTGACGAGCAACAAATACGTCCACACGCCGCAGGGGCTCTTCGAGCTGAAGTACTTCTTCAACAGCTCCATCAGCCGCGTCGCCGACGAGGACATCGCCTCGGAGAGCGTGAAGCAGGCGATCAAGAAGATCATCCTCGCAGAGGACAAGTCGAACCCGCTCTCGGACCAGGCGATCGTGAAGATCCTCGAGGACCAGGACGGCATCAAGATCGCGCGGCGCACCGTCGCGAAGTACCGCGAGATGCTCGGCATCCTGTCGTCGTCGAAGCGCAAGAAGATGTTCTGACTCTCGAGAGAGGCGGGAGCGGCGGTCCCAATCCAATGGCGTTCCCTCTGCACTTTCCTCCCCCCCGGCCCCCCTCCACGTGGTGGAGGGGGGAGCTCTCTTGAGAAAGCTTCCTGTCCACAAGCCTGCGAAGCTCGACGCGGAGCGTCTGTTTCGCGAGCACTTCTTGCCGCTCTATCCGCCAGGGGCGAGCCTCGAGCAGATCCGCAAGGTGGACGCAAACCCGGCGAAGAACGCCGAGATCTTCGCGGCGCTCGAGGAGACGGCGGAGCTCTTCGCGCGGCTCACGCCCGAGGCGCTCGACGCGCCCGATCTCGCGCTCGACTTCACGGATGCCTCGGTTCACCGCCTCTCGGCCCTGTTGACCGCCGAGACGCGCGACAAGCTCTTCTCCCAGCGCTCGAAGCCGGGCGAGCCGCCGCTCTTCATTCATTTCGTCATCCACGGCGTGCTCTACGTGGCGGCGACGATCGTCCGCACACGCGGCGCGGCCTGGCTCGTGCGCAGCCCGCTCTGGGAGACCCGGGTGGAGCTCGCGTCCAAGGCCGGCACCGCAGAGCTGGCGCCATTCTCCTGGTGGCTCCGCGCGATGTCGGACGACGAGATCGGCAAGGGCACGCTCGGTGATCGGTATCGAACCCACGTCGAAGAGCCCACCCTCGACGTCCAGAGCTGGCCCGCGTTCCTCGATCCCGACAAGCGCTTGCCGCGGCTCTCGCGCCCTCGCTACGACCTGCTCGTCAAATACCTCGAGACGCACCTGCCCGAGGTACGCGACGTCGGCGAGCACTTCCCCTCGCCGCAGCGCTTCGAGGAGCTCGCCTTCAAGTGGCTCGAGCCCCGCGTCGTCGGGGGTGGCCGCGCGCTCGTGCTCCACGGCCCGAGCGACAAGGGCGTGCACCTCTTCTGGATCACGAAGGCCGGCTTCCTGAAGGCGATGTTCTTCGAGGCGGACGCCGTCCCCGAGCACCAGCTGAAGACGCGCGCCGCAGAGGACGGGACCGAGCTGCTCGTGGTCATGGCCTCGCGAGCCGGGCGAGCGCTCGAGCAAGAGATGCTCTGGTGGGGGATGTAGGCAGGAGCCGCGTGATACGCTCGCCTCATGCTTGTCAGGGGGCGTCTTCAAGCTTGTCCTTCGTGCGGTCGACACATCCTCGGCGCGGACTCGGGTTGCCCACACTGCGGGGCCGCGCTCGTCCGCAATGGGGGGCGGCTCGCGCCCAGCCATGTCGCGATCTTCATGGGATTGAGCGCAGCGGCCTCGATGGCGACGCCCGCCGGGTGCCACGACGCCGGGGACGGCGACACGGGTGGCAACTCCGGAATCGGCATCGGCCACGGCACGGCCAGCACCGGCTATGAGTCTGCCGTCAGCACGTACGGTGTGGGCCCGAGCTCCCCGATGGTGACGAGCTCGCCGGCCTCGACGAGCAGCTCGACCACCACAAGCTCCTCGGTGAGCACGGCCTCCGGCGGCGATTGCCCAAGCTTCGATCGGTCGACCCCCTGCGGCTCGTGTTTGTCGGAGTTCTGCTGCGCGGAAGGGGGGGAATGCGTCGGGCCCTGCATCGCCTTCATGACCTGCCTCGACGCCTGCGACCCCTCCGACATCGGGTGTGCCGCGGCTTGCGAAGACGCAGATCCAGGAGGGTTCGCCCTGTATCAGACCCTCTACCAGTGCGGGCTCGACGCGATGTGCGACCTGTCTTGTTTGCCGCCCTGACGGCGCGTCTCAACGCGCCACGAAGAGCTCGACGGCGTCGAGTAGCTCGCTCGCGATCCAGCCGCCGGGTGCGTTCGCGGCGAGGTAGCTCGCCGCATCGGCGCGGGTCTCGAACAGCTTCTGCGGGGACTCGGACTTGGCGAGGAGGATGACCGCGCCGAGCACCGCACGGATGGTCGCGCCAGCGAAGCCCTCGGACTCGATCACGATGGCCGAATGTCCCCGAAGGTTCGGCACGTTCATCATGCGGCCGATCTCGGCGCGCATCGCCTCGCTGAGGTCGAGCGGCCCGAGCCGGAGCCCGGTGACGATCGTCAGCCCGCCGACCGCGCCCTGCTTCGCGAAGAGGCGCCGCTGCCCTTCGCGGACGATCTGCAAGCTACGGGCGGTCGGCGAGGTGGAGATAGCCGTGAAGAGCAGGTTGTTCCAGAGCCCGACGCGCCAGCCGCCTTCGTCGTGGAGGACCTCGAGCTGGTTCCCGACGGCGACCATGCTCGGAGCCTGCAGCGAATCCGAGAGCGCCTCAAGCCCTCGCGACGTCAGGGCAACGCGATCGAAAACGAGTCGATCTCCGCACCGGTCTCGTCGATCGCGGCGCCGTCGATCGAGGTCGCGCCGATCTCGACGTGCACGGCATGAAACGCGGCCGCCGAGGCGACGCGCAGCGCTGCCTCGTCGGGGCGCTCATCGACGTTCTCGTCGATGTTCCCGAGCGCGCCGCCGCCGCCGCCCGAGGTGACGTACGTGAGGCCGTTCGAGACGAAGCGCTCGTAGCCGTGCATGTGACCGGCGAGGACGAGGCGCACGTCGTGCTCGAGGAAGAGGGGCTCGAGGACGGAGCGGAGCCCGGGGTCGCTCTGCGCGTCGCCGACGGTGATGAGCGCGCGGTGCATGTAGACGATTGAGCCGCGGAAGCCGGGCTTCGCCTGCGCGTCCTCCAGCATCTGCGCGAGCCAGATGCCCTGCTCGCTGTTGGGCGCGAGACTGCTCTCCGTATCGAGCGCGAAGAACCAGAAGCCGCCCGACTGGAACCGGTAGTAGCGGCGGTTGCCGTCGAACCCTGCGTCGGCGAAGAGCCGGTCGTAGTAGTCGGTGTATTCGGTCTCGTTCTCGGACTCGTGGTTGCCGATCGACGGCATGAACGCGCCGCCCGACGAGAGCATCGGCTGCATGGAGAGAAACCACTGCGACCAGGAGTCGACGACCGACGAGTAATACTGGATGTCGCCGAGGTGCAGGGTGAAGTCCGGCGAGCGCACGAGGACGTTCGCGAGCACGTCTTCGGTCGGAGCGATGCCGGGGTTCGTGTCTCCGATGGCCATGAAGGAGATCGGGCCGCCGTCCGGCTCGGCGGTGCAGAATCGCCCGCCGGCGGACGGCTCGGCGACGAGGGAGTACGTGTAACAAGCGCCGGGCTCGAGGCCGGTGAGCGCCACCTCGCTCGTGTAGTAGGTGCCCGGCACATCGGGCGGGATGTCGAGCAGCTGGTGGGAGGTCGTGAGCACCGCCGGTGCCTGCGTCCCGGTGGCGGTCTGGGCCGCCCCGCCGGCCTCCGGCGTCAGCGTGATCGCGACGTCGCCCGGCTTGCAGGCGTCCCAGCGCACGACGGCCGAGGTCTCGTCGAAGCGAAGCGCCCAAGGGCCGTGGTAGACGCCCGAGGCCGGACACACGAGCGCGGAGCCGCCGCCTGCGCCACCGCCACCGCTACCGCCGCTGCCGCCGCCGCCGGACGCGTCACACGACGAGCACGGCAAATCTGGGTCTTCGCAGGCGACGAGGGCGGAGCAGAGACCGATCAGGATGGATGCTGCGAGGCGCACCTGCCCACCCTACACCAGCACGAGACCGTCAGGGCACGAGCTCGCAGCCGGCTGCGAAGGGCTGCGAGAAGTCGAAGTCGTAACACTCGTACGTGTGCAGCTCGCCGCCCACGACGATGACACACGACTCGCCCGGCATGTTGTCGGGCTGATTCGGTCCCCACGGCGCCTGGTTCGGCATGAACACGAACGCCTCGCCGCTTCCTTCCCAGACGAACTTGTTCTGGGCGTTGTTATCGTATTTCGCCCCGGTCCAGACGTCGAACGACGCGCCGCCGAGCGACTCGAGCAACGCGATGTCGGGCGTGACGTTGGGCGTGGCGAGCCGAGCGGTCCCCCCGACGGCGTTGCCCGCCGCGACGCAGAGCCCGATAGCTTCGTCCCTCGTCGCGCCGTCGGGATCGTCCGGAGGGATGACCCGGTAGCAGGACTCGAACCCGAGCGTCCAGTCGAGCGGGCACGGCGAGCCGCCGCCCGCGCCACCGCCTCCTGTCTCGCCTCCTCCGGCTCCTGTCGTCGTCGCGCTCGTCGTCGTGCTCGCGCTCGTCGTGCCGCCCGATGTCGTGCTGGTGGTGGAGGTGACCGAGAGGGAGGCTGTCGATTCGCTTCCCGTCGACGTCGCGCCGCCGGTCCCGCCCGCGCCTCGTTCACCGAGCGCGTCGACGAAACAAGCACCCAACGCAGGGAGCAGACCGATCAAGACGGAGCGACGAAGCCTCGACACTCGTCCGATTCTATCAGACGGAGGCAGGCGCGCCGCTGCGTCAGTTGATCTGGCTCGGACGCGGCGGCTCGACGCTGTCGGGCGCTTGCTCGGTCGGCGCGATGGTCTCGCTCTTCGGCGTCGAGCGCTCGATCGCGCGGTCTGCGAGGAGGAAGACGGGGGCGATCTCCGCCAGCGGCAGGTGCGCGGCGATGCGCTCCGGCGTCGCGATGGCGAGCTCGTGCCTCGCGTGGAAGGGCTCGCGAGGCCGCGAGCGCTCGTGCTTCAGCCGAGCCTGGTCGACGGCGACGCGGACCTCGAGCGGCATGAACTGCTGGTACGCCTCGGCGTCGATCGCGCCGCGAACCTCCCACGCATCCAGGATGGGCTTGCCGCGCGGAGCCGACGCGCTGCTGCGGTCGGCGAGCAAGGCGCGGAGGACCCACGCGATGAACTTCCGGTTCTCCTCCGACTCGTCCTCGAGCGGCATCCGCTCGCGGAAGCGCTGCCAGATGTGGACCGGCGCGCCGTACACGACGATGTCCTGAGCATCGAACACGGCCTCGAAGGTCGCGACGGGGATGTCGCCGCTGTCGAGCACCGCGTCGATAAGGGTGGCCTGCTCGTCGGGCCAGAAGCGACGCGCCGCGCCCGCCGCGAGCCCCGTGAGCTTCGTGGTGATGCGCTGGCGGATGTCGGGGCGCTGCGAGAACCAGCCCATCCGGATCGCGGCAGGCCAGGCCTCGCGCGATTGCTCGGGCGTCCACCAGGTCGGCCCCGTCGTGCGCAGCTTGTCGTACAGCTCCGCGAGGAACTGGAGGTGGGGGGATTTGCCGAAGAAGAGCCGCGCCTCCTTCTGGCGTGCTTCGTCGTCGCCTTCACCGAGATCGCGGTGGACGAGGTGACCGTCGAGACCGATGGATTCCATGCGCAGCGCCCATTGCAAGCCGCTCGCCAGCCGCGAAATCCGGCGGATGATCGAATGCCCGAGCGGCGCGTGTCGTCGAGCCGCTGACGGAGCGACGGTTCCATGACGCCTCGGAGCCCGCTCGCTCTCCCGAAGCTGGCCGTCCTGTCCCAGGATGGTACCGTCCGCCCCGGATGGTGCGCGGTGCTGTCATCTTCGGGATCACGTACGTCCTCGTCTCGGCGAGGCGGCTCGGGTACCTCCCGCTCGGGCGACCGGGCGCAGCGCTGCTGGGCGCCGTCGCTGCCGTGGCCTCGGGCGCGGTCCCCGCGAAGGAAGCGCTCGCATCCGTCGACGGCGCGACGATCCTGCTGCTGTTCGGCATGATGGGGATGGGCGCGTTCCTCGAGCTGGACGGGTTCGCCGAACGGCTTCAGGCCTACGTCGCGCAGCGAGTCCGGACGCGCCGAGCGCTCCTCGCGATCGTCGTGTGGGGCGCGGGGATCACCTCGGCGTTCGTGACAAACGACGCCGTCTGCGTGCTCGGGGCGCCGCTCGTGGTGGCGCTGATCCGAGCCCACGATCTGCCGCCCTCGCCCTATCTGATCGCGCTCGCCACCGCCTCCAACACCGGGAGCGTCGCGACCGTGGTGGGCAACCCGCAGAACATGCTCTGCGCCAGCCTCGGTGACCTTCGCTACCGCGAGTTCCTGGTGCTGATGGCCCCGCTCGCCGTCGCGTGTCTGGCGCTGAACCACCTCGCCATCGCCTGGCTGCACCGGGCGGACCTGGAGGGCGAGATCGTGCCCAGCAGCGCCCGGCCCTCGATCGTGAACCGGAGGATCGGCGCCACGCTCCTCGTGATCACGGGCACGACGCTCCTCTACCTCGGCGGGCTCGATCTGGCGTGGACGGCGGTAGGCGGGTTCACGGCCCTCCTCGTGATCCAGGGACGTGACGCCAACGAGGTCTGGCCGCGGATCGAGTGGTCGGTGCTCCTCTTCTTCGCGAGCCTCTTCATCGTGGTCGAAGCGCTGATCCGGAGCGGCCTCACGCAGGCGTTCTTCGCCGAGCTCCCGCTGCACGGGAGCGGCGGGCTCGCTCGGCTGTCGGCGCTTTTCCTCTTCGGGTCGAACGTCGTCTCGAACGTGCCCTTCATCCTCGTCGTCCGGGACCAGATCGCGACGCTGCCGGCGCCCAGGCTCGGCTGGGAGCTGCTCGCGATGGCCTCGACCTTCGCGGGCAACCTCACGCTCCTCGGATCTGTCGCGAACATCATCGTCGCCGAGCGCGCGCGCGAGGTCGGAGGCCTCGGCTTCCGCGCGCATCTGCGGGTCGGCCTGCCGGTCACGCTCGCGACGACCGCGTTGGGAACGGCCTGGGTCGGGTGGATGGGGTCGCGTTGACGGGGTGGCGTTTGCGGGACGCCTGCGCCTGGCGCCTATGTTCGTGCTAGCTTCGCGTTCTTCGCACGAGTGGCGGAACTGGCATACGCACCGGGTTTAGGTTCACTCCGCGCCTTCGGCGCTCCGTAGACCTCCCTGCACTCCGTCCACTTCGTGGACTCCGTGCACTCCGGTTCCGGCGCCTGGCGCCTTTCTTCGTGCTAGCTTCGCGTCCTTCGCACGAGTGGCGGAACTGGCATACGCACCGGGTTTAGGTTCCGGCGCCGAAAGGCATAGGGGTTCGACTCCCCTCTCGTGCACCCGGGGGATTTTGCGGGATCAGCCATCCGGCGGGTGACCGACGACGGCTGGTCCCGACACTATCCCGACGATTGAGCCGCCGGGCGGCTTGCAGGGCGCTCCCGGTTCCGTCGAACCTGGTGCCGATGATCTACTTCGGCGTGTTCGTCGCGAGCGATCCGGCGGTCGATGATGACGACCGCGAGGACTACATCCACCTGCTGGTCGAGGCTGCTTCCCTCAGCGAGGCCGACGCGGCGTTCAAGGAGAAGCTGCGTCAGCTCTGGGATCGCGGCGATCTGGATCCGAGGTTCACCCAGATCCACCCGGTACGACTCGTCGAGATGCCGTTGGCTCCCCGAGCCGCGGCCTGCGTTTACTTCACCGTCGCCTCTCCCGAGACCACCGGCCCGATCGAGAAGGTTGTCGGGGAACCTGGCGCCACCCTCTACATGGCGGAGGAAGACGACGGCGTCCCCGTGTATGTCGATCGCCGGCAGGACCTCGCGCCGGTGAAGTGGCAGCGGGAGTAAACGGCGGTCCTTGCGCCATGGACCTGAAGAAGCTCCGGGAGCTGCTCCGAAATCCGATCGAAGGGCTTTCGACGGCGGGTACACATCGCGAGCTTGAGTTCGTCCTGGAGAAGGCAGGACTCAAGGAAGCCGGCGGGGGTTCCAAGCGGGAGCGGATGCGAGACGCGCTCCAGCAGACGCCCGACGAACATCTTCCCCGCGTCGCCGACAGCCTCCTTGCCAACTACCACGTCGATGGCGACACCCGAATCAAGATTCAGGACGTGCTCTGGGCAGGCGTGGGGCCCGAGATCCCCGTTCGGGTTCGCCACGAGATTGCGTCGGCGCTCGAGGCGATACGCGATGACCAGGGCGGAGGTCTCTTCCTGAGGTTCGATGAGTTCGCGGCTCTCTTCGACCGCCTGTTCGACATGGGCAAGTACGACTCCGACTTCTTCCGTTCGGAGCGCGACAACTTGCGCAAGTGGTTCTTGGAGAACACCAACGACATCACGGTGACGCAGCTCTTCGAGCGGGTCGGAGCCTTCGACGCCATCCACAAGCGTTTCGCGCTGCTGCTCGAGGGTCTCTGCTCGTGGCGAGTGCAGCCAGACGAGAGGTGGCAACGCGAGATCGTCGATGCGCTCAACGTCCCCCTGGCCAGGGCCAACCTGGAGATGGCCGAGGTGGGCGAAGACGGGGGCTACCCTGTGTTCGCACTCGCGACGAAGCGAGCCGGTGTCGCGGGGAGACCCAAGAACATCATCTTCGGTGGGCAGATCCGACCCGACCTGGTTCTGCGTGACGCCGTCAACAACGACATCGAGATCGCATCGAACGCGGACAAGGTCCTCGTCTACGATCGACAGATCGGTGCAAGCGGTCTGACGTGGGCCGAACTGCGAGCGTGGTGGGCGGATCTCAGGGGCATCCCAAATGATCGCAAGGCCGCTGAGGCGCTCTACAGGGCGTTGCTCGCGAGCATCCCGGACGCGTCCCCGCCGCAGCGTTTCCTCTTCCGAACCTTCTTCACCCTCTTCAAGGAGTCGCTCGATCTTCGGCCAGCGTTGATCCCGGAAGTGTGGCTTCACTGGGACCCGATGACGGTCCAGCAGAGAGGGACGCACCGGATCCTTCCACGCTTTCGCATGGACTTCCTGATCCTCTTCAGCCCCAGGGAACGCGTCGTCCTCGAAGTTGATGGCAAGCATCACTACGCCGACGACGAACGGGCCAGCCCGACCAAGTATGCGGAGATGGTGCGAGCCGACCGCGCCCTTCGGCTGTCTGGCTACGAGGTCTACCGCTTCGGTGCGACGGAGCTGGATGGAGACCCTGGCAAAACGATGCTGAGGAACTTCTTCGAGGCGCTCTTCAAGAAGCACTCCCTCTGAGCGCCTAAGGCGCTCTCGTTGCCGCCGACTTCGTGTCGGTCGCGGCGCCGCCGCCCGGGAGTACGATGAGCGCGGGCTTGGATCGATCACTGGCCAGACCCGCCAGCTCGGGAATGATCTCATGCATCGGCATCAGCCACCCGAGCTTCAGCTCCTCGGCTGTCTTCGCGTCCCGCCGGTAGCGGGCCACCATCGCCGAGGACAGGTGCCCCGTACGCCGCACGACCCAGTCCTCGGTCCTGCCGGTCGCAACAGCGAGCGTGACGAAGGTCGCCCGGAGATCGTGAAAACGGAGGCGCTGCCGGTTCTCGCCGTGCTCGTAGAGCTTCGCACGATCAACGCCTCCGGCCTGTAGGGCTGCACGCAGATCGGCGGCGGCATGCTCGACTGCGAGCGGCTGCCCCGCACGGCGACGCCGGTACCGAGGCAGGGCTTCGCTCGGGAACACCAAACGCTCCGAAGGACAGACGCGGCGCCAGCGGCGGAGCGCCTCGGCCGTCCCCGGATCGAGGGACCACGTTCCGCCGCGACCGTTCTTGGTGACGTCGAGCGAGATGATCGCCTCGCCACCGGGCAGGTCCAAGGTGAGGTTGGTCCATTCCAGCGTCACGGCGTTCTCACGACGGACACCCTCACGAGCGCAGAACCCAAAGAGGATGCGCCGGACCAGGGGGCAGGGCCGATGCCCAAGAAGGAGGACTTCCTCCGACGGGAACAGGTAGGAGCGTTCTTTGGGTTGGTTCGGCGGGGGAAGCCAGCCCGGCGGAAAGGGCGACCGATCCAAGATCCGCGTGGGGTAGACGGCAAGCTTGAGCACCCTCGACATGCACTGGGCGACGTGGCGCAGCGATCGGTCCGGGAGGGTGGGCTGCGCCAGGACGTGATCGGCGTGGTCGAGGGTGAACTCGTTGAGCGGCGTGTCCTCGATCTTCCGACCCTTGAATGCGATCGGGAACACGTGCTTCTTGAGGCGGAGAACGTTCTCCTTGTGATCGACTTCTTTCACCCGGCGGCGGTAGCGCTGCGCCAGCTCGTTCGAGGTCCACATCGTCGCAAACGCCCCGAACGTCGTCGTCGCTGACGGGCTCTCTGCATCTTGGGGGTCCGCAACGTGGACGGGGTCCTCGCGGCCGGCGATGACGTTCTCGATGAGCCGAAGGAGGCGTGCGAGGGTCTGCTCGTCCGCCTCGACCGCCGACTTGCAAAACCGTTCGGCGACTTCGATCCGTCCGACCCCCTTGAGCCGCTCGATGACATCGACGATGACCGTCTTGCGAAGCTCCGCTTCCTGGAGGTTTCGGCACGTCGTGAAGCGGAAGCTCTTTCGCTTCCCCAAGCTGACGGAAAGGTACAGGGAGCCGCACGACTCGTAGACCGACCCGGTGGCGCGGCGACCCATCTACGCTGCTCCCCTCGTCTTGAGCCCCATCTCCTTGCGGAGGTCATCGAGGTCGTCAGCGGGTTCTCGCTGCGGCGTTGGCTTGTTCTCGACGACGCGACCCTGCATCCGCTGGTCGAGCGCCCTGCGGACGTCGCCCCAGAACGCGTAGACCCGCTTGCCCTCCTTGAAGCTCGGGAAGGCTCCCTGCCGGGCGAGCCGGAGAAAGAGGTCCTTCGGCACGCGCGCCGTCGTCTGGTCCACGATCGCGTCGTCCGGGAGACACGCGCTCGTCTCGCTCGGCACCGGTCCGACAGGAAGGCCAAGGCGCTCCAGGAAGATGTCCACCACCGTGCGGGCGACGAGGTGAGCCTGACCCAGCTCTGCGGACAGAGTCTCGGGCGGAGCCGGGGGCGGAGGGAAGCGAGCCACCTCCAGTATTACACCGAGTCGCCGATCTCGAACGGCGCTCATCGCCACGACGTTTGCAGGTTCGCCCACGACGACGTTTACGAACGTGGGCTAGTCGAAATGAACCGGAACTCGCTCGCAACTTGGGCGGGAGGGTTTGGTCGCGGTCGGTGTACCTCGTGCAGCCTGCCCCGTGTGTGCTCGATGGTCTCGACGATCTACTTGTGCACCGGGGGAATCGAGGTTCCGCCATGCGCAAGAAGAGTCCCAAGCCCACGAACGACACCGTCCAGCCCGTGCTGGACGAGCCCATCCGCCACGTTCGCCTCCATCTACCGGATCCGGTCTACCGGGCGGTTCGCCATCGGCTCGCCGATGCCGGACCCGAGACCAGCATCTCCGTGGTGATCACGGAGCTGATCTCCATCGGCCTGAAGAGCGTCTGACACATCACGACCACACACCCCCGGGCTCGCCACCGCACGACCAGGACGAGCCCGAGGGGGAGGCACGCCATGTCCAAGACCATTCATACACCGGGGCGCGAAGCTGCGCCGCTGGAACTCGCCGATCCGCAGACGTGGACGAACGGGCGAGCGGGCGTCTATCTCGTACAGGCCCTCCCCTCGACCGGCGACCACGCCCGGCCTGCTTGCCGTTGGGATCCCTGCTCAGCCCGAGCGCGAGCGGCCGAGCAAGAGGGCGTCCCCGTCCGTCTCATCGATCCCTGCCCCGGCACCGATGACGCTGCACTCCATGGCGTCTTCCTCGACCGAATCCCTGCTCTGCACGCGGCGCAGGCGCACTATCTCCATCCAGCTTTTGGTGTTCGACGATGGGCCTCCTACCTGCGAGCCCAGTATGCCGTCGATCTCACCTTCGAGATCGACGCTCACGTCTCCTACCCGGCGACCTGGACGCTGATGCACGAGCACTACGAGCCCATCGTGGAGGTCGCCGTCTCGATCGGCCGCCTCCTCTACGACCACCTCGTTGGTGAGCTTGGGGTAGACCGCCGGTACATCACGACGTCGGTGACGAGGATGGGCGCGCGTCTCGACGTGGACTGGCGTGCGTTCGGTCCCCGGCGCTGTTGGATGGTCGCGGCCGTCATTCGCACCCTGGAGCGCCGGCTGTTTCCTTCCGGGCTCGGCGACTACGAGGAGCGGCTGCGAGAGGTGCTTCGGAAGTCGTGGCCGGACGGCGGTGAACCCAAACTTCACGCGGAGCTGGACACCCGCATGTTCGAGGGGTCGGATCGGACCCGCCTCGATGGGTCGAGCCGAGGCGGAACGATTCGAGGGATCGGCTCGCTCCACTCGGCAAGCTCCAACCGCGTGATGTGGGTCCGCTCGACGCCGGTTCCTCACGAGGCCTTTCATCCTGCGTACGCCCGCCGGTTGACCGAGGTCAGTCGAAACCACAAAGGCCCGATGCCCGAGGACTTCGCGGACCCACGACTCTTCAGCGCCAAGTGGCTCTTGAGGCAGCCCGCGTACCGGGCCCCCCAAGGAGACGCACGCATCGAGCCTGCGCCGAACACTTGCGCCCGCCTCGTAGCTCTCTTCGACGAGGCATCCACCCTTGTAGACGAACTTGGGGTCCCGTCGCTCCTCGAAGCGAGGGAGAAGGCAGGCCTTCAAGCGGCCCGGGATCCTGGCCCAAGGGGCTATGATGTCACGCCCGAGATTGTTCGAGCCGTCGCCTACCGCGTGGACGGCAGCCCCATCGATCGGACCTCGTATTTCAGGCTCGTGTGCCCCCAGTGCGGCGATCAGGAGCGCTCGGCGAAGCTCTTCATGGATACGGGGTCGTTTCAATGTTTCAGGTGCAACCCCACGGGTCCGATCGGCTTGGTGCAGCTCGCACGCATGGCCAGTTGCCTCGACCTCGTGCCCGTTCGCCGGCACTCCACGAGCACGGTTAGACGGATCAAGCTCGACGAGTGCGACGACGGCGCCGAGGAGCCACCGTGGTCTGCCGAGCGAGTCGAGGCGCCGGAGGTCGAGACGGTCGCGGAGGCGAGAGAAGCACAACGAGTGTTTCTGGAAGAGGCACTCGCGTCTCGAGACCAGTGGGACATGCTCGTGCTCAGGTCGCCAACGGGGACGGGGAAGACGACGATGGCAGAAAACGCCGTCGCCGCGTCCGGGCTGCTCTCCCGTGGTTTCTACGCCCGCGCAGAGGGCAGGAACCGCTTCCTTGAGGTGTTGCAGCCATCCCGGGCGATCGACGGAAGGCAGGTTGGCGGGAACTGCCACAACCCCAAGATGGCCCGGGCGACCGAGCTGGGGGTGCCCACCTACGAGGTCTGCGGGCCCAAGTGTGAAGAGCGCGCCGGCTGCACGTACTTGGCTCAGTTTGAGGGCGCAGAAGACCACCACCTTGCTCTTCTTCACGCCCATCTCCCGCACGCGGAGCTGGTGAAGTTCGGGGGACGCACCGACAAGAGGGTGTCCACGCCCGAGATCGCGATCATCGACGAGAACCCCTGGTCGCAGAGCTTCGAGACGACCGACTTGTCCGCGCAGGACCTCGATCGAATGCGGACCGAGCAAGACTGGACTGATCCCGACGCGGAAGCCTTCGTCGCCGACTTGAGGTCGGAGGGCGCCACGGAGTTCTTGGGGATTGCCCTGGAGAGCTTCGAAGGAAGCATGAGCCTCGAAACCTCGGTCTGCACGTGGATCGGCCGCACGCCCGCGATCGAGCAGCTCATCGCCCGCCTCGTCGAGCTGCTGCACCCGGACTCCATGCTGACGGCGCAGCGGAGAACGCTCGGCCTCCGTCCGAAGCGGCACGGGAAGCCCGATGAGACGACCTTCGTTGGCGTCTTGGCAGACGCCGAGCTGCGGGCCGTGCTCTGCGCAGACAGGGAACTCAAGGTTGCACTCGAACGCCTCGATGACGAGTCGCTCAAGCGCTGGGTCGCCGAAGCGAAGAGTCTCTTTCGTGATGAAGGAGCATGCGAATCGCGGAGGGCTCCGAAGATGATCTTGCCCCTGCTCGTGGAGGCCCTGCGCGACCTCACCGTTGGTGTCGAGCCCGTTGGGCCCATCCACCTCGTGCACGATGCAAAGGCTGATCGTTGGGTGATTCGTCTGACGAGGCTTCGCGAGATGTGGCCGGGCCAGGCCATCGTGTGCTCGGCCACCATCACGCCGCTCCAGGCACAGTTGGCCTTCTGGAAGCGGCGCACCTGGGTCTTCGCCCCAAAGATCAGGCAGCGCGAGAAGCGCTTCCTGATCGCCGATCGGTCCTACAGCCAGACGCAGCTCAAGGACCCGAAGGAGTGGGATCGCGTCGTCGAGACGATGCGAGCGTTGATCGCTCGGGAGCGCGACCGAACCAAGATGCCTGTGGCGGTCATCGGCAACAGCAAGGTGATGAATCGCTTCCTCGAAGCCGTCCTTCCGAAGCCACTTCCGAAGAAGCTCCGGATGCCCTGGCCCCGCGGTCGCCGTGACGAATGCTTCGAGGAGCTGCGCGCGCTCTGCGAGTCGATCGGCGTCCTGCCCGGGTACGCGGGGGGCGTCGCCGGCAGCAACGTCTTCGCCGCAGACCCCGGCGCCGATCCACCAAGGTTCGTCCGCAGCCTCATCGTCCTGGGCAACATCCTGCCCCGCCTTGCCGACGTGGCGGCGAAGAACAGGGGCGTCTTCTCCGCGGCCGGGGCATGTGACGGCTTCGTGGAGGTCGAGGGCTTCGGCGTCACGACGAAGACGCCGGTCGATTGGACCATTGTCCGGAGAAGGGCAGCGATCCCAGGAACCCTCTCGGGGGAAGGAGCCTCAACGACCGCGAAGGCCATCATGAACATGATGGGGTTCGCCGACGAACGCGCCCAGAACCTCCTGCACGCCGCCTACGGCGCGGAGTTCATCCAGATCGTCGGTCGGCTCCGGGGCATCATCCCCGACCCCGAAGGCATCGAAGCCCGGGCGTACATCTTGGCCGGTGTCGCCGTCCCCGGCTTCGAGATCGACCTGCCCTTGTCGCTCGATGAGCTTCGCGCGGAGCTGGGGCTAAGCGTTCCTGGGGCCACGAGACCCAAGGGCGTGAACATCGAGTACATCGCCCAGGAGGTGAAGACCCGCGGCCGGGGCGAGACCTACCGCCGGCTCGTTGTGGGTCTCTTCACCGCAGGCTGGAACCTCGTGGGTCGGAGCCCGTGGCACAGCGCGATCGAGCTGGCCGAGGTCATGGTCCGGAGGGCGGGCTACGACGTGACCGAGGAGCACCGGGCGCGTGCGGCGGCTGGGATCCGAGGCCGTGACCCCGCCAAGGGGGGCGTCACCCTCCGCGATCCAGAGGAGATTTTCGGCCCTGAGGTGTAGGCCATCCATGGCTACAAGAGCATCTTTTATTGTAGCCATGGATGGTCCTTCTAGCCCCGGCTAGGTTCATGCCGGGCCAGCGTGGATCGTAGAAGGAAGGATGCGCCTTCCCAGGCTCCGCCTCCTCCGCCCACGATCAACAAAGCGACCTCCTCCGCCGCCCGGGAGGACTACGATCACGATCGACGCGCTCGCCCTTCACCGGGTCGCCCGGACCGCCATCCGCGATCTTCAGGATCGAGTGGAGGTCTTGGAGAACCTCGTCGGCCTCCTGGACTCGATCGCTGGCGAGGTCTACACGGGGGACCCTGCCGAAGAGATTCGGGCAGCAACTACGATGCTCCGGTGCGGTCTGCGCGAAGTCGTCGCCACCGCCGTGGACGCCAGCGTGGCCGTCGGCCAGGTGCGACTTGTCGGGGCGCTCCGCTCGATCGAGATCGAGGACGGGCCTCCGGAGTAGACCCCGGCGCACTACTTCAAGGGCTCGAGCTTCAACAAGCGAACGCCCTCGACCTCGTAGTTGTCGTTGACCAGCATGAGCGTGCCCACGTCCTTCACAGTCCGGTTAGCGCCGGACCCCTGCCATGCTTCGGGTCGGCACGCGAAGTAGCCCGTGACCCCAAGGGGTGCCGTGCGGAGAGCCGCAGCGTCCTTCTCGAGCTTGGCGTTGTTCGTGACGTTCGCGCCACCGAACGCCTCCAGGACCCAGGGACCTTCGTCATTCCTGCCCTTCGCATCCCAGCCGCTTTGTTGCGTGGGGTTCAGCTCGACCGAATCCGAAGAGCGTAGCTTCGCCGACCGAAGCGCGAGGATGATCACTTCGATCTGCCGGAGGTTCGTCTGGACTTCGCCGCGATCCCATTCGCTGCCCCTGACCCACAACTGCTTCGAGGAGTCCTCCCACCCGCCCAGGGTTACCCTTCGTTTTCCCAGGTCCGCGCGGAGAGCGTCGAACCGGGGAAGAACCGAGACGGATCGCTCGACTGGTGCGAGCACCTGTTCGGCCATCTGCACGAAGGCCGCTTCCATGGCGTTGGCCGCCTCTTTCGCCGTCCACGTTCCCGACACCTCGACCAAGTAGGGCATCTTGACGAGGCTGCCGAAGATGCCGGGGTCGTGCAAGAGGCAGGCGTCACGGCTTGAAGATCGTCTTGTAAGCACCGTTCGACATGAGCGACACCAACGACACCGTGGCCCGAAAGACCATCCGCATCTCGTTGCCGGTCAGCGCCTACGCCATCCTGTCCTACCGAGCCGCCCTGGCGGCCGTGAGCGTCACCGAGTACGTGGGCATGACGGTCAAGATCGACGCGCTCCCCAAGGTCGGTGAGCCCGGTTACCAGGCGGAGGTCGCCGACGACATCCTGGGCTAGGTCCCGTGCGATCGACCCACACGCGGTGGTGGTCGGCGGCCCCGGGAATCGCAGAAACAAACTCGAAACACAAGCTTCGCCGAGCAACTTCGGAGGCTTGCCTGTCTGCATTTTTCGTCTCGAAAATCCCAGTTTGGATCTCGCCGCGGCACGCAGTCAACCGAGCCGCGTGGGCCTACCTGGCGTGCCTACCCCCCGAGACCTGGGTGGCGATCGTGTACTCGTAGATGTTCGACAGCACGGCGGGCGATGACACCGTACGCAATTGCCGGATGTGGACTCGCGTGTGCGAGGTCTGGAGGGCAGCTCACCGCAACGGCCCCGGGGGCACAGCCTAGCCGACGACAAAGTGATGAACTTCGCATCTTGAGTAACTCGGCTCCAACCACGGCGTGCTCAGGTGCGCAGCGCGAGCGGAGACGACCAGGCACAGCTCTCGAAAGTTGTCGCAGCGGGCGCTTCCAGGTTCATTCTCTGCGGCCCACGCCGTACCAAAAAAAGGGACGACCTTCTGGATCAACGAGCCATGCCGAGCCCCACCCGCCCTCACCGAGCCGTCCTCTACTGCCGCGTCAGCCGGCTGGACCAGAACCCACAGCTACAAGAGGACGAAGCGAAGGAGCTGGTCCGCCGTCGTGGGTGGGAACTTGGGGACGTGTACCTCGACCACGGGATCTCGGGCAGCAAGGAGAAGCGCCCGGAGCTGGACCGACTCTTGACCGACGCCCGGAAGGGCCGCTTTTCGATCCTTGTGGTTTGGAGAAGCGACAGGCTCTTTCGCTCACTCCGACACATGGTCAACACGCTCGCCGAGCTGGACGCGATGGGCGTGATGTTCGTCAGCGTCACGGAGCCCTTCGACGGGACGACACCCCAAGGCAAGCTCCTGATCCACCTCGTCTCCGCCTTCAGTGAGTTCGAAAGGCAGGTTTTGATCGAGCGCACCAAAGCAGGCCTAAGTGCGGCCGTGAAGCGGGGGTCGAGGCTAGGACGCCCGCGGGTCTTCGTGGATCGCGTGAAGGCGAAGGAGCTGCAAGCGAAGGGTTGGTCGATCCGGAAGATCGCTAAGTCGATGGGCGTCGGGATCGGAACTGTGCAACGGGCTCTCGCCACGTGATCCAGAATCGCCCTTTCCACCGACCCCAAATCCTGGGGGAATCGGATCCGATTTGGGGGTTGTCCGGCGCGATCCAAACTCGGTCGAATTTGGATCAGGATGCCGCCGCTAGAACCGCGAGATAAAGTCCATCGGCATCCCCAAGAGGGCCTCCGGGGCCTGGTCATGCGGCGCGTGGTCTTCTCTGGCTGCCGGACGCCAAATCATCGAAACGACCCCCACCCCCTAGATCGATGTGACACCTGGGCCTGCGAGGCGGAAAATTTCTTGAGGGCAATTTTTCCTGGCCCCATTCCAGGAAACCCCTGCCCCTTGTGACAACGGTTGTCAGGAGCGCTTCGGAGGCGAACCTTGGCCGAGGAGCTTGGGTCCACCGAGCGGCTTCGCCATCTTGATCTTGCGGCCGGCGTCGAGCCCCTGTCCGAACTGCGCTCCCCGTTGCCGGCGGCTCGACTTGATCGACGATCGACGGGGGTAACGGCGGTCGAAGAAGTCGTCGAGTTCGGCGTCGCCGACGCGCACGATCGCCTTCGTCGTGGTGGTGCCCTTCGAGGCCATGCTCTCCTGCACCAGGCCCTCCAGGTACCCTCGCATGACGCCCTCGAGAAAATCGGCCCTGTCGCGCTTGCCTCCATGACCGGTCGCGACCCACAGCCGCTCGGCCTCTGCGTGGAGAAAGTCGTGGGCATGCTCGGCGACGACGAGATCGCAGCGACGGCCGCATACCTCGAGTTGGTCTCCCGAGCTGCCATCGCTCGCCAGGCTGCGGATCCAGATGCACCGCACGCGGAAGAAGCGGGACAGGATCGCCGACACGACGAGGTGATGGGCACCGCGCTTCACGACGCCGCCGGGATGCACGACCCCAAGGTCGTCGTTCTCGCCAACGCGACCGACGACGGCCTCCGACAAGCCGTGGGCGTCGAGGAGCGCACGAGCCTTCGCTAGGGCAGCCTTCGATTCATGCTCGTTCGGGCTCTCCCCGAGCGCGAACAGCTTGCGGATCTTGTCGAGCACGCGTTCCTCGTCGTCGGTCTTTGGGGCTCCGGCCGCCCGAGCGTCGATCGCGTATCGCTCGCAGACCATGCGAAACGCCGGCCCATGCGCCGCTTCGTCTTCGATCCCAAGAACGTCCGAGACGTACTGATGCGCCATCTCGTGCTTGAGGACTTCGGTCGTCGCGGCCCACTTCTCCTTCACGATGAACGCTCGGGAGAATCGGATCTCCCGGCGCTGGGAATTCCAGGAGGCGACTTCTCGCAACGTGTCGGCGAGACTGAACGTCGGCGGAACCAAGAGGGCGCCGCCGAACAGGTCGTGATTGATCGAGGTCCACTCTTGGCTCAAGAGACGGAGGTAGACGTTGTCAGGCAGCATTGCTGCCTCCCTTCAGGACGCGAGCCGCAGCAAGCGCGTGCCCCGCAGTCTTCGCGCCAAGGATCTCGAAGAGCTGCCCGAGCTGGGAGCTGCGGAACATCGCCAGCTCGGCCTTCAGCTTGGCTTCGCGCTGTTCGGCTGCTTTGACCTCCAAGCGGAGCTGCTGAGCCGTCGCCTGGAGATCCTGGATTGCTCCGATGCACTCTGCGGCCGTCTTCACCCCGAGGACTTCGATGACGGCAGAGAGATCGGTCGATGCGCTGGAGTCAGCTGTTACCGGCCAACGTCGTCGATGTCCCATCGCGCAGGCTGCGTGATGGCCATCACGGGCATGGAACCGGGCTGCCACGCGGTGTGATGGCCATCAGCCTGCGTGCTCGGACCCGCTTC
>WBZM01000141.1_pt1 | contig 114966 bp, 105 predicted proteins | sample 5204271 | NCBI WGS metagenome assembly WBZM01 (sample SAMN12344346, study PRJNA552823) | activated sludge metagenome | biome: Activated sludge suspended growth; feature: Nitrification reactor; material: Wastewater; isolation source: activated sludge from nitrification reactor of wastewater... | reverse complement strand
CTACAAGCGCATTCTCCTGAAGATGGGCGGCGAGGCGCTGGCCGGCCCCGGCGAGTTCGGTATTGATCCGCAGCGCGCCGACGAAGTCGCCCAGGTCGTGAAGGATGTTCACGACCTGGGCGTTCAGACGGCGCTGGTGATTGGCGGCGGCAACCTGTGGCGTGGTTCGGTCGGCACGCAGTACGGCATGGACCGGACGACGGCCGACCACATCGGCATGCTGGCAACGGTCATGAACGCTCTGGCGCTGAAAGACGTGCTGGAGCGAGCCGGCGTCGTCACCCGCGTGCAGACCGCTTTCGAGATTCGGGCCATCGCCGAGCCATACATCCGCCTGCGCGCCATCCGCCACATGGAGAAAGGGCGCGTGGTCATTCTGGCCGGCGGCACCGGCAACCCGTACTTCACGACCGATTCGGCCGGCGCGTTGCGAGCGATGGAGCTGAACGCCGATGTCCTGATCAAGGCCACCAAGGTCGACGCCATCTACGACGACGATCCCATGAAGAACCCCAACGCCAAGCCGTTCGACCGGATCAGCTATCTGGAATTTCTGAGTATGCGCCTGCGCGTGCTCGATACGACGGCCGTCTCGCTGTGCATGGAGAACAACATGCCCATTGTCGTGTTGAACTTCTGGCAGCAAGACGGCGTCCGGCGACTTGTCCTGGGCGAAACGGTGGGCACAACCATCTCGGCCGAAGGCCGGGGTGATTAGAACCACAACGGAGGGTCCTATGATTGCTGATGTCATCCGCGAAGCCAATAGCCGCATGAAGGGCGCGATCACCTCATTGGAAAATGATCTGGGCGCTTTCCGCACCGGCCGCGCTTCGACCAAGCTGGTCGAGCACCTGAAGGTCGAGCAGTATGGCATGGAGATGCAACTCAACCAAATGGCGTCTATCTCCGTGCCGGAGCCGCAGCAGTTGGCCATTCGCCCCTATGACCGTAGTTCGCTCTCGGCCATCGAGAAGGCCATCATGAAGTCTGACCTGGGCATTATGCCCAACAACGACGGCCAGATCATCCGCCTCAACATCCCCCGGCTGACCGAGGAGCGCCGCCGTGACCTGACGCGCATCGTCGGCCGGCGCATCGAAGAAGCCAAGGTCGCCGTGCGCAATGTTCGCCGCGACCTGAACCACGATCTGAAGGAACTCAAAGACGAGAAGATGATTTCCGAAGACGACTTCCAGCGTGGCGAGAAGCAGCTGCAAGAAGTCACGGACAAGCACATCGCCCAGATCGACGAGATCGGCCAGGCCAAAGACGCGGAGATCATGGAAGTTTGAGCATGGTGCAGGAAGACGCGGCGCTGGACCTATCCAGTCTCGAAATGCCGACCCATGTGGCTATCATCATGGACGGCAATGGCCGCTGGGCACGCCGGCGCGGTTTGCCGCGCCAGGCCGGGCACCGCGCCGGGGCCGAGAATTTGCGTCGCATCATCCGCGCCTGTGTTGAGTTCAAGATCAAAGTCCTGACTATCTACGCCTTCTCCACCGAGAACTGGCGCCGGCCCAGGACCGAGGTGCAGGCGCTGATGAAAATCTTCGCCCGCGTGCTCGACCAGGAGACGGGCGAGTTGAACCGGCAGGGCGTCTGTGTCCACCACCTGGGCGACCTGACCGGCATCGACCCCAAGCTGCAAGAGAAGGTGCGGCGGGCGCTGGAGCTGACCCGCGACAACGATCGGCTCATTCTCAATGTCGCCTTCAACTATGGCGGCCGGGCCGAGATCCTGCACGCCGTGCGCCAGATGTTGGCCGACAACATTCGCCCCGAAGACCTGAGCGATAGCCTGTTCAGTTCCTACCTGTTCACCAAGGGCTTGCCCGACCCCGATCTGGTCATTCGCACCAGTGGCGAGTTACGCATCAGTAACTTCCTCATCTGGCAAGCAGCCTATGCGGAGTATTACCCCACGCCCGCTCTGTGGCCGGACTTCGGCCGCGCGGATTTGTATGAGGCGGTCGTCGCCTTCAACCAGCGCGAGCGCCGCTTTGGTCTCGTCACCGACACGACAGCGCCACCCTAGCGGCCATTCATGGACCTCAATCGCGCTGTCGTTGCTCTCGTCGTCGGTCCGGTGCTGATCGTCGCCGCCTATCTGGGCGGGTGGTTCTTCTTTGTGCCCTTGCTGCTCGTCTTGCTGGCCGCCGCCTCGGAATACGCGCGGATGATCACGGCCATGCACCGCCACGCGCCGCGTTGGCTGCTGGTGCCGGCCATCGGGTTGGTGCTGACGGCTATGGCCTGGGCTGCATACCCCGTCGTCAGCCTGGTTGGCTTTGTGGTGGTGCTGGTCATGCTCATCTACTGCCTGTGGCGCTTTGAGCGCGGCCTGACGACCGATGCGGCCTCGGACTGGTTTGCCCTGGTGACCGGCGTCGTTCTGCTGGGTTGGATCGGCGGCCACTTCTTCCTGTTACGCCGTCTGCCGGCCGACGGTTGGGAGTGGACGCTGGTGGCCATGCTGACTATCTGGTCGGCCGACATGGGCGCTTATGGCGTCGGCTCGTTTCTGGCCGGGCGCGTCCTGGGCCGCCATGCCCTCTCGCCGCGCCTCAGCCCCAAAAAGACGGTCGAGGGGTATGTTGGCGGCATTCTCGTCGGCACGGCCGTCGCCCTCGTCGCCGCCTCAATCCTGGATGTGTCCCTGCTGCTGGCCGGCATCTGCGGCCTGGCGGTCAGTGTGCTGGGCCTGTTCGGCGACCTGAGCATCTCGCTGCTGAAGCGCGAAGCCGGCATGAAGGACTCCGGCACGCTGTTCGCCAGCCACGGCGGCGCGCTCGACCGCCTCGATTCGCTTATCTGGGCGGGGGCGATTATGTACTATCTGGTTGTTTACCTTGGCCCGCTGCTTCCCCAAGTGGGCTGAGACATTGCCACTGCGCACTGAAGGAGTAAAAGCCTGTGTCCACTGTGACGACCATTGAGCGTTTCATTCTGGATCATCAGCCGGAATATGCGCGCGGCGAACTGACGAACCTTCTCTATGACATCGCCCTGGCCGCCAAGATCATCGCCCACAAGACCAACCGCGCCGGGCTGATCGACATCGTGGGCGAAGCGGGCCAGATGAATGTCCAGGGCGAATCGCAACAGAAACTGGACCTCTATGCCCACGACATCGTCCGCCAACTATGCGATCACACCGGCCGGCTCTGTCTGATGGTTTCCGAGGAATCGGAGGAAGTGCTGACCATCCCCAGCCGCTATAGCAAGGGCAACTACGTGCTGGTTTTTGACCCGCTGGACGGCTCCTCCAACATCGACGTCAACGTCAGCATTGGCACGATCTTCGGCGTCTTCCACTGCATCGACGAGGCGCGGCGCGGCCGGGTGGAGGACGCCCTGCAGCCGGCCCGCGACCTGGTGGCCGCCGGCTACGTGCTCTATGGGGCCAGTACCATGCTGGTCTATTCGACCGGCGACGGCGTCCACGGCTTCACGCTCAATCCGGAGTATGGCGAGTTCCTGCTGTCGCACCCGAACATGAACCTGCCCGAGCCACCAGCCTATTACAGTGTCAACTCGTCCTATTACAGACGCTGGTCGCCGGGTGTCCAACACTTCCTGGACTGGCTGGAGGGCAAGGATGCCGACAGCCCCAACGTCTCGGCGCGCTATATCGGCTCGCTGGTGGCCGATTTTCACCGCAACCTGCTGCGCGGCGGCATCTTCTGCTATCCGGCCGAGGACGGCCGCAAGGACGGCAAGCTGCGGCTGCTGTATGAGGCCGGGCCGCTGGCTTTTCTGATCGAGCAGGCCGGCGGTGCGGCGTCCGACGGCCGGCGACCCATTCTCGATATTGCGCCGACCCACCCGCACCAGCGCGTGGCCCTGTTTCTGGGCAATCGTTCGCTGGTGGAACGCGCGGAGGAATTTATTCGTCTAGAAGGGTGAGCGCGGTTGCCCTCAGGGCCGCCTAATTGTTAGCGAAATAGTCATTGTGGCCCGTTGACCACAAGCAGGGGACATGCTATACTGTTATGCATCCCACTGTGTTGGCTGATGCAGTTATTGTGGAGTGATTGGTGGGAGCCACGTGTGGGGCCACCATAGGAACTCCTTGTGGCATGAATCAAACGCCCTCAAGCTGAGCAAAGCAAACAGCAGTAGACTCTATCGAACCGCCCTGACCTAGTTCCCCTGCTAGTTTCCCATTAGACCGATTCGCGGATGGCCGCCGGCAGCGGCCGACAGCCATTGGGCGAATCATTGTCATAATGGACGGAACGGCCCTACGCGTCGCTTGTCACGCGTGTCTTGCGGGCTTGTTGGGCAGAAAGCACGATCGCAGCGGTGGAATCGAATAAACGAAGTGGCCGTTGTGCTTCTCCCTATCGGGCGAGGCACTGCGCCAAAGAGAAGTAATGTATGGACATTGGTGAGTTGGAAAGCAAAAAACTGGTCGAGTTGCGTGATGTCGGCCGCGATATGAATATCGCCGGCTACACGACGATGAAGAAGCAGGACCTCGTCTTCCGGATCATGCAGGCCGACGCCGAGTCGAGCGGTTACCACTTCCGGGGTGGGGTGTTGGAGATCGTCGAGGACGACAAGCAGACGATGGGCTTCCTGCGCTCCGGCGATTATCTGCCGGGCAAAGACGACATCTACGTGTCCAACTCGCAGATCCGCCGCATCGGCCTGAAGACCGGCGATATGGTCTATGGGCAGGTGCGCGTGCCCAAGGACAACGAGAAGTACTATAGCCTGCTGCGCGTCGAGGCCGTCAACGGCATGAGTCCGGAGATGCTGAAGACGCGCGTCCGCTATGAATCGCTGACGCCCATCTTTCCGGACGAGAAGATTAAGCTGGAGACGAAGCCCGGCATTCTGTCGACGCGCCTGATCGACCTCGTCACCCCGATCGGCCGGGGTCAGCGCGGCCTGATCGTCTCGCCGCCCAAGGCCGGCAAGACGACCGTCCTGAAGGAGATCGCCAACGGCGTCTCGGAGAACCATCCCGAGATTCACCTGATGGTCGTCCTGATCGGCGAGCGGCCGGAAGAAGTGACCGACATGGAGCGCTCGACCCAGGGCGAAGTGGTCAGCTCGACGTTTGACGAGCCGGTGAAGAACCACTGTCGCGTGGCCGAGATGGCTCTGGAGCGCGGCAAGCGCCTGGTTGAATCGGGCCGCGACGTGGTAATCCTGCTGGACTCCATCACCCGGCTGGCCCGCGCTTATAACCTGACCGTGCCGCCCAGCGGCCGCACGCTGTCCGGCGGCCTGGACCCCGGCGCGCTCTATCCGCCGAAGCGCTTCTTCGGCACGGCCCGCAACCTGGAATTCGGCGGCAGCCTGACCATCATTGCGACTTGTCTGGTCGATACCGGCAGCCGCATGGATGATGTCATCTACGAAGAGTTCAAGGGTACGGGCAACATGGAACTGCTGCTCAGCCGTCGCTTGCAGGAGCGCCGCATCTTCCCGGCCTTCGACATCGAGCGTTCCAGCACCCGCCGCGAGGAACTGCTCATGTCGGCCGATGAGCTGGCGCGCGTTTACACCATGCGCCGGATGCTGAGCCACCTGATGGATACGCCCGGCTACGACATCAGCAGCGCCACGGCGGCCGTCTTGCAGCGCCTGCGCGGAACCAAGACCAACTACGAGTTCCTAGAGACACTGACCAAGGACATGGCCTAGCGCGGCGCGGATGACGCGCCCGCCCCATGTCTTCGCCAGTTCCCACGCCAAACTGAACAGCAGTTGAGAAAGCGCTCTCGGCAGGCGCGGCCCCATTGCGGGCCGCGCCTGCTGTGATAGCATTCGCAGTTGCTTATGCATGAACACAACAGCTTGTGGCAACGCCTCACCGGGTATGGCGTTCTGGCCCTCGTGGCCGGGATGATGCTCCTGGGATGGCGCGCCGCCGCCACCACCACCGCCCAGGCCGAGGAGCCGTCTACCGCCCCGAAACCCGTCGTTGAAGCCGCCGGCGCTGCCCCCGTCGTTGCGGTTGCCGCGGCCGTTCCCGCGGTGCCGGTGATCGAAGATATCGCCGTCGCCCCCGCGGCCGTGCCCCAGACCTTCGTTGGCCGCCGGCCTGAACACAACTTCCAGACCTACACCGTCGAGCGCGGCGACACGCCTAACGGCATCGCCGACAAGTTCGGCATTAAAGCGACGACGCTACTGGGCGGCAATCCGCTGCTGAGTCAGGAATCGAGCTTATTGCAGACGGGCGTGACGCTGGTCATTCTGCCCGTTGACGGCGTGCTGCACGATGTGCAGCCGGGCGACACGCTGGAAAGCATTGCCAACCAGTATGGCGTGCCGGTGGAGACGATCACCGGTTACGCGCCCAACAACCTGGAGTTTCCCTATCGTCTCTTCCCGGACACACAAATCATGGTTCCGGGCGCGGTACGCGATGTGTTCGTATGGACGCCGCCAAGCCTGGAGTCGGTGCGCGGCCGTTCCTCACGCGAGGGCAGCGGCATCGCCCCGGCCATCGTCGGTACGGGCACGTTTATCTACCCGGTCAACTCGCGCAACTTCAGCCAGTACTTCTGGTATGGCCACCCCGGCGTCGATATCGCTCTGGCGGAGGGCACGGGTGTCGTCGCCTCTGACACCGGCACGGTCACCTTCGCCGGCTGGAATATCTACGGCTACGGTAACCTCATCGTCATTAACCACGGCAATGGCTACGAGACGTTCTACGGCCACCTGAGCAGCATCGGCGTGGTGCCGGGGCAGATCGTCTACCAGGGCAACTTCATCGGCAGCACCGGTAACACGGGTAATTCCTCCGGCCCGCACATCCACTTCGAAGTGCGTATCAACGGGACGCAGGATAACCCCTGCTTCTACGTCGGCGGCTGCTAGGCCCCGCCTGCGCTGAGGTGTCGGTCGCGTAGTTGGCCGCAACCGGCCTGGATGTCGATGCCGCGCCGGACGCGCACCGTGCTGCTGACGCCATACTCCGCCAGCACGCGCTGGAAGCGATCGACGCGCTCCGGCGAGGAGGGCATGCCACCATAGCCGGCCGTGGGGTTGAGGGGGATGAGATTGACATGGGCCAACATTCCCTGCAGCAACCGGCCGAGTTTGTGGGCCTGTTCCTCGGTGTCATTTTCCCCGGCGATCAACGCCCATTCGAATGTCAGCCGCCGCCCTGTCTTCGCGATGTAGTAGCGGCAGGCGTCCATCAGTACGGCGATAGGCCAACGACGGTTGACCGGCAGCAGGCGGCTGCGCTCCTCGTCGTCGGCCGCGTGTAGGGAGATGGCCAGTGGCGTCTGGCGCTGCTCGTCGGCATAGCGGCGAATGGCCGGCACCAGACCGACGGTAGAGATGGTGATCTTGCGCGCCCCCAGGTTTAGCCCGGCCGAGTCGGTCAGGCGATCGACGGCCGCCAGAGTGTTGTCGTAATTGTGCAGCGGCTCGCCCATGCCCATCATGACGATATTGGTCACATGCTCGCCGCGGGTGGCCAGCTCGCGAGCGAAGTAAATCACCTGTCCGACGATCTCGGCCACGCTCAGGTGGCGCATGAAGCCCATTTGCCCCGTGGCGCAAAAGACGCAGCCCATGGCGCAGCCGGCCTGTGTGCTGATGCACAGCGTGCGCCGCTTCTCGTAGCCCATCAGCACCGTTTCAATGAACTGGCCGTCGGGCAGACGGAAGAGCACTTTGGCTGTCTGGCCGTCGCGGGAGTTCTGGCGCAGGACGATCTCGCCGATAGACAGTGTCATCTCGTCCGCCAGACGCTGACGCAAGGCCGCCGGCAGGCTGGTCATCTCTCCCGCTCCGGCCGCGAAGTGCCGGTAGAGCCACTCCCACACCTGTCGGGCGCGGAAGGAGGGCTGGCCCCACTCGGCCAGCCGCGCTGTCAGCTCCGGCAGTGACAGGTCATAGAGATTGACCGGGAGAATGGCGGGTGACTCAGACATGGGCGGGTATACTCTGTCCTTCCAGAAACGCGGCCAGGCCGGTGATGTCGTCGAAGATGAGGTCGGGCTTATCCGGGCCAGCGGCCGCCTCCTCGCGGGTGGAGATGCCCGTCAGCACGAGGATGGCCCGCAGGCCGGCGGCCTTGGCCCCGGCGATGTCGGTGGACAGCCGGTCGCCGACCATGGCCACGCCGGCCGGGTCGGCCCCCAGCCGTTTGATGGCCTCCTGGAAGATAATCGGCCCGGGCTTGCCAATGAGGAGTGGTTGGACACCGGTGGCGGTGCTGATGACAGCGAGCAAAGCTCCGGCCCCGGGTAGAGGCCCCAGCTCGCTGGGGAAGGACGGATCGGGGTTCGTGCCGACGAAGCGCACGCCGCGGTGAACCAGCAGCGCGCCCATGGCGAAGTCCTCATAGGTGGCGTGGGGCGTGTAGCCGACGACGACGAAGGCAGCCGTCTGCCCGGCGCGGACGTCGTCGGCGGTGATGGGCCGGAAACCGCGTGTGGTCATCGCCTCGTATAGTCCCTTGTCGCCGATGATGTAGGCGGGCGTGCCGGGTGGGTATTCATCGGCCATGTGGGCCGCGGTGGCTTCGGCCGAGGTGAGGATCTGCTCCGGCGGCACGTCGACGCCAAAGCGGGCCAGCTTGGCCGTGTACATGACCGCCGTCTTGGTGGCGTTGTTCGTCGCCAGCACAAAGCCGATGTTGTGACGCTGAAGCGTCGTGAAGAAATCGACCAGGCCGGGCACGGGCGTGTCGCCACGCCAGAGTACGCCGTCCATGTCGAGAATGAGATGGGTGATAGGGTTGGTCATAAGTGTCCTGCACGGCCGCGCCGCAGGGGCGGGCGGGGTGAATTAGGGGGATTATAGCCCATCTCGGCCGAGATGGGCGCATCAGCCAGCCGAATGGTTCCATCCCGATTGGAGGCCGTGGGGGGGCGTGATACAATCCGCCGATTGCCTCCCAATGTCGGGGGTTTTTGTGTGGGGACAGCCCGCGGCCGTGGGTTGTGGGTTGCGAGGAGCAAAAAGCAACATCGTGAAACTATCGGTCATCATTCCGGTTTACAATGAGCGCACGACGCTGGAGGCGGCCGTCCTGGCGGTGCTGGCCGTGGACGAGGCGGACGAAATCCTGATCATCGACGACGGCTCGACCGACGGCACGCTGGAACTGTACCCGGCCATTGCGCAACTGGACCCCAGCATCCGCGTCATCAAGCACGAAAAGAATATGGGCAAGGGCGCCGCCGTGCGCACCGGTTTTGCCCACGCCACGGGCGATATCTTCCTGATCCAGGACGCCGACCTGGAGTACGACCCGCGCGACTATCGCGCCATGCTGCGGCCCATCGAGGAAGGGCGGGCGGAGGTGGTCTATGGCTCGCGCTTCCGTGGCGGCCCGACGAAGACGATGTTCTTCTGGCACATGGTCGGCAATAAGATGCTGACCCTGGTCACCAACATCGTCTACAACACGATCCTGTCCGACATGGAAACGTGCTACAAGGTCTTCCGCGCCGACGTGGTGCGCGACATCCCCCTGCGCTCGCGCGGCTTCGAGTTCGAGCCGGAGATCACCTCCAAGGTGCTGAAGCGCGGGTATCGCATCTACGAAGTGCCTATCTCCTACAACGGCCGCGAGTTCGACGAGGGCAAGAAGCTCAACCCCTGGCGCGAAGGCCCAAAGGCGCTGTATTACCTGCTGAAGTATCGCTTCGTAGACTGAGTTCGCTCACCCCTGCCCGTTTATGCCCCGCCGCCTACGCCTTTCTCTGCTGCCAATCCTCTGGCTGGGCGCGGCGCTGCGGCTGCGGGGGCTGTTCGCCAACAGCTTCCACGCCGACGAAGCGCTCTTCGCCACCTGGGCGCGACTCGTCGCCGTCTGGCGCGATCCCCTGCTTCTCACGCAGCCGGTCGACAAGCCGCCCCTGCTGTTCTATAGCCAGGCAGCCTTCTACCCGTTGCTCGGCCCGGTGGAGTGGACGGCGCGGCTACCGTCGCTTATCGCCTCGCTGTTGCTCATCGCTCTGACGGCGCAGTTGGCCTGGCGACTGGGTGGCGACGGCGCGGCCGCCCTCCTGGCCGCGGCCGTCGTCGCCGTTGCCCCGCTGGCCGTGCAGTTTAGCGCCACGGCCTTCAGCGATCCGCTCCTGACGATGTGGCTGACGGCCGCGCTGGGGTTGGCGCTGGCGCGACCGGCGCGGCCGGGCTGGGTGGGGGTGTGCGTCGGGCTGGCGCTGGCCACGAAGTATCAGGCGGCGCTCTTCGTGCCGGCCGTTGTTGGGCTGGCCTGGCTGGCGGGCTGGCGCGGGCGCGAATGGGCGCGGGCGCTGGCGGGGGCCGCGGTCGTCGTCGCCGTCGTGCTGCTCTGGAGCGCGGCGCGGCCCGGCGCGGCCGGTCTCGTCGCCGGCCAGTGGGCCAACATCGGCGGCGTGCGCCCGGCGCGGTCGTGGGAGCTGTGGCCGCGGCTGGCCGCCCAGGCGCGGCTGTGGTGGCTGGCGCTGGGTGGGCCGCTGACGGCGGCGGCCGGGGTCGCGGTCGTGGCCCTGCTGTGGCGGCGAGCGCGGGCCGGTCTCGCGGCCGCCGACGCACTGTTGGCCCTGTTCGCTTTAGCCTACATGTTGTTGCACTGGCTATGGGCTGTGCCCGCCTGGGATCGCTATTTGCTGCCTCTGCTGCCGATCGTCGCCGTGTTGGTGGGGCGGGCGGCGGCCGCGGCCTGGACGGCGCGGACGACGGAGCCGGCGGGGAGTGGCGCGGGGCGGGCGTGGCGCTGGGCCGGCGGGGCGCTGCTGATCGGTGTGGCCGCGCTGCACGCGCCGGTAGCTGTGGCCGCGCGCGCCGGGCAATACCCCATCGGTGGTCAACCGACGGCCGACGGCGGCGCGGCCGAGGTGGCTCGGGCCCTGGCGGATGCGCCCTACGGCACGGTGCTGTATGATCACTGGTATAGCTGGCATTGGCGCTACCAGTTGTTCGACGGGCGCGTCTATGTGAGCTGGTTCCCCCACACCGATGCGCTGCTGGCCGACCTGGCGGCGTTTGGGCAGACGGGGCCGGCCCGCTACGTCGCCCTGCCGCGCGATGGCACGGCCGCGCCCATCCTGCGCCGGTTGCGCGCGGCCGGCTACCAGCTGGAGGCGCTGCCCGGCCCGGCCGAGGCGACGATGACGTTGTGGCGAATCGTGAGCATGGAGACGGACGCGTGAGAAGGGTGGGCGCATGGCTGGGCGACGGCCGCCGGCGTGGCCCGCTGGCGGCGGCGACGCTGCTGCTTGGCCTGGTGGCGCTATTCTTCCAGCGCATGGCCTTCAGTAACCTGATCCTGGGTCGCGGCGACACCCTGCTCTATTTTTACCCCTACTGGCACGCCGCCGCGGCCGCGCTGCGGGCTGGTCGCGTGCCGCTGTGGAACCCCGACATCTTCATGGGCGCGCCCTTCCTGGCCAACAGCCAGGCCGGCTTCTTCTACCCGCTCAACTGGCCAATGTGGCTGCTGCTACCCACGCCCTATGCCGTCAGCGCCGCCATCTTGTTACATGTAGCCCTGGCCGGTGCCGGCGCGTACCTGGCCGGACGGCGGACGCTGGCGCTGGAGCGGCCGGCGGCTCTCTTCGCGGCGGCGCTGTTTGCCCTGGGCGGCTATCTGACCGCGCAGGTGGAGCACGTCAACCAGTTGCAGGCGCTGGCCTGGTTGCCGTGGTTGTTCGCCGCCCTGGGGCCGTGGGCCGGCGACGCAACGAGGCGCGGCCGCTCGGCCTGGCGCACGGCCCTGGCCCTGGCTATCCTGTTCGCCCTGCAACTGCTGGCCGGGCACGCGCAGACGGTCTTTATCAGTGGTGTGGCTGTGGCTGTCTGGCTGGCGGCATGGCTCTGGCCGCAGTGGCGGCGACAGGGGCGCGCCGGTTGGCGGCGCGTGGCCCGGCCGGTGGGCGCGCTGGCCGGCGGCGTGGCTCTGGCCGTCGCTCTGGCCGCGGCGCAGTTGCTGCCGACGCTGGAGCTGACCGGCCTCTCCAGCCGGCAGGGCGGCCTGTCGCTCAATGAGGTGCTGTCCTTCTCCTGGCAGCCGCTGCACCTGACGCGGGCGCTCCTGCCCGGCTATGGCGATGCCCTGTTCAGCGAGTATGTCGCCTTCCTGCCGCTGACGGGGCTGGCGCTGGCGATTGTGGGGGCGTGGCGCTGGCGACACGACGCGGCCGCGCGGCCGTGGGTAGTGGTCATCATGATGGCCCTCGTTCTGGCGCTGGGGCGCTTCACGCCGGTCTACCTGTTGCTCGGCCGCCTGCCCGGCTTCGATCTGTTCCGCGTGCCGGCGCGCTGGCTGGCCGTGGCTGCCCTGGGCACGGCGCTGCTGGCGGGGTTGGGTTGGCAGCGCGTGGCCGGCGTGGCCGCGCTGGATCGCGCCTCGGCCGCGGCGGCGCCCGCCCGGCGGGAGTTGCGCCCGCCGCTCGTCGCCGCGGCTGTTCTGCTGGCCGCGCTCGTCGTCTGGGGCTACGCCGCCGGCTTGCTGGCCGGTTTGGTGCCCACGGGCACGGAAGCACCCTTTGCCCTGCCGGCCGGTCGCGCGCTGCTGGGCTGGCTGATCGAGGCGGCGCTACTGGGCCTGTTGCTGTGGGTCATGCTGGCCGGGCCGGGCGAGCGCGTCGCCCACACGCGCTATGCGCTGCTGGGCCTGGCGTTGGCCGCGCTGTGGCTCGGCTCGCGCGGTCTGCCCTATAACCAGTTGACGACGCCCGCCGCGGCGCTGGATTTGCGGCCGCCCGTGGCCCGGTTGCGCGCCCTGGCCGCATGCGTCGCGCCCGGCCCGTGCGCCCGGCCGCCCGACCGCTTTCTGAGCCTGTCCGACATCCTCTTCAACCCCGGCGACGCGGCCGAAATCCTGAGCATCTACGACGACCAGCTGCCCGACGCGGCCATCTATGACTACCTTATCGCCGTCAAGCACGCCGAAGTCCTCTCGCCCAATCTGTCGATGCAATATGGCCTGCCGGCTATCGACGGCTTCGATGGCGGCATCCTGCCTCTGGCCGCCTACGGGGAATTGATGCGCCTCATCCTGCCGCCGGGCAGCGCCACGACCGACGGCCGCCTGCGCGAGTATCTCTCGGCCGCGCCCGACGCGCGCTGGCTGAGCCTGTTCAATGGCCGCTATCTGATCACCGACAAACTCGGCGATGTGTGGCGCGAGGGCGTGTTTTTCGACCGGCAGCACCCGGTGCGCCTGGCTGGCGCGCCGGTGGTGCTCGACGATGGGCCGCGGTTCGAGGCCGACGCCCTGTGGTTGCTGGCCGCGGGCACGCCGCCGCCGGTCAGCGTCACCGCTGCGGATGGGCGGACGTGGCAACCACCGGCCGAACTGCTGAGCGCGCCCGATCTCTATCGCCTGCGTCTACCGGAGGCGGCCGTGGTCGCCTCGATCCTCCTGTCGCCCTGCGCGCCGGTCGCCGCCGACTGCGGACTGGAGGCGCTGACGCTGGTCGATAGCCGCGACAAGACGTTCCAACCCCTGACGCCACCGCCCTACCGGCTTATCCACTCCGGCGACGTGAAGATCTACGAGAACACGGCCGTGCTGCCGCGCGCGTTTGTCGTCCCGGCGTGGCAATGGCAGCCGGATATGGCCGCGGCCGTGGCGGCGATGGCCGCGCCCGGCTTCGACCCGGCCCGGACGGCCGTCCTCGTCGGCGACAGCGCGGCCGCCGGCCCGACGGACGGCGGCACGACCGAGATCGCCGCCTACGCGCCGGAGCGTGTCGCCGTCCGCGTGAATGGCGACGGCGGGCTGTTGCTGCTGACCGACGCGTTCTATCCCGGCTGGGAAGCCACGCTCGACGGCGCGCCGGCCCCACTGTACGCCGCCGACGGGCTATTCCGTGGCGTCCTGATACCCCCTGGGGCGCACGAGGTGGTGTTCGCCTTCCGGCCGCGCAGCGTCCGGCTGGGGGCGGGTGTATCGCTGGTGGGTCTGGCCGTGTTGCTGGCCGGGGCGGCGCAAACCCGGCGCGGCCGATCACGCGCAAGCGCGCGGCACAATGCAGGAGAGTGACCTATGGCCATAAGCCCAATTAATGTCCGACCGACTTCCTCGGTCAATCAGCGCGAGACTGTCCGGAACTACGTGTATTTGACGGTGGGCGCGCTGATCATGATGGTCAACTTCAACGTCTTTATGGCCCCCAGCAACATCGCTCCGGGTGGCGTAGGGGGGCTGTCGCTCATCCTGAACAGCTACACGGGCATCCCCCGCGGCACGGGCATGTTGCTGCTCAGCATCCCGCTGATCGCCTTGGGCTTCTGGAAGCTCGGCCGCTTTCGCTTCCTGGTGCGCACACTCTATGTGACCGTGCTCTACACCATCGGCGTCGATGTCACGGCGCGCTTCCTGCCGGCCAGCGGCCTGGTCGACGATCTGCTGTTGACGGCCGTCTTCGGTGGCGTGCTGGGCGGCATCGGCTATGGGCTGGTGTTGCGCGGCCGGGGCATGGTCAGCGGCACAGGCATCATCAGCCGCGTGCTGCAAATACGGACGGGCATCCCGGTCAGCCAGCTCTACATGGTCATCGACGGCGTCGTGATCATCGCTCTGGGATTGACGTTTGGTTGGGAGCGGGCGCTCTATGGCATGATCATGCTGTTCATCATGGGTCTGGCGTCGGACTATGTGCTGGAAGGGCCGAGTGTGGTGCGCGTTGTCTTCATCATCACCGACCTGCCTGAGGCCGTGGCCGACGTGCTGTTGGCGCGGTTGCGCGTCGGCGTGACGCGCTGGACGGGGGAGGGCATGTACACGGCCGAGGAGCGCGCCATCCTGTTCTGCACCGTCACGCGGCCGGACGTGGAACTATTGCACTCCGTCGTCACCGAGATCGACCCGGCCGCCTTCGTCGTCATCAGTCAGGGGCATCAGGCCACGGGCGGCATCGTGCGGCGACCCGACCTGGCCAAGAAGACCGCGGCCGGGACAACGGCCGACGTAGCTTAACCGTTTCTCAGGCGGCGTGCCGCGCCGGGCGATCTGGGCTATTCTTTGCCATCGTCACAAGATCGAATTTGACGATATGGAAGCATGGGGTGGCCGGTGTCACGAGCGATCATACGAACCATTCTCCTCCTGGCGCTGGGGCTGTTGGGCACGGCGGGTTGTAGCCTGCTGGAGCCGCAACCGCAGCTTGTCATTCCCACGCCGCCGGCGGCCACGCCGGCACTGTTCATCCCCAACGCGGCGGGCCAAATCGTGACCGACCCGGTCAGTGATGTTGTGCCGACCATCGACCCGCTCATTGAGGCGCTGATTCAGGAGACTTCGCAGCAGCAACTCATCGCCTACGTCCGGCAAATGGAGAGCTTTGGCACGCGCAACGCCTATAGCGATACCCAGTCGGAGACGTTCGGCATCGGCGCGACGCGACGCTGGATCTTCAACGAGTTCCTGCGCGTCGGCAATGGGCGGCTCCAGGTGGCATTCCAGGACTTCCCGATGAGCTACGGCGGCTACTCGGCCGACCAGAGCAACGTCGTGGCCACATTGCCGGGCACGGGGGGCGGCAACGGCGTCGTTGTCATCATGGCCCACTACGACGACCGGCCGGCCGACGCCACCGACGGCGTCAGCCGCGCCACGGGCGCGAACGACAACGGCTCCGGCGTGGCCCTGCTGCTGGAGACGGCGCGCATCATGAGTTCGCGCGATTGGAACCAGACCATCGTCTTCCTGTCCACCTCGGCCGAGGAGCAAGGCTCGTTCGGCGCGCGCTATTTCGCCGAGAACGCCTTTCTGGATAACATGAACATCATCGCCGCGCTCAACTACGACGCCGTGGGCGGCCGGGTGGGCATTCCCCAGCACGTGCGACTGTTCGCTGTCCAATACGCTGTCTCGCGCCATGGGGCGCTGGGCCGCTACTATGAATACGTCTCCGGCCTCTATCTGCCGACCTTCCCGGTGCTGATCCAGGACGCACTCGACCGCGACGGCCGTTGGGGCGACCATCGCGAGTTCGTAGCCGCCGGCTTTCCCGCCATCCGCATTATTGAGTCGGTCGAAGATCCCGATTTGCTGAATTCCAACCGCGACACGTGGAGCCTGATCGACTACAACTACCTGCAACGGGTCGTGCAGCTCAATCTGGCTGTGGCGGCCAACCTGGCTGGCGGGCCGCAACAGCCGCAGCCGCCCCTGGTGGCCACGATGGCCGAGCCGGGCGCGTATATGCTGACCTGGCCGGTAGACCCGGCCGCGGCTGGCTATGCCATCTCCTTCCGGCCGGTAGACTCGATCTACTACCCGACCTTCAAGTTCGTCAAGGCCGCCAATGCCGGCAATGTTGCCCTGACCGGCATGGACCCCAATGTGACCTACGCCGTCAGTATCGCCGCGCTGAACGAGCGCGGCCTGCTGAGCGGTTTCTCGGTCGAGCAGTTTGTCGGGCCGGACGCCGCCAACTACAACAGCGACGCGATCTCCGCTGCGCCCTGAGGCGCGGTCAGTCCGTCGCTGCGTTCAACAGGGTCGTCAGGTAGTAGACCCGCGAGAGGATGGGGCCAGCCTCGTCGAATTCGGCCAGGCGCGGCTGGCCATATTGCTGCACAATAGCCGGGATGAGTTCTAACTGGCGCACGCCGTTGCGGTCGAGCCAAACGTTGAGAATGGCTGTCTCCGGCGGCCCCTCGATGTTGAACACGAAGTTCCCCAGACCATAAGCGATCACGCCGCCCCCATAGCGATGGATGCCCTGCAGGATGTGGGCATGGTGGCCGACGACCAGGTCGGCCCCGGCGTCGACGGCCGCCTGGGCCGCGGCCACCTGTGGTTCGCTCGGCTCCTCGATGTACTCATAGCCACTGTGAAGGATGACGACAACGAGATCGACCTGCGGGCGCACGGCGCTGACATCGGCGCGGATGCGCTCCGGGTCGGCCCAGGCCAGGCCGGGCGTGCTGGCCGTGGCCGTCCAGGTCTCCGTATCGAAATGGGTGATGCCCTCCACCGGCACATGGACATAGCCCAGAAAGGCAACCTTTAGGCCGCCGATCTCGGCGATGTGGGGCGTGTGGGCCGCGGCGTCGTCGGCCCCGCCGCCGACCGTGGCCACGCCAGCGGCATGCAGCAGGTCGATGCCTTGCAGTAGCGTCTCCCAACCGTAGTCGCCGGCGTGATTGTTGGCCAGCGAGACCAGATCGACGCCGCCGAGGGCCAGCGACTGGGCCGCCTCTGGCGGGGAGCGGAAGGTGTAGCGCTTGGCCACTGGTTCGCCCACGTCGCCCAGCGAGCTTTCCAGATTGGCGATGGTGTAGTCGGCGGCCTCCAAGACATCTTTGACGCGGGCGAAGGGGTAGACATAGTCGCCCGTGCTCAGGATGATCTCGCGTTGGGTGCGGTCGATGTTGACATCGCCGACGGCGGCCAGCCGGATGGTTGGCAGCGGGGCCAGCGCCGCCGTCAGCAGTGGAGCCAGCGCCGTCGCCGCCGCGGTCTGTTCCGGGGCGGCCACCAGCGACCACGTCTCGCGGTAGGGGTAGTCGGCATCGGTGGGGTGGCGGCCGTCCACGCGCAGCGCTTTGTTGTCGGGCGTCATGGCGCTCCAGGGAATGACGCGCACCAGATTGTGGCCGCCGGCCAGGATGGCGTCGGCCTCGGCGGCGTTGAGTAACTCCCAGTTGGTGGTGAAGGGCACGGCGAAGGCCAGCGGCTCCTGGCGCACGACGATGCCGTCGCCGCCGCGCTGAAGCGCCAACTGGGCCTCGCCGGCGGCCAGGGCCGCGGCCGGATCGTCAACGATGCGCACGCTCCAGGCGTAGCCCGCGCTCGTGTCGGTGGCGATGGGCGCGAGGAGCGCTGCCCACTCCGACGACGCGGCCAGCGTCACTGGTTGGGGCGCGGCCGTCGGCTCGGGGGTGGCCGCCGGCTGCGGCGTGGCCGAGGGGGCGGTTGTGGGTTCGGGCGGCGTGGCCGTGGACGGTGTGGCCGTGGACGGTGTGACCGTGGACGGCTCGGCCGTGGGCGGCGCGATTGTGGGCAACGAGGCCGCCGGGACGGCCGCCGGCGCGCCGCAGGCGGCAACAAGCAACAGGAGCGCGGTCAGGACGGCCGCGGAGAACAAGTGTTTCGCTTTCAAGGTGTATCCGGGATGCAGGGCGGCGGTTCGGTGGCCAGCTGGTGCTCGGTCAATGAGATGTCGTCGTCGTGCAGGAGAGTGGCCATCTCGACGCCGACGTAGCGATAGTGCCACGGCTCATAGAAAAAGCCGGTGACTTCGGTGGCCTCGAACGGATAGCTGAGGGTGAAGCCATAGCGGTGGGCATTGTCGGCCAGCCACAGACCTTCGCTTGTCTTGTAGAAGTAGGTGTGGAACTCGATGTCTTCCTGGCCGACGATCTCCGGCAGCTCGGGTGAGCCGAAGTCCACGACTGTGCCCAACTGGTGCTCGCTGAAGCCGGGCGGGGCGCTGAGGATGCTGACGCGCTCCGGTTCCTTCTCGGCCCACTTTTGCCGGGCGATGGCCTGGGCGGAGTAGCTGCGGTAGCCGGAGATGATGAACGGATGTAGACCGGCGGCCTGCATGTCGGCGATCATCGCCGCCAGCGGGCCGATGACCAGGTGGCGCAGTTCGGTCGGGTAGCCCAGGGTGATTTCGCCAGGGAAGTAGGCGTCTAACGGCACGAGGCCGCGGGGCACGTAGTCGCGGCTAAGGCTATAGGTGAGCGTCACCACGGTCAGCAGGCCGTCGTCGGCCAGGCGCTGGCTGCAAAGAATGTTGCGGTCTGGCGTGGGTGAGGGCACGGCCGTGCTTGTGGCTGTGGGGGACAACGGGGGTGTGACCGTCGGTGCGACGGTAGCCGCGGCCGGAGGCGCGACGGTGGGCGGATCCGTCGGCGCGCTGGCGGTTGAGGCAGTGACGACGGGCGGGCGGGCGGTCGCCGGAGCGGCTGGGAGAGCCGTCGGCCGGATAGCCAGGGGGGCCACGGCCGCCGGGCGGCAAGCGGCCAGCCCAGCCGCGAGCAGCATGCAGAGCAGAAGGGCGGCGATGAGGCGCAGCATGTTTCGCATAGCGTTACGAGGGGATGGCGGCGCGGCGCGAATTGACATCGCGCCAGTACTGCGCCACCGTGCCGCCCAGCGCGGCCCACAGGCCCACGAACAGCGTCGCTCCATCGCGGCCGTGCCAGGAGGCGAAGAACAGCCCCACAGCCAAAGCCATGATCTGCCCGGCCTGGACGCGCGTCGGGTCCAACGGCCGGCCGGTGGCGTCGCCGGGGGCGAGGATGATGTAACAGTTGAGGATGACGCCAATTGCGGCCACAGTAAGGGCCAGCAGGATGACGATCAGCCAGGTCTCAGCGGGGGCGGGGGGATAACGCTCGCCATTCACGGCCCAGCCCAGCCCCGCGGCCAGGGCGACGGCCGCGCCCAGCCAACCGTGGACGCGCCGGCCGTCGGGCAGCAGCACGTCCAGCAGTAGAACCACGCCGGTGAGGATGCCGAACAGAGGCGTGCGTGTCCAACTGAGCCAGCCGGCCAGAAGAATCAGGCCCAGCGTATCGGTGATCCGAGGCGGCAGGCCCGTCGAGCGGTTGACGAAGCGCAGGCTAAGGATGAGCCAGAACAGCGGCAGGAGGCTCTCCGGGCGGGCGACCCACCACACCAACGGCACAGCCAGCGCCGCGCCGGCGACGGCACTGCCGGGATGATCGGGGTCCAGCTCTTTGGCCAGGGCCGCGGCGGCAAAGACCGTTACGCCGCCGGCGAGGGCGCGCAGCAACAAATCGGGCCACGGCTGACCAGCGACCGCCCCGGCCGCCAGGGCCACGGCCGCGCCCAGAATCGACAGCAGCACGATGACCCGGTTATAGCCGAGCTTGATGTTATAGGCGCGTACCAGCGACGACCAGCGATAGAGCATCATAGGTCAGGGCGCGGGCTGGATGTCGACGATGTTGCCGAAGCCGTTGATCTCCAGCTCCCACTCGCTGCCGCGCTGAAATTGGGCGAATTCGTTGGCGTCGGCCGTCTCATAGGTGACTTGCTGGCCGTCGACATCAAAGGTGATCTCGTAGGTCTCGTCGCGCTGGCCGAGTTGCTGGTCGGTGTCCAGCCGCGTCTGTGGCCAGAAGGGATTCAGGTCGGAGCCGCTCTCGCGCAGCACGCTAACGGGCTGTAACTCGACGACGGTGTACTCACAGTAGTCGTCATAGACGATGTACTCACAGTCCTGGACCATCTCGCCGAAGCCCGTGCCTTCGTCGACGACGTAGGGCGTGCCGCAGACCTGCTGAGAGTTGCCGGTGGGGGAGGCGGAGCGGCCGCGTTCGCGCTCGCTGCACTGGCCCACATCGGCGTCGGCCGGAATCTGGTCGGCCCAATCGCTGTGACTGGCCGGGGCGTAGCCCAGGACGACGATGCTGCGTTGCCACTCGGTGTCGGTGACGCGAGCGATGTTGGTCTCCGTCCGCATGCCGCGCATGACGAAGAAGGCGATGGCACCACAGATGAGCAGCACCACGGCCGCCCCGATGAACAGGAGCATGGGGCTTGTCTTGGCCGAGGCGGCCGGGGCGGCGACCGGTTGGGGACGCGCTTCCTTGCCCAGCGGCGAACCGCAGTTGGTACACTTGATGTTAGTGGCCTTGTTGGGCGTGCCACAGAACGGGCAGATGATGTCCGGCGCGGGCTTGCTCTGCACCGCGCCGAGGACCTGGCCGGCCTCGCGCCGCTCGCCCCCGGTCAGGTCGCCGCCGCAGCGCGAGCACTTCGTCGCTCCGGCGGGGTTGCGCGTGCCACAGAAGGGACAATGGATATCCGGCCCCGCCTTGGCCATCTCCAGCCCCGGGGCGTCGGTGACCGGCTTGTCCTCTGCCGCCTGCTGGAACTGAACGTCCTTCGGCTGGGGCGCGCCACAATTGGCGCAGACCTTTAACCGGCCCGGGTTGCGTGTGTTACAGAATGGGCAGACCCATTCAAGCTCTACGTAACCTAAGGACTCCTTTGTCATGTCGTCTTCCTATAACCTCCGCGCGGGAGTTTACCACATCACCCCGGCTCTCCCCACCCGCCGCCGCCGGGCGTTTCCAGCCGGATCACGTCGCCCGCCTCCAGGGCGAGGGTGACTTTGCCGGGCAACTCGACCGCCTGGCCCTCGCGCAGGAGAGTGTTGCGGCCGGGCGCGCCCGCCTCGCCGCCGCCCAGGCCATACGGCCCGCGCCGCCGCCGCTCGGTGGTGATGGTCGCCGTGGCCGGCGACAGGAAGCGGATGGCCCGCACCAGGCCGTCGCCACCGCTGTGGCGGCCGCGGCCGCCGGAGCCGCGCCGCAGCGCATACGTTTCGACGCGAATGGGGTAGCTATACTCCAGCGCCTCGACCGGCGTGTTGCGCGTGTTGCTCATGTGGACATGGATGCCCGATGCGCCATCGCCGGCCGGCCCGGCCCCCGCGCCGCCGCCGATGGTCTCGTAGTAGGCGTAGGGCTGGTTGTAGGGCGGGTTGCCAACCCGCTCCTGGACTGGGGCGTTTTGAGAGGGCTGGTTGTAGGGCGGGTTGCCAACCCGCTCCTGGACCGTGGCGTTTTGAGAGGGCTGGTTGTAGGGCGGGTTGCCAACCCGCTCCTGGACTGGGGCGTTTTGAGAGGGCTGGTTGTAGGGCGGGTTGCCAACCCGCTCCTGGACTGGGGCGTTTTGAGAGGGCTGGTTGTAGGGCGGGTTGCCAACCCGCTCCTGGGCTGGGGCGTTTTGAGAGGGCTGGTTGTAGGACGGGTTGCCAACCCGCTCCTGGACCTTGGCGTTTTGAGAGGGCGGGTTGCCAACCCGCCCTACGGAATGGCCGCCAAACGTCAGATTGTTCATCGTCCCTTGTGACGCGGCCGGGATGAGGTCGGGCAGGGCCGCAGCCAGCGCGCCGAAGACGACATCGACGACGCGCTGAGCCGTCTCGACATTGCCGGCGGCGACGGCATGGGGCGGCCGCGGGTCCAGCAGCGAACCGGGCGGGATGCGCACCGTCAGCGGGGCAAAGACGCCCTGGTTCATGGGCAGTTCACCCAGCAGCGCCAGGGCGACGCAGCGCAGGCAGTAGACCACGGCCGATTCGACGATAGCCGGCACGGCGTTGAGGTTACCGGCCACGGCCGGGGCCGTCCCGGCGAAATCGACCGTCAGCGCCTCGCCGCTCACGCTTACGGCCACGCGGATGGGTATCGGCGCGTCGGGGCGAGAGGCTGCGCCCTGGCCGTCGTCGTCGAGCGCATCCTCGAAGCGGTAGACGCCATCGGGGATGCGGGCGATGGCGGCGTGGGTCAGGCTCTCGGCGTAGGCCAGCAGGGCGCGGGCCTGGCGCAGCGTCTCGTCCAGGCCGTAGCGGCCGACGATCTCCGCCAGCCGGGCCGCGCCGGTGGCGTGGGCGGCCAGCTGCGCCGCCAGGTCGCCGTCGCGCTCCCACGGCGTGCGCACGTTGCGCAGGATCAGCTGCCAGAGGGCGTCGTTGCGCCGGCCTGCGTCCACCAGCTTCAGCGGCGGGATGATGATGCCCTCCTGGTATAGCTCCGTCGAGAGGGGCATCGATCCCGGCGACATGCCGCCCACGTCGGCGTGGTGGGCGCGGCTGGCGATGAGAAACGTGGCGACGCCGGCCGTGAACACCGGCGAGACCAGGGTAATATCCGGCAGGTGGTTGCCGCCCTGGTAGGGGTCGTTGAGGATGACGACATCGCCGGGGCGCAGAGGGGCGCAGGCGGCCACGGCGGCGCGCACGGAGGCGGGCATGGCCCCCAGATGGACGGGGATGTGGGCGGCCTGGGCCAGCAGCGCCGGCCGCTCGCCGCCCAGGAAGACGGCGCAACTGTAGTCGAGCCGCTCCTTGATATTGGGGCTGTAGGCGGCGCGGCCGAGCGTCACGCCCATCTCCTCGGCCACAGAGGCGAAGAGGTGGTTGAAGATGGTCAGGGTAGCGGCATCCATCGTGAAGAAGGGGGCCAGGGGCCAGGTTCCAGGGATCAGGGAAGAGCGCCCTGGTCGCTAATCCCTGAACACAGGCAGGTTGCCCAGGGCGACGACGCGCGACCAGTCATCCTCGCCCTCGGTGAAGACGGCGGCGATCTGGGCGACGTGGCCGCCCGCCTTCAGGACGAGCTTCTCCATGCCGTTGAGTGTGCTGCCGGTGCTGATGACATCGTCGATGACGATGACGCGCTTGCCGGTGATGAAATCGCGGTCTTTCTCATCCAGGAAGAGCGTTTGCGGCGCGCCGGTGGTGATCGAGACGGTCTCGATGTTGATGGCCTCGCCCATGTAGCTCTTGTAGGTCTTGCGCAGGACGACATAGGGCAGGCCCATCAGGGCGCTCATCTCGTAGATGAGGGGAATGCTCTTGGCCTCGGCCGTTAGCAGCACCTCGGCGGGCACATCGCGCAGCCGTTCGGCCAGGGCCGCGGCGGCCGCCTTGACGACGTAGGTGTCGCCGAGCATGTTGAACACGGCGATGCGCACGCCGGGGGCGACCTGGAAAAGCGGAAAGTGGCGCACCAGGCCGGCCACTTCGACTGTGTAGGTGTCGCGCTGGGTCATGGGTATGATGCTCTCCTTGGCGCACTCCAATGGCTGGAGCATTCGCCGGTTCGTCGGTAGAATGAAGTTTACCGTTTGACAATCTGGCGGCAAGGAGAGCGCGCATGAAGGCAATTGTGGTACAGGGCGATAGGCAGGAGCCGGCACTGGTCTGGGGCGACGCGCCCGACCCGACGATGGGGCCGGACGAGGTGCTGGTGGCGGTGCGCGCCGCGGCCGTCAACCGGGCCGACCTGGCGCAGGCGCGTGGCCAATACCCGCCACCGCGCGGCGCGAGCGACATCCTGGGGCTGGAGATGGCCGGCGTCGTCCGCGAGGCCGGCGCGGCTGTGCAGCCGTTCCACGCCGGCGACCGCGTTTGCGCGCTGCTACCCGGCGGAGGCTATGCCGAGTTGGCCAGCGTGCCGGCGGGAATGCTGCTGCGGCTGCCGGACGACTGGTCGTTTGCCCAGGGCGCGGCCGTGCCGGAAGTGTGGTATACCGCCTTCATCAATCTATTTGACGAGGGCAAGCTTGTGGCCGGGGAAACGGCGCTCATCCACGCCGGGGCCAGCGGCGTGGGCACGGCGGCCATCCAGCTGGCGGCCGATGCCGGGGCGCGTGTTTTCGCCACGGCCGGCAGCGACGAGAAGACGGCCCGCTGCCGCGAACTGGGCGCGGAGTTGGCCATCAACTACAAGACGGCCGACTTTCTGGCCGAGGTGCTGGCGGCGACCGGTGGCGCGGGCGTCGATGTCATCCTCGACCCGGTTGGCGGCGGCTATCTGGCGCGCAATATCGCCGTGCTGCGGCGCTTCGGTCGCCTGGTACTCATCGCCAACCTGGGCGGGACGCGGGGCGAGTTGGACACCGGCCAGGTGCTGGGCAAGCGGCTGCGTATCATCGGTTCGACACTGCGCGGCCGGCCGGTGGCCGAGAAGATCGCCATCACCCGCCGCTTCGAGGCCGAGGTCTGGCCAAAGCTGGCCGGCGGGCGGCTGCGGCCGATCATCGACCGCGTCTGGCCCATCGACCAGGCCCAGGCCGCGCACGAGTATGTGCTGGCGGATCGGAATATCGGTAAGGTGATATTGGAGCTTTAGGCGTGCGGGTCGCTCGATAAGCTCCGCGACCGACACCAAGAGGGAGCATGCGAGGCGGCACGCTCCCTCTTGCGACAGTCACTCAGGCCAACGCCTAGGGCAGCAGCGGCGGGTTAGCGTTGCGCGCCAGTTCCAGCGCCATCGGCCGGAACCAGTGGCCGGCGGCCGGGTCGATGACGCCCCATTCGGGATCGACGGTCTGGCCGGCCGGGCCGAGGCCGCGGGTGCATTCGCCGTCGGACTCACCGGGGATCTTGATCCACAGGTAAGCATCGAGCATGGGATTGCCGGTGTCGGCCGTCGGCCGCAGCCCCACGCCACGCCCGGGCGGATTGCACCACACCTGCGGGTCAGGGTAGCTAACTGACGGCGTCCACGGGCCTTGCCCGTTGCGGCTTGTATCGATGACGAAGCCGGATAGACCCTCCTCGCCAGGGTAGGCCCAGGTCTGGCTCTCCACATTGTCGATGTACCACTGGTCGGTTAGATGCCAGGTGGAAAAGTCGTTGGGGTCGGCCGGATAGTACTGGCTGGCGCACCAGTCGAAGTGACCGTTGCCCCAGGAGGCCGGGTCGGTGGCGAACCAGACACACTTACTGACCCACGCGCCGTACTTCTGCAGGCGTTCAGTTTCGACGTAATTGGAGACGTTCAGGAAGAAGCCATCGGCGCGCAAGACGCCGGCCTGAACCAGGCGATGCGCCATGTCACCCGCGCCCAGCCAGGCGCTGTGGGTGCCGTCGAGGTAGACAGAGGTGTTCGGGCGCGCCTTCAGAGCATCGACGGCGTAGTTGAGCATGGCGAAGCGGTCGTCGGCCGCGGTGGCCTCGTCGGCGTCGGCTGGTTGGCACCATTCATAGCTGCCCGCTTCGCTGGGCAGGCCGCGAAACTGCTTGTACCACGGGATAATGCCCAACCCATCTGGCTCCAGGATGACGATTGCCTTGAGGTTACCGATGCCAGCGGCGAAGTTGTCGATCCAGGTCTTATACTGGCTAACGGTTGTAGCGCCGCCGGCCGAGAATTGGGCACAGTCGCGGAACGGGAGGTTGTAGGCCACCAGGACGGGGACTGTCCCCTGGCCATTCGCCTGCCTGACAGTGCGTCTGACTTCCTGCTGTACGCGGGTCGGGCGAGGGTCAGTCAACCAGACCGCCTGGGGCGTGTTGGTCATGACCCTGAGCAGCCGGGCGTCGGCTCGGCGGCCGCTGTTGTGGAGCCAATTGATGTGGGCTCTGGCCTGGGCGCTGGCCCTGGGGGTGAAGAACTGCGTGCCGGGGTCGAGATGGCCGGCGGGCGTTTCGGCAACGACGGGGCCGGGCGCGAACGCCACCAGTACGGCGAACAGGGTGACAAGAACGATGAGGAATCCAAGCTTTCTTTTGTCCATTTCCTGCTCCTTTGGACGGGGACGCTAGATCGGCGCAAGGTATCGTGGCAGCAGCGGCGAGAACGTCTTCCCGGCTCTGAGAACATTCCTTGCGGGACGGGTAAAAAAGCAGAGGTCAGGCCACGGGCCAAGGCACTCTGTACTCTACCCGTTTCTAAATCATAATACCTGTCGATGAGTTGTCAAGACGCCTGGGACAAGACAGAGAGCCGGTAACCGTCACCTGGCAGCGCCGCTCTAACACGTCTGCAAGCGTCGGTCGTGCTTTGACGCCTCGGTACCCGGCAGATATACTTCCCCGTTATGCGACTTTCCCATTCCTTCGGTAAGACCCTGCGCGAGGCTCCGGCTGAGGCCGAACTCGTCAGCCATCAACTTCTTATTCGTGCGAACTACATCCGGTCAACCGGCGCAGGCATGTACACTTTCATGCCCTTCGGCTACCGCGTCATCCGCAAGATCTGGCGCATCCTGACCGAAGAGATGGACGCCATTGACGGGCAAGAGATGTGGATGCCCAACCTGCACCCGGCGGCGCTGTGGCAGGCGACCGGCCGCTGGAACACGTTCGATGTGCTCTTCAAGCTGAACGGCAGCGGCAGCCGCGAATATGCGCTCTCGGCCACGCACGAAGAGATCATCGTCGATCTGGCCCTGCGCGAGATCGAGAGCTACCGTGACCTGCCCCGGATGGTCTACCACATCAGCAAGAAGTTCCGCGACGAGCCGCGGCCGCGCGGCGGCCTCATGCGCCTGCGCGAGTTCATCATGAAGGACGCCTACACGCTCGACCGCAGCGAAGAGGCCCTGGACGAGTATTATCCCAGCATGATCCAGGCCTACTTCAACGTCTTCAACCGCTGTGGCGTGGCCGCGGTGGCCATTAACGCCGATGTCGGCGCGATGGGCGGCAAGACCTCGCAGGAGTTCGCCGTGCCCCATCCGCAGGGCGAGGATGTTTTCATCGCCTGCGACAACTGTGGCTACGCCGCCAATGTCGAGGCGGCCGAGTTCGTGCGCGAGGGGGAGCCGCCGGCGACGCTGGACGCGCTGGTGAAGGTCGAGACGCCCGATTGCAAGACCATCGCCGATGTGGCCGCTTTCGTCGGCGTGCCCACCAGCCAGACCATCAAGGCTGTCTTCTACTGGTGGCGGCCGCGCTACGTCGAGACGCCGGGCGAGGGACGACTGGTCTTCGCCCTGGTGCGCGGCGACCTGAATATCAGCGACACCAAGCTGGTCAACGCGCTGGGCGGCGGCTTCGTGCGCGCGGCGACCGAGGACGAGATTCGCGCCGTGGGGGCCGTGCCCGGCTATGCGTCGGGCGTCGGCCTGACCCCGGCGGCCGACATGGCCTCGCCGGGCGTCATGGTCGTGGCCGACACGTCCATCGAGTACGGCGGCAACTACGTCGTCGGCGCGAACGAGGAGCCGTATCATTACACAGGGGCCAACTATGGCCGCGACTTCGCCGTCAGCAAGCTGGCCGACATTGCCCAGGCCGACACGGGTCACCAGTGCCCCGTTTGCGGCGGCCGTATCGAGGCCAAGCGCGCCATCGAGGTCGGTCACTGCTTCAAGCTAGGCACGCGCTACAGCGCCGTTGTCAACGCGACCTACCTGGACGAGAACGGCCAGCCGCAGCTCATCTACATGGGCAGCTACGGCATCGGCCTCGACCGGCTAATGGCCGTTGTCGTCGAGTTGCACAACGACAAGGACGGCATCGTCTGGCCCGACAGCGTCGCCCCCTACCAGGTACACCTGGTCCACATCGGCAAGGAGGGCGACGGCACGAAGGCGCGGGCCGAAGCGCTCTATGAGCAGCTACTGGCGGCCGGTGTCGAGGTGCTCTACGACGACCGCGACGGGCTGGGCGCGGGCGTCAAGTTCAAAGACGCCGACCTCATCGGCATCCCCTGGCGCGTCACCCTCTCGGCGCGCAGCATTGCCCAGGGCGGCGTGGAAGTGAAGCGCCGCAGCGAGAGCGAGCGGCAGAACCTGACCGAAGACCAGCTGCTCGCCCTGCTGAAGGGCTGAGAAGCGCCTCCAACTGCAACATTCCACCGGCGGCCCGCGAACAGCGGGCCGCTTTTCGTTTCCGCGGATGGCCGACCGGTCATTCCGACCGCTGCCGTCGGGACGGATTCCTGGCTGGTCTGGGACGAGCTTTCCCGCCTATTTGAGACCGCCGCCCCATGACAGCCCGGCAGGCCCCCGCCTATACTGGCTTCACTCAACGCTCTCAACACCGTGCCAGATTCATTCCATCGGAGGATGCAGCGTATGACTGTATCAGATTCGCCTTTCGTCGGTTGGACGGCCATCGCCGGCGGTGTCATCGGCGTCGTCGGCTTCATTGCCCTACTCCTGCTATTTGTTGTTGGCGAACCGTTCGGCACGCTCAACGACATTCTATCCATTCCGGTGGCGCTCCTGGTGACGCCGCTCTTGCTGGCGCTCTACCGGCTCCACGCGGCCAGCTACCCTGTGGTCGTCGTTGTGGCACTGCTGGCCGGGCTGACCGGCTACGCAGCCGCGGCCATCGGATCGGGCTTGCTGGTCCTGGAGCGGATCGACTTCAACACTTCGCTACTCTTCGGCATTGGCGGGTTCGGGCTGATCGGCCTGTGGGCACTGTTGACGTCGGGCATGGGCCTGCGCGGCGGCACGCTGCCCCGGGCGGCGGCGTGGGCCGGCCTGGCCCTCTCGGTGACGCCGACGCTGGCTCTGCTGGCCGTGTTGCGCGCCGAAAGCGTGGCCAATGCCTTGAATGCGCTGGGCGGTCAGCCAGGCGGCACGCCGCCTGGCGCGCTGGCAATGGTCTTTATTGTCCTGGGCGGCCTCAGTTACGCCGCCATGCCGCTCTGGACCATCTGGCTGGGACGCTTGTTCCTGGCGGGGCAGGTGGGGTTGCCGGCGGCTGTGGCCCTCGGTCAGTAGTTGGCTCATAACGATTGGTTGGAGGTGTTGTCATGAAAGTTGCGCGTATGCTCTACTGGGTCTTTGCCTGGCTGTTTGTCGTCGGGGTGGCCACGCAGGTCTTCTTTGCCGGCATGGCTGTCGTGGCCAATCGCTGGGGGTGGGACAACCACATTGGCCTGGGCCACACCCTGGCCGCGCCGCTGCTGGTCATGCTGGTGACGATGGTCCTGGGCAAGCTGCCCGGCCGGATGAAGCGGCTGACGTGGCTGCTGTTCGGCGTTTACCTCTTGCAGGCCGACGTGCTCATTTTCCTGCGGGCCAGTGCGCCTGTTCTGTCGGCGCTGCACCCGGTAATGGCCCTGGTCGATTTCGCCCTGGGGCTGGCGTTGGCGCGGCAGGCGCGAGCGCTGGTTCGCGCGGGTGAGATGCCGGAGCCGGCCCGGCTACACGCTGAAGGCGCAAGCGCTGATTGATCGCGCATCTGTGGAAGCTCGTCCTGAGCCGCGCAACATAGAGGTTGAACATGAACGGCAAACAAACCAGTGGCGTCGCTTCCGTGTTCCTGGCCATTGACAACAGACGCGTTGTCCGCGCGGCGTGCGGGGCGGACGGCAACTGGCAGGTTGATTGCGTCCTCAACGGGCCGGAGCCGGTGACGCTGGCGGCCGATCCGAGCAACCCCGACCGGCTATACGCCGGCTGCCAGGGACATGGCGTTTTCACATCGGCCGACCAGGGCCAGACATGGCGCAGCCTGGGCCTGGCCGGACGGGTGATAAAGGCGATCGCCGTCAGCCCGCACGACCCGCGGACAATCTATGCTGGGGTGAAACCCGCCGCCCTGTACAAGTCCACCGACGCCGGTCAAAGCTGGTTTGAACTGGTGGGCTTCCGGCGCATTCCGTTTCGCTGGTGGTGGTTTTCGCCGGCCGAGCCGCCCTTCCGGGCCTACGTCAACGCCCTCGCCGTTTCGCCCACGGAGCCGGAGGTTGTCCTGGCCGGTATCGAGTTTGGCGCGGTGGTGCGTAGCGAGGATGGTGGCCGCTCCTGGTCGCGGCATCGCCCCGGTGCCCTGCGCGACTGTCACTCCCTGGGGTTTCATCAGCGCGATGGGCGGTGGGTCTATGAGGCCGGCGGGACGGGTGGCGGGGCGGCCGTTAGTCGCGATGGCGGGCGCGCCTGGAATCAGCCGAAAAGCGGTCTGGCCCAAAAGTATGGCGTCGCCTGCACTGCTGATCCGGAGCGGCCGGAAGTCTGGTACGTGGCCCTGGCCCCCAGCCCGGCCAGGGCTTACGGCGAAAACGCGGCGGCTTATCTTTATCGGGCTTCGGCCGGGGCCGACTGGGAGCCTATTGGCTGGGAACCGCATCCGATGGGCCAGATGCCGCGGGCGCTGGTCACCCGCCCCGGCGCGCCGGGCCAGCTCTATGTTGGGACAACCTACGGGGACGTGTGGCACACGGCCGACTACGGCGATACCTGGCAGCGGTTGCCATTCGATCTGGGCGGCGGTTTGTCGCTACTGGTTCTGTAGAACGATGTTGGAGATTTGATATGAAAAGAATACTCAAGTGGGCAGCGATCGTGATTGTTGGATTGGTCGGGATCGTCGTCTTGATCGCCATGGCCGGCTACATCGTCAGCGAGCGACGCATCGCCCGGACCTACGCCATCGCCGACGAGGCGTTGACGCTGCCGGCCGATGCCGCCAGTCTGGCCGAAGGGCAGCGGCTGGTGACCGTGCGCGGCTGTAGCGACTGCCACACGCCCGATTTGGGCGGCCAGGTGTTCATTGATGACCCGATGCTCGGTACTATCTCGACGGCTAACCTGACGCGCGGCCAGGGCAGCGCCACGGCCGGCTATAGCGTCGCCGACTGGGAGCGGGCCATTCGTCACGGCGTCGGCCCAGATGGACAGGGGCTAGTGATCATGCCCAGTTATGAGTACGCTGGGCTGAGTGATGAACAGGTAGCCCAGATGATCGCCTATCTGCAAACCGTGCCGCCGGTGGATCGCATCCCCGCTGAGCCGGTGCTCAAACCCGTGGGCCGCGCCCTGTTCCTCATGGGCCAGTTGCCTCTGCTGCCGGCCGAGAAGGTCGATCAGGCCATGGCCCACGTCGCCAGCGTGCCGGCCGAGGCGTCGGCCGAGTATGGCGCTTATCTCGTCACAACCTGCACCGGCTGCCACCAGGCCAATCTGGCCGGCGGCCCCACGCCCGGCAGCGCGCCCGGCGACCCGCTCTCCGCCAACCTGACGCCGGCCGGTAACCTGGCCCACTGGACGCTGGACGACTTCAAGCACACGTTGCGCGACGGCGTTACCCCGGAAGGGAAGGCGCTTGACCCGGCGGTTATGCCCTGGCCCCTGGCCGGACAGATGACCGACGTGGAGTTGGAGGCGCTCTGGCTATACCTCAAGAGCCTGCCGCCGGCGACGCCGGGCAGTTGAGATCTCGGCCGGGTCGAAAGTGAACCGGCGCGACGGCTTTCGGTGACAGTGCCATGACGATCGGTTGCGGAGTATCTTGCCAATGGAGGTTTTCATGAGGACGCCTCTCATCACGGTTCTTGTGGTTCTGGTGGTGGTCGATGCGCTTGGATGGGGTCTTAGCGTTCCGCCTATTCTGGAATACGCGCGCACGCGTCGCGACCTGCCGACCCTGCTGGGGATCAGGCTGCTGGGCGGCCGATTTGACTCGCTCGGCATCGATGCCGTCGTTGTCGCCGGGCTGATCTTCGTCGTCATCAGCGGCCTCAAGCTCCTGGCCGCCTACTGGCTGTGGGGAGCGCGCGCCGATGGGGCGGTGCTGGAATTCATCCTGTTGGGCCTGAGCGCGATCTTCTGGTATGGCTTCGAGTTGCCGTTCGGGCCGTTGGCCGGCGTGCCTCAGTTCATTCTACTGACCGTTGCCTGGCGTAGCCTTGCCTGATGGCCAATGCCCCTTTGGCGGCATCGCCGTGATCCTGTGGCTTATGATCTTCAAGCCATTTTAAGGCCGGCGGGGCTGGAATCGACTTGATTTGCCCGCTCGCCCACCGATGAGGGCCAGAACTAGTGCTATAATGTGGCCAAACATGCAACGATCTGAGCCGTTCGCTTACGCATCGCCGGCGGACACACCTGCGCCAGATGAGGCCGCCTTGCCGGCAGCTTCGCGCCCGGCCCGCGTCTGGGCGGCCGTCGTCATTGCCATGATGCTGCTGAATCTCTCGCTGGCCGTCTGGCATGTCGTCATCACCGGCGACACGGCCACCTTCCTCTCCCACCAGACGCAGACGCCATTCCTGTCCATCGCCTACGCCGGCCTGGGCGTGGCCATCGCCGGCCGGCGGCCCAGAAACCCCATCGGCTGGATTTTCCTCAGCGTGGCCACCTCCTACGTCCTGAGCGCCTGGGCCGCCGGGATGCTGCTCTATGCCCCGGCCATGCCGCTACCGGCCACACCTTTCCTGATGAACCTGGCCCAATGGCTGAGCAACTGGGTCTGGTTGCCGGCGCAAATCCTGCCCGTGACCTTCGCCTTGCTGCTCTTCCCGGACGGCCACTTACTGTCGCCGCGCTGGCGGTTGGTGAGCTGGGCGGCCGGGCTGGGCTTGCTGTCGCTTATGGTCGTCCTGGCGGCGCATCCCGGCCCAGTCGCCGCGTGGGGCACGCGGCCCAACCCCTTTGGCATCGCCGGGGCCGAGGGCGTGTTGGAGATGGCGCAGATAGCTGGCAGCGCGTTGCTGGCCGCCGGCATCGTCGGTTCGCTGCTCAGCGTCGTTGTCCGCTTCCGCCGTTCGCGGGGCCTCGAGCGCGCCCAAATGAAGTGGTTGGTCTATACCGCCGCCATGATCCTCGCTGTTAGCGTCCTGGTGATCCCGCTGTGGCTCTCCGGCAGCCTGGCCACTTCCCAGGCCATAGAGTGGAGCATCACCCTGACAAACGTCATGACCCTGAGCATTGCCGTGGCGGCTACCGTGGCCATCGTCCGCTACCGCCTGTACGACATCGATGTCGTCATCAACCGCACACTGGTCTATGGCATCATGACCGGCGTCGTCTTGTCGATCTACGGCGTGGTCGTGGGCGGGGTGGGTGTCCTGTTGCAGACGGAGACCAACTGGCTGGCGGCGCTCCTGGCGACCGGGTTGGTCGCGGTGCTCTTCCAGCCCATTCATCGTCGCCTCCAGCGCGGCGTCAACCGCCTGCTCTATGGCCAGCGCGATGAGCCGTTCGAGGTCCTATCTCAATTGGGGCAGCGACTAGAATTGATGTTGATGCCCGATTCGGTCTACCCGACGATTGTGGAGACCGTCGCCCAGGCGCTCCGGCTGCCCTACGTCGCTCTGGAAGTCAGCGACGACGTCGGGTTTCAACTGGTTGAATCCTACGGCCGGCCGATTGCCCAGCCGGCAACCCTACCGCTGACCAATCAGGGCGAGATCGTCGGCCGCCTGATCGTCAGCGGGCGCACGGCCAGGGAGGAGTTCTCCGAAGCCGACCGGCGATTGCTACAAAACATCGCCCGGCAGGCGGGGGCGGCCGTCCACAACGCGCAGTTGACGGCCGACTTGCAGCGCTCGCGGCAGCAGCTTGTCACCAGCCGTGAGGAAGAGCGCCGCCGCCTGCGCCGCGACCTGCACGACGGTCTTGGCCCGTCGCTGGCCTCCCTGCTCCTGGAAGCCAGGGTGCTGCGGCGCATGATTCGCGATGACCCAACCGCGGCCGAGAAGCTGGCCGACGAGATGCAGGGCGACATTCGGACCACCATCGACGACATCCGCCGTGTCGTCCACGAACTTCGCCCACCGGCGCTCGACGATCTGGGGCTGGTGCCCGCGCTCAACGTCCTGACGACCAAGATCGGCCGGCCGGTAGACGAGGCCGATGCCGGTCTGCACGTCCGGCTCGACGCGCCGGACGACCTGCCACCACTCCCCGCAGCCGTGGAAGTCGCCGCCTATCGCATCATCCAGGAAGCGCTGACCAACGTCGTCCACCATGCCGGCGCGCGCTGCGCCACGGTGCGCCTGTGGCTGGAGAGCGGCCTGCAACTCGAAGTGACCGACGACGGCGCGGGTTTTGCCGGGGGGCGTTTGGGCGGGTTGGGTCTGCGCTCCATGCGCGAACGAGCGGCCGAACTGGGCGGCAGCTGCACCGTCTCCGGCGCTGCCGACGGCGGCACACGCGTCCGTGCCACTTTGCCCCTGGAGCAATAGCGCTATGACCCCTGTGCGCGTTCTCATCGCCGATGACCATCCGTTGTTCCGCAAGGGGCTGCGAACGCTGCTTGATTCGATGCCGCAAATGACGGTGATTGGCGAGGCCACGTCCGGGCAGGAAGCGGTCGAACAGGCGGTGGCCTTGGGGCCGGACGTCATTTTGCTTGACCTACAGATGCCGGCCGGCGGAGGCCTGGGTGCGATTCGGGAACTGGCACAACGGCAGACCAACAGCCACATCCTGGTCGTGACTCTCTTCGACGATGATGAGTCGGTCTTCACCGCGCTGAAGGCCGGCGCGCGTGGCTACGTCCTCAAGGACGCTGATGAGGCGGAAATGCTCCGGGCGATCGAAGCTGTGGCCCAAGGGGAGGCCATCTTCAGCCCGGCCATTGCCGCGCGGATGATGAACTACTTCGCCGCGCCGCCAACATCGCGCGCGGGTACTTCCTTCCCTGAACTGACGGAGCGCGAGCGCGAGATTCTGACCCTCATCGCCCGCGGCTACGCCAACGCCCAGATCGCGGCCGAACTGACCATCAGCCTCAAGACCGTCCGCAACCACGCCTCGAGCATCTTCAACAAGTTGCAGGTCGCCGACCGCGCGCAGGCAGCCATCCGGGCGCGGGAAGCGGGGCTGAAGTAAGCGACGGACGTATTGACCACACGGCCGCCACGCCCTACGAGGTTGCGCCCGAAGTCTCAGCGGCCTATGGGGCTTATCTGATTACGTCCTGCACCGGTTGCCATGGCCCCGGCCTGGCCGGTCAGGCCATCCCCGGCCAGTCGGCTGACTATCCCCACTCCGCCAACTTGACCCCCAGCGGCGACCTTGGCCACTGGACCTTCGACGACTTCGCCACGACAGTGCGCACTGGCCAGACGCCGGAGGGCAAGGTGCTCGACCCGAGCGTCATGCCCTGGCCCATCGCCACGCGCATGACCGACGTGGAGCTGGAAGCGCTGTGGCTCTACTTGCAGAGCCTGCCGACGGCGGCGATCGCCGCTGTCCGCACGCGACCCCATGTGCATGGCGGCCGGGATGGAGCTACAATGCGCCCCAGAGGACAGCACCTATGACACACCGCCAACCCTGGCACACGCTCTCCGCCGACCTCGTCGCCGTGGCGATGGGGCGCAAACCCGCCGATCTGGTTATCTGTAACGGCCGCTGGGTCAATGTCCACAGCGGCGAAATCCTCTTCGGCACCGATGTCGCCATCTACGGCGGCCGCATCGGCTACGTCGGCCCCAACGCCGGCCACTGTATTGGCCCCAACACGCGCATCATCGAGGCCAGGCAGCGCTATCTCGTGCCCGGCCTGTGCGACGCCCACATGCACGTCGAGAGCGGCATGGTCACCGTGACCGAGTTCGCTCGCGCCGTCATCCCCCACGGCACGACGAGCATGTTCATCGACCCGCACGAGATCGCCAACGTGCTCGGCCTGCCCGGCGTGCGCCTGATGCACGACGAGGCGGCGACGCTGCCGATCAACATCTACGTCGAGATGCCCAGCTGCGTGCCCAGCGCGCCGGGGCTGGAGACGCCCGGCGCAAGCATCGGCCCGGATGAGGTGGCCGAGGCGATGACCTGGCCGGGCATCATCGGTCTGGGCGAGATGATGAACTTTCCCGGCGTCTTCAGCGGTGACGAGAAGATGCACGCCGAGATGGCGGCCACAACCCGTGCCGGCAAGGTCATCGGTGGCCACTACGCCTCGCCCGACCTCGGCCGCGCCTTCCACGGCTACGTCGCCGGCGGCCCGGCCGACGATCACGAGGGCACGCGCCTGGAGGATGCCGTGGCCCGCGTGCGGCAGGGCATGAAGGCCATGCTGCGGCTCGGCTCGGCCTGGTACGATGTCGCCGCGCAGGTCAAAGCCATCACCGACCTGGGCCTCGACAGCCGCAACTTCATCCTCTGCACCGACGACTCCCACTCTGGCACGCTGGTGGCCGAAGGGCATATGGATCGCGTCGTCCGCCATGCCATCGCCCAGGGACTGCGGCCGATCACCGCCATCCAGATGGCCACGCTGAATACGGCGCTGCACTTCGGCGTCGAGAAGGACATCGGCAGCATCACCCCCGGCCGCTACGCCGATATCGTCATCAGCAGCGACCTGGTCGCGCTGCCCATTGAGGTGGTCATCGCCGGCGGGCAGGTCGTGGCCGAGAATGGCCATATCGCGATCGATATCCCGCCCTATAACTACCCCGACTTCGCCGTCGGCACCGTGCGGCTGGGCCGGCGGCTGGCGGCGGGCGACTTTGAGGTTCAGGTTCCAGGGGAAGAGTCCTCTTCCCTGGTCGCTGTCCGCGTCATCGGCGTGGTTGAAAACCAGGCCCCGACCAAAGCGCTGGAGCGGACGCTGCCGGTGGTCGAGGGCGTCATCCAGCCGGACGCGGCGCAGGACGTTGCTCGCGTTGCCCTGGTGGAGCGCCATCGGGCAACGGGGGCTGTGACTAACGGTTTCGTCAGCGGCTTCGGCTTCAACGTGCCCTGCGCCGTGGCCAGCACCGTGGCCCACGACAGCCACCACATGATCGTTGTTGGCACCGACACGGCCGACATGGCCCGCGCCGCCAACCGGCTGGGCGAAGTCGGCGGTGGGGTGGTGGTGTTTCGCCAGGGGCAGGAGATCGCCCTGGTGGAATTGCCCATCGCCGGGCTGATGAGCGAGGAGCGGGCCGAGGTCGTGGCGGCCAAGGCCGAGCGCATGGTTGAGGCGTTCGCTGAGTGCGGTTGCACGCTCCACAACGCCTACATGCAACTCAGCCTGCTGGCGCTGGTGGTCATCCCGGAGTTGCGCATTTCGGATTTGGGGATTGTGGATGTACGGTCGTTTGAGATCGTGCCGTTGGTGGTCTGATCTTCTGCGATCCGCAGGGTGGCGTGTATAACCGTATTCTGCGCCCAATGCACGAAAAGGTCCGATTGCGGCAGTACGTGATCACCTTGCACGCGGAAGAAGAGATGAGTGATGACGGGTTCACTATCTTTGACGTGGAACGAACGATACTAATCGGTGAGATAGTTGAACGATGGTGGGCAAATCTCTGTCTAGCGAATTGGTCTGTGACGTTTGCGGTCAAACGGGAGCAAAAATCCGTCATGTCACTCGAAGCTATGGCAAGGGGACGATCTCCTTGTGATTGAGAACGTCCCTGTCGTCAGTTGCCCTCGTTGTGGCGAGAGTTATCTGACGGCCGAGACGCTGCATGAGATCGAGAGGATCAAATTACATCGGCAAGCAATGGCGGAGGAATGGCCAGTGCCGGTGGCGGTGTTTGCCTAAAACCCTTGTTATGTGGAGTGACGAGCGCTCGACTCCACAACCGCTAAAGCAGGACATTGCGTGTCTATTGAGCAGTTTACTATTCCCGTTTTACCACCGTTTCGATTGGATTTAACTGTCTGGGCTTTGCGCCGCAGAGCGAAGAACCGCATTGACCAATGGGATGGAAAGCAATACGGCCGCGTATTGATTGTTGACAACGCGGCGATCCGTGTCCTTGTTGAACAGCAGACGGAATCAGAACTCACCGTCACGTTGAAAAGCGAGCGGCGCAGTACTGGGTTGCCGGACGAAGCCAGAGCGTCACTGCAAAAAATGCTCTCGGTCGATATCAGCCTGGCTGCCTTCTATCAACTTTCCGAAAAGGATCCGCATCTGCGAGCCGTGGCCCAGATGTTCAGGGGCGTTAAGCCGCCCCGCTTTCCAACGATCTTTGAGGCCCTCGTCAACTCCATTGCCTGCCAGCAAGTGTCACTCGACGCCGGCATTTCACTGCTCAACAAACTGGCCGAGAATTACGGGTTGAAATTTAGCGATGGCGATGAAATCCAGTATGGCTTTCCCAGGCCGGAAGATTTATACGAAATCCCGCCGGAAGAGATAAAGAAGTTGGGTTTCAGCTATCAGAAAGCGAGGGCGATCCTGGAACTGTCGGCGAATCTAGTCGAACAGAAGTTGACCCTCGACCACCTGGATAGCGCACCGAATGAAGTGATTCTCGATGCTCTCACGCAGCTTCGGGGCATTGGTCGCTGGAGCGCGGAGTATGTTCTCCTGAGAGGTTTCGGCCGGCTGGACATTCTTCCGGGCGATGATGTGGGCGCGCAAAAGAATTTGATGCAGTTGATGGGGCTTGAGGCCCGGCCCACTTATGACCAAATCAGGACGCTCGCCCAACGCTGGCAGCCATATGCTGGATTTGTGTACTTTCACTTGCTACTGGAGAAGCTACAGTTGAAAGGCGTGCTGTGACGACCACCGTCTATACAATCGGACACTCGACAAGGACGATCGCGGAGTTTATCGCCATCCTGAAAGCATTCGATATAGAGCTGGTTGCCGATGTCAGAAAGATAGCCAAGTCCCGTCATAACCCGCAATTTGGCGAAGAAGCCTTAAGTGAAAGTCTCAGCCAGCACGGCATAGGCTACCGGCGGCTTGAAGCTTTGGGTGGGCTGCGGCGTGGGGCAGCAACCTCGGTCAATATGGCCTGGCGAAATTTGTCATTTCGTGCCTACGCCGACTACATGCAGACGACTGAGTTTGCGGCCGGCATAGAAGAACTTTTGCGAATCGCTCAAGAATCGCGAACGGTGATCATGTGCGCTGAGGCTGTGCCGTGGCGCTGCCACCGATCTCTGATTGGTGACGCCCTCCTCGTTCGTGGCCTGAAAGTCGAAGACATTATGAATGAGAAACTGAGTAGACCCCACCGCCTCACGCCGTGGGCGAAAGTTGATGGCGAAACAGTTACTTATCCAGAAGACGAAACAGGGACCTGAGAGCGATTCGGAATGCGGCGAGACGACCACTTCGCTGCACTGGTTATCTGTTGCGGCCGCCGTCCTGCGGCCAGGACAACCCGACGCACTCTGAGCAGTTGGCTACTGTCAGAGCGGTGCTGTCGCCACGTGGGTTATACTAGCGTCAACACCTCTGCATGGGCGCCGGGAGTCACAAAGTTATGCAGCAGTCAATCGAACAACTCATCTCGCTTCATGGCAAGCGCGCCCTCATCACCGGCGCGGCCGGCGGCATCGGCCAGGCCATCGCCCGGCGCTATGCCGAAGCCGGGGCCGCTCTGGAGCTTGTCGATATCGATGCCGCGACGCTGGCCCGTACCGCGGAGGAACTGGCCCCTTTCGCCGTTGAGGTCAATACCCATGTCATCGACCTGGCCCATAAAGAGCAGATCGACGCCTTATGGGAACATCTCAGGGGCCAGGAGCCGGACATTCTGGTCAACAATGCCGGCATCTACCCATTCCGGGAGTTTGTGGATGCCGATGAGGAATTTGTTCGCCGGGTCATGGAGATCAATTTGTTCTCAGTGTCGTGGATGTGCCGGGGCATGATCTGCGGCCGGGGTAAGCGCGGTGGCGTCATCATCAATCTGGGTTCCATCGAAGCCGTGTTGCCCTTCAAAGAGGACTTGGCCCATTACAGCGTCAGCAAGGCCGGTGTTATCGCTTTGACCAGGGCGCTGGCCAAGGAGTACGCTGGCCATGGATTCCGGGTCAACGCCCTCCTGCCGGGCGGCATTTTGACGCCGGGCACGAAAGCCGCCGCCAAAGGTGTTCTGCGCTTCCGCTTTGACCTCATCAAGACGGGAATCGAATTTATGCAACGTCTGCCGGTTGGTCATCTCGGCCAACCCGACGAAGTGGCGCGCATGGCGTTGGTGCTGGCCAGCGACCTGGGCAGCTACGTCCACGGCGCGGCCATTCCCGTCGACGGCGGTTTCTTGTCGGCCTAGGGAATGATAATCCAGGCCACCTGTTGGTTGCCGGACATCATAGTGAAGGTTGTCGTCAAGTAAGTGATGCCTCTAGCTATAGTGATAGCGCCCCTGCAGGAAAACACTCCGCTCGTCCTGCACCAGATAGACGATGCGGTGCTCCTGGGTCAGACGCCGCGACCACTTAGCTCTGGAATCAGCAATGGAGAAAGACATGTGAGCACAGACGATCAAGCGCCGGTTGGCCTACACCTGCGCGACGTCACCCCCACCGACCTACCTTTTTTCTTCGCGCACCAACTTGACCCCGACGCCAACTACATGGCCGCCTTCACAGCCAAAGACCCGGCCGACCACGCGGCCTTCATGGCCCACTGGCAGCGGATTCTGGCTGACCCCGACCTGATCAACAGGACGATCGTCTACGACGGCGAGGTAGCCGGCAGCGTCGCTCGCTACACCGAGGCCGGCCGGCCGGAGGTAACCTACTGGCTGGGCCGGGCGTTCTGGGGCCGGGGCATCGCTACGGCGGCGCTGGCTGCGTTTCTGCAAGAGGTCGTCGAGCGGCCGATCTATGCTCGCGTGGCCGCCGACAATGCCGGTTCCCTGCGCGTGTTGCAGAAGTGCGGCTTCGTGGTCATCGGCCGGGACAGGGGTTATGCCAACGCGCGGGGCGCGGAGATAGAGGAGTTGATCCTGCGACTGGACGGCAATCCACGGGAAACCGCTTGATGCCCACGATTGCCCATCGCCGCCTCCTGACCCAGCGCCTGGCCGGCTCGAAGTTTGCCGCGCCGGCCGAGGTCGTGGCCCACTTCGGCGCGGTGCAGGCCCAGGAATATCGGCCCGCTCTGTGGGCCGTAGGCCAGCGCACGGAGGGAGCCACTGAGGCCATCATTGAACAGGCCATCTTCGACCGGCAACTCGTGCGCACCTGGCCCCTGCGCGGCACGATTCACTTTGTCATGCCGGCCGACATCCGCTGGCTGCTGGCCCTGTCGGCTCCGCGGCAGCTACGCATGACGCCCCGCCAGCAGCAGTTGGGGCTGGATGAGGCCACGTTCGCGCAAAGCCGGCGGGTGGTGGGGAGGGCGCTGAGCGACGGCCAACCGCGCCCGCGCCCTGAGCTACGCCAGGCATTAGACGACGCCGGCATCTCCACTGCCGGGCAACGCGGCATCCACATCCTGGGCCGGCTGGCGCAGGAGGGGCTGATCTGCATCGGCCCGCGCCAGGGCAAGCAGCACACCTTCGTCCTCCTCGACGCCTGGCTGCCGCCGGGCAGGGAACGGACGCGTGACGAAGCTCTGGCCGAACTGGCGCGGCGCTACTTCACCAGCCACGGGCCGGCGATCATTCAGGACTATGCCTGGTGGTCGGGGCTGACGCTGACCGACGCCCGGGCCGGCCTGGCAGCGGTCAGGGGTGAGCTGGCGCAGGCGCAGATGGACGACCAGGTGTACTGGTTCGCTGCGGCCGAGGATGGCGCGCGCTTATCCTCGCCCGTCGCCCACCTGCTGCCCGTCTACGATGAGTATGCTGTGGCCTACAGGGATCGCAGCGCCTTTCTTGCCCCCGCGTTCGCCGCCCGGCCTGACTCTGGCAACGGCATCTTCCGTCCGTCGATCCTGATGGATGGGCGGACAGTTGGCACATGGACGCGCACGCTGAAGAACGACGTCGTGTTGATCGCGCCCAACCTCTTCCGGCATCTGACCGGGGCGGAGAAGGACGCGCTGGCCGCCGCCGCTGGGCGATATGGCGCGTTTTTGGGCCTGCGGGCGGAGTTGGTGATAGCCTGAACGCCGGATGGGCCGCGCACTTGACACATTGTGGCCTCACTACTATCCTGTTCTTGAGATAAGGCCTAAGCGCCGCATGGCTGGCGCAACCAACAGGACGGAGTGAGCCATGGATACTTCATTGACAGGTGCAGTTCCTAAGCGATTGGCCGTCTGGCTGGCCGCCCTGGTCGGCGCAGTCACCTGTGTTCTGGTGCCCCTTCTGTTCGCGCCACAGCAGGATGGCCTCTGGCCCTTGCCCGGCCTCTACTTTGTTCAGATCGCCCTCGCCGGCGTGCTGGTGCTGGTGTTCGTGGCCGCCGGCTGGTGGCTGAAGGCGCGCCGGCGCTGGCTGCCCTGGGCGGCGGCGGGCATCCTGCTGGCCTTCGTCATCCTGGGCGGCTTCAGCATCGGCCCGTTTCTGTCGCCGGCCTTCGCCGCCTTCGCGCTGCTAGGCGTTCTGGTTGACTGGCCTGACGGCGGGGCGATGGCGCGGCATGCCGGTGTGCTGTTAGTGGCCGCGGTGGCCCAGGCGGCGCTGATGCTGCTGGCGACGCTCATCGCCTGAAGCAAAGACGGCGCGCGAGCCAGCCTAGTGCCCGCCGCCGCGGGCCAGTCCTGGCGCGGCCGTCTCTTCCCGTCCCGGCGTCAGGCGACGGATGGCGAGCAGGAACAGCGCGCCCATCACTACCCCCCAGATCAGGAATAGCGCCGTTGGGCCAACCGTCTCGAAGATCGCGCCGCCCAGAACCGGGGCCAGGGCGTTGGCCGCGCTGAGGAAGGCGGCCGAAATGCCCAACATACCGCCGATCTCCGCCAGGCCGATCCGCTTGGTGATGAGACTGTTGATACTCGGCTGCAACATGCCGCCGCCAATGGAGACGGGGATCATCCCTGCCAGGAGCCAGAGCAGGCCGAACCAGCCGTTGTTGCTGTCGTCGGGCAACGCCACGGTCGAATTGGTGGCCGTTGGCGCTTCGGAACTGAGGTCCGTTTCCGGCGAATTCAGCTCCGCTTCCAGTTCGGCGCGCGAATACCACGGCGGCGGTTGGTGCGGGGTGAAGGCGATGAGCGCCAGCCCCACGCCCAGGAGCGCCAGGCCGGCGAAGATCAGCCGCCGGTCGCCATAGGCGCGGCTCCAGCGGCCGACCAACCCACCCTGCACGGCGACGAGGATGATGCCGACGAAAACGAAGACGACCGCATTGCCGGAGGCGTTCAGCCCCAGGCGGCTGAGAGTGAAGATCGACAGCAGTTGTTCGAAGCCGCCGAAGACGATTTGCTGGCCGAAGATGAGGAAGAGCAACAGGCCGATGGTGGGGTGGCGCAAGGCCGCGCCCATCGCGCTGAAGCTGACGCCGGCGCGCCGTTCGCTGGTGCCGCGCTGGGCTTCGGGCAGCGTTTCCTTGAACCAGAAGGTTGTGAGCAGGATGGAGGCCAGCGAGAAGCCCGCGGCGGCGAAGGCCGGCACGCGATAGTCATTGCCGCTCAGGGCCAGGGCGATGAAGGCGATCACTGGCCCGATGATGAAGCCCAGGCCGAACGCCGCGCCGATGAGGCCGAGACCCTGGGTGCGGTTACGCTCGGTGGTCACGTCGCTGATGGCCGCCTGCGCCGTGGCGATGTTGGCTCCGGACAGACCATCGATGATGCGCGACAGGAACAGGATCGGCAGGGCGTTGGCGAAGCCGAGCAGGATGAAGCCGAGCAGTGTGCCGATTTGGCTGATGATCAGGATGGGTTTGCGGCCGTAGCGATCTGAGAGACGGCCGAGGATGGGCGCGCCGATGAACTGCATCAATGGGTAGGCCGCGCCCAGCAACCCAATGGTGAATGGGTTGGCCCCAAAGGCCGTGGCGTAAAGCGGCAGCAGCGGGATGATAATCGTCAGACCGAGCAGATCGATCAGGACAATGATGAAGATGGGCAGCACGCGCTTGAAATCAAGCTTGTCAGAGGGCACGGAGGCTTCAGTTTCCATGCCGTGAGCGTACCACATCGCGTAGGCAGAGAAAACGATTGTAGGGGTGGCCCGTTGCTCCGTCGGGCACGTCGTGACCGCGCTGTGGCTGTGGTACACTCCCGTCCCTATGACCGGTGATTCAGCGCTTATTGTCGCGGCCGAGGCCCAGTACGACGCCTACCATCTCGACGACCTGCCGCGCGCCTTGCAACGCAATAGCCTCGACTATTACTACCTCAGCGTCTACCCGTCGCTGGCCGAGCTGCGGCCGCTGGCCGGCGACGCGCCATCCTACCCGGCGACCATCCACAACGCTTACATCCACATCCCCTTTTGCTCCGGTGTGTGCGATTTCTGCAGCTATTACCTGGTAGCCCTCAGCCCGAAGCGGCGCGCCGCCATCGGCCGCTACCTGGAGCACGTCCGCGCCGAGTTCGACTTCCACGCCCGCCACGCGGCGCTGGATATCACCTACCTCTATTTCGGCGGGGGCACGCCCAGCCTTATCCCGCCCGACACGCTGGAGCGCTTCCTGGGCGACCTCAGCGCGCGCGGCTACCTCAACCCGGCCGCGCTGGGCACGCTGGAGCTGCACCCGGAGTTCTTCGCCGACGAGGCCGCGGCGTTGCGCTTCCTGCGCGTGCTCAGGGCCTATGGCATCGGCCGGGTCAGCGTCGGCTACCAGGCCGCGGATGACACCCTGCTGCGGGCCACGAAGCGGCGGCACACGGCCGGCTTCCTGCCGCGAGCGATGGCCCTGCTGCGGGCGGAGGGCTTCCTGGTCAATCTCGACCTGATGTACGGCCTCGTCGACCAGAGCCACGCGGCCTGGGCAACGACACTGGCCACCGCCGTCGCCGCCGCGCCCGACTCGATCAGCACTTACTTCCTGTTCGTCGACCGGGGCACGGGGCTATATGAGCGCGTGCGGCGCGGCGCGGTGCAGTTGCCGGCCCACCGGCACGCGCAGACGCAGCACCTGATGGCCCAGCTGTGCCTGGAAGCGGCCGGCTACCACGAGTTGCCCAACGACTTTTGGGCCCGCCCGACGGCTGACCCGGCGACGTTCCGGCCGGAGCGGCTGCCGTCGGCGGCCGTGACGTTGCCCATCGGGCCGGGAGCCTATGGCTATTACGGCGGCGCGCAGTTGTGTAACGTCTTCGACCTGGCCGAGTATGAACGACGCACGGCCGCCGCTCAGTCGCCGCTGTGGCGCGCCTATCGCCTCAGCGCCGATGAGGCATTCCACCGCGATGTGATGTTCTCCCTGAAGAACGATCCCTATATCGATTGTAGTCTGTTCCGCAGCGCTTATAATAGAAGTCCACTGGAGCGCTTCGCGGCGCGCTTCGAGCGGCTGGAGCGGCTGGGCCTGGTGGCCATCGACGGCGAGCGCATCCGTCTGACCGGCAAGGGGCGGCTGTGCGTCGAGGAGATCGCCGCGCTGTTCCGCGCGCCGGGCATCGGCCCGGCGAGTGATGCGACTGAGCCACTGTTGCAGAAGCATCTCTTCGCGGCGACGTATCCGTTGGTGGATTGGTGAGATGTATGGGACAGGGCTGGTGGCCCTTAGCCCGTCTGTCTGGGAGGATGAACGAATGACCGAACGCGCGCGCGTGCTCATTGCCAAACCGGGGCTGGACGGCCACGACCGTGGGGCCAAAGTGACCGCCCGCGCCTTGCGCGATGCCGGCATGGAGGTGATCTACACCGGCCTGCGCCAGACGCCGGAGATGGTCGTCGAGGCGGCATTGCAAGAGGATGTGGACGCCATCGGTCTGAGCATCCTCTCCGGCGCGCACATGCCCCTGACGAGTCGCATTCTGGAACTCATGGCGGCCAGCGACATGACCGACGTGCCCGTGTTGCTGGGCGGCATCATCCCCGACGAGGACGCAACTCGGCTGCGGTCGATGGGCGTGGCCGCGGTCTTCGGGCCGGGGGCCAGCCTCGACGATGTGATCGCCAGCTTCCGGGCCGCCATCGCCGCCCGCCGCGCCAACGACTAAGCTGGCCAATCCACACCGGCCCCATGCCCGCTGTCTTGCGACGCCTGTTCAGCATCCAGACGGGCGAGGAGCAGTTGACCTTCCTGCTCTTCGCCCAGATGTTCCTGATCGGCATCGGCAACAACTTCGTCGAGACCTCGGTCTTTCCCCTCTTTCTAAGCACCTTCAGCGCCGGCACGCTACCTTACCTCTACATCATCAACGCCATCGTCGTCGCCCTGTTGTCGGCCGCTTACCTGCGGCTGGGCCGGCGTCTGACGTTCACTCAGGGCTTGCGCGTCCTGCTGGGCTTTCTGGCGGCGCTGACGTTTGCCTACTGGTTGGCGCTGACGTTGGGCGGCGGCCGGCCGGTCACCTTCGTCTTGCCCGTCCTCTTCCAGACCGCCGTCAACCTGGGTCAGGTCGCCTTCTGGACGATGGCCGCGCGGCTGCTGACGCTGCGCCAGTCGAAGCGCCTCTTCGGGCCGATCGGCGCGGGCCAGTGGGTGGCTATTGTTCTGACCGGCTTCCTCATTCCGAGCATCGTCCGCGCCATTGGCACGGTCAATCTGCTGCTAGTGGGCGCGGCCGGTTTTGCCGGGGCGCTGGCCCTGCTGGTCGTCATCACCATCCGCTACCGCCAGGCCCTGGACATCGTGGAGGAGCCTGGCGTTGTCACTCGCAAGGAGCCGCCGGGCGCGTTCCTGCGCAATCCCTACATCCTGCTGATGTTCGGTCTGACAATCGCGTCGTGGCTGTCGTTCTTCTTCGTTGACAACATCTTTTTCAACCGCATCAGCGCCCGCTTTCCCGACCCGGCCGACCTGTCGGCCTTCATGGGCCTCTACCTGGCGGCGCTGGGCATCTTCACGCTGTTCAACAACACCTTTCTGGCCGGGCTGATCCTCAACCGGCTGGGTATGCGGGTGGGGTTGTTCGTCTTGCCGGTGCTGTTGTTCGTCGTCACGCTGGCCTTCAGCGTCGCCGGCGTCGGCTGGGGGCTGGTGCCGCTGCTTTTCTGGCTGGCCACGCTCAACCGCGTCATCGACCTGGGCTTCATGTTCTCTGTCGATCAGACGGCGCAGGCCATCCTCTACCAGCCGCTGCCCGCGGCCGAGCGCTCGCGCGTCCAGACCATCGACAACGGCATTGTGCGCATGGTCGCCGTGGGGCTGGCCGGCGTGTTGCTGCTGCTGCTCAATCGGCTGCCGCAGTTCACCGTTGTCCATGTGGCCCTTGTCTTGCTGGCCATCATCGTCGGCTGGCTGGTCGTGGCTTTCCTGATGACGCGGGCCTATCCGCGGGCGCTGATGGGCGCGCTGTCGCGGCGACGGCTGACGGGCGTGGCGCTGGCTCTGGATGACAGCGACAGTATCGCCGTGCTGGGCGAGGCGCTGCGCAGTCCCCGGCCCGGCTCGGCCCTCTACGCGCTGGGGCTGCTGGCCGAACACCGCCCCGAGGCACTGGCCGTGGCCTTGCCCGACCTGCTGGGCCACCCCCAAGCCGTTGTCCGCCGCGAAGCCGCGCGGCAGATGGAGGCACTGCGCCTGACGGCTGGGCACGCTGCCCTGCTGGCCACGGCCGAGGGCGACGCCGACCCGCTGGTGCGTGGCGCGGCCTGGCGAGCGCTGGCCGCCGTGGGTGGGCCGGAGTTGGAGGCGACTCTGCGGGCGCGCCTGACCGCGCCGGAACCGGAGACGCGGCTGGGGGCGCTGCTGGGCTTGCGGCGCTATGGTTCGGCCGCGGCGCGGGCGGCGGCGGACACGGTCCTGGCCGCCTGGGCCTCTTCGGCCGACAGCGACGAGCGCCACTTGGCCGTCCGCGCCCTGGAGCAGCCGGCCGGGGACGACTGCGCGTTGCTGAGCCACCTGCTGATGGACAGCGATGACAGCGTGCGCCGCGCGGCGCTGGCTGTCGCCGGGCGGGCGCACTGCGCCGATGTGTGGCCCGATGTCGTTGACGCGCTGGGCCGGCGGGCGACGCAGATGGCCGCCGTCGCGGCGCTGCGGGCTGGCGGTGAGGCGGCCGTGCCGGCCGTCGTCGCCGCGTTGGGCCGGCATGAGCAACCAGTGGAGATGCTGGTGGGGCTGGCGCGGGCGGTGGGGCGCATCGGCGGCGCGGCGCTATCCGAGGCGCTGTTGCCCCATTTGGATCACCCCAGCGACACCGTGCGCATGGAGGCCCTGCTCACTCTGACCGGCAGCGGCTATCGCGCTGCCGGCGCGGCCGCCGTCGCCGTGCGCCGCCAGATCGCGGCGGAAACGGCTCATGCTGCCTGGTTGCTGGCCGGCTTGCGCGACTGCCTGGCCAGCAAAGAGCTGGGCTATCTGCGGCGCGTACTGCAAGACCAGTTCGAAGCCGCACGCGACCGTATCTACCTCCTGCTGGCGCTCCTGGTGGAGCCGGCGGCAATGCACGACGTGCGCGAAGTGTTGGGGCGGGGCCGCCACGCCACGGAGGCGCGTCGAGCGTATGCTCTGGAGATCATCGAGTTGAGTGTGCCGGCGGAACTGAAGACGATGGTGATGCCCTTGTCCGAAGAGCTGACTCCCTCGGCGCGGTTACAACGCCTTGGTCGGCTATACGACGCGCCCACCCTGTCGCCCACGGAGCGCGTCAGGGAGATGTTGCGGGGCGACGGCCGCGCCAGCCGTTGGCTCGAAGTGACGCGGCTGTTCGCCGCCGGGCAAGTGGGCTGTACTGGCCCCGACCTGCCCGAACTGCTGCGGCGCTATGAGACCGGCAGCGATCCTGTTCTGCGCGAAACCGCGGCCTGGACGGCTGCCCGTCTGGGCTACCGGTCCGCCGCTCTGCCCCGGCCCGGAGAGAGAACAATGCTCACGACGATTGAGAAAGTCATCTTCCTGAAAGACGTCGACCTGTTTGCCGAGACGCCGGACGAATTGCTGGCCGAGATCGCCGGGCTGCTGACCGAGGTGGAGCGGCCGGCGGGCGCGAGCATCTTCGGCAAGGGCGACGCGGGCGATTCGCTCTACATTGTCGTCAGCGGCCAGGTTCGCATCCACGACGGCGACTACACTCTCAACACCCTGAGCGAGTCGGAGGTCTTCGGCGAGATGGCCCTGCTCGACCCAGAGCCGCGCATGGCCGCGGCCACGGCCGAGACGGATGCGCTGTTGCTGCGCCTGGAGCAGTCGCCGTTCTACGAGCTGATGGACACCCGCAGCGAAGTGGCTCGCGGCGTCATCCGCGTTCTCTCGCGGCGGCTGCGGCAGCGCGTGCAGGAGGTGGCTGCGTTGCGGGCGGTCTAGCGGCCGCGCGCCGTCTCGGCAACGACGCTACGCGGCGGCGGCTTCATCTGGTACAATTCCTTTTCATTTCGCGGCCGGCAGCTCTGGCGTTGCCGGCTGCCATCTTACGGAGTTGGGCGATATGGAGAAACCAGGCCGAAACGATCCCTGTTATTGTGGCAGCGGCAAGAAGTACAAGCAGTGCCACATGTCCGCCGACCTAGAAGCCGAGCGCGAGCAGCGCGCCTGGGCCGACGCCGCGCGCACACTGCGCGCCGATCTGCTGGAGTTCGCCGATAGCGAGCGCTTCGATGACGCTGGCGGCGTAGCCGCGGCCGACTACTGGAACAACCTGTACACGGCCGAGACCATGCCGCAGATGAGCGTCTCGGAAGCCGAGCGCTTCCTGGACTGGTTTGCCTTCGACTACGCCTTGCCCACCGGCGGGCGCGTGGTGGAGCAGTACCGGAGCGAACACAGTGACCTGCCCTCGCCACGCGGCGAACTGCTCGACCAATGGGTCGCCGCCGGGCCGATGAGCGGCTACGAGTTGTTGGGCTACGAGCGGCAGACGTTGCGCCTGCGTGACATGTTGTCGGGCCAGGAGGTCGATGTCTTCGAGGCGGCCGGCCACGGCGACGCGCCGCTGGGGGCGATCCTCCTCGGCCGTCTCGTGCCCGTCCAGGACCATCTGGAGTTCTTCTCCTTGCCGGCCTACATCCCGCCGGAAGAGATCGCCGATCTGCCAGCGCAACTGGCGGCGCTGCAAGCCGACGGTGGGCCTGAGGCTCTGCGCGGCGGGAACACCCTCTTCATCCACCACGCGTTAGAGCAGGCCAAGCTGGCTGGGCGGCCGCCGGTTGCCCGCCTCGACCCGCGCCATAATGCCAGCGCCGCTCAGCAGCGCCATCGGCACGAACGCGCGCGTTTTAAAGGCCCCAACGGCCGCGCCGAAACCCTGCCCCACATGGCCCAGACACGGCGCAAAGCGATATAAAGCACAACCCGATGACGTCCAACAGCAAACTGATCGTCCATACCCAGAACACCCCGTTGCAAGGCACGATCACCGTACCGGGCGACAAGTCGATCAGCCATCGCGCCGTCCTACTGGCCGCGCTGGCCGAGGGCGTCAGCGTCATCCGCAATTGGCTGCCGGCCGGCGACACGCTGGCGACATTGGAGGTGATGCGCGCTCTGGGCGTCCATATCGACGTCGACGAGCGTTTGCCGCAGGCGTGGGATTTGCGCATTGAAGGGCGCGGTCTGCGCGGTCTGCGCCGGCCATCCGGGCCGCTCAACTGCCGCAACGCGGGCACGGCCATCCGCCTGCTGGCCGGGGTCATGGCCGGGCAGTCGTTCCCTTCGGTGCTGGACGGCAGCGAGCAGCTCCGCCGCCGGCCGATGGGCCGCGTGACGGAGCCGCTGCAACTCATGGGCGCGGACATTCGCGCCGAGGAAGGGCACGCGCCGCTGCACATCCGCCCGTCGGCGCTGCACGGCATCAGCTACAGCCTGCCGGTGGCCAGTGCCCAGGTGAAGAGCGCGCTGTTGATGGCCGGCCTCTATACCGGCGACACCGTGCGCGTCTTCCAACCCGGCCCGGCCCGCGACCACACCGAGCGGCTGCTGATGGCCATGGGCGCGGTCGTGACGACGCAAGAGGGTTGGGCGACGCTGAGCGATGCGCCGCCGGGCGGCCGCCGTCTGCTGCCGCTGGACATGACCGTGCCCGGCGACTTCTCCTCGGCCGCCTTCCCCATTGTTGCCGCCACCATCGTGCCCCACTCAGAGGTCACCATCCGCGGCGTGGGCGTCAACGAGACGCGCATCGGCCTGCTGCACGTCCTGCGACAGATGGGCGCGAACATCACCATCAGCAATCAGCAGGTGACCGGCGGTGAGCTGGCCGCCGATGTCAGCGTCGGCTTCGCCGAGCTGCACGGCGTCAATGTGGACGGCCCGATAGTGGTGCGCACCATTGACGAGTTCCCTGTCTGGGCCGTGGCCGCCACCCAGGCGGTCGATTACAGCACTGTGCGCGACGCGGCCGAGTTGCGCGTCAAGGAAGTCGACCGCATTGCCCTGCTGGCCCAGGAGTTGCGTCGTCTGGGGGCCACGCTGGACGAGCACGCCGACGGTTTCACCGTCTATGGGCCGACACGTCTCAAGGGGGCCAGCGTCGATAGCCACGACGACCACCGGCTGGGCATGGCCCTGGCCGTGGCCGGGCTGGTGGCTGACGAACCGACGCTCATCCACGACGCCGCCTGCATGGCCGACAGCTTCCCCGGCTTTGTCGATACGATGCAGCAGCTGGGGGCGTCGATGGAGTGGGTTAAGCCGGCCTAGGCCGTGGAGTAGGCCGTTGCTCTATCTGGTCGCTACCCCCATCGGCAACCTCGGCGACATCAGCCTGCGCGCGCTGGATGTCCTGCGCGCCGTGGATTACGTCGCCAGCGAGGACACGCGCAAGACCGGCCTGCTGCTGAAGCATTTCGACATCAAGCGCCCACAGATCGCCTTCCACGAGCACAACGAGGATCGCGCCGGCGTGCGCATCCTCGCCCTGCTGCAAGGCGGTCAGTCGGTCGCCCTCGTCTCCAATGCGGGCACGCCCGGCATAGCCGACCCCGGCTTCACGCTGGTGCGGCGGGCCATCGAGGCCGATGTGCCGGTGACGATGGTCCCGGGCGCGTCGGCGCTGGTGATGGCCCTCGTCCTCTCCGGGCTACCGTCCCACAGCTTCACCTTTCGCGGCTTCCCGCCGCGCAAGAGCGGCAAACGGCGCACCTTTCTGGCCGTTGACCGCGACGCGCCCCATACCCTGATCTTCTACGAATCGCCCCACCGTCTGGCCGGCCTGCTGGCCGACGCGCTGGCGGTCTATGGCGACCGGCCGGCGGCCGTGGCCAACGAGCTGACCAAGATGTTCGAGTCGGTGCGGCGGGGTACGCTCTCCGAACTGCTGGCCGGGCTAGGCGCGGAGGAGGCGCGGGGCGAATATGTGGTGCTGATCGGCGGGCGATTGGGGCCGAGTAGAGCCGGCTATTTGTGATACGGCTCCCCGTTGAGGATCGTAAACGCCCGGTAAAGCTGCTCCAGCAAGACGACGCGGGCCAGTTCGTGGGGGAATGTCAGCCGCGAGAGGGCCAGCTGCTCGTCGGCCGCGGCTACGGTCGCCGGGTCGAAGCCGACCGGCCCGCCGACGAGGAAGGCCAGCCGGCCGTAGCTCTCCAGTTGCCCCTGTAGCCACGCCGCCAACTCCGGGCTGGTCATCTCCCGTCCCGTGGCGCTCAGCAGCACCAGCCGCGCGCCGCGCCCGGCAGCCAGCAGCTGCTCGCCCTCGCGGGCCGTGGCCACGGCGTCGGGCAGCGCCCGGCCGACGGCGTCGCGCACTTCCACCAGGCGAAAGTCAGTGTAGCGAGTCAGGCGGTGGGCGTATTCGTCCTGCACCGTCTGCCAGTGGCGTTCGCGCAGCCGGCCGACCGCGGCGACCGTCACATGGCCGATGGCGCGGGGCATGGGCCTAGTTCAGTTGGCCGAGCAGAAGCCCCTTGGCCCACTGGGCATGCAGGAAGAGCGGGGCGATAGCGAGGGCGTGGTCGTAGCAGGCCAGCGCGCGATAGGGTTGTCCCAGGGCCTCGTAGGTCCGACCGAGGTTGAGGTAGGCGAACTGCGGCGTGTCATAGCGCGGCGCGGCCGTGGCGCGTTCCAGCCAGAGCACGGCCTCTTCCGGCCGATCCTGGGCCAGCAGGTACGCGCCGATGTCGTTGTAGGGGTTGCCGAATGTCGGGTCGAGGGCGATGGCTCTCTCGCACTCGACGATGGCCTCATCGTAGCGATCCATGATGCTGTAGGCCCAGCCCAGGTAGGTGTGCGCTTCAGGCGTCGGATAGACGGCCAGCGACCGCCGGTAGAGGGCGATGGCGTCGCCAAACTCGCCCTGTTGTTGGTGGCGGTAAGCGCGGTCGATCAGGATTTGCGCCTGTTCGCGCATGATGTTTTGTTCTTCCATGATGAGCCGAGTGTAGCACCGGGCGGCCGTTGATTCAAGCCCTCTTACTCAGGCGTAACAACAGCGCCAGCACGCCCACGGCCAGCGCCGCCAGCAAGGCCAGCTTCAGCAGCGGCGAGGACACCAGCACAGCCATCAGCCCGAACACGAGCGCGACGCTATAGTAGCCCAGGACGATGCGCGGCGTGGGCAGGCCGCTGTCGGCCAGGCGGAAGTGCAGGTGGCCGCGGTCGCTGCTCATAGGGTGTCGCCCCTGCCTCAGGCGCGACACGATTTGCCAGGCGACGTCGATGATGGGCACGGCCAGCACCAGCAGCGCCGTAGACAGCTTGGCCGGCGACAGGATCGACAGCGTCGCTACCTGGTAGGCCAGAAAGTAGGCCCCAGCCGAGCCGAGGAAGATACGCGCCGGCGAGAAGTTGAACGGCAGGAAGCCCAGCAGCGCCCCGGCCAGCGCCAGTGAGAACAGCGGCACGGTCGATTGCCCCAGCCGGAAGCTATGGTAGGCGAAGAAAGCCGCGGCGATGAGACAGACGCCGGCCGCCAGCCCGTCGAGACCGTCCAGGAAGTTGATGGCGTTGATCATGCCAATGATCCAGAAGGTCGTGAAGAGCAGGGCCAACGGCCGCCAGATCCACACCAGCGTCCCCTCGACGTGGAAGAAGGGGATGGCGGCCCACAGCCCGACGCCGGGCAGCGGATTGGTAAAGACCTCGATGAAAATGATGTGGACGATGGCTACCAGCGCGCCGGCCAGTTGAATCACGAGTTGCGCCCACGGCGGCAGGTCGTAGCGGTCATCCAGCAAACCGCCGGCCAGCACGACCAGACTGCCCAGCACCACGCCGCGCAGCCGCAGGGCGTCGTCGGGGTTATCGGGCGGCAGCAGCAGGTAGATGAGAGCCACGCCGGCGGCCCAGCCCGCGGCCACGGCCAGCCCGCCCAGCTTGGGCATGTGGCCCTGATGCTTGCGGCGGCCGCCCGGCTCAGCGACGATGCCCAGACGGAAGGAGAGGCGGCGGGCCAGCGGCGTGGCCGCCGCGGCAACGAGCAGCGCGGCCAGGGCAACGAGCAGGGGAGCCACGCTATCCTGTGCCGAACTGGCGGTCGCCAGCGTCGCCCAGGCCGGGGACGATGTAGCCGATGTCGTTGAGCCGCTCATCGACATGGGCGACGTGGATGGGCACATCGGGGTGGGCCGCTTGCAGCCGGGCGATGCCCTCCGGCGCGGCCAGGATGCCGACGAACTTGATGCGCTCCGCGCCCCAGCGCTTGAGGATGTCCACCGTGGCCACGGCCGAGCCGCCCGTGGCCAGCATCGGGTCGAGCACCAGGCAGACCTGCACCGTGGGCATGGTTGGCAGCTTGTTGTAATAGGACACCGGCTTCAGCGTGCGCTCGTCGCGGTAGAGGCCTATGTGCCAGACCTCGGCGCCGGGCATCATCTCCCAAATGCCCTCGACCATGCCCAGGCCGGCGCGCAGCACCGGCACGAGGCCGACTTTGTGCAGTAGCTCCACGCCCTCGGCGCGGCCCATGGGCGTATCGACCGCGTGTGGCTGCGTCGTCAGGTCGGTCGTGGCCTCATAGCAGAGGAGCATGGCGATCTCGCGGATGAGTTCGCGGAACTTCTTGGGCTTCGTGTTGGTGTCGCGCAATAGCGTGAGCTTGTGCTTGACAAGGGGGTGAGCTGACTCAAAGACCATAGGGGACAGACTCCATCAATTTGTCACATTGTAACCAACTCCCGGCGAAATCGCAGCTTATGCGCGGCCGAGCCGGGTGCTATTGTCCAGTTCGCCCGCGTCCCCAGATCGCGTATAATCGCCGCACCATGACCAGCCAAGCGCGCCCACCCGACCGGGCCATCGCCCCCCAGCAGCAGGCCGACGATGTCGGGCTGGACACCATGCTGCGGCCGCAGCGTCTGACCCAGTTTACCGGCCAGGATCGCCTCAAAGACAATCTGCGCATCCTCATCGAGGCCGCCCGCGCCCGCGGCGAGACGCTTGACCACGTGCTTTTCCACGGCCCGCCCGGCCTGGGCAAGACGACCCTGGCCCAGGTGGTGGCCAACGAGATGGGCGCCAACATCCGCCACACGGCCGGCCCGGCCATTGAGCACTCCGGCGACCTGGCGGCCATCCTGTCCAACATGCGCACCGGCGATATCCTCTTCATCGACGAAGTCCACCGCCTGAGCCGCCCAGTCGAGGAGATTCTCTACCCGGCCATGGAGGACTTCGTGCTCGACCTCATCGTTGGCAAGGGGCCGGGGGCCAAGAACGTGCGCCTGAAGCTGCCGCGCTTCACGGTCATTGGGGCGACGACGCGGCTGGCGCTGATGACCGCGCCGCTGCGTGCCCGCTTCGGCGCGGTCTACCGCATGGACTTCTATGACCAGGCGGCCATGGAGACGATTGTCCAGCGCGGCGCGCGCATTCTGGACGTGCCCATCGCCCCGGAGGGCACGACCGAGATCGCCCGGCGCGCCCGGGGCACGCCGCGTGTGGCCCTGCGTCTGCTGCGGCGCGTGCGCGACTACGCCCAGGTGCGCTCCGATGGGGCCATCACCCACGAGACGGCCGTGGCCGCGCTCGAACTGATGGAGATCGATGCCCTCGGCCTTGACGATCTCGACCGGCGCGTTCTGCAGGCCATCATCGAGAAGTTCAGCGGCGGGCCGGTGGGCCTGGAGACGATTGCGGCGTCCATCAGCGAGGAATCGGACACGATCATGGATGTCGTCGAGCCGTACCTGCTGCAACTGGGCTTCCTGGAGCGCACGTCGCGCGGCCGCATGGCCACCGGTCACGCCTACCGCCACCTGGGTCTGCCCGTGCCGGAGACGGCGCGTACCGTCCAGCCCGGCCTGTTCAGCGCGGACGAGGAGGCGTCATGAGCGACCTGGGCCGCTGGCTGATCGTGGCCGGGGTGGTGTTTTTGGCCGTCGGGGCGCTGCTGCTCGCCGGCGGGCGTTTCTTCCCGTGGCTCGGCCAGCTGCCGGGCGACATCCGCATCGAGGGCGAGCACACGCGCGTCTTCATCCCCATCACGACGATGATCCTGCTGAGCGTCATCGGCACCATCGTCCTGAATGTCCTCATCCGCCTCTTCCGCCGGTGAGCCGCCTGCTGCTGTTCAACAAGCCCTACCACGTCCTCTGCCAGTTCACCGACCGCGAGGGCCGGGCCACGCTGGCCGACTACATCCCCGTGCCCGGTGTCTACGCCGCCGGCCGGCTGGACTACGACAGCGAGGGTCTGCTGCTGCTGACTGATGACGGACGGCTTCAAGCCGCCATCGCCGACCCGCGCCACAAGCTGCCCAAGACCTACTGGGCACAGGTGGAGGGCGTCCCCGACCAGCGCGCCATCGCCCGGCTGCGCGGCGGCGTGCGCCTGAGCGACGGCCCAACGCGGCCGGCGCGCGCCCGCCTGCTGCCCGAACCGGCCGTCTGGCCCCGCACTCCGCCCATCCGCTATCGAGCCAACATCCCCACCGCCTGGCTGGAGCTGACCTTGACCGAGGGGCGCAACCGGCAAGTGCGGCGCATGACGGCCGCCGCCGGCCACCCGACGCTGCGGCTGATCCGCTGGGCCATCGGCGACTGGACGCTGGCCGGACTGGCCCCAGGCCAATGGCGAGAAGTGGAGGCTGGTGATGCGTGAGGTTCTTTTCTTCTGACCTGCTGGATGCTGCGCCCTGAATACTGACCCGCTGCCCCATGTCCACCCCCGACGCAATCCCCATTCTCGGCATCCCCGTCCACGCCGTGACGATGGACGAGACGTTGGCCCTGGTGGAGGGCTACATGGCCGGGGCGCGGCTGCACCAGCTCGCCACGGTCAACCCGGAGTTCGTCATGGCCGCGCAGGACGACGCCGAGTTCCGCCGGGTGCTGACCGGGGCGGACTTGTGCCTGCCGGACGGCGTCGGCCTGCTCTATGCCGCCCGGCGCGCCGGCCGCCGCCTGCCGGAGCGCGTGCCGGGGTCGGAACTGGTCTACCGGCTGGCGGAGCGGGCGGCGGCGCGGGGCTGGCCGCTGTTCCTGCTGGGCGCGGCTCCGGGCGTGGCCGAGGCGGCGGCGGCCATCCTTTGCGACCGCTACCCCGGCCTGCGCGTCGCCGGCACGTATGCCGGCTCGCCCGACCCGGCCGAGGACGACGCCCTTGTCGCCCGCGTCAACGCCAGCGGCGCGGCGCTGCTCTACGTCGCCTATGGCGCGCCGCGGCAGGACAAGTGGATTGCCCGCAACCGGGACGCGCTGACGAGCGTGCGCGTGGCCATCGGCGTCGGCGGCTCGCTCGATTTCGTCACCGGCCGGGCCGTCCGCGCGCCGCAGTGGGCGCAACGGCTGGGGCTGGAGTGGCTCCACCGGCTGGTCAAAGAGCCGTGGCGCTGGCGGCGAATGCTGGCGTTGCCGCGGTTTGGGTGGCGGGTGATGGTGGGGCGCTGACGCACAGACCGTCATGTCAGCCAGAAGGCGCGCAATCGAAAACCCATAGTAGCGCGGGGTTGGGCAGGAGAGCGAGCGTGTCGCCTGAGGCGGAGGTAGCCCATTCACCCGTAGCAACCAGGCCAATGGGCAAGGAACTGGATACATCTACGAGCGAGGGGATAATCGCCTTGAGCGTTTCCTCGGGAATGCTCCAGGTCGTGCCGTCGGGTATCTCTATGAACTGGATGCTGTTGGTCGTCACGACCTGCGCCATAAAGCTCTGCCTGGCGTCGTTCCAACTGATCGTGACAATGCCGGGCACGTTCTGGATCGCGCTGATGCTTTCGAGACCGTTGGCGAGTGGGATAGTGGATACCTCATCTCTCGGCTCGTCAGTCCAGTCGTAGGAAGGCACGGAGAGGGCGGCGTTGTCAATTGGTGAATACGCCAGGAAGTGACCATAGGTGTCCAGCACGCTACCAGGCTCGGGCCTCTGGATGACGGGCGGATCCGTCAGCCGGGCAACCAATGTATACGAGCCGAATTCGGGGTCAGGGTAGACGAGCCACAGCAGGCTGCTATCGGCCGCCCACTGCCATTCTGGCGCGTAAGGAACATAGTGAACGAGGCGGTCTATTGTCTTTTCGCTGACCAACCAGAGTCCCATCACCTCCGGCAGCCAGTCACTTACCTGAACCAACTGCCAATGCCCGTCCGGCGACTGGCCGATCACTTCCAGAGGACACGTCTGGTCACATGGGTTGGCCAGCAACTCGCCAACGTCCAGTGGGCGAGGGCTGAGTTGCCCGTTGGACAAATCCAGTTGTCCCCCTTTGAGCAGTTGGCGAGAGCTTGGCCATGGTATCGGCCCCGGTTTTGGCGTCGCCTCCGAGTAAACGGGCGATTCCGGCCGCTGCGCCCAGCCTTCAAACGTCACCAGCTCTTCCGATTCAAACCGGAGCGCCGACAATGGCCGGATGCCCAGTTGCGCCCACAAGTTGAATTGTTGCGGCGTTTGGGAACAGATGCGCACATCCAGTTGCTCAGGCATCGGCGCTACCGTTGGCAGCACTGTCGGCGTCACTGTCGGCGTCGCCGTTGCGGTCGGCGTCGGCGAGAGGGTGGGCGTTGCCGAGGGGGTGTGCCGGACTTGTGGCGTCATGGATGGCGTGGGCGGTTCGTCAAGCGCAACGCTGACCGGCGTGGCTGACGGCCGCGCCGGCGTGGCCGGGGCGAGAACGGGGTCGCCTGTCGTTCCTTGCGCTTCAGGCGACAGACAACCCGTGAGCAGAACGAGGGCGATGAGCGTCCAACCGATGATGAGCTTGGTGACCACGTGGCCCTCCCGGTGGGATCAGGGGCGTCCCACGACCTGGCTAAGATGTTCGCATAGACTACCAGGTATTGTTCTCTGAAAGGAGAATATCTCTCCCTGAAATAGCTTGCTCTATGTGCCCACGACGACTTCGCTTCGCGTGCCCGACGATTGGTATCGGCGGCCAGAGGTTTGTTGGGCGCGCTTAGCGCTCGTCCCACGGATTGACAATCGTCAGGCCGGCGCCCTCGAAGTCCTTCTCGTTGCGCGTCACCAGTTGCAGGCGATGGTGTCGCGCCAGGGCGGCGATCAGCGAATCCATTGCCGGAAGCGTGCGCCCCGCGGCCTCGAGTTCAGCGACGAGCGCGCCCCAGGTGAGCATGACGGCCGTGTCGATGGCCAGTAGCCGCTCTCTGAACCGGTTGAGCAAATCTTCTGACAGCCACGCGCCTAGTTCCTGACGGCGTGTCCCCTCCGGCAGGCGGGCGATGCCCCGCTGGATTTCGCCAATGGTGATTGCGCTCAGAAAAAGCTGGCGCTCGTCCGTTTCGCCTAGCCAATCCACAACGGCCGCGTTCGGCCGCCGGCGAACTAGCTCCGAGATCACGCAAGTATCGAGCAGATAGGCCATGGTTATTCGCCCAAGACATCGCGAATAGGACTCTTATCGCGGGACAGATCGATCTCCTCGCCCGACAAAGGCGAACGTCGGAAGAAATCGACAAGTGATTCCCGCTCAGCCGTCAGAGAGCGAAAGTCTTTGGACGAGATCACAATGGCGACCTCTTGCCCGTGGCGCGTGATGGCCTGTGGCCCGGCGGCGATCGCCTCATCCACGACCTGGCTAAGCTTGTTCTTGGCTTCCTGTAGCTGCCACGTCCGCATTAGACCCACCTCCACACTGCTGTCTAGACTGCCTAGATTATATGTTTCTACCCGCACTCTCGTCAACTGGCGCTTTCGAAGCACAACCGCTTTGTGCTACGATACCGCCCATGCGCATCCTCATCACCGGCTCCAGCGGCCAGATCGGCACTAACCTGGCCCTCCACCTGTTGGCGGGGGGCCATGCCGTCTTCGGCGTCGATGTCCGGCCGAACACCTGGACCGACGCCTTCCCGACGCTGCTGCAAGACCTGGCCGCGCCCTTTAGCGACTTCCACGGCGGTCTGGGCCACGCGCCCTACCCGGCCGGCCTCGACGCCGTCGTCCACTTCGCCGCCCATGCCAAGGTGCATGAGCTGGTGCAACAGCCGGCGCGGGCGTTGGAAAACATCACCATGACCTTCAACGTGCTGGAGTTCTGCCGCGCCAACCGCCTGCCGGTCATCTTCAGCAGCTCGCGCGAGGTCTATGGCGACATCCGCCGCTACCTGACCGACGAATCCCACGCCGACTTCGCCTTCACCGAAAGCCCTTACTCGGCCAGCAAGATCAGCGGCGAGGCGCTCATCTACAGCTACGCCCAGTGCTACGGGCTGCGCTACCTGGTCTTCCGCTTCAGCAACGTCTACGGCCGCTACGACATCGACATCGAGCGCATGGAGCGGGTCATTCCCCTGTTCATCCGCAAGATCGCCCGCGGCGAGCCGATCACCGTTTACGGCGAGAACAAGGTGCTCGATTTCACCTACGTCGATGATTGCGTCGCCGGCGTGGCGCAGGGGCTGGAGCGGCTGGTCGATGGCCGGCTGGCCAACCAGACCATCAACCTGGCCTACGGGCAGGGCAACAGCCTGGTCACGCTGGCCGAGACCATCGGCGCGGCGCTGGGCGTGTCGCCGCGCCTGACGTTGGCCCCGCCGCGCGTCGGCGAGGTGACCCACTACGTGGCCGACATCGCCCGGGCGCGGGCGCTGCTGGGCTACGAGCCGCGCGTGCCGCTGGACGAGGGGATTCGGCGCGCCGTCGCCTGGGCCACGGCCTATTGGGCCGAACTGGGCGAGGCGCCGGCCCGCGCCAGAGGAGACGCAGATTAGTACCCGGCCGCGGAGGTTTCGCTGGCGGCCCAACTGTGGTTTGATTGGCCTATGAGTAACTCCCCTGACGAATCCATTCTGGAAATGGCGCGGGCGCTGGCGACCAACATCGCCACGCGGGCCGATGCCGCCGACCGCGCTGGGGCGCTGCCGGCTGAGGACGTGGCCGCGCTGCGCGATGCCGGCTACCTGGGCCTGGCCGTGCCGGCGGCCTGCGGCGGCCGGGGCGCGTCGCTGCTGACGTGTGTCGTCGCGCAGGTGGAGCTGGCCAAGGGCAGTGCCTCGACCGCCCTCGTCGCCGCCATGCAACACCAGGTCATCGGCCACCAGCGCGAGACGCACACCTGGCAGCCCGACGCCTTTGACCGCGTGATGAGCGAGGCGGCCGAGGGCGGCTTGCTGAACAGCCTCGCCAGCGAGCCACAGATGGGCAGCCCCTCGCACGGCGGCCTGCCGGCCACGACGGCCACGCCCACGCCAGACGGCCGTCGCTGGCTCATCAACGGCCACAAAACGTGGTGCACCGGCGGCCGCCACCTGACCCATTTGCTCGTCCGCGTGCGGGTGGATGACGAAGCGGGCGTCGTGCTCGTCCGGCAGGAGCTGGCCGGCGTGCCGGGGCTGGAGTGGCAGGAGACGTGGCGCGACGCCATGAGCCTGCGCGCCAGCGAGAGCCACGACGCGATCTTCCACGACGTCAGCGTGCCCCAACACTACCTCATCGAGGTCGGTGAGCCGAGGGCCGTCGCCAATGTCTGGTTCCCGACGATGCTTTCGGCCGTCTATCTGGGCACGGCGCTGGCGGCGCGGGACGCTGTCGTGCGCTACGCGCTGGAGCGCACTCCGACGGCCCTGGGCAAGCCCATCGCCGCGCTGCCGCGCATCCAGCGCCAGATCGGCGAGATCGACGCCGGGTTACAGGCGGCGCGAGCGCTGCTGTTCGAAGTGGCCGGGTTGTGGACGGGCGAGGGGAATCGGACGGCCTACATGGCCCGCATCGCCGCGGCCAAGAGCGTCGTTTCGGCCACGGCCGACGAGGCCACCGAGAAGGCGCTGCAAGTGGCCGGCGGTTCGGCCGTCACCCGTGCCCTGCCGCTGGAGCGCTACTTCCGCGACGTGCGCCCGGCAGCGATGCAGCCACCGGCGGGGGACACGGCTTATGAGATGGTGGGGCGGGCGGCGCTGGGGATGTGAGCGCAAGCGTCTACAGCGGCTTGAACTGCTCAAATACATCCTGGCAGTCGTGGCAGTACCAGATCATCCGGCAGAGGGTCGGGCCGAAGGCGTTGCGCAGGCTGGTGTGGGTCGAGCCACAGCGCGGGCACTCGGCCAGGTCGAAGAAGGCCACCTGGGTAGGGTCGCTCGTGAAGCGCGGCGGCGGGGCCAGGCCGAAGCGGCGTAACTTCTCGCGGCCGGCCTCGCTGATCCACTCCGTGCTCCAGGGCGGGTGCAGCACCGTGTGGATCGTCACTTGCGTCGCGCCTAGGTCGCGCACGGCGGCCGCAATGTCCCGCCGCATCACGTCCAGCGCCGGGCAGCCGGAGAAGGTCGGTGTCATCGTCACGGCCACGCCCTCGGCCGACACTTCAACCGCGCGGATGATGCCCATGTCAACGACCGAGACGACCGGTATCTCCGGGTCCATCACCCCCCGCAGAGCGCGCCAGATGTCGGCTTCGGCCAGCATGGGGGTCACCATTCGGCTGCCGCGTCCATGCGCGCCACCGACTGCATGACGGCCAGCAGGTCCATCAGGTGCTCAGTGTGCTCGGTGCGGGGGATGTCGCGGCGGGGCATGGCCGCGTCGGGGACGGCCAGACCGCAGTCGGCCAGGTACGGCCCGGTCAGCCCCTGCCATTCGCGCGCCAGGGCAGCCGGATCGGGCACAATGCCGGCCGCTGCCAGGCCGATGTCCCCGGCTAGAGGGACAAACAGCTGCCAGGCGTAGGGCCACAGGGCGTCGAGGGCGGCCTGGAGGCGGGCGTGGCTCTCGGCCGTGCCCAGCCCCAACCGCCGTAGCCATAGTGACGTATGGCGCAGGTGGTAGCGCTCCTCAGTGGCGATTTTGGCCGCGGCTTGCGCCAATGGCCCATAGCGACTGGCCGCCAGATGCGCCAGCCAGACGCTCTCGGCGGCGTCGAAGAGGTACTGGCGCAACATGGAGAAGGCCCAGTCGCCGCGCGGCAGTTCGACCAGTTGCACGTTGCGGTACTGGCCGGCGTTGCGAAAGAAGATCAGCCGATCGGTGTCCTCGCCAGTGATATCACCACGCAGGCCGTACCAGAGGGCGGCGTGGCCCAGCTCATCCAGGGCGATGTTGGCGAAGGCGATGTCCTCCTCCAGAATCGGTCCGTGGCCGGCCCATTCCGAGTTGCGGTGGGCCAGGATCAGCTCGTCGTCGGCCATGGCCAGCAGGCGGTCGGCCAGCGGCGCAGCCAGGGTGGGGTCGATCATTCGTCGCCCTCGTCGCCGCGCAGGATCTTCTGCATGGTGGAGACGGTGTGGTACTGGTTGGGCATTCGGAAGAGCTTGCCCGTGGCCGCCTCAAAACCGGGCGCGTCTTCCGGTTCGCTGTGGGTGACTGCCCGCTCCGGAAAGACCCACCAGATGCGCGCGTCGCCCACGGCCGGCGCGGCGCGCACTGCCTCGGCCGGCGAGCGCGCCTCGACGCGGCCGAGATAATCGACGTAGGTCATCGCCTGCCGCTCCGACTGCTTGCCACAGACGGCGTAGGCTTCCAACGGGCCGGGCGCGCCGGCCGGTTCGGCCGCGCCCGCGGTGTGGGCGACGATGGCTGTGGCGGGAACGACCCAGAGGGCGCGGCACGCCGGACGCCGGGCGAACACGTCGCGGGCATTCAGCAAGGCCATCTCCGCGTCTGGGGCGTGAACGGAGCCGACGTTGCGAAACGGCCCGCCGTCGCGCTCCTGCTTGAAGACCTCATAGCGGGGCCATTGGTCGTTCATGCGTGTCCCTGCGCCTTCGCCCCATACGCCGCGGCCGCCTCGCGCACCCAGCGGCCGTCCTCGTGCGCCTGTCGCCGGGCCTCCAGGCGGATGGCGTTCATCGGGCCGTCGCCCTTGATCACCCGCCAGAACTCGTCCCAGTCGATCTCCCGGCCGGCCCAGTGGCCGCCGGCCGCGTCGTAGCGCATCTCCGGGTCGGGCACGCTCAGGCCGAGGGCTTGCAGCGCGGGCACCATCTCGTCGATGAACTCCTGTCGCAGTTGGTCGTTGGTCTTGGTCTTGATGCCCCACCGGACGAGTTGCGGCGTGTTGCTCGATTCACTATCGTGGGGGCCGAACATCATCAGCGCCGGCCACCACCAGCGATCGATCGCTTCCTGGGTCATGGCCCGCTGCGTCGGCGTGCCGCCGGCGTAGCGGATGATCATCTCCTGACCCTGCTTTTTGTGGAAGCCCTCCTCGGCGCAGATGCGCACCATTGCCCGCGAGTAAGGACCATAGGAGCAGTGGGCCAACATGGTCTGGTTCATGATCGCCGCGCCGTCGACCAGCCAGCCGATGGCGGCGACGTCGGCCCAGCCGAGGGTGGGGTAGTTGAAGACGCTGGCGTACTTGGCGCGGCCGTCGTGCAGGGCGGCGATCATCTCGTCGCGGCCGATGCCCAGCGTCTCGGCGGCGTGGTAGAGGTACTGGCCGTGGCCGGCCTCGTCCTGCACCTTGGCCAACAGCACCATCTTGCGCCGCAGGTTGGGCGCGCGGGTGATCCATGCTCCTTCCGGCAGCATGCCGACGATCTCGCTGTGGGCGTGCTGGGAGATCATGCGGATGAGTTGCTGGCGATAGGCGTCGGGCATCCAGTCGCCCGGCTCGATCTTCTCGCCGCGCGCGATGCGGGCTTCGAACGTCGCCACTTTTGCCTCGTATTCCTCTTCATCCATCGGCCTGCGCTCCATTTTCGTGGGTTAACCCTAGTATAAAACAAAGGTGTGGCTAAAGACACATTGACTACGGATCGGTTTAGGAAGACGATCGCGCGACCAGAGGGATTGAAATGGGCCGGGAAGTCGTTTATCCTTGCCTGATGATCGGATGGGGCAGCCAAGGAGAGTGAGATGCGCGAACTGCTGACTGATGCCGCGGAGCGAGCGATTGCTTACCTGGATGGCCTTGACGCCCGCTCGGTGGCGCCGGGGGCGGCGGCCGTCGCCCGGCTGGACCAGCTGGACACGCCCCTGCCGTCGCCACCCACTGCGCCGGCGGAGGTGCTGCGCGAACTGGACGAGATCGGCTCGCCGGCGACGATGGCCACGGCCGGGCCACGCTTCTTCGGCTTTGTCATCGGCGGGTCGCTGCCGGTGGCGTTGGCGGCTAACTGGCTGGCCGGTGCGTGGGACCAGAACTCGGCCCTCTATAACGTCACGCCGGCCACGGCCCAACTGGAGCGCATCGCCCTGGAGTGGATGGTGTCGCTGCTGGGGTTGCCGGCCGGCACGGGCGGCGGCTTTGTCACCGGGGCGACGATGGCCAACTTCACCGCCCTGGCCGCGGCCCGCTATGCCCTTCTGGAGCGCGTCGGTTGGAATGTGGCCAACGATGGCCTCTTCGGCGCGCCGCCGATCACGGTTATCGTCGGCCAGGAGGCCCACGTGACGCTACTGAAGACGCTCAGCCTGTTGGGGCTGGGCCGCAACCGTGTCGTGCGCGTCCCCTCCGACCGGCAAGGTCGCATGCGCGCCGACGCCCTGCCGCCCATCGCCGGGCCGACCCTCATCTGTGCCCAGGCGGGCAACGTCAACTCCGGCGCTTTCGATCCCCTGGCCGACATCGGTGCCCAGGCCCGCGCGGGCGGGGCCTGGCTGCATGTAGACGGCGCGTTCGGACTGTGGGCCGCGGCCGTGCCGGAGATGAGTCATCTGACGGCCGGGCTGGCCGAGGCGGATTCGTGGGCGGTCGATTGCCACAAGTGGCTCAACGTGCCCTACGATAGCGGCGTGGCTTTTGTGCGCGACAGCGAGGCCCTGCGGGCAGCCATGGCCATCACCGCCGACTACCTGCCCACGGCCAGCCGCGAGCGCAACCCGTCGGACTTCGCTCCGGAACTGTCGCGGCGGGCGCGGGGCGTCGAGGCGTGGGCCGCATTGCGGGCGTTGGGGGCCGATGGCATGCGCGATCTCATCCGGCGCACCTGCGGCTACGCTCGCCGCTTCGCCGACGAGCTTACGGCCGCCGGCTATGAGGTGCTCAACGACGTCGTGCTCAATCAGGTCATCGTCGCTTTCGGCGACGCGGCGACGACGAGCCGGGTCGTGGCCGGTATTCAGGCCGATGGGACGTGCTGGTGTGGGCCGACGGTGTGGCAGGGGCGGACAGCCATGCGCATTAGCGTCTCGTCCTGGGCGACGACCGACGAGGACGTGACGCGCAGCCTGGCGGCCATGATCCGCGTCGCCCGCGAGGTCGCCTAGACCTCCGGGTTTGTCAGAGAAACCCGGCTCTAACCCTCACTCGATGGAAACCGCGCCGCTCGCTTCTCCCGCAGCGCGGCCACGCCCTCGGCCATGTCCTCGTGGAAGAAGCCCAGCATCTCCAGGGCCAGCGAGTGGTCGAAGATCGGCCCGGCCTGGAGCAGCCACTGGTTGAGTGCCCGCTTGGTGTAGCGGAGGGCGTGGCGCGGGCCGGTGGCCAGCCTGGTCGCCACCGCCTGCGCCCGCGCCAGTAGCTCCTCGTCGGGCACGCACAGACTGACCAGGCCGATGCGCTCGGCCTCCCGGCCGTCCACGAACTCGGCCATCATCAGATAGTACTTAGCCCTGGCCATGCCCACCAGCAGCGGCCAGACGATGGCGGCGTGGTCGCCGGCAGCGACGCCCATCCGCACATGGCCGTCGCCCAGCCGGGCACTCTCGGCGGCGATGCTGATGTCGGCCAGCAGGGCGACAACCAGCCCCGCGCCCACGGCCGGGCCGTTGATGGCCGAGACGATGGGTTTGTCGCAGCGTAGCATGTTGTAGACCAGGTCGCGGGCCTCATCGAGGATGCGGCCGATTTCCTCCGGGTTGTGATAGGCGTTCTCCACCATGCCTAAATCGCCGCCGGCCGAGAAAGCCCGCCCCGCGCCGGTGACGACAGCCACGCGCGCTTCGGGGTCACGGTCGAGCGTGCGCCAGACCGCCACCATTTCCGTGTGCAGGCGGCGATTGGCGGCATTGAGCGCCTCAGGCCGGTTCAACGTCAGCCAGACGATGCCGTGCTCGCGTCGTTCGAAGAGAATGTGCTGGTAATCGGAGTAGTCCATGGGTCTGGTCCGTCGGTCAGTAGGTGCGTGGTTGCCGGGCGTCGATTTCTCGCCACCGCCGGCATTCTAGCCTAGACTACGGCACGCGCCAAAGGGCGCCGGCAATGGAGAGTGGCTATGCAGACAGCGGAGATCGGCCTGTGGGTGGCGCGCTTCCTGGCCCTGGCGCTGGGGCTGTACATCGTGGCGGCCAGCGTCTTGGCGGCCATCAAGACCTTTATCCTGCCTCGCCCGGCGCAGGTGCAAACGATCCGCCTGACGTTCGCCGCCGTTCGTTTGCTGTTCAACTGGCGTGGGCGGCGCTCTGTCAGCTACAACGACCGCGACCGCATCATGGCCCTCTACGCGCCCATCGCGCTTTTCTTCGTGCCCATCGTCCTGATGATTCTGCTGTTCATCGGCTTTGCCCTGATCTACTGGGCGCTCAGTTCTTTGAACGTCATCGAATCGGTCAAGCTCAGCGGTTCGGCGCTGTTCACGCTGGGCAGCTTCACCAACGATGAGCCGTTGCTGATCTTCTTTGAGTTCGGCCAGGCCCTGCTGGGCATGATCATGGTTGCCCTGCTCATCGCTTACCTGCCGACAATTTACAGCGCGTTCACCCGTCGCGAAACACAGGTGCAGCTGTTGGAGGTGCGGGCCGGCGCGCCGCCGTCGGCCTGGGAGCTACTCATCCGCTCCCATCGCAACGGCGAGCTGACGCAGATGCGCGAGTTCTGGAACGACTGGCAGGTGTGGTTTGCCGAGGTCGAGGAAAGCCACACGTCGCTGACAGCGCTGGCCTTCTTTCGCTCGCCGCGGCCGGATTTGTCCTGGGTGACGGCCGCCGGCGTGGCCCTCGACGCGGCCTCCCTGACCCTCTCGACACTGGACATCCCCTGGGAACCGCGGGCCGCCTTTTGCATCCGCAGTGGCTATCTGGCCCTGCGCCATATCGCCACGTTCTTCGGCGTGGAGCACGACAGCAACCCCAAGCCCGATGACCCCATCAGCATCGCCCGCGAGGAATACGACAGCGTTTGCGCACAGCTGGCGGCGGCCGGCGTCCCCTTGCTGGACGATCGTGACCAGACCTGGCGCGACTTCCGCGGCTGGCGTGTCAACTACGACACCGTGCTCATTGCCCTGGCGTCGCTGACGATGGCTCCCTACGCGCCGTGGTCGTCCGATCGGTCGGTGGCCGGGGCGCGGCCGGCGCAGACGCGCTGGCGGGCCTAGCAATCGGGCAGTCCAGCGCGGCCGGCCGGGAAGCCGGCGGCGTACCAGGACACGTAGTCGTCAAGGTGGGCCGTCCAGTAGGCCTCATCGTGGAGGCCGGGATTGACGTGCCATTCGTGGAGGACGCCGGCGGCGGTTAGCGCGTCGTGGAGCGGCCGGGCCTCAATGAGGTAGGGGTCGCGCTCGCCGATATCGATCCAGATACGCAGGTCGCCCAGCGGGTTGCTCGCGCCGGTGACGCTCGGATCTTCGTCCGGGCCGGCGAAGCTGTCGATCAGCGCCGGGCTGTGCGCGCCGACGCTGCGGAAGAGGTCGGGCCGCCGGAAAGCCATCATCAGCGACCAGTAGCCGCCACGCGACAGCCCGCCGACGGCCCGTCCATCGCGCGCCGGCCAGGCGCAGATATGGCTCTCAATGTGGGGAATCAGCTCGTTCAGGACGAAGCCCTCATAGGAGGCCGGGCCGCTGGTCGTCGTGTTGGCCAACCAACCGTTGTCGGGCATGACGATCAGCAGCGGCGGGATGCGGCCGGCGGCAATGGCTGCCTCGGCGGCTTCGTCGATCCCCAGCCTGTCCCAAAACGTTTCGTCGTGGACGTTGCCGCCGAAGAGGTAGAGGGTCGGGTAGACGCGCCCGTCTTCGCCATAGCAGGGGGGCAGGTAGACCCGGTAGCGCATCGGCTCACCGGCCACGACGCTGGCCACCTCGCCCACTTCGACGCGGCCGGGGGTGGTGCAGGCGGCGGGCGTGGCGGCCGGTGGTGGCGCAGGCGACGGGCCGGCCGGCGTGTCGGCCGCCGCCGTCGTCTCTCCCGGCGGTGGGGGTTCCGGCGTTACGGTCGTCGTACTCGCCGGGGCGACGACCAGGCCGGCGGCCGTCGGCGTGAGCAGCATCACCGATGGGGTCGGCGGCCGGAGGGCCGGCGCGGCTTGTGTCGGCAGCGCCGGCTGTGGCCCGCAGGCCGGCAGCAGAAGCAGAGCAACGAGAATGTGGGCGACGACGAACGCCTTGATGGCTTCCCCCAACGCGGCCCATCCGCAGCGGCCGGCCGGCGCGGTGGCCTAGTACGGCGCGGCGACGGGCGGCGCGGCCTTCAGGCGGCTATAGGCGCCGCGCCAGTCAGTCGGCTTGCGCGTCATTGTCTTGATATGGATGTCATCGAAGCGGGGCGAGAGGCCGGCCAGCAGCTCCGGTAGGAGGTCCCAGGCATCGTGGCGGATAACATCGTCGAGGTTGGCCGCCGCTTCGGGAATCCACTCATAGTCACGGACGAAGCGCTCGACCTTCATCCAGTAACCGCGCTTTTCCCAGGCGGCGGCCGATTCATCGACCGTGGCCTTAATCTCGGTTAGCAGAGAGACGAGGGCGGCGGACATGTCTTTGGCCTCGTCGTCGATCTGGCTCTTGCGGCTCAGGTAACGCAGAATTTCGGCGATGGAGCGGCGGGCCGCGTTGCGCCGCTTGCCGGGATTATCGACATGGATGACTCGACTCACGTAGACTCCTCTTGCGTGCCGTCGGGCAGGCAGAAAGCCGGTTCGACGACCGGCCAAATATGCGCCCCAAATCATAGCACGGCCGGTGCTTGTGTGCCAAAATAGACGGGCCGCGTTATAGTATTCATGCTGCGGGCGACCGTCGCATTACCCATAGCCACAGCACGCAACCGGAGTACGTCATGCCCTACATGAAGGATGTTCTAGGCTTAATCTTAGGTGGCGGGCAGGGAACGCGCCTCTACCCATTGACGAAGGAGCGCGCCAAGCCCGCCGTCCCGCTGGCCGGCAAGTATCGCCTTATCGACATCCCGATGAGCAACTGCATTCACGCCGACATCGAGAAAATCGCCATTCTGACCCAGTTCAACTCGGCTTCGCTCCACCGCCACATCTGGAGCACCTACCGGCGCGATCAGTTCTCGCCCGGCTGGGTGCAAATCCTGGCCGCCGAGCAGACTCCTCGCAGCGCCGATTGGTACGAGGGCACGGCCGACGCCGTCCGCAAGCAGTGGATAGAGATCAAGCAGGCCGGCGCCAAGTACATCCTCATTTTGGCCGGCGACCATCTCTACCGCATGGATTACCGCCATTTCATCACCCAGCACATCGAAAGCGGCGCGGATATCACCGTCTCTGTGCAGCCCGTCTCGCGCGAGGCGGTCGGCGGCCTGGGCATCCTCAAGATGAGCAATGACAACGTCATCACCGCCTTTGCCGAGAAGCCCAAGAAGCCGGAGGTGCTGAAGGACTTTGAGAGCACGGCCGACCCGGACAAACCCTTCCTGGCGTCGATGGGCATCTACATCTTCAACACCGATGTCTTGCAGGCTGTGCTGGATGAGAAGCACGTCGACTTCGGCCGCGACATCCTGCCGCAGTCGATCAAGAAGCGGCGCGTCTGTGGCTATGTCTTCGACGGCTATTGGGAGGACATCGGGACGATTCGCCGATTCTTTGAGGTCAACCTGCAGATGGCCAAGATCGACGCGCCGTTTGACTTCTACGACGCGCAAGCGCCCATCTATACCCACGCCCGCTTTCTGCCCGGCACCGAAGTCCACAACACGCGGCTAGACGAGGTCTTGCTGGCCGATGGTTGTCGCCTCTACGATGCCAGCGTGCGCGAGTGCGTCGTTGGCCTGCGCGCGATTATCGGTCGGGAGGCCAGTATCCAGTCATCGATCGTCATGGGCGCCGACTACTACGAGACCGACGAAGACCGCCTTGAAAATCGCCAGCGCCAACGGCCTGACATCGGCGTCGGTGCCAACGCGGTCATCAAGGGCGCGATCATCGACAAGAACGCCCGGTTGGGTAGCAACGTGACTATCCGCTATATTCCCGACCGGCCCGATGACGAAGGCGACTGCTACGTGATCCGCGACGGCATCGTCATTGTGCCCAAGAATGCCATCGTGCCCGACGGCACAGTGATCTAGCCAATCCCACCGCGCGTGACAACATAAGAGACGCCAGGCCCCGCGCCTGGCGTCTCTTTTAGGGCGATGCGGGACAGTTCGCGGTCACTCCGGCAGCTGGTCGAAGTGCTTGGACGCCGCCTCGGGGCTAGCGAAAGGTTCGGGGACATCGGCGAAGATGAGTACGATACCGGCGGTGTTGTCGATGAGTGCCGGATACCAACCGTGCCCGATATCGTTGGGGTGGACGGCGCCGCTGTGGCCGGTGAAGACATCGGAGCCGGAGGCAGCACTGCGGACGGTGGCGCCATCGGGGCGGCTGAATGCGTCGTTGGCCGAAAGGGTGATGGAGCGCAGGCGGGGAAACTGCCAGATGACCCACCCGTAGATCTGTTCGAGCGTCACGCCGGTTGGCCCGCCCGTGTTGAAGGCGATATCGTCAATCGTGCGTTTCTTACGCGAGGCCGCGCGTTCCTTTTGGCGGCTAGACTTGGTAGTCATCGAACAAAGCCCTCAAGACGGCATCGGTATCGGTCAGATCGCTAAAGAGATAGTCGGGCCGGCATTCGCGCAGCGTCGCGGCCGAACACGGCCCGGTGGCCACAGCAAGGACGCGGCCGCCGCCCGCGCGGGCGCAAGCGATGTCGCCCGGTGTGTCACCCACGATCATGACATCGTGTGGGGCGACGCGCAACCCCAATTCTTCCTCTGTTCGCGCCAGGGCAATGCCGAACAGGTCAACGCGATTGACGCTGTCACTGCCGTAGGCCCCCACGCGGAACTGCGCCGGATCGATGCCGGCGGCGGCCAGTTTGATCGGCGCGGTCGCGCGGATGTTGCCCGTCAGTAGGGCGGACACGCCATCATCGCGCGCGGCGACGGCGGCCAGCAGGGGCAGCACGCCGGGACACGGCCGGATATGGGCCGGCGTGAACAGTTCCTGCCCGGCCGCGGTCATGCGCTCGTAGAAGTGCGGCAGTCGCGCCCTGACCTCGGCCTCGCTCCAGCCCTCGGCCCGCATCAGTTCGTGCACCAGGCCCCAGTCGGTCTTGCCGCCGAACGAGATGGCGTCCACCGCGCCGCCGTGGCCAAAGACATCGGTCAGCGCGCGGGCCATGGCCGCCCGGCCGATGCGGTTGCCATGAATGAGCGTGCCGTCGATGTCGAAGAGGATCAGGCGCATGATGGGCGCTCGCCGGCCGAGGCAGCTATAGACCCAGAATCTCCGCGGCGCGGGACCAGAGCGGCGCATCGGTGCTGTCGAGCATGGGCACAGGCGGGCCGACGGGGATCCCTCGCTGCACGAGGATGGCCTTGATGCCGCCGATGCGCGCGCCGCCCAGCGCGGCCAGCAGCCGGTTGATGCAGCGCTGCCACTCGCGGGCCTCGTCCAGTTGCCCCGCCGCGGCAGCGCGCGTCAGGGCCACGAACGGCTCAGGGATAGCCGTGCTCAGGCCGCTGATCAGCCCGTCGGCCCCCAGGGCCAGCGAAGCCAGGGCCGCGCTCTCGTTGCCGGCCAGCAGAACACGGTCGCGTGGCAGGGCGTCGATGAGCTGGCGCACGATTTGGATGTCCACCCGGCTCGTCTTAAGGCCCGCCAACGAGGGCAGCTCGCCGGCCAGTCGCGCCAACAGCGCCGGGCCAATGCCATTGACGGCGAACTGGGGGATGTCGTAGACAAACAGGGGCGTGTCGGGGGCCGCGCCGGCGATGGCGTGGAAATAGCGGGCCAGGGCGTCGTCGCTGACGCCGTAGAAGGTCGGCGTCATGGCCACCAGGGCCGCGGGCCGCAACGTGGCGGCGTGACGGGCCAGGGCCACGGCCGCGTCGGTGCGCTGCGCGCCGACATGGAGCAACACGGGCACGCGCCCGGCGGCCGCGGCCACGGCCGCCTCATGCAGGGCGCGGCGCTGGTCGTCGTCCAGCTGCGTGCCCTCGCCCGTTGTCCCGCCCACGAAGAGGCCCTTCACGCCGCGCGCCAGCAGGAACTCGACCAGCGGGGCGACGACGGCGGTGTTGACGGTGTGGCTGCCGGGCAGCAGCGGCGTGGCCATGGCCGGAGCGACGCCGCCGGCCAGAGTCGCCTTCAGCGCGGCGATGCGCTCGGTTACGGAGGGAGATTCATTCATCGCGCTGTCCTCTTAGTTCTCGCTGACCGGATAGTGGGCCTCAGCCTCGGTCAGCGCCTGCTCGAAGAGGTGTAGACCCTCCTCGATGAGCGGCTGGTCGATGTTGAGCGGCGGCGTTATACGGATGGCGTTCATACCGCAGGGGATCAGCAGCAGCCCCAGCTCGAAGGCGCGCTGGACGATGAAGTTGCGCAGGTCGACGGCGCGCTCTTTCGTCTGGCGGTCCTTGACGAACTCGATGCCGAGCATCAGGCCGCGGCCGCGCACCTGGCCGATGCTGGGGTGACGTGCCTCCATCTCCGCCAGTGCGTCCTGGATGAAGTTGCCGCTCTCGGTCGCCCGCTGCATCAGGCCCTCTTGCTCGATGACCTCCAGCGTGGCCAGCGCCGAGGCGGCGGCCACGGGGTTGCCGCCGTAGGTGCTGCCGTGCGAACCCGGCCCCCAGGTCATCAGTTCCTTGCGGGCGATGATGCCGCCGATAGGTAGGCCGCTGCCGATACCCTTGGCAAAGCAGACGATGTCGGGCTGGACGTTCTCCTGCTCAATGGCCCACCAATTGCCGGTGCGGCCCGCCCCGCTCTGAATCTCGTCGACCATCAGCAGAATGCCGTGCCGGTCGCAGACCTCGCGCAGCCGCGAGAAGAAGCCCGGCGCGGGCACGACGTAGCCACCTTCGCCCTGGATCGGCTCGACGAGGATGCCGGCCACGTCGTTGGGCGAAAGGACGTTGCGGAAGAGCTGTTCCTCGATGTAATCGACGACGATCTCGCCGTAGCTCTGGTGGGCCGGCCCGGCCAGCAACGGCCGGTAGGCATTGGGGTAGGGCACATGGTAGACTTTGACGCCGGACAGATAGTTGGCTCGCTGGACGGCCTTGCTGGCGGTGAAGGATAGCGAGCCGAGGGTGCGGCCGTGGAACGCGCCCATGAAGCCGATGAAGCGCGTGCGGCCGGTGGTGTACATGGCCAGCTTGATGGCCGCTTCGACGGCCTCGGTGCCCGAATTGCCGAAATAGACCTGCGTCGGCGCAGCCATTGGCGCAATCGATTGGATCTTCTCGGCCAGCGTGATGGCCTGGGGATAGAAGAAATCGGATAGACAGATGTGCCAGAACTTATTAAGTTGCTCCTCGACGGCCGCTTGCACGTAGGGGTGGCGGTGGCCAACGTTGAGGACCGCCACGCCGGCCATAAAGTCGATGAAGCGGCGTCCGTCCGTATCCCACACTTCGGAACCCTGGGCGTGGTCAACGACAAGGGCATACTCACGGCTATAAGACGGGGAGAGGCTGGCAACGTCGCGTTCGATCCAGCTGCGGCTCACGGGGCCAGCGCCGTCGAGACTAAATTTCATGATGGTCTCCTTGGTCGGAATTACTCCGGTTCGATGGTGAAGGTTAAGGGATAGCCCTCCAGGCCGGCGGCGAAGTGGGCGCGCCCGACGCGCTTTTCGGCCTCGCTTTTCGGCAGGGTGGTCACGTAGGCCATGCCGCTGACGTGGGCCATGTAGGTGACGTGCTCGGCCGCCGGTAGCGTCAGGTCGAAGAAGCGCTGCAGGGCGACGATAACGAAGTCGAAGGGGGTGACGTCATCGTTGTGCACAAAAACGCGATAAGGCGGCTCAATCGTCGCCTCCGCGTCGATCTGCAGCGCTTGTTCGGTGTCGTGCACCACGTCTTGGTCGGCCATGGGGGTGTTCCTTAGAAGCATTTTACCCGCACATCGAGCAGCCTCCAAAGGACGCGGCCGAGATGAGACGTCAGCGGCGCGTTGGCGGGTGGGCGGCGGTCGTGCTACAATGCCCGACATTCAGAACTATTCTATTAGGGAACCCGAAAAGGTGATGATGAGTCGGATTCGTATTGTCTTGGTCCTCCTGGCGGCCGCGGCGGCGCTGCTTTTCCTGAGCGGGCGCACGCTGGCCGCGGCGAGTTGCTATGTGGTCTCCAGCGACATCGGCTATGTATGTGACACCAACCCGCCGCCGTCGTCGTTCAGCAAGCCGGTGGTGTTGCACGACAGCATCCTGCCGAAGCTGAAGTTCGGCAAGCTGGCCGACAACGTCAACGTCTACGCCGAGCCGAACATGGGCAGCCCCATCGTGCGCAATGCCGGGGATGGCTTTTTGTTCTACACCATTGAGGATACGGCCAACAACCAGGCAGAGGGCCGGCTGTGGTACATGATCGACCCCGGCGAGTGGGTGCGCGGCGAGGACATTACCCTGAAGACGATTTCGCCCTTCGCCGGCGTCGAGCTGCGCGCTCAGCCAGAGCGGCCGTTCGGCTGGATGATCGTCGATTTTGCCTATAGTGATGCGCCCGGAGCGGAGCCAAGCCCGACGGCCATCGAGCTGCCGCGCTATACCTTCGTTGAGGTCTACGATGCTGTGGTCGATGACGCGGGCTGGATCTGGTACGACATCGGCCAGGGGCGCTGGATGAAGCAGACTTATCTCAGCATCATCGAGCCGAACCCGCGGCCGAGCGAGGTCGGCGAGGACGAGTACTGGGTCGAGGTAGACCTCTACGAGCAGAACTTCGTGGCCTATGAGGGCGACCGCATGGTCTATGCCGGGCTGGTGTCGTCGGGGCTGAATCGCTGGCCGACCTATGAGGGCCTGTTCCAGGTCTGGGACCGGCACATGCAGGCGACGATGATCGGCGCGGAGGGCAAGGTTGACTATTACGTCGTCGAAGATGTGCCCCACACGATGTACTTCGACGTCGATATCGCCCTCCACGGGGCCTACTGGCACGACCGCTTCGGCTACAAGCACAGCCACGGCTGCGTCAACATGCCCCTGCGCGACGCGGAGTGGATCTACTTCTGGTCGGAGAAAGCGCCCAACGACCTGTGGGTCTGGGTGCACACGTCGGACCCGCACAGCTACTTTGATCGAGTGGACACGGAGGGCGTGGACGCGCCAGACGGCACGGCCGGGCCGTAGACAGTTGCCGGCCAATCAGCGAGCCAGCGCCGGACGAGAGTCCGGCGTTTTGTTTATCAAAAGGAGAACAGCATGACGGCGGGAGCGAATTTTGATTTGACGGGCAAGGTCGCGCTGATCACCGGCGGGTCACGCGGCATCGGGCTGGCCATCGCCCAGGCGTATGCCGCCGCCGGGGCGCGGGTGGTCGTCGCCAGCCGTAAGCAGGCGGCCGTGGACGAGGCCGCGGCCCTCATTCGCGCGGCGGGCGGCGACGTACTGGCCATTGCCGCGCACACGGGTGAGCCGGCGGCCGCGGCCGCGCTGGTGGAGCAGGCCGTGGCCCACTTCGGCGGGCTGGACATCCTGGTGAACAACGCCGCCACCAACCCCCACTTCGGCCCTTTCCTGACGGCCGAGGACAGCCATTGGGATAAAATCCTGGACGTGAATGTGAAGGGCTATTTCCGCATGGCCAAGGCGTGCGTGCCGGCCATGCGTGCCCGCGGCGGCGGCAAGATCATCAACGTCGCTTCCGTGGCCGGGCTGGAGCCGCAACCGATGATGGGCGTCTACTGCGTCAGCAAGGCCGCCGTGTTGATGATGACCCAGGTGCTGGCCGCCGAAGTGGCCGCCGACAATATCCAGGTCAACGCCATCGCGCCCGGCTTCGTAAAGACCAAGTTCAGCCAGGTGCTATGGAGTACGGACGCCATCCACGACCAGCTGATCAAGGGCGTGCCCCAACGGCGCATGGCCGAGCCGGAGGAGCTGGCCGGCATCGCCCTCTACCTGGCCGCGCCCGCTTCCAGTTACACGACCGGGGCGACGTTTATTGTGGACGGCGGGCAGTTGGCGGCGGGGTTATATGGGGTGCAGTAAGTCAGTAACCAGTATTCAGAAGGCCAGTCATGAACTGCGTACTGACCTACTGACCTACCGGCTCCGATTGCGATACAACGCTGGATCGACCATCTCGGCCATCCGCGCTGTATCCAGCTTGCCGCCCAGGAAGTCGTTAACGCGCGCGATTTGCGGGCCGGCGTTGCCCAGCATGTCGCCATAGTGGACGTAGAGCGTCTTGATGTTCTTCTGGGCGGCCAGCCACTCCTCCACCTGGCGCACATGCTTCTCGAACAGCCGCGCCATCTGCGCGTCGTCTTGCTTGTCCGGGTCTTCGCCGCGATGGATGAGCATCTTGCGTTGCGAGGCCAGGATTTCGTCGATGTTGCGCCGGATGAAGATGACCCGGTAGCGCTCATCGGCCGGCAGGTACTTCAACAGGGCCGAGATGACCTTGACCGCCTTGCCGCGCGCCTCCGGCACCCAGGCCACATCGCCCTTGTCCATCTGCTTGACGCGCTCGAACTCGTAGTAGCCCCTGGGGTTGTCCTCGTCGGCCGCGCGCAGCGCGTCGGTCATGGGCGGGATGCCACCCGCTTCGACCATCTTCATCATCATCGACGTGCCCGAACGGGGTAGGCCGGAGATGACGGTGATAAAGGGCGCGTCGTCTGCCCCGGCCAGTCTGCGGAGTAGTCCTTTCATAAGCCCAATGTACCACAGGGGGGCGCATTGGTGGTAAAACTCGGCGGCATGAGAACCATACGCGAACTCGACGACGGTGAACTGGGCGAACTGATGCGCATCACCGCGCAGGCCTTCCCCGGCATGAAGGTTGGTGGCCCGGCCGAGCGCGAGGCGATGCTGGCGCGGCTGCGGCGCGTCCGGCAAGACGGCTTCGGCCACTTCTACGGCGTTTTCGACGCGGCGGAGATGGTCGGCGTCATGCGCAGCTATGACTTCACGATGAAGTTGCACGAGACGCGGACGCTGGTCGGTGGGGTTGGCGGCGTGGCCGTCGATCTACGTCACAAGAAGGAGCGCGTCGCCGCCGACATGATCGCCCATTTCCTGGGCATCTACCGCGACAGGGGCGCGGCCCTGACGGCGCTCTATCCTTTCCGGCCCGACTTCTACCGGCGCATGGGCTTCGGCTATGGCGTCAAGCTCAACCGCTACAGCTGCCGGCCGGACGCGCTGCCCGCCGGCCGGCCGCGCGCCCGCGTGGAGTACCTGACCGCGGCCGACAGGGATGACGTTCGCGCCTGCTACGACCGCTTCCTGGCGCGCACCAACGGCCTGTTCGAACTGCTGCCGCACACCCTCGACGCCCTCTTCACCGACCCGGCCCAGCATATCATCGGCTATCGTCGCGACGGCGAGTTGCGCGGCTATTTGCTCTTTCGCTTCGAGCCGGCGCGCGCCGACAATTGGCTGGCCAATAACATCAGCCTGCGCTCGATGGTTTACGACGACCCGGCGGCGCTGTCGGCGCTGCTGGGCTTTTTGCGCACGCAGGCCGACCAGGTCGAGCGTATCGTCTACGAGACGCAGGACGACGCCTTCCACTACCTGCTGACCGATCCGCGCGACGGCTCCGGCAACCTGTTGGCCGGGCTGTGGCATGAGACGAACACCCAGGGCGTGGGCATCATGTACCGGGTCATCAACGTGCCGCGGCTGTTCGCGGTGTTGGGCGACCACGATTTCGGCGGCGTCACTGCGTCAGTCGGCCTGACGCTGGCCGACAGCTTCATGCCGGTCAACGCCGGCCGCACGGTCGTGGACGTAGACCGGGGACGCGCCGCGCTGCGGGCAGGCGCGGCCGATGTGGAGATCGGCATGGACATCGCCGAGTTCTCCTCGCTGGCCGTTGGCGCGGTTGACTTCGCCCGGCTCTACGAGTACGGCCTGGCGACGATCGATGATCCCGGCGCTGTGCCACTGGTGACGCAGCTATTTGGCGCGACGCAGCCGCCGTGGTGTCTGACCCACTTCTAGCTCAGGCCAGCTGCGCCGCTAACGCTTCGGGGTCGCTGACCGGTTGCAAGCAGACGAAGCGACGGCAGACATAGGCCGCCGCCCGGCCGTCCAGCCGCTCGCGGCCGGCCAGCAACGGCACGACGGCCGCGGCATCGCCCTCGCCGGCGGCGACGACCAGGTCGGGCCGGTAGCGCCCCTGGACGACATCGAGCAGCGCCCGCGCGCCGGCCGCGGCCGGGTCGCCGGCGACGGCCACCTCGCGCGGTTGCCCCAGGATAAACGCCGCCGCATCGAGCCAGTGGGCGAAGGCGCTGGGGTAACGGGCCATGGCCGTGTAGAGGCCGCTGACCATCCCTTCGGCTGTGTCCCAATAGCCTCCCTCGCCCGTCAAGAGGCTCAGCCGCAGCAGGACGTGGGCGGCCATGCTGTTGCCGCTGGGCGTGGCGTTGTCCTGTACGTCCTTTGGCCGGTGGAGCAGGTCTTCGTGGTCGTCGGAGGTGTCAAAGAAGCCGCCCTGCGGATCGCTGAAGTGGGCCAGCATGGCATCGGCCAGCTCGCGCGCCCAGACGAACCAGCGCGGCTCAAACGTGGCCGCATAAAGAGCCAGCAGCCCATCGGCCAGGAAGGCGTAATCCTCCAGATAGGCGTTGAAGCGGCCGGGCGCGTCGCCCAGACCGGGCTGCCAGGAACGCCACAGGCGGCCGTCGGCGCGACGCATCCGCGCGCGCAGGAAACCGGCGTTGGCCGCGGCGACGGCGATATAGTCGGGCCGGCCCAGCGCCCGCCCGGCATCGGCGAAAGCGGCCAGCATCAGGCCGTTCCAGGCCGTCAGCGTCTTGTCGTCCAGGCCGGGCGGCACGCGGCGGGCGCGGATCTCAAAGAGTCTGCGGCGGGCCTCGGCCAGACCTGTCAGGTGGCCGCCACCGGACAGGTCTTCGGTCACGTGCAGGATGTTGCGCCCTTCCCAGTTGCCCGCCTCGCTGACGCCATAGGCGGCCATGAACCGCTCGGCCTCGTCGCCCAGCGCGGCGCGAATCTCGTCGGCCGTCCAGACGTAGAATTTGCCCTCCTCCCCTTCGCTGTCGGCGTCGTAGCTGCTATAGAAGCCGCCGCTCGCGTGGCGCATCTCGCGCGCGACGAAATCGAGCGTCTCCTCGACGACGCGCCGGTAGAGTGGCTTGCCGGTCACTTGCCAGGCGTGGGTGTAGACGCGAGCCAGCAGGGCGTTGTCGTAGAGCATCTTCTCGAAGTGGGGCACGAGCCAGCGCTCATCGGTTGAATAGCGGGCGAAGCCGCCGCCGATCTGGTCGTACAGGCCGCCCTGGGCCATGGCTTCCAGAGTGTGTTCCGCCATGTGGAGCGACATTCCGTCGCCGCGTTGCGCATAGACGTGCAGCAGGAACTCCAGCGTCATCGACGGCGGGAACTTGGGCGCGTGGCCGAACCCTCCCAGCTGCGCGTCGAAGCTGCGCAACAGGGCGTTGAGGGCCTGGTCGAGCAGGTCAGGGGTGAGCGCGCCGCCTCCGCCCAGCGATGCGGCCAGCGTCGTCTCGCGCAGGTGGGCGACCACGTCGCCGGCGCTGCCTTCCACGTCGGCGCGGCGGTCGCGCCAGGCCTCGGCCAGGCTGGTCAGCACTTGCCGGAAAGCGGGCAGGCCGTGGCGCGGCGTGGGTGGGAAGTAGGTGCCGCCGAAGAAGGGCTTGCCGTCGGGCGTCAGGGCGACGGTCATTGGCCAGCCGCCTTGCCCGGTCATGGCCACGACGGCGGCCATGTAGATGCTATCCAGATCGGGACGTTCCTCGCGATCGACCTTGATGTTGATGAAGTCGCGGTTCATCTGTGCCGCCGTAGCCGGGTCTTCGAAGGATTCGTGAGCCATGACATGACACCAGTGGCAGGCCGCGTAGCCGATGGACAGAAGAATGGGTTTGTCCTGTTCGCGGGCGGCGCGGAGGGCCTCTTCGCCCCAGGGATACCAGTCGACCGGATTGTTGGCGTGCTGGCGCAGATAGGGGCTACTCTCGTTGGCAAGTCGGTTGGGCATGATCGATCTCCACAAGTAGGGCGGGCGGGTTGCCCGCGCCACGTAAGGCAGGCGGCCCAGACCCGCCCGCGTCTCTGGTGCGCTACAGCGCGGCCCGCAGCGCGCGCACAAAGCCGGCCGCCGCGCCGGGCTTGTCCGTGGCAGCATCGACGGCGTTGATGAGGGCGCTGCCGACGATGACGCCGTCGGCCAGCCGGCCGATGGCGGCGGCCTGCTCCGGCGTGCTGATGCCGAAGCCGACGGCCAACGGTGTCTGCGTCTGCGCGCGCACGCGGCCGATGAAGCCGGCCAGGTCGGTGTGCAGGCCGGCCCGCGCCCCGGTGACGCCGGTGACGCTGACCAGATAGATGAAGCCGCGGGCGCGGGCCGTCACGGCCGCGATGCGATGGGCGTTGCTGGTGGGGGCCAGGAAGTGGATGAGGGCCAGCCCTTCGGCGGCCGCCGCGGCCGCGAAGTCGGCCGCCTCTTCCGGCGGCAGATCGGGCACGATGAAGCCCTGGGCGCCGGCGGCGCGGGCATCGGCGGCCAGGGCGGGCAACCCATAAGCCAGAAAAGGGTTGTAGTAGCCGAAAAGTAGTACCGGTGTCGCTACGCCGCGGGCACGCAACTCGCGCAGCATCTCCAGACAGCCGGCCAACGTCGCGCCGCCCTCCAGGGCCACCTGGGTGCTGTGCTGGATGGTCGGGCCGTCGGCCAGCGGGTCGCTGAAGGGCACGCCCAACTCCAGCAGGTCACTGTCGGCGGCGATGGCGGCGATGATGTCCAGCGAGGTGGCCCGGTCGGGGTAGCCGAGGGTGAAGTAGGGCATCAGGGCGGCGCGGCCGGCGCGGCGCGTGGCCGCGAAGGCGGCGGCGATCGTTTCCAGTCCGGTGGTCGTCTCGGTCGGCGTGTTGGGCATGGGGCAGCATTATAGACCAATGTTGGCAAAGGGGGATAATTGGCCGGCCGGGCGGTATAATGGCCGACGCGCATGAGGTGAGGCATGAGAGGGTTGGTGGCAGTCCTGATAGGCCTGGTTCTCGTCAGCTGCGGCGGGGCGAGCAAGCCGCAGCAACTGACGGCGACGGTCGCGCCGATCACGGCTGAGGAAAGCGTCGTGACGACGATGCCCGCGCCGGCGGCGTCGTTGTCGTCGACGGAAGTGCTCACCTTCGAGGGCGCGGACGGGCTGGCCATCGCCGCGACGCTAACCCGGCCGGGCGGGACAGGTCCGTTCCCCGGCGTGATCCTGCTGCACATGCTGGGCAGCGAGCGCGGCGTGTGGGCCGACGTTGGGCTGGTCGAAGCGCTGGCCGGGGCAGGCTACGCCGTGCTGGCGGTGGACATGCGCGGCCACGGCGAGACGGGCGGCGCGGCCGACTGGACGCTGGCTGCCGACGACCTCGGTCGCGTCTGGGATGCCTTTGTCGCCCTCGACAGCGTCGACGATGCGCGCACAGCCGTCATCGGGGCCAGCATCGGCGCGAATATGGCCCTGCGACTGGGTGTCGACCGGCCGGACATCCGCGCCGTTGTGGCCCTGTCGCCGGGGTTGGACTATCGCGGCGTGACGACGGCCGAGCTGCCGGCGGCCTATGGCGACCGGCCGTTGTTGCTGGTGGCCAGCGAGGACGACGCCTACGCGGCCGACAGCGTGCGGGCGCTGGCCGAGAGCGCCGCCGACCCGCGTGTGGAGATGTACGCGACGGCCGGCCACGGCACAAACATGTTCGCCGCTGCGCCGGAACTGACACCGCTCCTCATCGGCTGGCTGGATGACCAACTCGCGCCGCGGTGAAACGTTTGGCCCACTCGCGCGTAGTGTTCTCTGAGAGAGATACAGGTTGCCCCGGCAAGTGGCGCAACCGTCAACAAGGAACGACATGAGTACTTTCGGTAACATCATCTGGTTAATCTTCGGCGGTTTCGTGGCCGGGCTGGTCTACATCCTCGGCGGCCTGCTGCTGTGTCTGACTATCATCGGTATCCCGTTTGGCGTGCAGGCCATCCACCTGGGTGTGGCGACCTTCGCGCCGTTCGGCAAGAGCGTCGTCGTCAAAGAGCGCGGCGACGGTTGCCTGGCACTGGGCTTTAATATCCTCTGGATCGTGCTTTTCGGCTGGGAGATCGCCATCGCCCATCTGACCGGCGCGGCTTTGCTGGCCATCACCATCATCGGCCTGCCCTTTGCCAAGCAGCATCTGAAGCTGATCCCGGTGGCGCTGGCCCCATTCAGCTACGACCTCAAATAACCACTTGCGGGCGCAAGGGCGGCCGGCCCATCCTTGCGCCCGCGCTGCTCTTCTCGCCCCCATCGCTCTATGGTACAGTCTGGGCCATGAGCGACCTCATTCTCACCCAGCAACGCGACAATCTACTTGAGATCAGCCTGAACCGGCCGGAAAAGCGCAACGCCATCAACCTGGAAATGTTGCGCCAGTTCGACGCGGCCGTGGCGCAGGCCAACCGCACACCTGACCTGCGTGCCGTGCTGATCCGCGGCCAGGGCAGCGTCTTCTCGGCTGGCATCGACGTTAGCGCCCTGTTGGGCCTGGCCGAGACCTATGGCCCCCACTGGCAGCAGCGCATGCGGGCCATCACCGACGAATTCCAGGGCGTGCTGACGCGCCTGGAGCGGCTGGAGGTGCCGACCATTGCCCTGCTGCATGGTCATTGCCTGGGCCTGGCCCTGGAACTGGCGCTGGCCTGCGATCTGCGGCTGGCCGCCGAGGGGACGGCGCTGGGCCTGCCGGAGACGCTGCTGGGCATCATCCCCGACGTGGGTGGCACGACGCGCCTGACGCGCCTGGTCGGCCCCGCGCGGGCCAAGGAACTCATTTTCACCGGCCGGCGCATTGACGCGCCCACGGCCGAGCGCTGGGGCATGGTCAATGCCGTGGTCGCGCCAGACGAGCTGAGCGCTCGTGGCGAGGCGCTGGCGGCCGAGATTGCCGCCGCCGCGCCGCTGGCCGTGGGTATGGCCAAGCGCGTCATCGATGGTCTGGCCGACATCGACCGCGGGCTGTTGCTGGAGGGCTGGGCGCAAAGCCAGCTGTTCAGCAGCGAGGATTTTATGGAGGGCGCGCAGGCGTTCATGATGCGCCGGCCGCCGGTCTTTCGAGGTAAGTAGGGGCGTGTCCCCCACGCCGCCGTTGGCGCGTGCCCGCCCGATGTGCTATCTTAGCCAGACCGCAGAGTGACGTTCACAACCGCAGCAAACAGACGGGAGAGCACAACATGGGAATCAAGTTCGCGACCGATGAGTGGGCCAAGGCACTGATGCATGAGGTCAACAACAGTGAGGCCTATGCCAAAGCCGCCGCCCACTGGGAAGGGGATTTCTACTTCATCACCTCGGCCGGGCCGGGGATGCCGAAGGATACTTACCTCTATCTCGACCTCTGGCACGGCAAGGCGCGCGACGCCTACCTGGTGACCGACCCGGCGTCGAAGCCGGTGGCGTTTGAGTTGCGCGCCCCGCTCGATGTCTGGCATCGCGTCATGGATAAGAAAATCGATCCCATCCGTGGGATCATCTCCGGTCAGCTCAAGCTCAAGGGCAACATGATGGCCATCCTCAAAGCGCCCAAGGCGGCGACGGAACTGGTGGCCTGCGCCATGAAGGTCGATACGGAGTGGCCGCAGTAGGCGAGCTGGTCGGTGGAGTAGCGAGGACGAGCCATGAGCCGTAACACGGGTCGTTTGCGCGTGGGGCTGGCGCTGGGCGGCGGGGTCGCCCGTGGTCTGGCCCATATTGGCGTGATTGCCGTGCTGGAAGAGGCGGGCGTGCCCATTGATTGCATTGCCGGCACGAGCATTGGGGCGATTATCGGCGCGTCCTATTGCGCCGGCCAGACTATAGATGAACTGAAGGCCAGCGCCGCCCGGGCGGGCTGGTGGGATATTTCCCGCCCGTTGCCGTCAGCCACTGGCCTGATCACCTTCAATCGGCTGGAGCGCTGGCTGGAGGACACCATCGGCGAGTACGATGTGCGCGATCTGGCCATCCCCTTCGCCGCGGTGGCCAGTGACCTCGTGACGGGCCAGCGCGTCGTGCTTTCGAGCGGCCGGTTGTGCACAGCCATTCGCGCCAGTTCCTCCGTCCCCGGCTTCGCCCAGCCGGTTGAGCTGGACGGCCGGCTCCTGGTGGACGGCGGCATCACCGACAACGTGCCCGCCGACGTGGCCCGGCTGCTGGGCGCGGACTATGTCATCGGCGTGGATGTCTTCATGCACGTGCTACGTCACCGCCTCGGCCCGTTTGGGTATGGACTGGCGGCCATTGAGACATTGGTGCGCCATGCCGGTATGGGCGACGCCGAGTGCGATTGCCTCATCGTGCCGCACATGGAAGGGCGCTCCTACTTCCACTTCTCCCATTACGAGCAGTTCATCGCCCTGGGCGAGGAAGCGGCGCGACAAAAGTTGCCCACCATCCTGGCGGCGTTGGAACGAGCCGAAAGCGCCTTGCCGCCCCCTGTCGAGGTCGAAACTCCGGCCGAGGCCGATCACATCCTGATTGAGGCGTGAACGGCTGCCGGCATGTGAGAGTTTTGATTCCCGCGTTGCCTTGAAGCTGAGCGGGGTCTAGAATCCGCGCTTCCATGTCCTTGTTACCCATCCTTCTGATTGGCGCGCTGCTGACCGCGGCCGTCGCCGGCGCGGTGGCCGCCCGCCGGCTGCCTCTGGTCGTCGCGCCCGCGGCCCTTCCCGGCCGCTTCCACCTACTGGCCGCCCTGGCCGTCCTTATCCCGCTGCTCGTCTGGCTGGTGTGGCCTGGCACGCGCTCTGGCGACCGCGCCGCCGCTTGGCAGTTGACCGGCGGCGCTCTGTGGCTGCTGGCGGTCGTTGTGGCCCGGTTGGTGCTGGGCCATGCCGTCGCTGGCGCGGTGGCCGGCCGCCTGGCCGCCGCCTTCGCCCTGACAGCGGCGGCGCTGCCCGCGCTGTGGGCGACGGACGAACGAGCGCGCGTCGTGGCCGTGGCGCTGTTGGCTACCACCTGGCTGGCCGTATGGTGGCGAGCGGCCGGCCGGGGCGCGGCCGTCTGGCCGGCCGCGGGGCTGCTCGCCGCCGTCATGCTGCTGTGGGCCGCGGCGGTGACGGGCAGCATGGCTGTCTTCGCCGTGGCCGCGGCGGTGTTCCTGCTGGGCATCTGGCCGCTGGGCGATGCGCTTTGGGTGACAGACGACATGGCTCCGCTGGCGGCCGGGTTGCCAGCGTTTGTCGGCGCGGCCTTGCTCATTCCCGTCACGCGCGCCGGCGCGCTGCCGCCGGGGCTACTGGCCGCGGCGACGGCTCTGGGGCTGTTGGCCGCGCTCGTTGGCCTGGCGCGTCTCGGCCCGCGCTCGCCCGGGGGTGTGGCGCGGGCATTGGCCCCGGCGTTGGGCGGTCTGGTGTTGGTCGCCGGGCTTTGGGGCGGCGAGGCAGCGTTGCTACCCATGGCGCGACTGGCGGTGTTTGCGCCGGCGGCGCTGGCGCTGCTTGGCCCGGCGTCCGGCCACGGCCGGTGGCTTCGCCTGGCCGTCGTCGCCGTGGTCTACCTTGCCCTGGCCGGGTGGCCGCTAACGGTTGGCTTCGGGGCGCTGTCGCGTCTCTACACGGTTTGGCTGCCGAGCGGCGTTGTTCTGCTGGCCGTTACCGCGGGCGCCCTGGGGCTGTGGCTGACAGTTGTCTACCTCGGCACGAGCGTTGCCGGCGACGAAAGCGCGGCCCAGCGGGCGCCTCTGGCGGCCTTCCTGCCAGCCGCGCTGGCGGCCGTGGCGCTTATTCAGCCAGATGTCTCCGGGTTGACGCTGCCGCCCGGCGCGTGGGCCGCGGTGCTCCTGCCGGCGCTCCTCGGCGTGGCGCTGGGCCGGTTGGCGCCGGGCCTGTGGGCCGTGGGTGGTCTGGCGCGGGAGTCGTTTGCCGCGGGTGGAACAGCCGCCCGGCTGGGGACGCGCCTCGGCCCGCCGGCCCGCCGTCTGGGCGACGCCACGGCCGCGGCCCTGACCGACGCGGTCAATATCCTCGAAGGAGAGAACGGCCTCTTGTTGCTGCTGGCGCTGCTGGCGCTGCTGCTCTGGCTCGGCCGTTAAGGGTTATCTGTGCCGACGATCTTCGACATTCTCGACCGGTTGGCTTGGCTGCGTGGCGGGCCGGCCGTGGCCGTCGTCTTGGCGGCGGCCGTCGTCGCCCTGGGCGTGTGGGGCATCGGCCTGTCTCGTCGCGGCGGAGCCGCGGCGCTGCCGTTCGCGCCGCTGGCCTTCCCGGCCCTGCTAGTCGTCTATCTGGTCGGCGGCTTGTTGCTCATCGAGGTGCTCGACCCGCGGCTGGCGGTGGTCTATGTCCTCACCGGCGTCGTCATTGCCCTCATTGTTCTCTTGACCGGAACGCAGACGCGCTGGGGACGGTTGCCGCCGGGCCTGACACCGGCCGAGGCGGCGCGACTGGGCCGGCCACAACCGCGCACGGCCGGCCCGCTGCTCTTCACCGACCGGGCCTTGTTGCGGCTGGGGCTGTCTCTGGCCGTGATCGCCGGCGCGTTGTGGCTGGCGCGGACGCCGGACACGCTCCTGGCTCTCGTGCCGGAGGGCAAGGCCTACCTGGAGGCGGCCGTGTTCGGGTTGGCCGGGCTGGGGCTGGTGGGCGTTGTCGCTTCGCCTGAGCCGCTGCCGGCGGGCGTGGGCCTGCTGCTGTTCCTGTTTGCCTTTGCGCTCTTCTACAGCATGGTCGATCCGTCGATCATCATGGTCATCGCTCTCATTCTTCTGCAACTGACGGTCGCTCTCGTCGCCGCCTACCTCGCCCAGGCGCGCGCTTTGCCGGTCGATATTCTCGACTAACAGCCTGAGTGTCCCGCTAACCGTCATGGAAACCAGCCTGCCTCTCATCGTCATCCTCCTGCCGCTGCTGGCGGCGATCCTCGCGCAACTGCTCGGCCGCCGCCGGCGCGCGGCCACAGCCGTGGCTCTGGTTGCCGTGGTGGCGCTATTGGCGCTGGTCTGGCTGGCCGGTTCGCTGGCCAACAACGCCACGCCCGTCGTCTTCGGACCGACGCTGACGCTGGCGGCACGGGCGCGGGGGTTGCTGGGCCTCCTTTACGCGCTCGTCGGTGGTCTTCTGGCGCTGAACTGGTGGCGGCCGAGCGGGCGGGGCTTCGCCCCCCTGACGCTGGTCGCGTTGTCGCCGCTGGCCGCGGCGCTCCTGGTTGCGCCGGCGGGCGTGGGGCTGGTGTTGCTGGCGGTGGGCATGGGTGTGCTGGCCGTGGCGGTCTATGGTGGGCGCTACGAGGGCGCGGCGGCGGCGTGGCGCGCCTTCCTGATGGGCGTGCTGGGGTTGACGCCACTCATCTGGCTGGCCTGGGCCGGGACGGCCGGGCAGACGACGGGCGAGGTGGCGCAGCTGGCCCTGCTGCTGGCGACGCTCCTCCTTCTGGGCGGCTTTCCATTTCACATCTGGCTGCGCGGGTTGGCGCGCTGGGCTTCGCCGGGAGCGTTGGCGCTGGCCGTGGGGCCGGTGCAGGTGGTCGCGGTGGCCCTGCTGGCCGGGCTGCTGGACCTGTCGCCGGCCGTTCGCGCCGCGCCGCAGTTCCAGGCAGCGTTGCGCGGCAGCGCCGTCTTTGCCGCCGTGCTGGCCGTCTTTTTGCTGGCCCGCGAGCGGACGTGGCGCGGGGCGCTGGGCGCGGCGCTGGCGCTGGATGCCGGCTGGCTGGCGTTGGCCATGCTGGCCCCCGGCGCGGCGGGCCTGGCCATCGCCCTGTCGGCGCTGGCCGGCCGGACGCTGAGCCTGATGCTGATCGCCCTCGGCCGCGGCTGGCCGGCAGGCCCCGGACGGCTGGCCCGCCTGGGGCCACTGCTGTGGCGCTACGGCATCCTGTCGTTGCTGGGGCTACCGCTGACGCCGGGGTTTGCCGGTCGGTGGGCGCAGGCGTCGTTGCTGGGGGCGGGCGCATGGGCGGCGCTGGGCATCGCCGCGCTGGCCCTGGCCGCCGGGGCGCTGTGGCGCGTGGCTCCGGCGGAGACACCCCTGGGCGAGGACGCAACGGCGGCCCCCGGTCGAGGCGAACAAGCCGCCGCCGTCGTCTTGCTGGCCGTGGCGGCGCTACTGGGCCTCTTCCCCGGCCTGCTGACCGCCCTGATGGCGCGTCTCGTCGGCTAGGACGCCCCACGGCCCGGCCACCAGACGAAAAAGGCGTGAAATCTGCGCCGCACCTGTATCGGAATCCACCCTTCCTGCGGTATCATTAGACCAGTCAACGGCCGCCACGGCGGCCGACCCAAACTGGCGCTCGTCGCCCCGCCCGGCTGAACCTGAGCGTTCGCGGCCCGCGCCACAAACCGCATTGCAACCCCCTGTGCCGGGGTAAGGAACGAGCATGGAGCACAAGCAACGACTACTCAAGCGCATTGCTGACCGGCAAGCGCGCATCGGCATCGTCGGTCTCGGCTACGTCGGCCTGCCGCTGGCCGTGGCCTTCGCCAGGGAAGGCTTCACCGTCGCTGGCGTCGATCTGGACGCGCGCAAGGTGGCGGCGCTGCAACGGGGCGAGAGCTACATCGAGGACGTGCCCGCCAGCGCCATCGCGGCACTGGTTGACAAGGGCCTGTTCAGCGCCAGCACCGACTACGCCACGCTGGCCGACGTCGACGCGATCTCGATTTGCGTCCCCACGCCGCTGCGCAAGACGAAGGATCCCGACATCTCCTATATTGTCGATGCCACCGAGTGCATCGCCACCCACATGCCCGCCGGCGGCCAACTCATCATTCTGGAGAGCACGACCTATCCGGGCACGACGGAGGAGATTATCCTGCCGCGTCTCAGCCGCGACGGCTTGCAGGTCGGCCGCGACTTCTTCCTGGCCTTCTCGCCGGAGCGCATCGACCCCGGCCGCACCGACTACACGGTGCGGACGACGCCCAAGGTCATCGGCGGGGCCACGCCCGATTGCCTGGAGGTGGCTGTGGCCCTCTATGGCACGGTCGTCGATCGGCCCGTACCCGTCTCCGGCACGGCCACGGCCGAGATGGTCAAGCTGCTGGAGAACACTTTCCGCGCCGTCAACATCGGCCTGGTCAACGAGGTCGCCCTGATGTGCGACCGGCTGGGCCTGAATGTCTGGGAAGTGGTCGGCGCGGCGGCGACCAAGCCCTATGGCTTCATGCCCTTTTACCCGGGGCCGGGCCTGGGCGGCCACTGCATCCCGATCGACCCCCAATACCTCAGTTGGAAGCTGCGCACGCTCAACTACACGGCGCGCTTCATCGAGTTGGCCGCCGAGGTCAACAGTCACATGCCCGATTACGTCGTCAGCAAGGTCGGCGACGCCCTCAACGCCGAGCGCAAGGCGATCAACGGCAGCCGCGTGCTGGTGCTGGGTGTGGCTTACAAGCGCGATGTCGGTGACGTGCGCGAAAGCCCGGCGCTGGATGTCATTCACCTGTTGCAGCAGCGCGGCGCGGAGGTCAGCTACCACGACCCGTACGTCAGCTCGTTGCGGCGCGAGGGCATGGCCATGGACTCGTCACCACTGACCGACGCGGCGCTGGCCGCGGCCGACTGCGTCGTCGTCGTCACCGACCACAGCGCCTTCGACTGGGCCTACATCGGCGCCATGGCACGGCTCATCGTTGACACGCGCAACGCCTTGCAGGGTTATGCCGCGCAGCGAGTGGTGACCCTCTAGCGGCGCAGGGCGCGCGGGTAGTGGTTCTTCAGCCGCCCGGCGGCGCGTTTGCCCCAGCCCAACCCGAAGCCGTCCACCGCGATCAGCAGCCAGCCGTCGGGGCCGGGGGACAGATGAGCGGCCGGCAGATCCGCGCCGCTCAGGTAGCTCGCCAGACGGGGGTCAGCGGCCGGCCAGGACACGCCGCGAGCGTCTTCGCTGTTCAGCGCCAGGGCCAGGTCGTGGCTGGGGTGGAAGCGGCCCGGCCGGAACTCCCCCAGCGCCAGGCCAACGCGCCGCAGGTGAAGCCGCCCCGTAGCCACGGCCCGGCGCGGCAACAGATATAGATGCTCGTCGTGGACATGCAGGCGCTCGGCCGGCAGGTCGAGCGTCAGCGTCGCCGCGGCGAAGTCGCGCCAGAGGTGCATCTGCGCCGTCGAGGGCGAACGGCGGGCGAAGGGCGGCGGTTCGCTGGCCGCGGCCGCGCCGGCGCGGGTCATGAGGGCCAGAAAGTGGCCTTCGCCGGGGAAATGGTGGGGCCAGAGGCGCACGGCGTGGGCCAGCCCCGCGGCCACGGCCGGCTCGGTCGACGCGCCGGCCCATTCCGGACGGCCCCGGCTGTCGCCCGGAATGGCCGGTGGGGCAACCAGTTGGAAGTCGCGGTTCGCGGCCAGGAAGGCGGCCACGACGGCCTCGTTCTCTTCCGGCGAGAAGGCGCAGGTGGCATAGAGCAGGTGGCCGCCGGGCCGCACCAGGCCGGGGGCCACGGCCAGCACGCTCCGCTGTCGCCGGGCGCAGGCGGCGACGATGTCGGCGCTCCATTCGATCGACCCCAGACGACGGAACATGGCCTCGCCGGAACAGGGCGCGTCGATCAGCACCCGGTCGAAGACTGGCCCGAAGGCTGCCACCAACCGCTCCGGCTCAGCTTGCGTCACCACGGCGTTCAGCGCGCCCCAGCGGGCCAGGTTGTCGGCCAGCAGGCGGGCGCGCCCGGCGTGGACATCGTTGGCCACCAGCAGGCCGTCGTCGTCCAGGGCGCGGCGCAGGGCCGAGCCGCCACGTGCTTGGCCGCCCAGGCGCGCCGCCAGGTGGGTGGCCTTGCCGCCGGGCGCGGCGGCCAGGTCGAGGACGATCTCGCCCGGCGCGGGCGATAGGACGGCCGCCGCGGTCATGGCCGACGGGTCTTGCAGGTAGTAGAGGCCGGCGTCGTGGTAGGGGTGGCGGCCGGGGCGGCTGTCGTCGGCCAGGATGAAGGCCGCCGGCTCCCACGCCCCGACCGGCGCAAGCGAGAACGGCGCGAGACTGGTAAAATCTGGCGGCGCGATCTTGAGCGTGTTGACGCGCAGCCCGGTGATGGGTGGCCGGTCGTAGGCTGCCAGAAAGGCGTCGTATTCGCCCGCGGGCAGCAGCGCGCGCATCTTGGCGAGAAACTCCGGCGGGGGCGCGGCCTGTGGCTGTGGCTTCATGTAGCGAGGACGTGATGACGGATGACGGAATGATTGACCCAACCGGCGACGGGCCGCTGCCCGGCAGCGTGCTGACCTTGCCCCACGGGACGCTGCCGTTGCCGGCCTTTCTGCCCGACGGGACGCAGGGCGTTGTGCGCGCCGTCTCGGCCGATGACCTGGAGGCGGCCGGCGTACGCGCCGTGCAAATGAACGTCTATCACCTGATGCAGCGGCCGGGCACCTCGACCATCCAGGCCCTGGGCGGGCTGCACCGCCTGTCCGGCTGGTCAGGCCCCATCTTCACCGACTCAGGCGGCTTCCAAGTATACTCTCTCATCCGTCAGAACCCCAAGAGTGGCAGCATCACCGACCGTGGGGCCGTCTTCCGGCCGGGCGGCGACCGCAGGTATCAGTTGACGCCGGAGAAGAGCATCCAGCTCCAGTTCGGCTACGGTTCCGACATGCTCATCTGCCTCGATGACTGCACCAGCCCGGACGACCCACCGGCGACGCAGGCCGAGTCGGTGCGGCGGACGGTGCGCTGGGCGGCGGCGTGCAAGCAAACGTACCTGCGGCTGGTGGAGCAGAAGCGGCTGGGCGAGGCGGAGCGCCCGCGGCTGATGGCCGTGGTGCAGGGCGGGCTGTCGCGCGAGTTGCGGCGCGAGTGCGCCGAGGCGCTGCTGGCCATCGGCTTCGACGCCTACGGCTACGGCGGCTGGCCGCTCGATAGCGAGGGGCAGCTGCTGACGGACACACTGGCCACCGTGCGCGAACTGATCCCACGCGACTTCCCGGTGCACGCGTTGGGCGTAGGTCACCCGCCCAGCGTCGCCGCCTGTGTGGGCCTGGGCTATGAGCTATTCGACAGCACCATGCCCACCCGCGACGCTCGCCACGGCCGGCTGTACGTCTTCCGGCGCGACCCGGCCGCGGCGCCCCTCGCCGGCACGGACTGGTTCGGCTACATCTACCCCGGCGATGACAAGCACGTCAAGGCGTCTGTGCCGCTGTCGCCCTATTGCGATTGCCCCACCTGCCGCCGCTACGCCCTCGGCTATCTGCACCATCTCTTCAAGATCAACGATACACTCTATTTCCGCCTGGCGACGGTCCACAACCTGCGCTTCATGACGATGCTCATGGAACACCTGCGCTGAGCGTGGCGCGATTCGGGAGAATCGCCCGACCCGGGTGCAACTGTCCTGGCCCGCGTGCGTATTGTGTCTTGAGAGGTTCGCAGAGAGCGACAACTAGTTCGGGCGGCGATTGGCGCGGCCCGTGGGAGTATGACCGTGAAAGAAATGAGCGAGTATAAGCAATTGCGTCGGCAAAACGGCATGGTCGGCGGCGTCTGCGGTGGTCTGGCCGAGTTCTTCGGCATCAGCGCCTTCTGGTTCCGCCTGCTGTTCCTGATCCTGTTGCTGCCGGGCGGCCTGCCGGGCTTGCTGCCCTACGTGCTGCTGTGGATCATCATTCCTAAGGCGTAAGCGGCGCGGCCCGGCGATAGAGGTGACGGTTGGCGGGTGGTCTTGTTGACGACCCGCCAACCGTCTTTTCGATCCTATGGTTCGTAGCGCCAGCCGGATGACTCTGGCATCTCGATGAGTAGCGGTGGCGAAGCGGCATCGGTTCTCAGTTGCAGCCATAGGCCCAGATCGGCCGGCCCGCTCAGAGCGGTCGCCGGGTTGACAACGACGACCGCCGTCACCGTCCCAGTCCCCTGGACAAGGTTCTCCACCGTGGCCAGACCAACAACTCGGCCCGCTTCCCCAGACTGCATCTCGACGATCTGCACCTCGAGGATGCCTGCCGGCGCGCTTCTGAGGGCGTAGTCAACGGTGATCGCGAATCCCAGCGGCGCCGCGCTGCCGAGTGTCGTGCCCGCCGTTGGCGAAACGTCATGCACCAGCAGTGCGTCTTGTTGCGACTCAAGCAGCTGGGCGTGCAAGATGTCGTGCCTCTGCGCGATCAGTGTCGCCAACACCGCCTCATTGAGTTGGCCCGGCGCGGCCGGCTCAGGAACCTCATATTGGCCCAGAGGGATCGCTGTGAACTGACCATCATCAGTGTTGACTGTCAGCCGCGTACCCGTCGTCGGCACGTACAGGCCGCCAATGAGTTCATATGTGCCGGCGGATAGATCGGCTGGCAGGGTCAGAGCCAGGGTTGACACCGGCAACGGGTTAGCCGCATCTTCGGCAGCTTCCACAGGCCCATCCGCCTGAGCGACGACGTGGCCTTCGCTATCCAGCAAGTGAACGAAAGCCGACACAGGGCCAGCGTCCGGCGGCAGACTCCAGTGCGTAGTGACTTCCACGTTGACTCCTGGGGTCAGCAATTTCGTGACCGTCTGGCCATCGGGGTCGATAGACGTCGCGGTTTCAGTGATGACGCCGGTGATCGAATCGTCGAGGAGCCGGTAGACCGAGGCCGCGCCGCCGGGCGGGTTCGTCGCCGGCTCCGTGAGCGCCGCGCCGCCGAAAGACGGCCGGCCGCTGCTGCTGATCGAGAACCAGGTCAGGCCCACGGCCGCCGCCAGCACAACGACGGCGACGGCCGACGCCGCCCAGCGCCCCAACCTGTGCCACGGCCGCGCCGCGGGTTGTTGGTACTGGTTGAGCAGGTCGCGCCGCAACTGACGTTGGAAGGCCACCGTCGGCGCGGCCTGAGTCTCCTCGCCGGCACGCTTCAATTGCGCCGCCAGTTCTAGCAGCGGGTCATCCTCGTGGCCTGCTTCCAGTCGCGCGGCCCACGTTTTGTCATTCCGATTCGCGTTCATGATGGCTTTGCCTCCGTCGCCGCTAATTGCTCAAGCTGTTGTCGCAGCCGGCCCAGGGCGCGATGCAGGCGCACGTAGACGTTCTCGCGCGAGCAGCCCAGCACCACGGCCACATCCGCCGCCAGCAGCCCCTCCAGCAGGCGCAACGTCAGCACGTCCCTGTCGGCGTCGCTCAGCCGGCGCAGGGCGGCCAGCAGGTCGTGGCGGCGCTCCTGGGCCAGCAGGGTCGCCTCCGGCGGGCGGCCGTCGCCGCTGTGGCGCGGGCCGCTTTCAGGCAGCCCTTCCTCATCCCAGGCGACAGTGAAGCGCTCCCGGCGAGCGCGCTGGATGATCTCGTTGTGGGCGATACGGTAGAGCCAGGGGGCCAGGCCGGCCTCTTGCCGGCGAAAGCGGCGGATATGGCGCAGCGCCTTCTCGAACGTGGTCGCGGTGATATCCTCGGCCGCGGCCACGTCGGCCGTCTGGCGCAGGGCGTAGGCGTAGATGCGGCCGACGTAGCGGTCGTATAGAATGCCGAACGCGGCCGGGTCGGCGCGGGCTTGCTCGATGAGCGTGGCTTCGTCTGCGAGCGTCATATGCCTATATAACGCCGCAGGGCGGCAAATCTTGCCGCGGCGCGGCGCGGATTAGCCGCCATCCCGCGGCGCGCGCCACGCCGGCGACTTGTGGACGTGGACGACCTGCCATACGCCCTCGCGCCGCACCAGCACGCGGCTCTCGTTGTGGAGCGTGTGACGGATGCCCGTCTCGCCGGCGACGGTCAGCATGAAGGTGTAGCTGACGATGGCCGTGTCGCCATAGAGCTGTAGGCGCGGCTCCAGCAGGTCATAGCGGTAGTCCCCGCCCGTGCCCGCCCAACTGTGTTCGATCATGAAAAAGTGGAAGTCCAGCCCGTCCTGCCGGTGGGGGGCGACGAACCACTCGTAGAGCGACAGATCGTCGCCGGTTGTCGCCTGGTAGGTCGCCATGTCGCGGCTGAAGATGCTGCGCAGGTGCCGGTCAAGGAACGCCCAAATCTCTTGTTCTGTGGTCATGTACCTTCTCCTATGTTGAGATAAGGGGAATCTAGCCCAAGACGGGCAGCGAGGCTACGAGTCGCCCAGGACACGAAGCGGCGGTAAGGCGGCCGTCGTCAGATTCGCCGGGCCATGGCTCCCGGCTACAATTGGCGGCATGAGACGGCTCGGTTTCTCGCGGCCGGCGGGGGTGCTGTTGCTTCTGGGTGGCCTGTTGGTGTCCATCGCGGCCTGTGCGCTGGTCGCGCGGCTGGCGGCCGTCTTGCCGGCGCTGGGCAGGGGCGCGCCAGTGGCTCCGGTGCGGCTGGCCGGCCTGCCCGCGCCCGTCGTGACGCGGCCCGGGTGGACGAACTACACCTACGCCGGGCCGGTGCGCGACCTGGCTTTGGACAGCGGCCTGCTGTGGGCGGCCACCGACGGCGGCCTCGTCGTCTGGGATAGCGCGGGCGCTTCGGCGCGTTTCACCACGGAGCATGGCCTGCCCGCCAACCGCGTGACCAGCCTGGCCATCGGCGCGGACGGGGCGATCTGGGCGGGCACGCTGGGTGGCCTGGGGCGCTACGACGGCCGCGCCTGGCAAACGTTCGCCACGGCCGACGGTCTGCCCGCCGATGCCGTCCGCGACCTGGCCGTCGATCGCGATGGCAACGTCTGGGTGGCCACGGCCGCGGGCCTGGCCCGCAGGGATGGCGACGGCTGGCGCGTCTACGGCCGCGGCGGCCTCTTCGCCGCGCTGCCCAGCGAAGATGTCACCGCGCTGGTCGTGGACGCGGGCAACCGGCTGTGGGTGGCCACGGCCGCCGGGCTGTCACGGCTGGAGGGCGGCCGGTGGACGACCTTTACTGTCGCCAATGGTTTGCCCAACGAGCCGATCCGGGTGCTGGCCGTTGGGCCGGGCGACATCATTTGGGCGCTAACCGACGCCGCCCTGGTGCGCGTCGATGGGGAGATATTCGACCGCTTCAGCCCCGGCCTGGCCACCGAGGCGGCGACGAACGTGACCTATGAGGCGCTGGCCGCCGCCCCCGACGGCACAGTCTACCTGGCCATCGACCACGATAACCGCGCCGTCATTCGTTTCGACCCGGTCACGCTGGGCGAGGAGCGTCTGGCCATCGCCCCGCGGCCGGCCGCGGGCGCTGCTCTGGGCGCGTTGTTGGTCGATCGGTCGGGTGTGCTCTGGGCCGGCGCGGGGGACACGGTGCGGCGCTATGGCGGCGGCTGGACGACACTGGTTGCGCCTTCAGACTTGCCTGCGCCGCAGCTAACCGCCCTGGCCTATGCCGGCGGGGATGTCTGGGCGGCCTCGGCCGGGGGCATCACGCGGCTGGACGGCCGCGCCCAGACGTTCGGCGTGGCCGATGGTCTGGCGGGCGACGATGTGCGCGCGCTGGCCGTTGCCCCCGATGGGGCGCTGTGGGCGGCCTACGACATGCCTCTGCGCGGTCTGTCGCGCTACGGGCCGGACGGCTGGCAGACGTTATCTTGCCCCACCGCCGCGCCCCTGAGCGCCGACGTGCGCGCCGCGGCGCAGACACCCGGGGCCGTCTGGCTGGCCACGCCGCGCGGCGTCAGCCGCTTCGACGGCGCAACCTGGCGCACCTTCGACGTCCGCGATGGCCTGCCCGATGCGCCCGTCCACGCCCTGGTCGCCGCCGGCGAGGTCGTCTACGCGGCGACGGACGAGGGCATCGCCCGCTTGGACGGAGCCGCGCCCGACGGCCGCTGGCAGATGGTCAGCGACGCGCTCGCCCGCGACCTGGCTATTGCCCCGGACGGCGCGCTGTGGGCTAACGATGGTGCGGCAGTGACGCTTGTGGGCGGCGACATGGGCAGCGCTCTGCCATTGCCAACGACCGTGCGCGGTCTGGCGGCTACGGACGCCGCCGTCTGGCTGGCCACGCCCGACGGCGTGCTGCGCTATGACGGCAACTGGACGGTCTTCACCACCGGCGACGGCCTGCCGACCAGCGACGTGACCGCCGTCGCCGTGGGAGCCGATGGCCATGTCTGGGCGGCGACGAGCGGCAGCGCCAACGGCATCGACATCGTCCAGTTCGACGGCCGCCGTTGGCAACCCCATCCCAACCGCGACGCGGCCGCCGAGCAACTGGCCGAGGCGACTGTTTACCGCGTCCTGGCCACGCCCGACGGCGACATCTGGCTGGGCACGCTGGCTGGCGTCGAACGCTACCACGACGGCCGCTGGAGCGTCTACGCGACCGATAGCGGCCTGCCCGACAACTTCATCAGCGCGCTGGCCTACGCTCAGGGCCAGGTTTGGGCGGGAACGCCGCGCGGGCTGGCCCGCTTCGACGGCGTGGGTTGGGAGTTGTTTGGGGCGTCTTCGGCCGCTTCTGTGGGGCCGGCCGTGTCGGCGCTGGCGGTGGCCCCGTCGGGCGAACTGTGGGTGGCGCTGGATGCCACGCAGTCGAACCAGCTGCGCGTCTACGATGGCCAGTCCTGGCGGGTCATGCCCCTGCTCGCGCCCTTTGGCTTCGTGACTCAGATGGCCTTCAGCCCTACTGGCCAACTCCTGGCCATCTGGCAGGAAAACGACACGACAGCGCTGGGCCTGTTCGATGGCGAGACCTGGACGCCGGTGACGGCCGCGGCGTTGGGCCTGGCCCCGCGCGCGCTGGGTGTGTCGCCCGACGGCCGGCGGCTATGGCTGACCGGCATCGCCCTCAACGCCGCCGGCGCGCGGCCCGACGCTGTGGCTGAGCTGGTGCCGGGCGAAGAGGTCACGGACGCGGTTGTCGCCGTGCTGGCGCTTGCGCCGGACGGTCTGGGAGCGGAGATTGGCCGCTTCGCTGCCGCCGATATCGTCGCCTACGATTGGAGGTACGCCGGCGCGGTGCAGCCCATCGCCTTTGGGCCGGACGGCCGCGTCACGGTTGCCGGGTCGGGCCGCGTCTACGTCTTCGACGGGGCTGCTGACACCATCGCCCCCATCGAGACGCGCCCGGTGCCGTTGCCCTTCACACGGACGACCTTTGCCCTGGCGCAGGCTCCCGACGGTCGCCTGTGGGTCGGCACGGAGGGCGGCCTGGCGGCACTGGCTGGCGACGTGTGGCAGACCTTCTACGCGCCGGCGCGCGCGCCGGAGTGGTGGGGCAGTGCCACGGTGCTGTGGCCGCGGCCCGACGGCGGCGTCCTGCTGGGTACCAGCGGCGGTGGGGTGGGCATCTACACCGGCCACGACTTCGAGGGCGTGATGCGGCCGGCGGAGGGGCCGGCCGAGTGGGTGGGCGCGTTCTTGCCGGTCACGGCATTGCTTTTCCGCGAGCCGGGCGAGCTGTGGGCGGGGTCGGCCGCCGGCGCGGCCCGCCTGACCGAGGCGTGGCAGGTCTTTGTGCCCGATGACACCCTGGCGGCCACGACGACGGGGCTGGCCGCGACGGCCGGCCGGCTGTGGTTGGGCACGGCACGGGGCTGGACGGCGGTGGAGACAGCCGGCGACCGCTGCCGCTACACCACCGTGACCCCGCTGGCGGGCGTGTCCGCCGTACTGGCTGACCGGCAGGATGCCGTTTGGCTGGCCGCGACCGATGGCGTGCTGCGCGCTCCAGCCGGCAACGCGCCATCGCAGGTGCTGGGCAGCACGATGTCGGTCCTGGCTCTGTCGCCCAACGGCGAGGTCTGGCTGGCCGGGCAGCGCCAACCGTGGCTGATGCGCTACCGGCCGGGCAACGGCGAGGACAGTTGGACGCGTCTGCCGCTCGACTTGAGCCTTGTGGAGGCGACGGCGCTGAGGGCGCTGGCCGTGGCCCCCGACCTCGACTTGTGGCTGGGTGGCGACGGGCTGGCGCGTTTTCGTGGCGGCCGGTGGTCGAAGTTGACAACTAGCGATGGTCTGGCCGACAATCAAGTCGAGCATGTTCTGGTGACGCCCGATGGCGCGGTCTGGGCGGCGACGGCCGGGGGTCTGAGCCGCTATCGTCCGTGACCAGTGTGTCAAGTTGGCCATGAAACGAGCAACCATCATCTACAATCCTCGCGCCGGGCAACTCTTTGCCGCGGCCAAGGTTGAGCCGGCGGCCGATGCCTGGCGCGCCCGTGGCTGGCACATCACGCTGCGGGCCACGGCGCACCCCGGCCACGCGACGGAGTTGGCCCGCGCCGCGGCCCAGGCGGGGGAGCAGGTGGTTCTGGCCGCGGGCGGCGACGGCACGCTGGGGCAGGTGGCCGACGGTTTGGCCGGCAGCGACACCGTGCTGGCCCCGCTGCCCATGGGCACAGCCAACGCCCTGGCCCGCGAGTTGCACCTGCCCCGCCTCCACATCCTCGACCCCGACGCGCCGGTGACGGCGGCCAACGCCCTGCTGGACGGCCGCGTGCAGCGCGTCGATCTCAACTACGTGCAGACGCACGGCTGGGCCGGGCACGCGCTGCTCTGGGCGGGCATCGGCGCCGATGGCTACCTCGTCGAGCGGCTGGAACCGCGGCCGACGTGGTCGAAGCTGCTTGGCCCCGTCGGCTACAGCATTCAGGCGCTGACCGTGCTCCATAGTCTGCCGACGATGAACGCCGTCGTCCAGGTTGACGATCAGATCGTTGACGGCGACTGGCTGCTCATCGTCATCAGCAACTGTCGCCTCTACGCGGGCGGCTGGTTGCAACTGAGCAGCCACGCCGTGTTCGACGACGGCGCGTTCGAGGTGTGGCTCTTTCGCGCCGGGCAGGTGTCGGCGCGATTGATGCCGCCGCGCGTCGGCCTGATGGCTCGCTATCTGACCGGCGTGGGGCTGAACTTGCAGACCTGGGACCCCGGCGTGGTCAACCTTGTGGGCAAGCGCGTGGTGGTGGAGGCCCGCGGCCACGTGCCCTGCCAGCGCGACGGCGAGCCGGCCGGGCACACGCCCCTCGTGGCCGAGATGCGGCCGGGGGCGCTGGGGTTGCTCGTGCCCCCGGCCGCGCCGGCGGAGCTGTTCGCCCAGCCAGGTATTCCTCTGACGACTTTGTTCCCCTAGCGCCGCGCGGCTTCGCCGGGCGCGCCGGCCCACTCGGACTACCCAACAAGCACAGGTTGACGTAAACTAGCACCTATGGACAGGATCGATTTTCGCTCGGATACCGTCAGCTGGCCGACGCCGGCGATGCGCGCGGCCATGGCCAATGCCCACGTCGGCGATGACGTGTATGGGGAAGACCCAACCGTTAACGCGTTGGAAGCGCTGGCCGCGGCGCGGGTGGGCAAGGAGGCCGGTCTATTCGTCGCCAGTGGCACGATGGGCAACCTGACGGCCGTGCTGACCCACGCTGGGCGGGGCGACGAGGCCATTCTGGGCGCGAACAGTCACGTCTACTGCTGGGAGGCGGGCGGCATGGCCGCGCTCGGTGGGGTCATGCCGCGGGCGCTGCCGACGGACGACATCGGCCGCCTGGACCCGGGCGCGGTCGAACGCGCCATCCGCGAGGACGATCCTCACCTGCCCCGCAGCCGGCTCATCCTGGTGGAGAACAGCTACGGCGGCAGGCATGGCTACCCGCTGCCGCCGGACTACATTGCCACCATTGCCGCCATCGCCCAGCGCCACGGCCTGGCGACCCACATGGATGGCGCGCGCTTGTTCAACGCCGCCGTGGCTCTCGGCATTGGCGCGGCCGACATTGCCGCGCCCGTCGATTCGGTGACATTCTGCCTCAGCAAGGGCTTATGCGCCCCGGTGGGATCGGTGCTGTGCGGCTCGGCCGAGTTCATCCACCAGGCGCGGCGAACGCGCAAGGTGCTGGGTGGCGGCATGCGCCAGGCCGGGATTCTGGCCGCGGCCGGCATCGTCGCCCTCAACGAGATGATCGACCGGCTGGCCGAAGACCACGCCCACGCGCGTCTGCTGGCCGAGGGGCTGGCCCGGCTGCCCGGCGTGTGTGTCGATGTGGATAAGGTGCGCACCAATATGGTCTTCTTCCGCCTGACCGACGATGTGACGCTGTCATCTGAAGAGGTGGCCAACCAGCTACGCGAGACGACCGGCGTCTGGCTGGGAACCAATGGCCCGCGCGGCTTCCGCGCAGTGACCCATTACTGGATTTCGGCCGAGGATGTAGGGGTATTGCTGGACGGGTTGGAGAGCGTTTTGGCGCGGGCCGTGGAGCCGGCCGCGCCGTTGGCGGCCTAGGAGGGATGGATGACCAACCTGATCAATCAGACCCTGAACAATCGCTATCACCTTGAAGCCCTGCTGGGTGACGGCGGCATGGGCACGGTCTATCGCGCCGCCGACCTCAATCTGGAGAGGCAGGTGGCTATCAAGCTGATGCACAGCCACTTCGCGCGTCTGGAGGAGTTTCGCGCCCGACTGGTGCAGGAGGCGCGCACGGCAGCGCAACTCGATCATCCTTCGATCGTTCGCGTCTACGACTTCGGCGATTCGGAACTGGGCCTGTTTATCGCCATGGAGTATGTCGATGGCGGCAGCCTGCGCGACCATTTGCGTCGCCTCCAGCGCTTGCAGAAGTACCTGCCGCTGGCCCAATGCCTGCAAATTGGCATTCAGATGGCCGAAGCGCTCGATTACGCCCACCGGCGTAAGATCGTCCATCGCGACGTGAAGCCGGGCAACATCATTCTGAAGCGCCTCAGCCGGCCGGACGAAGCCGGCGCGCAACCGTTCCGCGCCCTGCTGACCGATTTTGGCCTGGTGAAGCTGCAAGAGGGCCTGAGCCTGACCCAGAGTGGGGCGACCGTGGGCACGCCGACGTACATGTCGCCGGAGCAGTGCGAGGGGCGCGAATTGGACGGCCGCTCCGACCTCTATTCGCTCGGCGTCGTCCTCTACGAGCTAGTGGCCAACCGCTTGCCGTTCACTTTCCAAACGCTGTCGGAGGCCATCGCCGCCCACCAGAACAACGTCCAGCCAGCCCTGGCCAGCACCCTTCGCCCCGAAGTGCCGCCCATCATCGATACCCTGCTGGCGCGCGCCATGGCCAAGTCGCCCGCCCAGCGCTTCGCCACCGGGGCCGAGATGGCCGATGCGTTGCGCAGCGCCTTTGTGGCCCTGGAGGGCCTGCCCACGCGAGTGATGCTGCATCAGGAGTTGGACATCCTCGACCAGGTAGCTGAGCCGCCGGTCGGCTTTGAGTTGCAAATCCAGACGCCCGGCCACGGCGATAGCCTCGTGCCCCTGACACGGTCGGTCATCACCCTCGGCCGCAATCTGGACAACGACATCGTTCTGCCGGCCGACGGCGTCTCGCGCCACCATACGCGGCTCCAGGCGACCTCGCTCGGCTGGGAGGTGGTCGATCTGGGCGGCGTCAACGGCACGTGGCTAAACGAACACCGTTTGCGGCCGGAAGAACCGACGCCGTTGCCCGTTGGCTCCGTGCTGAAGATCGGGCCATACGAGATGATCTTGCAGGGTCCGGACGCGCCCATGCCCGTCGAGGCGGACAAGGGTATGCCGCTCGCCGCCCCGGTGACGCCCGGCTTGCTGCCCGGTCAGCCCATTGCGTCCACGCTGCCCGCCCCGCCAATGGCGTCGGCAACGACATCGCGCGGGCCGGTTGCCGAGCAGCCGACATCGCCGCCGACGCGCCTGCCTGCGCCGTTGGCCATCCATATGGCCCGCGACAAGATCACCGCTGAACCCGGCCATCGCGTCGAGGTTAAGGTCGATGTGGAGAACCGCGGCGACCAGGAAGACCGCGTGACGCTGAACGTGCAGGGCATCGACCCCAGTTGGGTCGATGTGCCGGAAGAGTTTACGGTCGTGCCGCCGCGACAGACGGTCTCGATCCCCTTTACCATTCATCCGCCGCGCCGCCGTGGCACGCCGGCCGGCCGGCAGCGACTGCGCATCGATCTCAAGTCGCAGCGCTATCCCGACGCCCGTGTGGGCGCGACGGCAGCGCTGACCATCGGCCCGTTTGTGGCCTTCGAAGCCAGCATGAACCCCACCGAGGTGCGGTTGCCGGGGCGAACGGTGGTGACCATTCACAACACCGGCAACGCGCCGGCGGCGTTCAACGTCAACGGCAGCGACTTGCAGCAACTCATCCGCTTCCGCGGCGCGCGCGAAGGCATTGCCTTGCAACCCAATCAGATGGCCAACGTCGAACTCGTCCTGGAGATGCGCGAGACGAACCTCTTTGGCGAGGAGGATGTTTATCCGTTTGAGGTGGATGTTAACGCCGGGCCAACGGTCAAGCAGGTTTTGCCGGGCGAGGCCATCGCCCGGTCGATCATCCCGACGCCGTGGCTCTACGTCTTGCTGTTCCTCATCATCTTCGGCGGCGTATTGGGTGGGCTGGCGCTGGTGTCCAATTGGGGACGCATCCTGGGCATTGGCGATGTGCCCACTTCTACGCCAACTCTCTCGCCCAACGACGCGTTCATCACGCAGACCTCGGTGGCGGCCGTCCTGACTGTGGCCGTGGAGACGCAGATCGCCGCAGCCACGGGTGTGGCTCTGACCGCAGCCGTAGAGGGTGATACTGATCAGGACGGGCTGACCAATAGCCAGGAGTTGGCACTGGGGCTGGACCCCAACAACCCCGACTCGGACGGCGACGGCCTGAAAGATGGCGATGAGGTGCTGATCTACTCGACCGATCCTAAAGTGCGCGATAGCGACAACGATCTGCTGAGCGATTTCGACGAAGTCACCACCTACAAGACAAATCCGCGCTCCAGCGACAGCGACGGCGACGGCATTCCCGACGGGTTGGAAGTGGGCCAGGGCACCGACCCGCTTGTACCCAACCCGCCGACGGTCACACCCATCACGCCCAGCCCGCCGCCGCCACCACCCTCAGTCACGTGGACGGCCATTCCGCCCACGTGGACGCCGATTCCGCCGGCCACGGCGACATGGACGCCCATCCCTTCGGCCACGGCGACATGGACGCCCATCCCCTCGCTGACGCCCACGGCCACGAACACGACCACGCCCCTGCCGGCGCTGGTCTGCGCGCCGGGGCCGATTACCATTGACGGCGTGCTCAACGTGGGCACGGAGTGGCCGGCCGCGCCGACTTTCACCTTCCAGCCGGTCGTTTCCGGGCCGTCGCGGCTGGTTGAGGTCTACGCCGTGCGCGACGCGGGACGGCTCTACCTGGGCTTCCTCGTCAACGATGCGGCCAATGAGCCGACCGACTCGGTGCGGCTGTACATCGACACAACCAACAACGGCGGCGACGCCGACACGGCCGACCGCTTCTTCCAGGTGGCGCGCGACGGTTCGCGGCTGTTGTGGGCGGGCATCGGCAGCAATGCCGACGCCCAGGAGTGGAACTCCAACTACACCAGCAGCAACTGGACGGCCGCCGTGGGCGAACCGGGCAATGGCCAGTGGGTCATCGAGATGCAGATCGACGCCGTGGCTGAGCTGGGTGCGCTGGCTGACCCCTTCGGGCTGATGGCCCAGGTGCTCTACACCGGCGACCTGGCCAGCTATCCTTCGACCGCCTCGTCCAGCCAGGCCAACACCTGGCAGGACATCGCCAACGTCCTCTGTCCCTAACACCTCAGGCTACACGCTGGCCCCGGCCGCGCCCGCCGCGGCCGGGGCCTTGTTGTGCTACAGTAAAAAGTCTATGCAGCAATTAGCGATCACTGATCTTAGCCCACGCGCCCGCGGGCGCGGGTTGCGCACTGTTCTGGCAGTGTGGTTTCTCATGAATGCGGGCTTCTTCCTGATTATTCCCTTGCTGTCGGTTCATTACGTCGATCGTTTGGGCTGGGCAGCCGCCTACATCGGCCTGGTGCTGGCCGTGCGCCAGTTCGTGCAACAGGGGCTGACCGTCTTTGGCGGGGCGCTGGCCGATCGCGTCGGGCCGCGCCGGCTGATCCTGCTTGGCGTTCTCGTCCGGGCGGTCAGCTTCGTCGTCATGGGCTTCGCCACCGAGCCTTGGCTGCTGTTGCTGTCCGGGCTGTTGGCCGCGCTGGGTGGGGCGCTGTTCGACGCGCCCATCCGCGCCACGCTGGCGACGCTGGCCCCGGAAGAGGAGTTGACGGCGGTCTACGGCCGTCTGGGCATCTTGCAGAATGTGGCCCGCACTGTTGGCCCGCTGATCGGCGCCTACCTGATCCGCTTCGATTTCCAGATGGTCGGCCTGGCCTCAGCGGCGTTCTTCCTGCTGGCCTTTGTCATCACGCTGCTCTTTCTGCCGCCCATCAGCGTCTGCTCGGAGCCGCAAACGATGCGCGCCGGCCTGGGCATGGCCCTGGGCGACCGCACCTTTGTCGTCTTCACGCTGCTGATGATGGGCTTCTGGTTCATGTGGGTGCAACTGTCCATCGCCATGCCGCTACAGATCCGCGCCCTGACCGGCCAGGATAGCAGCGTCGGCGTCATGTTCACCATCAGCGCCGTGCTGGCCATCGTTCTGCAAGCGCCGGCGCTGCGGGTGACGGATCGTTACCTGCGCTCGACCTCGACGATTGTGCTTGGTGTCGGCGTGATGGCGCTGGGCATGGCCCTGATCGGGCTGATGCCGGGCCTGGCGGCGTTCTATGGCGGGCTGTTCTTCTTCTCGCTGGGGACAGTGCTGGCCATGCCGAACTCGCAGACGGTGACGGCCGACATGGCCGACGACCGCGCCCGCGGGGCCTACTTTGGTGTCAGCTCGCTGGCGATGGCCGTTGGCGGCGGCCTGGGTCACATCCTTGGCGGCACGCTGGTGGATATGGCTACAGCACGGGACGTGCCGGCGCTGCCCTGGCTCGTGTTTGCCGGGGTGGGCGTGGTCACGGTCGTGGGCCTGGCCCTGTTCTACTGGCGGCAGTCGCGGCCGGCCGCTCTCCAACTCATCCAGCGCCCCGGATGAGGCGGCGGGGCAGGGCTGGCAGCCCCAGCGATCGCCGCAGGGCGTCGGCATGTTCGCCATCGTGCCCGGCCATGTCCAGCAAGTAGCCGCAGGCGGTCGTGGGCGCTCCCCAGGGGGCAGTGAAGGGCCGGGCCAGCGTTGCGTCGTCAAGCGTGGCGGCGAGAGCCAGCAGCGCCCGCCGCGTGGCCACAAATTGCGCCCACGCTTCGGCTAAGGTCACGCCCGTCCAGAACGGGCCGCGCTCGACGTTATAGGCCTCGATATCGAAGGTCTGTTCGTAGCCAGGGTTCTGGCCCGCGGCCAGTCGCTGTAGCGCCAGAACGCCTAGCCGGTCGTAGTCGCTGATATGGCCCAGCACTTGGGGCAATGACCATTCGCCCTCGATGGCCTGCGACTCGCGCACGTCGCGTGGGATGAGCGCAATCAGAGCCAGTAACTCGGCCCGCGACTGGCCTAACAGCGGCCGCAGCAGGTCGCGGTGGATGACACGCACTGAACGGTCGTTGGGCGGGTGGCCGGCGCGCCAACGGGCCAGGTCGGCGGCGTGGCCAGCGTCGTGGCGGGCGCGGCGGCGCAGCCAGGCCGCCGGCGTCGCCCGCCAGCCGGGCCGCAGCCGCGCCCGCCCGAAGAGCAGCGCGTCGGGTAGCCGGTCGAGGGCCAGCATCAGGCTGCGATTCTCCTTCTGACACAGGGCTAGGCCCTGGCTGAAGGGCAGGCCAGCGAAGCGGCGTTGCAGGGCGGCGTTGCGGACATCGACCGTGTCCTCGCCGACGCCGAGCGGCTCGATGTCACCGGGGCGGCCGTCGGCCAGCTTGCCCAGGCGGTCGGCGTCGAGCGCGTCCCAATAGGCCAGGTGGGCCAGCAAGGCGGCCGTCGTCCAGCCCTCGAAGACGGGATCGTGGGTCAGGGTCGCCTCGTCCAGGCCCTCTAGTCGTTGTAGCAGGTATGCGCGCTCGGCCGCCAGGCGGGCCAACAGCGTGGCGCGGCGCGGCGAGAGGCTTGATTCCAGAACGTCCATTTGTCACCTCGTTGGCCGAACTGTACCACACCGATGGCATCGCGGTCAGGGCGCAATTGTCCAGAAGCGCGATTCTGGCCACGGGCGGCGGCGCAATTCTGGAGAATCGCGTTACAGGACTATAATCAGCCCTGGGAGGTTGCGCATGACATTGTGGCGTTTTCAACAGCGGTTGACCAATAGGCTGCTCGGCTGGGCGGCGGCGAGCGTGGCCGCCGGGTTGGTGCTGGGGCGGGGCGACGACGCGCTGCGTCGCGGGGCGGCCGAGCAGTTCGTCGGCTGGGGGTTGGTGAATGCAGTGCTGGCCATCATCGGTCGCCGCGGCGCGCGCCGCCAACGGTCGCAGCCAGAGACTGACACGCCGGAGGCCCTGGCTGCCCGGAGGCGCACGCTCTCGTGGCTACTGTGGGTCAATACGGCCCTCGATGTGGTCTACGTGCTGGGCGGCCGGCGGGTCATGAACGGCCGCGGGGTCGATGACCGTCACTGGCGCGGCCGCGGCCTGGGCATCGTGCTGCAAGGCGGCTTTCTGTTCTTCTTCGATCTGCTCAACGCGCTGGCGCTGCGACGCGTGCGGGTCTAGCGTCGCGTTCAGCTGTAGCGGCTGCGGTCGACGGCGTCTTCGCTCGGTTGCAGGTCGAGGGCCTCGGCGTCAACAGGTAGCGGCAGGGGTGATGGCTCCGGCTCGGCCGGCTCCGGGCCGCGCAGGCGGAAAACGATGGCCAAGGCCAGCAGGGCGAACAGAGCGATCACGACCTCGGTCCAGTAGGGGCCGACGCGCGACACGGCGATGACGCTGACCATATTCAGCGCAGCGTGGAAGCCGATGGACACAAAGAGCCAGCCGATGTTGCGTCGTAGGAAGACCTGCAAGACGAGCAGCGACATGGCCAGATGACAGGCGATGGCGAATACGCGTTCGACCGCTCCCAGCACAAGCATCGGCGTGGGCGTGTTCATGAGCTGAGTAAACGCGGCGGTCACTGCCTGGCGCTGCTCCGGGGGCAGGGCGTTCATCGCCACGTCGTTGTTGACAACCGCGAGCAGGGAGAAGGTGCTGACTGCCCCCAGCACGCCCAGGAGGATCGCCTCACTGCCGCCGTGGCCCGCGCCGAGCATCAGGCCGCGCGACCACGAGCGGGCATCCCTGGCCCAAAAACGGTAGGTCAGGTAGCGGGCCACTTCCTCGAAGACGCCCGACGACAGGCCCAGGAAGAGCGCGGTGATGATCAGGCCGGTAGTCGCCGTGGTCGCCGGCAGCAGCCCTGCGCGCTGGACGATGGTGTTGAACGGGATGTGCAGCACCTGGGACAGGATAAAGGTCACCGCGCCCATGAAAAACAAGCGCCAGGGCGCGGCCGTCCGCCGCCGAATGAAGATGGCCACGGCAACCGGGACGATGATCATGAGAGCAAAGTTGATGGCCAGCAGAATTGCAGTCATAGGTTGTTGGCGGCGCAATCGTCGCCGCGGCAGGAATCTTGGATGGCAGGGAAAGGCCACCGTCAGGGTAAGCGTGTGGAGTGCAGACGATCCCCACTTAGTTTCGGCGGCTGGGGCAACTCCACGGAGTTGCCGGCCCAAGCCTGCCGGTCGTAACCCAAATAGTTTGACTCACGACGCTCTACCATTGCGGTGGCTTCACTGACATCATAGCATAAAGGAGCGTCACTCGTAAAGAGTGATCAATATCACCCAAAATCCATGACAATCGCCGCGAGCGGTCTACAATAGCTGCGTGGATGGTCACCTGAGCAACACGCGCCTCATCCCCGCGGCCGAAACGCGTGTCGAGCTTGTCGTCGTCAACTCGCGTTTCATCGCCACGGCCGCGCCCGCGTTCAGCGTGGAGGCCGCGCGGGCGATCATCGGCCGGGTGCGCGCCGAGTTTGCCGACGCCAGCCACAATGTGCCCGCCTACCTTATTGGCCACGGCGCGTCCACTATCGCCCACTGCCACGACGACGGCGAGCCGTCGGGCACAGCCGGCCGGCCGGCGTTGGCCGTCTTGCAGGGCAGCGGCCTGGGCGACATCGCCGTCGTCATCACGCGCTACTTCGGCGGCACGAAGCTGGGCACGGGCGGGCTGGTGCGGGCCTATGGCGACGCGGCGCGGGCGGTCATGGCTGCGCTGCCGCGTGCTGAGAAGGCGGTGACGGTGACGGCCCTGGTCGAAGTGCCCTATCCGCTGCTGGAGCGGCTGCGGCTGCTGGTGGAAGCCCACGGCGGGCTGATGTTGGCGGAGACCTTCGCCGCCGACATCACCCTGACCGTTCGCTTCCGGGCCGAGCGCTTTGAGGCCTTTGCCGAAGCCCTGCGCGAGTTGTCGCGCGGTAACATCGAGGCCGTCGTTGTGGCGCGGGACGAGGCGACGATCATGCCGCTTTAGGAGCGCTGCCCGACGTGTTGGCCAACGTTAATTTTGGTTGTAAGAAAGAGCGGCTAGATTACTACTTAGGCAAACGCCAACCGAACATTTACGGAATTGAAATACCCGTGTTGTCACCGCTTGCGCGGCTTTCCCCGATTCAGGCAACTGCCACATGTTGAAAGTCATCAGCCGTCACGCCACCGACATCCGCCGGTCATCTGTCGCTGTGTTTTCATCGTCTAAGCGGTGGTTTAGCACAGGCCACGGGGCCATCAGTTTGCCGTATTGGATCGTAAACTATTGTACGTGCGCTGGCGTGTCGAGCGACGCGAGGGCGCACAAGGAGTTATTACGTTGTTAGCAACGGCCGAGAAGACCACATTGATCACTCCCTATGGTGGGACGCTGGTAGACCTGATGGTTCCGCAAGCGGAACAGGCCGAGTTGCGCGCCTACGCCAACACGCTGCCGTCGATTCGCATCTCGGAGCGCTCGGTGTGCGACCTGGAGCTGTTGGCCACCGGCGGCTTTTCGCCGCTCGACCGCTTCATGAGCCAGGCCGACCACCAGAGCGTCCTGGACACGATGCGTCTGACCAGCGGCTATCTGTTCCCCATGCCCATCCCCCTGCCGGTGGACGAGGAAGACGCCGCGCGCATCAAGATCGGCACCGACATCGCCCTGCGCAGCCCCGCCAACGAGCTGCTGGCCATCCTCACCGTCGAGGAAGTGTATGCCTGGGACCTGGAAGAGGTCGCCCAGAAAGCCTTCGGCAGCACCGACCTGCGCCATCCCATCGTGGCCGAGATGCACAACTGGGGCAAGTACTACGTCTCCGGCCCTATGCGCGTCTTGCAGCTGCCGACCCACTACGATTTCCGTGCGCTGCGCTTCAAGCCGACCGAGACCCGCGCCAAGCTGGAGCGGTTCGGCCACCACAACGTCATCGCCTTCCAGACGCGCAACCCTCTGCATCGCGTGCACGAGGAACTGACCAAGCGGGCGACGATGGCCAAAGACGGCGTCCTGTTGCTCCACCCCGTTGTCGGCATGACCAAGCCGGGTGACGTGGACCACTTCACCCGCGTGCGCACCTACAAGGCGCTGGCGCAGCACTACTACGACCCCGACCGCATCCTGCTGTCGTTGCTGCCGCTGGCCATGCGGATGGGCGGCCCACGCGAGGCGCTCTGGCACGCCATCATCCGCCGCAACCACGGCGCGAACTTCCTGATCGTCGGCCGCGACCACGCCGGCCCGGGCAGCGATTCCAAAGGCAAGCCTTTCTACGGCCCGTATGACGCACAGCAGCTGGTCGAGAAGTACTCCGAAGAGCTGGGCGTCGGCGCTGTGCCTTTCCAGATGCTGGTCTATCTGCCCGAAGAAGATCGCTACGAAGAGGTTCACAAGGTTAGCAAGGAAACCAAGACGGCGTCGATCTCCGGCACGCAGGTACGCGAACAGTATCTGCAAGCCGGACGGCAGTTGCCGGAGTGGTTCACGCGGCCGGAAGTGGCCCAAATCCTGGCCGAGACCTACCCACCGCGCCATCGCCAGGGCGTCTGCGTCTGGTTCACCGGCCTGCACAACGCCGGCAAATCGACCACCGCCGGCGTGCTGACGACACTGCTACAGGAGTACGGCCGCAATGTGACCCTGCTGGACGGCGACGTCGTGCGCACCCACTTCTCCGAGGGCCTGGGCTTCAGCAAGGAAGACCGCAACGACCACGTCCGCCGCATTGGCTTCGTGGCTTCGGAGATCGTCCGTCATGGCGGCATCGCCATCTGCGCCGCAGCCAGCCCCTATCGCTCCACGCGTAACGAGGTTCGCAACTCCATCGGCGGCGAGAACTACATCGAAGTTTTCGTCGATACGCCGCTGGAAGTCTGCGAGCAGCGCGACACCAAGGGTCTCTACGCCCGCGCCCGGCGGGGCGAGATCGTCGGTTTCACCGGCATTGACGACCCGTATGAAGTGCCGCAGCATCCGGAGTTGACCATCGAGACGCTGAGCCATAGTCCGGAAGACAACGCCCGGTCGGTGCTCAACATGCTCATCGAGCAGGGCTTTGTGCGCACCGAGGCGCCCAACCTGCGCGATAACTAAGACGCATTTTCGGCCGCCGGCTGGTCGCAAACGTTGCGCCGGCCGGCGACCGGCTTCCACACTTTAAAACACAATCATCATCAAGAGGAAATAAGACTCATCATGACCCAAGAATCCCCCGGCTACGTTCTGTGGATGACCGGCCTTTCGGGCGCCGGCAAGACGACTATCGCCCTGCTTCTGGAGAAGGAATTGCAGGCCCGCGGCTGCAAGTTCGAGCGCCTCGACGGCGACGTCGTGCGCGAGAGCCTGACCCGCGACCTGGGCTTCAGCAAGGAAGATCGCGACAAGAACATCGAGCGCGTTTCCTTTGTGGCCAAGCTGCTGTCGCGTAACGGCGTCGGCTGCGTCTGCTCCTTCATCTCGCCCTATCAGGCCGTCCGCGACATGGTGCGGGCCGGCACGACTAACTTCATGGAGGTCTTCATCGACGCGCCGCTGAACGTGGTCATGGACCGCGATGTCAAGGGCATGTACAAGAAAGCCATTGCCGGCGAGATCAAGAACTTCACTGGCATCTCCGACCCGTTTGAAGCGCCAACCAACCCGGAGATTCACATCCACACCGACCAGGAGACCCCGGCCGAGAGCGCCCAGCGCATCCTGACCTACCTGGAAGAGCGTGGCTACATTCCCGTCAGCGAGGCGGCCTTCGCCTAGACTGTGGGGTAAAATCGGTAGACGGCGACCGGAACGCACTCGCGCCGGTCGCCGTTTGCGTTTATGCTGACCATCCGACAAGCGTGGCGCGACGGCCGCGCCCGCCTCAACGACTCGCCTTCTCCCGCGCTGGATGCCCGGCTGCTGCTGGCCCACGTGCTTGTCCGCGACCACGCCTACCTGGTGGCTCATGACGACCAGCTGCTGACGGCCGCGCAGGCGGCCGCCTACGTCCAGCTGTTGGCCCGCGCCGCGGCTGGCGAACCCATCCCCTACCTGATCGGCCATGCGCCCTTCTTCGAGCTGGACATCGCCGTCTCACCGGCCGTGCTTATCCCCCGACCGGAGACGGAGCAGCTAGTCGAGACGGCCATCGCCTGGGCGCGCGGCCGCGCGCCTCTGCGCATCGTCGATGTCGGCACGGGCAGCGGCTGTATCGCCGTGACGCTGGCGCGGCACTTGCCGGCCGCGGACGTGGTCGCGGTGGATGTGTCCGCGGCGGCGTTGGCTGTGGCTGCCGGCAACGCCGCCCGCTATGCGCCCGGCCGCGTCGCCCTGGTCCGCGGCGATCTACTGGCGGCCGTTGCTCCCAGTCTGGACCTGATCGCCGCCAACCTGCCCTATGTCTCTCGCTCAGAGTGGACGGCGTTGCCCGATGGAGTAAAATCCTACGAGCCGGCTCTGGCTCTGGACGGGGGGATAGATGGCCTGGATGTCGTCCGCAGCCTCTTGCCCCAAGCGGCCGCGCGCCTGCGTCCCGGCGGCCTCCTATTGCTGGAGATCGGTTGGCAACAGGGGCCGGCGGCGGCGAGGTTGGCGCGGGCGCATTTCCCAGCGGCGCGCATTGCCGTGCGGCCCGATTTCGCCGGACGCGATCGTTTCGTGGTCATTCAGACCTGAGCCGGGCAAGGCGCAACCAGAATTGTATTCTTATGTCAAATGATGAACCGCTGACCACTTTGCGGCTCGACGCGGCCGATCCGGCAGCCATTGCCGTGGCCGCCGAGTACCTGCGCCTCGGTCTGCCGGTGGTCTTTCCGACCGACACTGTCTACGGCGTCGGCGTCATTTTGTCCGTCGTGGCCATCGAGCGGCTCTACGCGATTAAAGGACGGCCAGCCCAAAAGGGCATCCCTGTGCTGCTGGCCGAGGCCGCCGATGTGGCTCAGGTCGCGGGCCGCCTGTCGCCCACGACGACCGCCCTGATGTCTCGCTTCTGGCCGGGGCCGCTGACGCTCATCGTGCCGCGCCGGCCGTCGCTGCCCGACAACATCTCGCCCAATGACACCGTGGCTGTGCGTATGCCCGATCATGCCCTCGCCCGCGCCCTCATCCGCGCCGCGGGCGGGGCTGTGGCGACCACTAGCGCCAACATCTCCGGACGACCGGCGGCGCGGTCGGCCGACGAGGCCATGGCGGCGCTGGCCGGGCGCGTGGCGGCCGTCCTGGACGACGGACTATCGCCGGGCGGACGCGCCTCCACCATCGTCGATTGCACGTCGCGACCGCCGATCATCTTGCGCGCTGGGCCGTTGTCGGCCGCTGAGCTGGGACTGAGGGTGTTATGAGCGGCCTGTTTCTACCCCTCCTGCTGTTCATCGGCGCAATGGTGGCCACGTTCCTGACCTATCGCAACATCCGCCGGGGCGGGGCGCGCTTCTACACGCTGGAGCGGGAGATCATCTTACGCCGGGCGGCGCTGACTCTGATCATGGGCGCACTGCTCTACACGGGGGCGCTGGGCGTGCTCTACTACCAGCGCCAGCAGATGATCCAGGCCGCCGCGCCGCCGGAGGAGACGACCGATGAGAATGCGGCCGGAGGCGCCGTTGGCCCCCAGGTAACGACGCCAACGCCGCTGCTGGAGCAATTCCCGCCCACGGCCACGGCTACCTCGACCACACCGCAGCCGACCATCACGGCGACAGTGGTCACCTGCCGGGCCGTCGTCGAGGGCAGCGGCGCTAGTGGCATCTACCTGCGCGACGCGCCGCAGGGCAAGGAGTTAGTTATCCTGCCCGAAGGTACGCTGCTGACGGTGCTGGAAGACGAGCCTGTGGAAGCGGGTGGCTTTGTCTGGCGCAAGGTGCGGGCTGTGGGCGGCGAAGAGGGTTGGGCGGCCGACGACTTCCTGACGATCCGCGCGCCGTGTGGTCAATGAACAGCGGGCCGCCGGCCCGACGACCCAGACCATGATCATCGGCATTGACGCCAGCCGCGCGACTACCGCCCGGCGCACGGGCACGGAAGCCTACGCCTACCACC